>Ga0307479_10001762_pt1 | contig 19745 bp, 22 predicted proteins | sample atmos_gasesECM4C_FD_203743 | JGI IMG/M metagenome (GOLD analysis project Ga0307479, IMG submission 203743) | Hardwood forest soil microbial communities from Morgan-Monroe State Forest, Indiana, United States - atmos_gasesECM4C_515 | ecosystem: Environmental > Terrestrial > Soil > Temperate...
ACCCATGAAGAAGGAGGACTTCCGTATCATCGTGAAGTCCGACCTGATCATCAACTCGCCCTATGCCTATCTCAGCGAACTGCCCGACGACATGAAGGCGGCGATCCGCCAGGCGTTCTTCGACGCATCGACGAAGGATGCGGATGCCTTCAAGAAGCTCTCCGACGGCAAGAACCGGCCGTGGCAGCCGATCGCCAACGAGGATTACAACAAGACCATCGACTTGATCAAATTCGTCGACGCCTTGCGTAAGAAGGCGTCTTGATCGATCAGCCGACCTGAAGGGCCGGGTCATTGCGACCCGGCCTTTTTCCTTCTTTCTCCGAGAAGTCTGGTCATGACCGCCGCCGTTTCCATTCTCCCAAGCCAGCAGCTTGCCGCGCTCAACGCAACCTATCGCAAGGCGGTGGCGCGCAAGCGGCTGCGTCTTACGCTGAGCGCGGCGATTTTCTTCGCGGCTCTGGTGATTGCAGGAGTCGGCGCCGAGGTGAATTTCCGCACCTTCTTCACGCATTTTTTTAACTTTATCAGTTATTTCGATCGCATTCTGACCTTGGAGAACGGAGCCCGTGTCTGGACCGATCTCGGCGAATGGTTCTGGGGTTTTCGCAAGTGGCTCCGATTTCTCGGCGAGACGATCCTGATCAGCTATGTCGGGACGCTGATCGGCGCGGTGTTCGCCTTCGCCGCCAATTTCCTGGCCGCTGAAAATGCCTCGCCGGCGCCATGGCTGCGCTTCGTCGTGCGACGGCTGTTGGAATTTGCCCGCACCGTCCCCGGCATCGTCTTTGCCCTGATTTTCGTCATCGCCTTCGGGCTCGGCCCGATGGCCGGCGTTCTTGCGCTTGCCATTCACTCCACCGGCGCGCTCGGCAAGCAGTTTTCCGAGATCGTCGAAAATGCCGACATGAAGCCGGTCGAGGGCGTGCGGTCGACCGGCGCGGGCTGGCTATCCTGCATGAGGTTCGCCGTCTTGCCGCAGGTGATTGCCGGTTACGCGAGCTACGCGCTGCTGCGATTTGAGATCAATGTGCGCGAAGCCTCCGTGATGGGCTTTGTCGGCGCCGGCGGCATCGGCCAGGAACTCATCGTCGCCATCCGCAAGTTCTACTATTCTGACGTCAGCGCCATCCTGGTGATGATCGTCCTCACGGTGTTCTGCATCGATATCGGCACCGGCTGGCTTCGCGGCCGGCTGTTCGGCGAAGAAGCGCGGACATGAGCCGGGTGCCGGCGCCGGATCGGCGGGAACTCCGCGCGCGCCATCCGCAGATATTCGACAGGCCTGTCTCGGCGCGTCTTGCGACGCCCGCCGTGACCCTCCTTGCCTTTGGCATCTTCTCATTCGGGCTGGTCGATCTCGACTTCTCTCCGACGCGGCTGTTGTCGGGTGTGCATCAGCTTGGCTGGATCACGCTGATGATGATGCCGCCCGATCCCGGCTCGTCGCTGCCGCTCTATCTGAAGGCGCTCGGCGAAACTCTGTCGATTGCACTATTGGGCACCACGCTTGCGGCGATCGCCGCGCTGCCGGTCAGCCTGCTCGCGGCGCGCAACATCGTGCGCTCGAACCTCGTGCGGTTTCCTGTGCGCCGCTTCCTCGATTCGATTCGCGGCGTCGACACATTGATCTGGGCGCTGGTCTGGATCAACGTCGTCGGGCTTGGCCCCTTTGCGGGCGTTCTTGCGATCGCGGTCTCCGATTTCGGCGCGTTCGGCAAATTGTTCTCCGAAGCGATCGAGGGGGCCGACCGCAAGCAAGTCGAGGGCGTCCGAGCCTCCGGCGGCAATGCGCTGCATGAAATCCGTTTCGGACTGATGCCGCAGGTGCTGCCGGTAATCGCCGGACAGGTGCTCTATTTCATCGAGTCGAACACGCGCTCGGCGACCATCATCGGCATCGTCGGCGCCGGTGGCATCGGCCTGCAACTCGCCGAACAGATCCGCGTGCTGGAATGGCAGAAGGTGTCGTTCCTGATTCTCATGATCCTGATTGCGGTTGCAGCCATCGACTGGATTTCGAGCAAGCTGCGGTTCGCGATCATCGGGCGGCGCGCGGTAACTTAATCGCTTTCAACTATTCTCCACCAAAAACTCCACGCGCTCGGCGGCAAAGCGTGAGCGCTTGGTCACAAGGGGCTTGCCGCTGGTATCGACGTCCGTGCTGTCGACCACGAGGACCGGGCGTCCCAGCGCAAGGTCGAGCCGCGCCGCGTCGGTGGCGTCTGCGATGGCAGCGGTGATCTTGGTTGACGCCCGGCGATAGTCGCGGATGCCGTAATGCGCGAGCAGCTTGGTCATCGAGCGGACGCTCGCGAAGACGCCGCCGGCACCGGGGAAGCGTTCGGCCGACAGCCATGTGGTGCTGACGCAAATGGGTGTGCGGTCGGCTGATCGCAGCGACTCGATCCGGACCAGGGCCGCACCGGCCCTCAATCCAAGCGTCCGCGCCAGTTCGCGCGTCGCCGCCTCTTCCGAAGCATCGATCAACTGTCCGCGCGGTTCGTGGCCGCTCTCGCCGACGATCTCCGAAAACCGCGTCCGCGACCGCAACGGATAGGCGAGCCGTTGTGCCTCCACGTAAGTGCCGCTGCCGCGCTCGGCTCGCACCAGGCCGCGCTCGGCGAGTACTGCCAGCGCCCGGCGCACCGTATGGCGGTTGACCCGATAGGTCTCGGCGATTTCGGTCTCGCCAGGCAAGCGCTCGCCGGCGGCGAAACGGCCATCGGCGATGCCGCGCTCGATTCCGTCCGCGACCTGTCGCCACAGCGCGACGCCTGAGGCCGTGTCCTGCATGCTCATGGCCGAAAACCGGGAAAGGGCGTTGCGAAAATCATCCGTTTGTCACGAAACAGTCATGGCGTTTCAATATCAAGTTGTCTATTATCATAGACAACTTGATTCAGGCAAGATAAATACAGGCAGAGATCAGGGCGGATCATGACCGCAGGTGGCGAAGGCGAAGGGCACGAGGACCGCAAGATCGCGCGCCGCAAGGCGGCGATGGCGGTGCTGGCGCACGCGACCGCGATGGAGATCGCCGCCCATCTCGACGCGATCGACCTGCCGTCCCACGAGCCGCTGCGCGAAGCCGAGAACGGCCTCGTGATGGTGCGTGGGCGCATCGGCGGCGATGGCGCGCCGTTCAATATGGGCGAGGCGACCGTATCGCGCGCGGCGGTGCGGCTTGCGAGCGGCGAGGTGGGTCTTGGCTACACGCTCGGCCGCGACGGGGAGAAGGCGCGGATGATCGCGCTGTGCGACGCGCTGGTGCAGTCGGCCGAGTTTGCTGGCTCCGTTGAGACAAACGTGATCGCGCCGCTACGCTTTACGATGCTTGCCCGGCGGAATCGAAAGGCCGCGGAGGCGGCCGCGACGCGGGTCGATTTCTATACCATGGTGCGCGGTGAGGGTTGAGCGATGACGACGATCGCCGAAATGCCAGCGGGATTTGCCGACAAGGTGTTGTCGGCGCAATCGACCTTCCGGTCGGTGATGGATGCAATGGCGCGACCCGGCAGTGTCCAGCGCGTCGTGGCCTCGGTCGGGACGCCGACATCCGTGATGCGCGGCACCGCCGCGATCGCGCTCACGCTGTTCGACCACGACACGCCGATCTGGCTCGATTCAAGGATGTCGGAGACGACGGAGGTCGCGAAATGGCTCAAATTCCACAGCGGCGCGCCGGTGGTGACGGATTCGTCGATCTGCAGTTTTGCGCTGATCGGGGACGCTCATGCGCTTTCCGATCTCGACCGCTTCGCATTCGGCAGCAATGAATATCCCGATCGCTCGACGACGCTCATCCTGCAGGTCGAAAGCCTGACCCAGGGGTGCCAATATGAATTGCAGGGTCCGGGCATCGACGGCACGGCAATTCTGCAGGCCACGATCGAGCCCGAGGACCTGTTCGAAAGGCTCAAGATCAATGCCGCGCTGTTTCCGCGCGGCATCGATGTCGTGCTGGTCGCCGACGATGCCATGATCGCGATCCCGCGCACCACGCGCCTGGTCGCCAAGGGGAGTTGATTGCATGTATGTCGCTGTCAAGGGAGGCGAACGCGCCATCGAGAACGCCCATCGGCTGCTCGCGCATGAGCGGCGTGGCGCTCCTGAGGTTGCCGAGCTTACGCTTGCGCAGGTCTCCGGCCAGCTTGGCCTCGCCGTTGATCGGGTGATGAGTGAAGGCTCGCTGTACGATCGCGAGCTTGCTGCGCTTGCGATCAAGCAAGCGCGCGGCGACATGATCGAGGCAATCTTCCTGGTCCGCGCCTTCCGCGCCACCCTGCCGCGCTTCGGTGCTACCGAGCCAGTCGATACCGGCCGGATGCAGGTGCGGCGGCGAATTTCCTCCACCTTCAAGGACATTCCGGGTGGCCAGATCCTTGGGCCGACCTTCGACTACACTCATCGCCTGCTGGATCCGCAGCTTGTCGAGGGCTTTGTTCCGGAAGTGCCTGCGACGTCGGAAGCTCCGATCGGCGCGACCCCTCGCGTCACCGACATTCTCGGCCGTGACGGCCTGATCGAATCGTCGCCGCAAGCGAGCGACGACACGCCGGTCGGCGACCTCACGCGCGAGCCGCTCAGCTTTCCGGCGGACCGCGATCTACGGCTGCAGAATCTGGCGCGTGCCGACGAAGGCTTTCTGCTGGCGCTCGGCTATTCCTCGCAGCGCGGCTACGGCCGCAACCACCCGTTCGCCGGCGAAATCCGCTTCGGCGAGGTCGAGGTGGAATTTTTTGCCGAAGACGTCGGCTTCGCCGTGCCGCTTGGCGAAATCGCGCTGACCGAATGCCAGATGGTCAATCAGTTCAAGGGCTCGGCCACCGAGGCGCCGTGCTTCACCCGCGGCTATGGGCTGGCGTTCGGGCAGAGCGAGCGCAAGACCATGTCGATGGCGCTGGTCGATCGCGCGCTTCGCGCCCGCGAGCTCGGCGAGGAAGTGGTCGCGCCGGCGCAGGACGAAGAGTTCGTGATGTCGCATTCCGACAATGTGCAGGCGACAGGCTTTGTCGAGCATCTCAAGCTGCCGCACTATGTCGACTTCCAGTCCGAGCTTGGCCTGTTGCGGAAGCTGCGCAAGGAGTTTGCCGAGGCCGCCGCCGACGTCGAGCCATTGCAAGAGGCCGCCGAATGAACGCGCCGGCCTACAACTTCGCCTATCTCGACGAGCAGACCAAGCGGATGATCCGCCGCGCCATCCTGAAGGCGATCGCGATTCCCGGCTACCAGGTGCCCTTCGCCAGCCGCGAGATGCCGATGCCTTATGGCTGGGGCACCGGCGGCGTGCAGGTGACGGCGGCGATCCTCGGGCCCGACGATGTCTTGAAGGTGATCGACCAGGGCTCCGACGACACCACCAACGCGATCTCGATCCGCAAGTTTTTTGGCAAGACCGCCGGTGTCGCAACCACGACGTCCACGACCGAGGCAACCGTGATCCAGACCCGGCACCGGATTCCGGAAGCGCCGCTGCGTGCGGGACAGGTGCTGGTGTATCAGGTGCCGATTCCCGAGCCGCTGCGCTTTCTCGAACCGCGCGAGACCGAGACGCGGCGCATGCATGCGCTCGGCGAGTACGGGCTGATGCATGTCAAGCTCTACGAAGACATCGCGCGCTTCGGCCACATCGCCACTTCCTACGCCTATCCGGTGAAGGTGAACGCGCGCTATGTAATGGACCCGTCGCCGACGCCGAAATTCGACAACCCGAAGATGGACAATTCCCCGGCGCTGCAATTGTTCGGCGCCGGCCGCGAGAAGCGCATCTATGCAATCCCGCCGCACACCTCTGTGGTGTCGCTCGATTTCGAGGACCATCCGTTCACGCGATACCGCTTCGACGCGCCCTGCGCGCTGTGCGGCGCCGAGGACGCCTATCTCGACGAGATCGTCACCGACGACCAGGGCAGCCGGATGTTCGTTTGTTCCGACACCGACTACTGCGAGGGCCGCCAGGCGGCGGGCCATCGCGGCAGCGAAAGCGCGGCTCCGCACAAGGGAGGCGCGTATGGTTGAGACGCGAACTCCGGCTCACGACGACCAGCCGCTAATGGTCGCCGACGGCCTCGGCAAGAATTACGGCCGGCTCGCCGCCTGCCGCGACGTTTGCTTTGCGCTCTATCCCGGCGAGGTGCTGGCGATCGTCGGCGAGTCCGGCTCGGGAAAGACGACGCTGCTGCAACTCTTGTCGGCGCAGCTCGCACCGACCTCCGGACGCGTCTCCTATCGCATGCGCGATGGCGTGTTGCGCGACCTCAATTCGCTGGGCGAGGCCGAGCGGCGTTTCCTGTTCCGCACCGACTGGGGCTATGTGCATCAGGACCCGGCGCTGGGCCTGCGCATGGCGGTCTCGGCCGGCGCCAATGTCGGCGAGCGGCTGATGGCGGTGGGCTGGAATCACTATGGCCGCATCCGCGATACCGCTACGTCCTGGCTCGAGCGTGTCGAGATCGACACCGCCCGAATCGATGACGCGCCGCGGACCTATTCCGGCGGCATGCGCCAGCGGCTGCAGATCGCACGCAATCTGGTCACCGAGCCGCGGCTGGTGTTCATGGATGAGCCGACCGGCGGGCTCGACGTCTCGGTGCAGGCGCGATTGCTCGATCTGATGCGTAATCTCGTCAGCGAACTGGGATTGGCGGCAATCGTGGTGACGCACGATCTCGCGGTCGCGCGGCTGTTGTCGCACCGAGTGATGGTGATGAAAGGCGGCCGGGTGATCGAGACCGGGCTGACCGACCAGGTGCTCGACGATCCGCACGAACCCTACACCCAACTGCTCGTCTCTTCGATTCTGCCACCATGAGAACGCCGATGACCGCGATGATCGAAATTCTGGACGCGGAAAAGACCTTCACCATGCATTTGCAGGGCGGGGTGAAGTTGCCGGTGGTGCGCGGCGTCTCCTTCCGGGTCAAGGCCGGCGAGTGCGTGGTGTTGTCGGGACCGTCGGGGGCGGGAAAGTCGTCGATCCTGAAAATGATTTTCGGCAATTACCGTTGCGACAGCGGCCGCATCGGCATCTTTCACGAAGGTGCGCAGCTCGATCTCGCCAAGGCGGAGCCGCGGGAAATCCTGGGCGTTCGCCGCTCTACGATCGGCTATGTCAGCCAGTTCCTGCGCGCCGTGCCGCGGGTGCCGACCATCGACGTGGTCGCCGAGCCCTTGATCGCGACCGGCACGCCGCGCGCCGACGCGCGCGGGCAGGCGGGAGCCCTGTTGCGCTGCCTCAACATCCCCGAGCGGCTGTGGATGCTGCCGCCGTCGACCTTTTCTGGCGGCGAGCAGCAGCGGGTCAACATCGCGCGCGGCTTCATTTCCGATCATCCGATTCTGCTATTGGACGAGCCGACGGCCTCGCTAGACGCCAAAAATCGTGAGGTGGTGGTCGATTTGATCGACGAGAAGAAGCGCGCCGGCGTTGCCATGGTCGCGATCGTGCATGACGATGAGATCCGCCGTCTGATCGCCGATCGGGTCATCGATGTGACATCCTTTGCCGCCGCGGCATGAAGAAAGGCAGGTGAGATGACTTTGACCAAGCCCGATACCGTCATTGGCAATGCCAGGATCGTTCTCGCCGACCGGGTGATCGAGCGCGGCTGGATCGCGTTTGCGGACGGCCGTATCGCCGAAATGGGCGAGGGCGATGCTCCCGCGGGCGCCGAGGACGCGGCCGGCGACCTGGTCATGCCCGGCCTGATCGAACTGCACACCGACCATCTGGAGGCGCATTACGTGCCGCGTCCAAAAGTGTTCTGGGACCCGGTCGCGGCCGTCGTTTCCTATGATGGGCAGCTGGCGACCTCGGGGATCACCACCGTTCTGGATTCGCTCAGGGTGTGGCGCGAGGATGGAGCCGACGAGGTCGATGGCCGTGCCGGGGTGCTTGCCGCAGCGATCGCCTCCGCGCGCGGAGAAAATCTGCTGCGTGCCGACCACTTCCTGCATTTGCGCTGCGAAATTCCGATGCCGAGCGTGGTCGAAGAAGCCAAGGAGCTGGTCGGCCGTCCCGATGTGAGGCTGATGTCGCTGATGGATCACACCCCGGGGCAACGCCAGTTCCGCGATGAGGGCAAGCTGCGCGACTATTATCGCGGCAAGGGCGGCGGCAGGACGGATGCCGAACTCGACGCGCTGTTCGAGCGGCGCTTTGCCTATCAGAAGGTTTATGCCGCGGACAACATGCGTGCGATCGTCGCGCTGGCGCACCAATATGAGATCCCGCTCGCAAGCCATGACGACACCACGGAGGAGAACGTCACCGACGCGGTCCGCGACCGGGTATCGGTTGCGGAATTTCCGACCACGATGGAGGCCGCGCGCGGGCTGCACAAGGCCGGCATCGGCATCCTGATGGGTGCGCCGAACGTGGTGCGCGGCGGCTCGCATTCGGGCAACATCGCCGCCGTCGATCTCGCCCGCGAGGGGCTGTTGGACATCCTGTCGTCCGACTACATCCCCTCGAGCCTGTTGATGGCGGCGCTGCAATTGCCGCGGCACGTTCCCGCGATCGATCTCGCCGCCGCGATCCGTACCGTCACCAAGACGCCAGCGGAAGCCGTCGACCTTTCCGACCGCGGCGAAATCGCGGTCGGCAAGCGTGCGGATCTGATCCGCGTGCATGTCGCCCGCGACATTCCGGTGGTGCGCAGCGTCTGGCGCGAAGGGCATCGCGTGGCGTGAGCGAAGCGCCGACCATATCGGCCGATCGTCCGGTTGCAATCGGACCGGGTAGGCTTGTGCTGGTGGTCGGCCCGAGCGGCGCCGGTAAGGATACCCTGCTTGGTCTCGCGAAGATCGCCTGCGCCGGTGACCGCAACATCGTGTTTCCGCGCCGTGCGGTGACGCGGGAAGCGTCGCAGGCGGAAGACAACGAGCAGCTAGGTCCGGACGCTTTCCGGCAAGCAGTGGCGCGTGGCGAGTTTGCGATGCATTGGGAGGCGCACGGCCATCACTACGGCCTGCCGCGCGCCATCGAAGACGACGTCCGTGAGGGGCGCACCGTGGTGGTGAACGTGTCGCGCACGGTGGTCGATGCGCTGCGCCGTGCCTATGCCGATGTCGTGGTGATCGGGGTCACAGCGCCGCCGGAAATCCTCGCCGAGCGGCTGGCTATCCGGGCGCGCGGCAGCGACGGAAAGATCGAGCACAGGCTTAGCCGCGCCGTCGATGAGACCTGTGCCCCGGATATCACCATCCACAATGTCGGCAATGCCCAAGAGCATGCAGAGCGGCTGGTACGGATCGTCAAAGGCGCCTGAGCCCGCCGGCGGGCCACGCTTTCAAATGGAGAAAGACCCGTGTCGATCATTGCGACGGTGGAAGAACTGGAAGCGATTTACGGCTTCCCCGGCGAAAGCTCGACCGTAAAGGTCGCGGACCGGATCACGCCGTCCTACCGCGTGCTGATCGAAAAGTCGCCGTTTGCGGCGCTTGCGACGTCAGGGCCGGAGGGACTGGATTGTTCGCCGCGTGGCGATCTACCCGGCTTCGTCCGCATTCACGATGACAAGACCCTGATGATGCCGGATCGCCGCGGCAACAACCGCATCGACTCTTTACGCAATATTGTTCGCGACCCGCGGACGGCGCTGCTGTTCCTGATTCCCGGTTCCGGCAGCACGCTTCGCATTAACGGCCGTGCCCGGGTTTCCGCGGATCGCGCACTGCTCAACTCTTTCAATGTCGACGGCAAGACGCCGCGCACCGTCATCGTGATGACGGTGGAGGAGATTTACTTTCAATGCGCGCGCGCCATCGTGCGTTCCGACCTGTGGAATCCCGACAAACGCGTCGATCCGAGGACTCTGCCCACGCCGGGCCAGATCCTCGCCGAGATGAGCGAGAACCGCGTCGGCGGCGAGGAATATGACCGCGCCTGGCCGGAGCGGGCGCGGCAATCGCTGTGGTGACGCGGGCGGCTGCGTAGATGTTCAGGCAGCGAGGTCCAGCAATTTCGAGGATCCCCTGATCAACACCTTGCGTCCCGTCGGCGTGATACGGGGAAACCCGTCACCGATCGCCGCGAGTTCAAGCGCGACGAGTTCATCGAGAGCCGCGCTATTCAAGGTGCGACGTGCGGACGCAGGGAGACGAAGCGCCTTCAGGGTTTCCCATTGATCCGGCGTGAGATCATAGTCCAGTTCTGCGTTCATGTGGCCTCGACGGCATCCGATTCTTTGTTCTGCGCACCTCTTACAAATCCGGCGTGAACGGGATGCGACCATAATGAGACGGGATTTCGGTTGGCCGGTGCGCTGTTGAAAACCTTAAGTTAGGCCAAATTGGCGGGCCAGGTTACGCGACTGTCACATCGACGTGGCAAACGATCTGATCAACGACCACGAATCGGCCGGTTTTTCGCCTGCCCGGATGGATGTGCACCCTGAAAATCGATTTGATGCAGAAGAAGCTAGGCGGCAGTGCCCGGCTGAAAGGCCTGGGCGGCGCCGTCATCAGCATCGCGATAGCCGTCGGAGCCATTTTTGCGCTGACGCATGCGCTCAAGCACATCAACTACGATCAAGTCTTCGCGATCATCAGGGGGACTCATTTTCACGTCATTGCGCTCGCGTTGATGCTGGTAACAGCCTCGTATGGCAGCATTACGCTCTACGACTGGCTCGCGCTTCACACCATGGGACGCAAGGACATCCCGTACCGCATCGCCGCACTGGCGAGTTTCACCAGCTATCCGATCGCCCACGGGATCGGCGCGGTCGCGCTTGTTTCGCCGGTTATCCGCTATCGGATCTATTCCGGTAACGGCCTTGGCGCGATGGGGGTGGCGAATGTCTGCTTTCTCACCGGGCTGACGTTCTGGCTCGGCAACATGACTGCGCTCGGCTTCAGCCTGCTCTACGAGCCCACCGCCATCAGCGTCATCGACCATCTGACGCCCGGGATCAATCGATTGCTGGCGCTGGCTCTGTTGAGTGGCGTCGGGGCCTTCGTGGCCTGGAGCTGGTTTTTTCCGCAAAACATCGGGAAGAGCCCTTGGCTGGTTCGGCTTCCTTCCGGTCCACTCGTGCTGCTGCAGATCCTCGTGGGGCTTCTCGATCTCACGGCTGCCGCTGTATCGATGTATGTGCTGCTGCCGGCGGGGCTCGATATCGGGCTGTTCCGCCTGATGGCCGTTTTCATCGCGGCCACGTTGCTCGGATTCGCGAGCCATGCGCCTGCGGGACTGGGGGTGTTCGACGCAACCATCCTGATCGGGCTTGGCGGCGAAAGCCGCGAGCCATTGCTCGCCGCGCTCCTGATGTTCCGTTTTCTCTATCACTTCGTGCCGCTCTCGATCGCGCTTGTCTTGTTCGGCGGTGTCGAGGTGTTACGAAGGCTGCGCGCAAAAGAGAAAGCTTTGGATGGCGTGGGGATCTCGGACTTGGGGATATCAGACTTGGGGATCTCAGATCGGCGAGTTGAGCTTCAGCCCGACCATGCCGGCGACGATCAAGGTGAGGCACAGGATGCGGACCGGATCGGTCGGCTCGCTAAAGATGATCATGCCGACGACGATGCTGCCGACGGCGCCGATTCCGGTCCATACGGCGTACGCCGTGCCAAAGGGCAGCGACCGTAGCGCCAGCGCCATCAAGGCGAAGCTGAGCGCGATTGCTGCTATTGTTGCAACCGTCGGCCAAAATCGGGTCAGGCCGTCGGAATATTTAAGTCCGAGCGCCCAGGCGATCTCGAGCAACCCCGCGCCTAAGAGTGCAAGCCACGCGCTCATGACTTTGCCGGTGCCTTGCGAAGCGTCAACACGCCGTATTGGGCGTAGCCGCGGAACGGGCGCTCGAACCTTAGATCGGCGCCGCAGGCTCCGGCGATGGTCAAGAGCTGCGATTCGAGATCGTCGCGCGGCGTGACGCCGAACATCGAAAGCCACCGCAGGAGCAGCACCCGGGCGATTGCCGGCAGCCGCTCCTGGTTGCCGAAATCGACGACGTGCAGGCAGCCGCCGGGCTTCAAATTGTCTGTGGCAGCCTCGAGCACGTGACGCCAGTCCGGGATCATCGACAGGCTGTAGGAGATCATGACGTGGTCGAATGAAGCGACCGCGAACAATTTCTGGGGATGGCAGGTGGTCGCATCGCCATGCGCAACCTTGATCCGGCCGACGAGGCCGGCCCGGGAAATGGCAGCGATGGCGGACGTCAGCATCTCGGTCGAGACGTCGATGCCGAAGAAATGTGCGTTCGGGTAAAGGCGGGCGGCGAGCACGAGATTTCTGGCGGTTCCGCAGCCGATCTCGAGCACGCTCGCGCCGCTGGCGGGCCGCAAGTTTGCGACCATGCGATCCCGGCCGAGCAGGTAGTAAAGCCGCGTCGCATCGTAGATGTGGCGTTGCAGGCGATACATCCGGTTCATGCGCCGCATCGCATCTGCCGGTTGCCCGGCATCTTCGCCGATCTCGAAAGGATACACCGACATTCGCTGGCCTCATCCCGCAGGTGTTCATCCCCTCCTTGCGATGTTCGCGCGACAGGCATGTGACAGAACGACTCGTCGCCTCGGCTTCGCACTGCAGGCCGCTGTCGCAAAACTGCAGTGCGCGCGCGATACCGTGATCGGATTGTTGATTCGGGGCAGCAATGAACACGCGACTGATCGCCGAGGCGGTGCGCAACAGCCGGACACAGGAAGAGGCGACCGTTTGGGACAGGATCTTCGCATTCTGGTTCCGTCGCCTGGTCTACACCCAGATCTGGGAGGATCCCGAAGCCGACCTCGCCGCGCTGCAATTGCCGTTGGGATCGACGATCGTCACCATCTCCTCGGGCGGATGTAACGCGCTGTCCTACCTTACCGCGCAGCCAGCGCAGGTCTATGCCGTCGACCTCAACGAGGCGCATCTTTCACTGCTCAAGCTCAAGCTCGCGGGCATCCGGGCCTTCTCCAACTATTCCGATTTCTGGCAGTTCTTCGGAGAAGCTGCCTCGCCCGCCAACGCGCAGCTCTATCGCTACCGGCTACGGCCGCTATTGGACTCGGAAGCGCGCGCTTACTGGGACAGGCGTAACAGCATCGGGCGTCCCCGGTATGCCTATTTCACGAACGGCTTTTATCGCCATGGCATGCTTGGCCGCTTCATTGGTCTCGCGCATCTCGTGGCAAAACTTGCCCGCGTCGATCTTGCGGTGCTGTTGACCGGCGATATCGATGCGCCGGAACGCATCGCAGCGCTCGAGCGGCTGGATTGGCTGTTTCATTCGCCTCTGGCGCGGTTGATGACGCGAACGCCGGCGTTGCTGTTCAGTCTGGGCATTCCACCGCAGCAGCGTGCCCTGCTCGGCGCAGGCGCACCGCTCAACGAGGTGCTGCACGAACGGCTACTCCGCCTGATCAACGGCCATCCCAACGAGACGAATTATTTCGCCTGGCAGGCGCTGCATCGCAGTTATCCGGGTCCGGGAGATCGCTGCCTGCCACCATATTTGCAGCGCAGGCAATTCGCCCGCATGCGCAACGATGCGGGCCTGATCATCCCCGTTCACGCCAATCTTCGGCAATTCCTGGAAGGGCTGCCGGCGCGCGAGGTCGATGCGGTGGTGCTCCTGGACTCGCAGGACTGGATGGCGCCGGAGGAAATCCGCACGCTATGGGATGCAATCGATCGCGCCGGCAGCGACAACGTTCGCGTCATCTTCCGGACCGCCGGCCTCGACTCGCCGCTGGAGAGCGAGGAACTGGCGCCGCTTCGGGAAATCTGGCTGCGCGACGAGGAGCGAAGCGACATCGGCTTCCAGCTCGACCGTTCCGGGATCTATGGCGGGTTCCACTGCTATGTGCGCCGCTGACAAGAGTTTTTTCGCGCGGACGATTTTATCTAATTAGTTATTTAAGTGGTTGTTCGCTGGTTGATGCGTCGCGGCCCGACTTTCGCGGACACGAAGTTGCCGCAAGCCGTACACAACGAAAGTCGAGACAACGGCGCGCCAACTCTGCTAATAAGCTTGCCACGTTAAACTGGCTTCACGCCGCCGGGAGTGAGGGTCATGAAGAAGCTCAGGGAGATACGCAGCCAGGAGTATATTTGCCGGGAGCGCGCTGCGTTGGATTCCGAGCGCAGGATATTCTGGCTGGCACAGGCCGAGGAGTGGGAACAGCGCGCACTCGATGAGATCGCGTTTTACTTTCGCGAATGCAATCTGGAGCATGCCGAGGCTCGGCAGGTTATTCGCTAGGATGGTAGCGTACCAAACTTTATCTTCGTGTCAGAGCATATCCCGCGCGCGCTTGCCACTTGCGGCATTCGATCGGCCGCGTCCGCTCGCGACCAATCTACGCGCTAGTGCCGTGACGACGGCTTTCTCACGGTGTGCCTGACCTCGGCACCACACTCGGAGCACTCATAGATAAAGTCGATCTTCGCCATGCTCCAATGCGGTTCGACATCGCGCACGAACATGGGCAATAGCCCGATGCAGCCGGGACATATGACCGGAGCCATCTCAGCTTCGTGATGGTGCGTATAGGCTGGCATATTCGGCTCTCCCCAAAGACGAAAGCAGGGTGAGTTTCAACCCCGCGGAAAGCCTAACCGCGGATGGCGGATCTGCATCATGAACTCTATGGAACGTACAGAGAACAGAGGGATATTGTCCGTATATGTTGCATTCCTGTAACATTTCGGGAGCGCATGCGTGGCCTCAATGGCTTGGCAAATCGCGTATGTTTGCATTCGAAGAAGCATCGATGACGGGCCAATCGCCATGAAAGTTTCGTCGTGCCCGCGCACCCGGAGCATGAGAGCTTCAATGACGCGATGTTCCGCATGGCGGTGGAGACGCTCGCCTCGGCGGGACGTGAGCTGCAAACCTCCGATCTCCGAGAGATCGCTTACGGGCCGGTCAGGCTGGATCAGGGCCAACGAATCGAGCTGTTGGCGGCGTATGCCGAGCGGCTGAAAAATATTGCCGGCGAGCAGCCGTTCGAGGTCGGGATTTATTGACGCGATGCGGCGCTCGTTCGGCACTGTTCCATTGCCGTAAGGACGGCGTCTGTCGGTCGATCAGTTGGAACGTCCTGGGATTTCCGGGGTTTTTCGCGTGCACGGCGGACGCCCGTGATCGCAGAACTTCAACAGGCGGTGAGTGGCTCGGCAAGTGGCCGTGGATTGTGCTAACAACTCTGGAAAAGCCGCTGGGACGGATGACAAGATCAGCAATTATCGGGGGCGTTCTGGCTGCGCTGGTCCTTGGCGCCGCAGGGGCTTGGTTTGCGATCGGGTGGCGGCCCGGAATGGCGGCGATCGATCCGCGGGCGCCGCAATCCTTCGATGCCGATCTGATCAAGCGCGGCCGCGAGCTGGCGGCGATCGGCAATTGCAATGATTGCCATACGGTGCGCGGGCTCAAGAATTTTGCCGGCGGGCTTGCCGTGCCGACGCCGTTCGGCACGATCTTTTCGACCAATATCACGCCCGATGCGGAAACCGGGATCGGCCGGTGGTCGGAAGCTGCCTTCCGCCGCGCCATGCGCTCCGGCGTCGATCGCGAGGGCCGGCATCTCTATCCGACATTTCCTTACGATCACTTCACCAATGTCAGCGACGAGGACGACCGCGCGCTTTACGCTTACCTGATGACGCGGGAGGCAGTGCACGCGCCGGCGCGCGAGAACCGGCTTTCCTTTCCATTCGACCAGCGGTTCGTGATCGCGGGTTGGAAGCTGCTGTTTCTTCGTCGGGATACGTACAAGCCGGATAGTGCCAAGAGCGCCGAATGGAATCGCGGCGCCTATCTGGTCGAGGGTCTCGCGCATTGCGGCGCTTGCCATACCCCGCGCAATGCGCTCGGCGCCGAGCGAGCCAGCGCCTCGTTCGCCGGCGGCGATGTCGACAACTGGCAGGCCTATGCCATCAATGCCCTATCTCCGTCGCCAGTGCCGTGGGATGAAGACGCGCTGTACGCCTATTTGCGCGACGGCTGGCATCCCGATCACGGCACGGCGCGCGGGCCGATGGCGGAGGTGGTGCGTAATCTTTCCTCGGTGCCGGCGGGCGACGTCCGTGCCATCGCGACCTACATGGCCGGCGTGTTCGGCGAGCCGGGGCCCGACCGCAAGCGCCAAGGCAAAGAGGCGCTCGCACAGGCCGCGTCAGTCACCCCGCAGGCTTCGCAGATCCAGCCGCCGGGAGCCGCGATTTATGCCGCCGCCTGCGCGACGTGCCACGAGAGCGGTCGGTCGCCGCCCTATGGCGGCATCAATCTCGGCCTCAGCACCGCGATCCATAGTCCCGATCCGCGTAATCTGGCCAACATCGTCGTGTCGGGCGTCCGACCGGTCGAGGGCGAACGCAGCCCGATCATGCCGGGCTTTGCCGCGAGCATGAGCGACGCGCAAATTGCCGCAGTTATGAACTATCTGCGGTCGCGTTTCAGCAAACAGCCGGCCTGGAGCGACCTCGAAGGCACGGTCGAGGAAGCCAGGCGCACGCAGACCGCATTGCTTCAGATGTCGGCAGGACCGCGAAATGCACCTGCCGATCCAACGCAGCGAGACGAGCCATGACGACATTGAAGGTCAATGGTCGGGATCACCAGATCGATGCGGAGCCGGATACGCCGCTGCTCTACGTGCTGCGCGACGATCTCGAGCTCAACGCCGCCAAATTCGGTTGCGGGCTCGGCCAATGCGGCGCGTGCACGGTGATCGTCGATGGCAAGGCGGTGCTGTCCTGCGTCACGCCGCTGGTGCTGCTCGAGGGCAAGCAAGTCACGACGTTGGAAGGCCTGGGGACCGTATCCGCGCCGGCGCCGATCCAACGCGCGTTCATGGAAGAGCAGGCAGCGCAATGTGGCTATTGCATTGCCGGAATGATGATGCGGGCGCAGGCGCTGCTGCAAAGAAACTCCAAGCCGACCGACGAGCAAATCCGCGCGGAACTCGCGCCGCATTTGTGCCGTTGCGGCACCCATATGCGGATACTCCGGGCGGTGCACCGCGCCGCGCGGCTGATGGACACAGCCGAACTGTCTCCGACCCAGGGGAGCGAGCGATGAACGCCCCGATCATTCTCGACCGCCGCCAGATGCTCGCGGGCTCTGGTGCCCTGATCGTCAGTTTCTCGCTCACGGGCGCGCTGGCGCAGGATCAGGGCGCGCCGGCTCCCGCGCCAAGTCCGCCCGGCAGCCTGAAGACGTCGCCTTTTCTGGATTCCTGGATCCGGATCGATGCCGACGGCTCGGTCACCGTGTTCACCGGCAAGGCCGAACTGGGCCAAGGATTCAAGACCGCGTTCCAGCAGATCGCTGCCGAAGAGCTCGACGTGCCCTTCGCTTCGCTGAAGGTCGTCACCGCTGACACAAAACTCACCGCCAATGAAGGCTATACCTCCGGCAGCCACTCGATGCAGGACAGCGGCACCGCGATCCAGTACGCTGCGGCGCAGGCGCGCGAAATTCTGGTCGCCGAAGCGGCGAAGCGCCTCGATCTCCTGGCGGAAAACCTGCGCACCGAGAACGGCGCGGTGATCGCGCCGGACGGCCGGCGGCTTGGTTACGGCGATCTGGTCGCGTCCGACATGCTGCACGTGCAGGCGCAGGCGAAATCGAAGCTGAAAGACCCGGCAACGTTCAAGGTGATGGACCAATCGGTGCCGCGCGTCGATATCCCGGGCAAGGTCACCGGAGGTCAGGCCTATATCCAGGACATGCGGCTGCCGGGCATGGTGCATGCGCGGGTGGTGCGGCCGCCGAGCTACGGCGCGCAACTGGGTGAGTGCGACAGCGCCGTGGTCGAAAAGATGCCCGGTGTCGTCAAGGTGATCCGCGACGGCAATTTTCTCGCCGTGGTCGCGGAGCAGGAGTTCCAGTCGATCAAGGCGATGAAGGCGCTGTCGGCCGCCGCGAAATGGCAGGAGAGCGCGCGGCTGCCGAAGCAGGACGATCTTGCCAATGTCCTGACCAGCCTGCTGTCGCAGGATTCCACGATCTTTGAACACAGCGACGCATCCGTCACCGGGACAAGAACCATCGAAGCGACCTATACGCGCCCCTACCAGTCGCACGGCTCGATCGGGCCATCCTGCGCGGTGGCGCAGTTCTCCGACGGAACCATGACGGTGTGGACGCACACGCAAGGCGTCTATCCCGATCGCCAGGGCATTGCGGAAATGCTGCACATGCCGCCGGCGAATGTTCGCTGCATTCATGTAGAAGGCTCCGGCTGTTACGGCCATAACGGCGCCGACGATGCCGCGGCCGACGCGGCGCTGATCGCGCGCGCGATGCCGGGCCAGCCGGTTCGCCTGCAATGGATGCGCGAGCAGGAGCATGCGTGGGAGCCGTATGGTCCGGCGATGGTGACGAAGCTCAAGGCCTCGCTCGACGATGGCGGCAAGATCGCCGACTGGAATTTCGAGGTCTGGAGCAATACCCACTCGATGCGGCCGGGCGGCGCGGGCTCCATGCTGGCGGCGCAGCACATGGCGCAGCCGTTTGCGGTGCCGGCGCCAAAACCCATTCCACTGCCGGAAGGCGGCGGCGACCGCAATGCGATCCCGATCTACAATTTTCCCAACGCACATATCGTGCACCACTTCATCCCGGCGATGCCGCTGCGGATTTCGGCGATGCGGGCGCTCGGCGCCTATCACAACGTGTTCTCGATCGAGAGTTTCATGGACGAACTTGCCGGCCTCGCTGGTGTCGATCCCGTCGAGTTCAGGCTGAAGCATCTCGACGACCCGCGCGGCCGCGACGTGATCGAGAAGGCGGCAGAGGGCTTTGGCTGGCAAAAAGACCAGAGGCCGCCACAGGATTGCGGCCTCGGATTCGCCTTTGCGCGTTACAAGAATCTCGCCGCTTACTGCGCCATTGCAAGCGAGGTCGAGGTGAACCGCGAGACCGGCCGCGCGCGGCTGGTGCGCGCCGTCGCGGCCGTCGACAGCGGTCAGGTGGTCAACCCGGACGGGCTGATCAACCAGATCGAGGGCGCGATCGTGCAATCCATGAGCTGGACGCTGTATGAAAGCGTGACCTTCGACGACACCAGGATCACCAGCATCGACTGGCAGACCTATCCGATCCTGCGCTTTGATGCGGTCCCCGACCGGATCGACGTGCATGTCATCAACCGGCCCGGAAAACCCTTCCTGGGCAGCGGCGAGACCGGGCAGGGCCCGGCCGCGGCATCGATCGCCAATGCGATTGCCAGCGCCACCGGAAAACGGCTACGCAACCTGCCTCTGACCCGCAAGCGGATCAAGGATGCGATCGATGCCTGAGCGCTGCCGCCTCCGAGCGGGGCGGATGCCACCGATTTTCTTTTCCATCGTCATAAATTGAGGGAGTAACGCCATGACACATGCCATCCGCTTTCATACAACCGGCGGACCAGAAGTTCTGGTCTGGGAGGAAGTCTCTGTCGGCAAGCCCGGGCCCGGGCAAGCGCGCATCCGCCAGACTGCGGTCGGACTGAATTTCGTCGACATCTATAACCGCTCGGGGCTCTATCCCGCGCAGTTGCCGAGCGGGCTCGGCGGCGAGGGGGCCGGCGTGGTCGAGGAAGTCGGCACTGGAGTCACCGATCTAAAGCCGGGCGATCGCGTCGCCTATGGCGCAGCGCCGATTGGCGCCTACGCCGAGGCGCGGCTGATCCCCGCCGATCGCCTGCTCAAATTGCCCGACGGCATCGATGACAAGACCGCAGCCGCCATGATGCTGAAGGGACTGACGACGCAATATCTGATCCGGCAGACCTATCGCGTGAAGGCTGGCGACACCATC
>Ga0307479_10001763_pt1 | contig 19744 bp, 21 predicted proteins | sample atmos_gasesECM4C_FD_203743 | JGI IMG/M metagenome (GOLD analysis project Ga0307479, IMG submission 203743) | Hardwood forest soil microbial communities from Morgan-Monroe State Forest, Indiana, United States - atmos_gasesECM4C_515 | ecosystem: Environmental > Terrestrial > Soil > Temperate...
CCAGTTTCAACGGCTCGATCGCCTGCCGTTGCCGCCAAAGTGTCAGCCTGTTAGCCTCGACGGCATGGCAACGATCCGGATCGAGGCGAAGCGAGGGAGCGACGGCCGACTCATCGGCCGAACGGCGAAAGGCGATCCCATTCGGTCTTTCAAGCTCTCCCCGGAGTCACGTGTGACCGATTGGACGGACGTGTATGTATTTGCGCTCTCAGAGGATGGTCTGTCACGTTCACCACTGCTCGACGTGAAGGAGATCACGATCCACGCGAAGCAGGGCGAAGAGGTCGAGGCAACGATCAGATTCGGGAACGTCGAGATCGAGCTCGAAACCGAAGGCGAGACGGCGCCGACCTTGCACGGCCCCCGATCATTGCTCGCGAAGGTGCGGGATCTGGCATCGGTGCACCTTGACGACCACGACGAGCTCGGCGACTTGGCCCGGGACATTCTGAAGGCGGCGCCCCTTCAAGTCGAGGACGCGTGCGCGTCGTTCGTGGACTTGTCGAGGGTCCGCGAAGTGTGCTCATGCTCGACAAAGGCAGCATCGCGCCCCGGTCCTGATCATGCGATGACGTGCGCATGGTTCCGGTACCCCGAGCCGAAGAGCGAGACCGTCGAGACGATCGACGAGATTCTGAAACGATGACGCCCGGCGAGACGCTGCGCGCTCGTCGCCTAGCGGCCGGCGTCACCCTCCGAGGTCTCGCGAAGGAGATCGGCGTCTCGGCGGCATTCCTGCACGACGTCGAGACGGGAAAGAAGAAACTTGCCGAGCGTCATCGCGGGCCGCTTGTGAGAGCCCTCGGGTTAACTGGTAGGCTCGAGGAGCCCGCTCGAGGCAGCGCTGCCCCCGATGGTCGGGGGCCGGGCCTCTCCTTCGGATCTCCTCGAGCGGGCGCTTTACCGGACTCGGCTCGCCGACTGCCCAAGCCGAACGCAAAGGCGACGGCGCGGGAGATCGCGGTCGAGAGCCTCATGGTGCTTCGTGAGCGCCTTGCTTCGTGCCCACCACCGGAGATCCCACGCGTGACGACGGCGATCGGCTCGGCGACGGCGCTCCTCGCTCGACTCGACGGCTCCCTCGAGATCGCCGAATCGCAGATCGTCCGCTCGAAGCCGTGGCGGGACCTCCTCGCTTTGATCAAGCGCACGCTCCGCCCGTACCCCGAAGCGGCGCGAGCGTTCAAGATGGCCCTCGTCGAATACGCGGGCAAATAAGCCGTGCCCGCTCGGGCGCCGAAGGGCGCCTCTATGGCTCGGGATCTGGCCGACCTGGCGATCGAGCTCGTCGGAGAGCTGGACGGCTCGATGTGGCCTAGCGAACGATGGGCGGCCGATCCTGTCGCCTTCGCCTTCTACATTCTCGGCGTCGTCCTCTGGGAATTCCAGATCGAGCTGCTCGAGGCGATTCGGGACAATCGACACGTAGCCTGCAAGGGGGGCCGAAAGATCGGCAAGGACTTCGCCGTCGCGATCGCGGCGCTCTGGTGGTTTGCGAGCTTTCAGAAGGCGCGCGTTTTCATTCTCGCCCCGAGCTACGAGCAGCTCGACGGGATCCTGTACCTCGAGATCCGGACGCTCATCGAGGGAAGCGGCCTTTGCGTCGACTGCCGCAAGCGCGATCCGCTCGCTCCGCGCCCGTGTGCTCACTCGGCGATCTTGACCGGCGACGTGGGCCTACAGGCGAGGACGGGGATCCGCGGCTCAGGCTTCCGCCGAATTTGGGGCAAGAGCGCCAGCGTAAGCGGGACGCTTCGAGGCTTCTCGGGGGCAAAGGTCCTCAACATCAACGATGAGGCGAGCGACATCGCCGACGACATTCGCGACGCGATGGTGGGCAACCTCGCGGCGGCCGACTGCCACGACGTCCTCATCTCCAACCCCACGCGCAACGATGGGTTTTTCTATCGCGCGTTTCATGAGGAGCGAGAGATCTACAAGCTCGTGGAACGCTCGAGCGAGCAAAACCCGAACATCATCGAGGGGCGCGAGGTCTTCCCCGGCCTCGCGAGTCGCGAATGGATCCGAGAACGCGAGATCGCTTGGGGGCGCGAGTCGGCAATCTGGGCGAGCGACGTCGAGGGCAAGTTTCCGACGGCTCAGCAAGGCCAGCTCTTCTCGCTCGACGTCGTCAAGGCCGCGAGCTCGGCGGAGCGAAAGAACACGGCGACCGCCGACGGGCGCCTCCAGATCGGGATCGACGTCGCCGGCGACGGAGAGAAGGGCGATCAGACAGTCTTCTTTGCTCGTCGCGACTTCACCGTGCTCGAGGTCCGCGCTCGCCGCGGACTCACGAGGGACGCAACGCTGCTCGAGCTGCTCAACATCCTCGAGGCGAACCGAACGCCCGAGGACGTCGGCGACGATAATCCGATCGTGGTGATCGATCGGGACGGGCATGTCGGCGCGGGCCGATACGACACGATCAACGCCTACCGTCACCGGGACGAGCGGACCGAGCTCGAGTTTCGACTGATCGGGTTTCAGGGCTCCGCGCCGCCGAAGAGCCGCATGGGGCAACGCTATCGAATGAATCGCGATCTACTCTTCGCCGGTCTCGTGGAGTGGGTAAAGTCCGGCGGATACGTCCCCGAGATCCTCAAGCTGCAGGCCGAGCTCCTCTCGCTCAAATGGCGCGAGGTCGAGGGCGGCAAATCGCAGCTCATAGCGAAGCGCGACATTAAGAGCAAGCTCGGGCGATCTCCCGACCATGCCGACGCTCTGGCGCTCTCGACTTGGACGCCCGCGGGGTGGACGCCCCCGGCGACGGCCATCGAGACGCCCCCGGCCCAGCAACGGCCGACGGAGCCGGATCGACAGCTCGATCCCTACGGCGGGATCGACACTTGGCGGCGGCGCTGATCGCTTGTAGACTCGGACCGTACTCCCAAAGGAGCGAGCCATGTCCGAAGAGATCAAGACCACCGGCCTCACGTATGCCGAAGCCCTCGCGGCGATTCGCGTCGATCCCACGCTTTGCGCGCGCCATCCGAGCTTCGGGCCCGGCGAGGTCCTCGCCCTCTCGACTGCCCAAGAAAAAGAGGACATGGGCGACAAGGCTCACCCTTGGATCCTTCGCAACACCGCTGGCGGATCGGTGCGCCCCGCGAACCTTAGCGCCGACTTGCATCGGAGCCAGGATTGGTCGATCGGAAGCAGCGGCGGCAACGCCGACACGGACGCGGCCGTCGCTGAGGCGCGGCGCTTGAAGGAAGAAGCCGACGCGAAGGCGATCGCCGATCGCGCCGAATCCGAGAACGCGGTCAACCCCGCCGTGAACCCCGACCCGAGCAAGCGGCGGCCGGGAAAGTAACGTGAGCGATCCCCAATCTCCGGCGCCCGAGCAGAAACAGAAGGGCCCCGCACCCACGCCGATCCCCGCACCGCGCAAAGTGCAAGCGGGCGATCGCGGATATGTGAAGCCAGTTTTCACGGTGAAGAAGGTCGAAGGCGATCGACTCACTCTCGCCTGGACGATCGACGGTGGCGAGACGAGTCAAGAGGGTGTCTTCTTGCTCTCTCAGTTTCGCCTAGCCCCGTGATCGAAGAGCCCGAGCTCCCGATCCATGTTTGGGGCTACCCATGGTCCGCCCCGCGGCCGTCGCGCGAGATCCCGACGCTTCCCGCTGCAAAGCGGAACGCAATCGAGGACGACTCGCGGAGACGAATGATCGAGGGCGCGGCTCGCGGGGGGCGAACGCGTCACCGCGATCGGCCGGCGCCCTTTGTCGGCCAGATCTTCGGCGAGTGGACGGTGACGCGTCTGCTCGGTCGAGGCGTCCAGGGTCGACGCGATATGCGACTCCAGCTCGTCAACGCAAAGGGGCGCCTTCGAGAGGTCTTCGAATTCCAGGCCTACGCCTACGCTCGCAAGCTCGCCGCAAAGCGGGCGGAGCGAGAGCGCAAGCGGCCCTAAGGTTTCTTCGGCAGAGAGATCCCGAGGCGGGTCGCCGCGGCCTCGATGCGAGCTCGAGAGAGGTCCGTCGACTCGCCTCGGCATGCCTTGACGACGGTCCGCGGGTCGTGCGCGGACTCTGCCGCAAGTCGGAGCACCTCGGCGCGGGTTAGCTTCGTGTCGGATCCTGTTTGCTTCCCCATAGCTCCAAGTCTACAGCAGGCCGGATCATAATGCACTGCCCTACGTGACACCTCGTGCAGCGGCGCGGGATCGCCGATACCGCTGGATCCGTGGCGACACCCTCGGGGCGTTTGGCGGCATTGCGGGAGCTCCTTCCCGCGCTGCTCGGCCTTTCAGCCTATTCGACGGGTAAAGGCTTCGGGCCGTCGCTCGACTCCCCTCAAGTCGTCAAGGTGCGCGAGGCGCTCGGTGGGAACCTCTCCCCCTGGCCGACGACGAAGATCCGATGGTATCTGGCCGACCTCGAGACCGCCCAGCACAATGCCGACGCGGGCAACTTCCGGCTCGCCGCTCAGATCTGCCGCGCGATGCGCCGCGATGGGACGATCTCGGGACTCCTCGAGACGCTCGCGAGCGGGATCGTTAGGCTCCCCAAGAAATTCTACGGCTCCGAGGAAAGTGTGTCCGCGCTCCGAGCGCGCAACGGATCTCGCTCGGTCTTCGACGACATGGTGCCGACCTCCGAAGCGGGGCTCCTGGTCGACGACGGAGCTAACCTCGGCATGGGCATCGGCGAGCTCGTCCCCGTGCCCGGTCGAGACTTCCCGATCCTAATCCGTCTCGAGCCCGAGTTTCTTCAATATCGGTGGAATGAAAATCGCTGGTATTACCTCTCGGTCGCTGCGCCGATCCCGATCACGCCGGGCGACGGCCGATGGGTGCTTCATTCCCCCGGCGGAAGGCTCGCGCCTTGGATGAGCGGCAAGTGGCCGGCGACGGGCCGAGCCTTCATTAACAAAGAGCACGCGCTTTTACACCGAGCGAATTACGTCGCGAAGCTCGCGAACGCCGCTCGTGCGGCATACGCCCCTATGGGCGCCACCGAACCCGAGCGCGCCGGGATGCTCTCTCGCCTCATCGCCTGGGGAATGAACACCGTATTTGATCTCCCGATGGGATGGGAGGTCAAGCTGATCGAGTCGAACGGCGTCGGCTATCAAGTCTTCCAAGCGGACATCGACACGAGTGACAAAGAGGCCGCGATGGCGATCGCCGGCCAGGTCGTGACCAGCGGCGACGCTCCAACCGGTTTCATCAAGGGCGATCTGTACGAAATGATCCGCGGGGACATCATCGAAAAGCACGCCATGGGGTGGGCCTACACACTTAACACCCAAGTCCTACCGCAGTTCAACGCGCTGCGATTCGGCGAGAGCGCGATCGCCGACGGCGCGATCATCGAGCTCGATTCGAACAAGCCGAAGGACCTCCAAGCCCAGGCGAGCGCGTTCGTCACCGCCGGCGATGCGATGGTGAAGATCCAGCAGACCTTCGACGAGATCGCGCGCCTCACGGGGCGGCCGCGCAAGCTCGTGGATCTGGACGAGCTGGTGACGCGCTTCGGGATCCCGATCGCCGATGACGTGAGCGGACAGAAGACGCCAAACGAAGAGAGCGATCGCGCCGTGAGTATGGCGCCGGTCGATATTGCCGCGGTTCGCGCGCGCCTCTACCGCGAGCGGGGCTACCGCCAAGTCTCCGAGTCGGCATGATGATCCGAGCGGCGATCGGCTTCGAGGGCTCGGCCGTTGAGAAACAGCCGGGCGCCCCCCCGACGGCGTTTCGGATCTGGAAAGCCGGGGACGTCGTCACCGATTACGGCGTCCACAAGTTCACCGAGCGATCGGCCGCGCTCCTCATGGCCGAACAGGCCGAGCGCGGAAACCGATACTCGATCGACGTGGATCACCTTTCGACGAAGGACACGGCGCCCCCCGAGGCGCGCAAGGCCGTGGGGTTTCACTCGCTGGCGGTTCGCGCTTCGGCCACGGGGCCCGAGCTGTGGGCCGAGGCCGCGGAGTGGACGGCCGCCGTCGCCTCGGGGCTGGCGGTCGATCCTCCCGGTACGCCCGAGTGGAAGTACTTTTCGCCCTGGTACGACGTCGACAAGAAAACGGGCGAGATCGTGTCGTACAAAAACACCGCGCTCACGAACAACCCTGCCACGCATCACACAACGGTGCTCGCGAGTCGAATCGCGGCCAACAAGGAAGGTCACGCCATGACGTACAAGGAAGCAATGGCCGCGCTCAAGAGCGGAGACGAAGAGCAGAAAAAGGCCGCCATGAAGTGCATCGCGGCCGCCTTCGGCGAGACCGTCGAGCAGGAAGACAAGCCCGAGGACAAGGAGAAGGGCGAGAAAGAGCCCAAGGAAGCGAAAAAGGACGCGAAGGCCGCCGAGGACAAACCCGCCGAGTCGGACGACAAGACGAAGGAGCTGCCCGCGAAGGACGCGAAGAGCGCCAAGGCAGCCGAAAAGGTCGACGCCGACGGAGACAAGGACGGTGACAAAGCGACGACCGCCGCTCTCGCCTCGATGGGCACCGAGCTCTCGAGCCTCTCGGACTGGAAGAAGAAGAAGCAGGCGGAAGAGGCGGCCGCCGCGCGCGCGACGCTCCGCGCGACGCGTCCCGACCTCCCGGATACCTTCTTCGATAGCGTCGAGAAGCTCCCGATCGCCATGGTCGAGAAGGCTATGGCCGCGATCCCCAAGAGCAAGGCGGATCCCGCGGCCGCGCTCAAAGTCCAGGCGACCCGTGGCGGAGACGGCGGAGGGGAGGCCGGAACGATCCGCGCGGCGCGCTCGCCCGAGGGCGCGGACGTCCACGCGCGCATGGGCGTCACCTCGAGCAAGGCGACGATCCATTGGGATCCGAATCACCCGAACGAACGCGTTTTCCCAGTGATCGATCGAAAAGAAGCGGTGAGCATTCTCGCTCGCCGCGGGGATCTGCCGCCCCCTAGGCGGCCCATGCTCGCGGATGCGAGGGAAGTAGGGAGTGGACGATGACCGCGTTAGCCGCAGAGCTCGGAGTCGACAGGGACTCGACGACGCGCCGCCAGTTCAAGATGGCGGCCGTCAAGGCCTGGAAGGGCGCAACGATCTGTTTCGACACGACGACGGGCTACGTCACCAAGGGCCAGATCTCGACGACGCTCATCCCCTTGGGGATCGCGGCCGAGACGAAGGACAACTCGGCCGGCGCCGCCGGCGCGCTTCTTCTCAACGTCGACTGCCTGGCTCTGTCGGGCGGAGACGTGACCAAGCGCCTTCTCTGGCGCGTCAATGACGGCACGGTCGTCCAAGGGACGATCGGATCGGCCTGCTACATCCTCGACGATCAGACCGTTTCGAATACTTCGAACGGCAACACGCGTTCCAAGCTCGGAACCGTGATCGCGATCGACACCGTGCTCGGCGTCCTCGTCGCCCTGAGCCCTCTCTGAACCGGAAAGCGAAAGGGAAAAGACCATGGGCGCAGTAGTTCCGAGTTTCGTTTTTGACTTCGAGTCGGGGATGCAAGTCATCACCGAGACCGAATTCGCGCGCTTCAACGCGAGCGATAACCGCTGGTGGGACAAGGTCGCGAAGGTCCGAACGACCGGCAAGAAACAGGAGATCATCGCCTGGCTCTTGTCGACCGCTCAGATCCGATCGCAAGGGCTCGGCGGAAACATGCACTTCGCCGACATGAGCGCGATCGATACCACCTACGTGGTCGGCAACGCCGGCGAGGGCCTCGAGCTCACGCGCGATCAAATGGAGGACAACGACGGCAACGGCTTCGACTTTGCCGCCGAGTGGTCTGCCACGATGGGCGCTTACATGGCCTATTGGCCGCAGAAGCAAACGGCCAGCCTGATCATCAACGGGACCACTGCGAGCTCCCTCGCATATGACGCGATCCCGTACTTCTCGCCGATCGGGTCGCCGCACCCCGTCAACCCGCTCAAGACCTCTGTCGGGAGCTTCGCCAATCAGTTCACCGGCGCCGCTTCGGGGACGTACCCGGGCGCGCTTCCGATCGACGAGTCGGTGACGATCGACGTCGCCCTGAAAAACCTTCAGCTCGCCGTCGCCTACATCGGCTCGATCAAGATGCCGAACGGCGTCGATCCGCGCTTTCTCAAGCCGCGGCGGATGCTCGTCGCGCCTCGGCTCGTCTCGAGGGCTCAGATCCTCGTCAATGCCAAGGTGCTGCCCTTGCCCGCAACGGGCGGCGCCGGCGCGGCCGACGTCGAATCGGTCATGAGAAACTGGGGATTTCTCGAGCCTCTCGAGGTTCAGGAATTCGGCGGGATCTCGACCGCGCAAGATACGACATGGTATCTCGCCTGCGAGCAGCTCACCTCGACCCAGCTCGGCGGACTCGTATACGTCGATCGCGAGCCGTTCAAGATCACGTACTACACCGGCCAGGGCGGCGGCACGGGAATGGACGCGATCCTCGATCGAGCGCGTACGCTCGAATGGCACTGCCAGGGAAGAAACGTCGGGGGCTACGGCCATCCCTACGCACTCTTCATGTGCTCGCCCACCTAGGAGAGGACACCCCGAGTCGTGTACCCGTACATGAACGTGCCTGGGCTCCGGGCGTCGGCGACGACGCTACAGCGGAGCCGTATCGACGCCCTAGAGGACAGCTATCCAGGCTACCTCCAAGAGGCGATCGACACGTTCAGCGCGGACATCGACGCGCGCATGTGCAAACGCTACGGCAAGAGCGCTGCCAACGCCTTGCCGTGGCGGACCGCGCCGCCTGAGCTCTTCGCCCAGGGAACGAACCCGCCGGCGCTCACCCTCGCCTCGACGCTCACGGGTCAGGGTGCGGGATGGGCGCTCGGGTGCATGTGCATGCAGGTACGGATCACAACGTTGGGCGCGCTCGGCGTCGCTCAATTGCAGTGGTCGAGCGACAAGGGCGTGACCTGGAACGGTCCGATCCCCTCGGCCGCGATCGTGAACCTCGGCGGTCCCGGCGTCTCCGGGCTCACGAAACAAACGGGGCTCGAGCTGCTCATGCCGGCGACCGGGGTGTGGGCGGTCGATAACTTCTACTTTGCTGATCCGCCCGTGCCGCGCGCGATCCTTCGATGGCTGGTCGATCTCGTTACCGCGCGCGCTTATGACAAGGTCGGCACCGATCCCAAGGACCCGAAGATCGAGCGGGCTATGGCGGACGCCGAGCGCGCCGAAAAGCAGATGGCCGAGGCGGCCAGCGCAAAGGACTCGCTCTTTGGTCTACCCGAAGCGGGAAACCTCGACGCGACGCAAACGATCGGAGGACCGGCGGGCTATAGCGAGAGCTCTCCCTATGCGTGGGCCGATCAGCAGGTACAGCGCGCAACGCAAGAGGACAGCATGGGAAGGGGGACGAACAACTGATGGCCGACGGGTTCGCGCTCCTCGACGCCCAGATCGCGAAGGTTCGAAACCTTGGCCGCCTGGCGGAGCTCACCGCGAAGAAGGCGGCGCCGCTCGTGCTCGAGGCCGTCCAGAAAACGACGCGCGCGGGGAAGACGCCCGACGGTGTGCCATGGCCCGCGAAGAAGGACGGCGGCCAGGCGCTCGTCCACGCGGCGGATCATCTTTCCGCCAGCGCCGAGGGCTCGATCGTGATCCTTACCCTCACCGGAAAGGCCGAGGTCGTCCACAACTCGGGCGACAAGAGAAACCCAAAGCGGCAGATCCTCCCCGACGCCGGCGCTGGATTGCCGACGATCATCGCCGAAGCCGTGCGTCGCGCCTCGGCTGAGGCCTTCGCGGAGATCATGCGATGAGCTCGAACCGGGACGGTCTTCTCGCCCTGGCCGACGGGGTGCGCGCGTACTTCGACGCATGCGCTCGAGCCGACGTGAAGAAGAACAAGATCCCCGCCGAGATCGTCGTGGGTGCGGTCGGGCTCCGTGAGCGCGCCTCGAAGCTCAACGAGGCACCCGACGGCGGGAATCGGATCCTTTTCATCGAGCCGGACGACGGCGACATGGGGACGCTTTCGCGATCGGGCATGAGCCACAAGGGACTGCCTCGCGTCCTCCTCGAGCTCGGGCAACCGATCACGCTTTCCGTTTGGAGCCTCGATCGGGAGGCGCGAGAAGACGAGTACGCCCAGCGCGTCGCCGCTATGAATCTGCTCGAGCGCACGTTTCAGGCGATGAGGCGAGCGGTCGACCCGGTCACCGGCCAGGCGATCCCCTTCGCGGCGATCACGTTCGGCAAGGTGCGGCGCGTGCGCCAGGACGTCTCGAGCGAGCTTTCATTCGGCTGCGAGCTGCAGGTTTCGCTCACACTCCAAACGGTCTTCTATGACGAAGAGATCCCGACGGTCACGCCAGGCGTGGCGATCGGGAAACCGGCGAACCTTTCGACCGTCCCCGAGCGTCAGCCGGGCCTCGGGCCTCCCGCCGTGCAATCGACGACACCCAACGCGCCAAGCTGAGGAGCCACGCCCATGCCGATTCCCTTCACGAACATTTCGAAGCAAGACGGAAATACGGGCGTCGTGCCCCCGTCGACCACGGGCGTGCTTGCGATCATTGCCAACGCGCAAAGCGGGACGGCGAACTATCCGGGGACGTATACGCGACAAGCGGACATCCTCGCAACGTTCGGACTCGGCAACCTGATCGAGGATGCCGCCTACTACCTGGCCAACGCGCGAAAGCCGGTGCTTCTGATCAAGCCGACATGCTCGACCGCGGCCGCCTACGGCACGGTGAATAGCTCGGGCAAGGTCGGGACGAGCGCGGTCACGTTCACGGGCTCCGCCCTCGACGAATACGACGTCGTGATCAAGACACCGACGGGTGGGACGATCGGCGTCGCGGGGATCGTCCTTCAATACTCGCTTGACGGCGGGAACATTTGGAGCGCGCCCGTCGCGCTCGGAACGGCCACGACGCTTACGCTCAATGTCCCGCGCCCATCGACGGCGGGATCTAGTGGAGTCGTCGCGAATTTCGGCGCCGGAACGCTGGTAACCGGCGACGTGGTCACGGTGTATTCCACGCCGGCCTATATGACCAATTCAGATCTTCTGACCGCGCTCACGGCGCTTCAAAACACCAAGCTCCCATGGGACAACGTCTTGATCGACATGATCTCGACGTCCACCACGATCGGCACCGTCGATGCTGAGCTCTCGAGCCTCGAGGGCGTCGGGCGAGGCAAGATGGCTTGGCTGAACATGCGCCACAAGAACAAGCCAGTTCCCTCGACCGAGAGCGAGGCCGCCTATGCAACCGCCATGGCAACCGCGCTCGGAGCCGCTTCGACGATTCGGTGCGACGTCGGAGCCGACGGTGGCTACTGCGCCTCGCTCGTGACCGGGCTCCTTCAGTTCCGACCGACGTCGCTGGCGATAGCCACGCGCGCGAACCCGCAACCGGTCGGAATCGATCCCGCCTGGCGACAGTCGGGCCCGGTGCCCGGCTATCAGCTCTCCGACGTCAACGGGGATCCCGTGTGGCACGACGAATACATTTTCCCGGGACTCGACGCCCTTCTTCTGTCGACGCTTTGCACCGATGCCGGCGAGCCCGGGACCTTCATCGGCAACGCGCGGATCCTCTCGTCGCCTATGAGCGATTGGCAATTCGATCAGCACGCGCGCGTTTCAAACGTCGCGCTCGAGATCGCCTACAAGGGGATCAAGGTCAACTATGCCAAGGGCGTAGGGACTCTCCCGCCCGATCCCGTGACCGGGCTCGAGTACATCCTGCCGACCGACGCCACCGCGATCGAGAGCACGGTCAACCCTGGGCTCGAAAGCGCCCTCAATGGCCAGGTCCAGGGCGTCAAGCTCGTGCTCGCACGAAACGACGATCTCTCGAGCAACGCCGGGGCGGTGCTGCACGCCGATCTCCAGATCAACGCCCTTCGTTACGTCAAAGGGTTCAACGTGACGGAAAAGTTTGTGAAAACGATCGCCGTGCCGCTCGCGGCATAAGGAGCTCCCGCCATGCCGACCTTGCGCGTCAATGACTCGATCTACTCGTGGACCTCTTGCATCGAGAAGATCGATAACTCGATGGTTTCGCCCATCTCGGGCGTGCCGTGGAAGATCGTCGCCTGCTCATGGGAGGAAAAGGTCGAGGTCAAGACGGTCTACCGAAATCGGACCGACGGCCGGCCCGCCGGTGCGACCGGGGGCCGCTACTCGGTCGAGAGCCCCATGATCCGGATGCTTCGCGATTCGGCGATGGATCTCCGGTACTATCTCCAGCTCCAGGGAGTCTCTGTCGCCGGCCCCCGCGGATCGATCACGCGCGCTCGCTTCTCTCTCATGCTCCAGGTGAGCGAACCAATCCTGGGCGCGGTCCCGATCACCTACAACCTTCCGACGTGCCGCGTGATCGGCGCGAAGGACGCGCACGAGGAGGGGATCGACGAGCTAGTGACTGAATTCGCCCTCTGGTGTCCGTTCGTGGACGTCAACGGTACGAACCTGTACTCGGATAACGTTGGGCTCGCGGGTCAATTGCTGTAGGAGTCGACCATGGATCGCCGAATCTTCTTCGAGTACCCGAGCCATGATGACAAGGGCAAGGCGTGTAGACGTGTGTATGCCGTGCGCGTCGAGGGGCTTTCGGTCGAGCCCCCGAAGCCGGTCGCCGATGACGCCAGCGCCGAGCAGCTCGAGGCCTACGAAAAGGCCGAACGCGAATACCGCGCGGCGGACCACGAGCACCGCACTCGCTCCAGGCGAGCTCACCTCGACGTCGCCGCCATGCGTCGACACAAGGGGGGCGGAGCGATCCAAGAGGAGGAGGTCCCGCCCCTACCGCCCGAGCCCAAAGCGCCCGATCCGCCTCCGGGCGAGCTCACCGAGGAGGACGAGAAGGCGCACGCGGCCGCGCTCGAGGCGCACGCGAAGGTCCTCGGCGCAGCGGCGAAGGTCAAGGCGGCCGATTGCCGCACGTACGGGCCCCCGACGTCGGACGAGCTCAAAGAGGCCGCGCTGATCGACTTCGCTCGTCACTCGATGGGCAGCGACGCCGAGGCGCGCCGCCTTTGGGAAGAGAACCTGCGAGGCCTTCGGCGCGAAGCGTTCGCGAAGAAAGGCGGCGCGTGGATCGATCCGGACGCTCTAGCCAAAGAGCAGGCGGGGCGGCGCGACGTCACGGTCAAGCCCAACTAGGGTCTACTTAGGGTCTACTTAGGGTCTACTTAGGACACGACCACGCGAAACGAACCGAAGGAGAGAACCCCCATGCCGACCACCGAACCCCCCGAGGACCCGATCGACTTTCCTGAACCCGCCCCCGCGCGCGCCCCCAAGCCGTCTCCCGATCCCGGCGAGACGCTCGAGGCCAAGCGCTCGCGTCTCCTTGAGGAGAAGAAGAAGCGTGACGCGGCCGAGGTCGACGCCGCCAAGGCGCGCGAGGTCGAAGCCCTCGAGCTCGAGGCGCGTTTCTGCTCGGAACTCGGCCCGCTCGGCCTCGCCTTCGACATTCTACCGACGCGCGTCGGCCCCGTCGTCTTGAAGCTACCCGCGGAAGTGCATTTCAAGGAAATTCGCGCGGCCTTCATCGATAGGACGACTCTCCCGACTCAGGAGGCGCTCGCCGGCTTCGTGACGCCGAATGTGATTCACCCCGAGCGAAATAAGTTTCTCGCCATGGTCGGCAAGTACCCCGGGATCTTCGTTTCCGCGGGAACGCTCGTCGCGGCCCTTTGCAATGCCGAGGAGATCGAAACCAGGGGAAAATAGCGCGCGCGCACGGGGCTTGCGCCAGCCTCGCAACCGACGCGCAACGATTCCAAGCGGCCGCCGCGCTCCTCGCCTTCGTCGGACACCCAAGCGACGGCCCCGAGGCACTCGAACGAACGGTGGGCGCGCTTCTAATCGTTGATCTGATTCGCGCGATGAAAGGATCCCCCCGTGGCTGAGACTGAGGCGCAGGCGAGTTTCAAGCTTCCGATCGAGGCCGACACCGAGCCTTCGGACGCGCTCGCCGACAGTCTCGAGGCGCTTCGCGCGAAGATCGTCGGCGGGCAGGCGAGCGTTAAGGGCATGTCGGCGGCCCTTCGCTCGCTCCGGGGGGACACCGACGCCGTCAAGAGCGCGAAAGCCCAGCTCATCGCGAAGATCGCCGGCGAGAAGGACAAGCTAAGCGCCGCGAACCTCGAGATCCTCAAGATGGGGACCAACTACGAGAAGCTCGCCGCGAAACAGAAGAAGGCGACCGAGGATAAGGGCCTAAAGCAAGTAGGCGCCGGCCTGAAGCTACTCGGAGCGGACACGAGCGCAGTAACCGGAAAATGGTCGACGTTCAAGAGCGCGATTGGAGATTCGGGCCCGATCATCATAACGACTGTCGCGCTTGCGGCCGTCGCCGCCGGGGTGGTTTACGCCGGCCTGAAGCTGTCCGAATTCGTGATCAAGTCGGCCGATTTCACGCGCAACCTCCAGATCGGCGCCGAGGCGATGAGCGGTAGCGCGGCGAACGCCGAGGCGATGGGCAACCAGATCGATCGCCTATCGAACAAGCTCTCCACCCCGAAGGAGAAGCTTTACGAAATGGAGGGGGCACTCGCGAAGACGCTCGTCGGGACCCAGATCTCGGGTCAAGCGATCGAGGACACCTTCGAGGCCGTCGCGCGCGCGTCGGACGCCATGGGAGCCGACGTCGGCAACGCCCTAGCGGACATCGTCAAACGCGGCAAGATGACGGGCCGCGTCGCGATCAATCCCTTCGAGCTCGTCGGGACGGGGCTACCCGACTTTGGCGCCGTGGCGGGGAAGCTCTCGAAGAATCTCCTGATCCCGCTCGAGGAGGCGAAAAGCTCGCTCATGTACGGCGTGAAGGCCGACGACGCCGCGAAAGCTCTGCTCGATGCCTCGATCGACAAATACGGGACGGTAAACGCGAAGCGGTTTCTTTCGCTCGACACGATCTCGGCGAAGTTTCACGAGCGCCTCGTGGGTCTCGTGCCGACCGGCTGGCTCGACAAGGGCCTAGCCGCGCTCGATCGCATGTCGCTGCTGTTCGACAAATCGACCGTTACCGGAGAGTCGCTGAGTCAGCTATTCCGCCTGCTCGGCTCGGGGATCTCCGATTCGCTCGAGGGCTCGGAGCCGATCGTTCAAACGTTCATTGAGAACCTGATCCTAGGCGCTCAGAACGCGACGATCGCGTTTTTGCGTTTCCGCAAGGGCTTCCGAGAAGCCTTCAACTCCGACACGATGAATGGCTTTAAGCTCGTACGCGACGTCTTCATCGGGATCGGGATCGCGCTCGCGCCGACCACGGCCGCTTTCATCGCGGTCGCCGCGGCGATCGATCAAGCGTTCAAGCTCGCGAAGGAGCTCAAAGGCTTCGACCTCGGCGGCCAGGTCATGAAGGATCTTGGAAAGATGTTCGGCGGAGGGGAGGACCGCGCCGCCGGCGTCGGCCAGCTCGCCCCGAATGCCGAAGGCGGGATGGTTCGACCCGCCGCGGGCGAAGTGATCGCGAGCGTCGCCCCGGGCGAGCACATTGTGCCGAAGGGCTCGACGCTCGCCGGCGGGGGAGCTTCAGGCGCTTCATTCTCGGTCGGTGAGCTTCACGTGGTCGTCCACGCCCAAGGAGCGAAGGGGCACGACGTCGTCTCTGCGATCAAGAGCTCGCTCCGCGGCGAGATCTTGAAAGTCCTCGAGGACCTCGCTCGCTCGGGCGGCCTCCCGACGCAAACGGCCCCCACATGATCACGTACTTTCCCGACCTTGACTATTTCATCATCGGCGGCGACAAGTCGCCCGGGATCGCGCGCCTCACGAAGGCGGATAGCCCTAGCGGGATCGACGTGCGCAAGGGCTACGGCCTCTCGGGCGCGACCACGGTACCAACCGGCGAGGAGCCGAGCGACGTCGAATTTACGATCGAGCTTTGGGACGAGGGCATCCCCACGAAACAGGATCCGCTCCAGTTTCTCGCCGGGACGTCGATCAACGCTCGAAGCCATCCGCAGCAATGGGATGCGTTCGCGCGGAAATGGCTTACGCGGCCCGTGTTTCAGCCGGGAACATTCTTGAGCCAGTCGGCCCTCGCCGCTCTCGCTCTGCCGATCGTTCACCCGGGCCTCAACCGGGCACCGATCAATATCACGAAGGTGCTTCGGCACAATTGCACGGCCCTCGTGAACGATGGGACCGGGCTCTGGACGTGCACCGTCTCGTTTTTGCAGTTCAAGCCCCCGCGGCTCGCGCTCCCGAAGCCTACGACCGCCCTTCCCAACAAGCCCAACCCGCGCCCTACGGCCATGAACGCGAACCAACGCGCTATGCAAGCCAATCAGGCGACGATCGACCAATTGGCGGGGGAGTAGCATGGCTGCAACCCTCAACGGTCTTCGCGTCATTACGATCAAACTTTTCACGCCCGAGACGCGGGTATGGTTCGCGGACATCGACCTCGATCCGGATGACGTCACCCAGGCGCCCACGAGCGGCCCAGGGACGCTTCTAATCGACGGGGTTTCCCTGCTAGGCACGATTGACCCGAAGGGCTCGGCGCCCTTCGTGGCGTCATCCTCGGTGCGTCTCGTGGGGGGCGGGATGGGATGGGAGCGCCGCATCAAAGGGCAGGACTTCACCTCCAAGAGCGCGACTACGACGGCCGACGTGTATTCGGCGACGGCCGAGCTCGTCGGCGAGAAGGTCGTCGACTCGGCGCCGATAGGTTTCGGTTCTCACTTCGTGCGCATGGCCGATCCGGCTTCGGCGATCTTCCGCGATCTGGATTGGTATGTGGACTTCGCCGGCGTCACTCAGCGGGCCTCGAGGCCGCCGGCGGCCCCTGATCCATCCCTCGAGCTGCTCTCTTTCGATCCGCTCGAGCAATCCGGCGAGGTCGCCTGTGATGTGCTCGTGATCCCCGGGACGGTGATCAGCGATCCCCGGCTCCCGGGCGGAGCGATCACGATTCGAGACGTCGAACAAACTTGGTCGAGCAAAGGGATCCGGGCGCAATTTTGGGCGGCCGCGTCGCACGTTTCGCGCATGCGCGCCGCCTTCGCCCAATCGGCCCGAGACGCCGTGCACTATGCGGCGGGGCGCACATATCGCTATCGTTTCGTGCTCGACCATGGGGACAACACCATGGCCGCGCAAGCGATCACGCCCGGAGCTCCGGACCTGAACCCGCTTTCTCAATGGACGGGACTCTCGGGGCTCTCCGCGACCCTGGCGGGGCCCACGGAGCTCGTGGTGGGCTTCACGGCTGACGATCCACCACAACCGTACATCGCGAGCTACAGCGCCGGCTCGAAACCGGTCAAGGCGGTGCTTGACGCTTCGGCCGAGGTCGACATCGGCGCAAGCGCTGGGTCTGTCGTCATTGGTGCGTCGCTCGGGGCGAAGCCAGTCACTCCGGCGCCTTTCACCGAGGCCTTGACGGCCGGGATCCTCGCCTTCACCCAACAGATCATCAACGCCACGCCCCCGAGCACCGATCCCGCGCTCATCGCGGCGGCGACGACGCTCGAAACCCTACTCACGACGGGGATTGGTGCCTTCGGGCCGCCGGCGACGCTTATCGGGAAGGTTGCGTGATATGACGCAACCGGTCGATCCTTTTTTGCTCTCGACGCCCGACGTCGTGTGTTTCGACGACGTCGATCTCATGGGCGCCGAGTGCACGAGCGAACTCCAAGTGCTCGAGCAGGACGTTTACCACGTGCTGATCCAATCTCTCGGGAGCAACCCCGACGACCTCGAGCGCGGGATCGGGATCGAAGATTACCTATCGGGCACCGAGAGCGACCTGCAGGCGCTTCCCGCGATCATCGACGCCCAGCTCAAAGAAGACGATCGGATCGACGACTCGACGACCACTGTCACCCTCAACGATGACGGTTCGTACTCGGTGGACATCGCGATCAGCGTGTCGGGCACGGTCTATAACCTGCCCTTTGCCTACTCTAACGGAGTGTTCACGAGCGGTAATCTCGTCAATCCTGGAACGGCCCCCAACGGTAGCACCTAAAGCCCATGCCTTCGCCTCTCGTCCCGATCGCTCAGCTCCTCACGGCCCCCACGCAACCGCAGATCCGAGCCATGCTCGTGACTCTGCTGGTGGGGCTCAACGTGCCCGCGGACAAGTGGCGCAAGGGCGGGTCCCTCTCGACGATTCTCACCGTCGCCTCGATCATCCTCAACGGGACGGCGATCCTCGTCGCACAGGCGATCAACGGATTTTTCCTGCCTCTCGCCCGAGGCCAAGGGCTCGTTAACCTCGCCTTCTACCTATACGGCGTCACCGCCCCACAACCGACGCAAGCCACGGGGCAATTCACCTTTGTGAACTCGGGATCCGGAGTCTTCGCCGGGCCGAGCTATGCCGCGGGCCAGGTGATCGTCGAGGACCCGGCGACGGGACAGACGTACGTCACGACGGATAATCTCAATATAGGGGCATTCGGGAGCGGTACCGCAAGCCAAACGGTTGGGATCAAATGTCAGCAATTCGGCACGATCGGAAACGCGAACCCCGGCGACATCGACGAGATCGTAACGACCATGGTCGGAGTCACCGGCTCGAACCCGTCGCCGGTCATCGGATCCGACGGGCTCTCCGATGCCGCGCTTCGATCGCTATGCCTTGCAAGTCTTGGGGCTCGAAGCGTGCGCGGCCCTCGAGGGGCCTACCAGTACGCGATCCAAACCGCGACCAACGCGGTAACCGGGGCGCCGGTCAATATTAACCGCTGGTACATCTCACCGGCGAGCTCCTCGGGAACGGTGACGATCTATCTGGCGAGCCCGACCGGGGTTCCCGATGCAAACGATGTGGCTGGGGTGATCGCGAACATCCAAGGGATCGGCGGGGGCGTCTCGCCCGCCGGGATCCCGCTGGGGGGCGCTAGACCCGGTGGCGTCACGGCAAACACTTCCGCCGCGGCGACGGTCAATTATACCGGGACAGCGGTCCTCTCTTGCAGCCTTCCGAGCGGCGTCACTCAGGCGCAGCTAGCGGCGGCCGCAGCGACCTCCCTCGCGGCCTTCATGTCCACCTACGACATTGGAGGGGCGACGGCTCAAGATGACGCGAACCCAGGTGGATTCACCGGGCTGCTGGCGAGCGCCGCTTACGCGGCATGTGCCTCCGGCGTCGCGACTTTGGGAGCGACCTTCTATGGCGCGAAGGGATTAACCGATCTTGCTCTCTCTCTCGGCCAGGTCGCCGTCGACAACGTTACGATCCAGATCAACGTCATCGTCACGAGCAACCCATGAACCCCGCCTTCCGAGGTATGCGCAACCTTTTGGCACTCATCGTGCCGAAGTGGTTGCAGAACCGCCCGGGGTTTCAGGTAGGGTTCAAGCTCCTTTGGGTGATCGCCACCGTGTGCGACGCTCAGATTGAGATCGCCCTCGAGGGCTACCGTGCGGCATGGCCGGGCAAGCTCGGGCGCCTCGATACCAATGATCTGATCGGCCAGTCTCGAGGGCTCATTCAGGGACCCTTCGAGTCCGCTACGGTCTTCGAGTCACGTTGCCTAAATTGGCTTCGATCTGCCGAAAACATGGGCAGCGACGAGACGCTGGCCGAGAAGATCCAGGCCTACTTCACAGCGGCGGACGGGGTGACGCTGCCAAAGGTCACGGTGATCGACCGGGCAGGTCAATTCACGACGCTTTCCCCGCTCGGGGTCTTCTCCTATGCCGTCGATGCGACATGGTCCGCCCTGTGGGACGGACAAGCGATCGGGCCAAGCAACTGGTCCGACATGTGGATCATTGTCTACGCAACCCCATCGCAGTACGTGAATTATGCAAACTTCAACGATGCCGCGTGGACGGCGGCGTGGCACTCGAAGACCGGGGTCGGGATCGGGCACAC
>Ga0307479_10001764_pt1 | contig 19744 bp, 17 predicted proteins | sample atmos_gasesECM4C_FD_203743 | JGI IMG/M metagenome (GOLD analysis project Ga0307479, IMG submission 203743) | Hardwood forest soil microbial communities from Morgan-Monroe State Forest, Indiana, United States - atmos_gasesECM4C_515 | ecosystem: Environmental > Terrestrial > Soil > Temperate...
TAGTGTCCTTGCCCGGCGCCTCTTCGGATTCGGAATCGGTCACGTAGAGAATATCGTTCTTATCGATCCAGATGCCGCTCGGCCGACCGAACTGTTTCCATGCGGTCAGAAATTTGCCGTCCTGATCGAAAATGTCGATGCGGCTGTTGCTGCGGTCGGCGACGAAGAGACGCCCCTGCGAATCGAAGGCGAGCACATGGGGGCCCTTCAATTCGCCGTCGCTCGAACCCAGATGGCCGAAGGTCTTAATGAATTTTCCGTTCTTGTCGAACTTCATGATGCGCGAATTGCCGAAACTCGGTGCATGACCTTCGGAGACGAAGATATCACCGTTGGGCGCGATCGCCACCGACGTCGGCTGATCGAACACCTCTAGGCCTTTGCCGCCTTGGCCAGCCTTGCCGAGCGTCATCAGCACCTTGCCGTCCGGCGAAAGCTTCATCACCTGCATGCCCTTGCCGTCCTTGCCCTGCGCATCGACAACCCAAACATTGCCATCTTTGTCGGGCACGACCTGGTGGGGGAACACAAACAAGCCGGCGCCGAAATTCTTAATCACTTTGCCGTCAGACGACAATTCCCAGATCGGCGCCATATTGGATTCGAAGCAGCCCTTGTCCTCGCATCGGTCAAATACCCAGACATGGTCCTTGGCGTCGACGTAGACATTGTTCGTTGCGGCCCAAGGACGCGGCGTGTGGGCCCAATCGTTCACCATCTGATAGGGATTGGGTGCATCGTTCACGCAAGGCGTCGTTTGCGCCTGCGCTGCCGCCACGAAAGCCGTCGTGGCCCACATAGCGAGTGAAAGCCTTGTCTGTCTTGAGCGCATCTCATTCCTCCGATTAATCGGTATCGGATACCCTACCCTGAACTCTCGATTTGGACCTCAGATTCGCGCATCGTACGTTACTCCTGCCCTCCACACAACCAGCTCGCAACCAGAGCGGTCCCTTTGAAGGATTTGTGCCACTTAGATGGGCTAGCATGGCAGGGTTACATCACAAAGCACGGCGCAAAAATCGAGTGACCGAGTTCCTGACGAACTGACCCCTTAAATTCGCCACGGCCAATGCACGCAAGAAAGTTGACCCTCGCAAGCAACCGTACGGTATCATTGGCACCAATTCAGGCGGAGACCCATGGCGATTCTCAGTGGCAAGCGCCTCGGGCCCTATGAAATCCTCTCTGCAATTGGTGCGGGCGGGATAGGAGAGGTTTACCGCGCCTACGATGGGCGTCTTAATCGCGCTTTAGCAGCCTACGGTGCATAGCAGGGCCGCTTGGTTTAACTCAGAGGGAGTGGTTCATCTTGGACCACTGTTGAGCCCCATAGCCTGGAGCGCCTGCAATCCCCGTTTGGCCTGCGCTCCCCACGGACCGTTCGGGTCTAACCCGATGGCTTTTTGAAAGGCTTCTATAGTGCCTAGCTGCGCGACCGGTACGACTTTGTCGCCTTCTTCTTTGAACTCCATCGTGTTCACCAATGCCGCGCCCAAAACGTACCAGGCTTGCGCGTTATTCGGATCGGCCTCGGTAGCTTTCTTCAGTGGTTCAATGGATTCCTTGATTCGGCCGCTGTTGTATAGCCCAAACGCAAAGTTTCGCCAGTAAGCTGCGGCATTCGCCGGGTCCAGTTCAGTCGCCTTACGGTAGGCAGCGTGTGCGTCGTCTAATCTCCCAATTCGCGCGAGCGAATTCCCCAGGCTATTGTAATAGAAGGGATCCGGCTCCAGGGCGACTGCCTTTTGATAGGCGCCGACCGCATCTGCATAGTTGTCGCCTACTTCATAGGCTTCACCCAACTTCGCCAAAATGACGTTAAGGTTCACGTCTATTTCGGAAATCCCTTCCAGAGCGGTTTTCAACTCCCTGACAGATGTTCCAGCCGCCTGATCAAGCTGGCTCCGCATATTCGCTTGCTGATCCCAGGGCAAGTTATCCATCTCGGTACGCAACTGCTCAGCTTGCTGGAGAGCCGTTAACCCGGCATCGAAGTGTACCTTCACGGCGGCTGCCTTCGCCTCCGCGATTGACGCGCCGCTTTTCTGTCCTTGGCTGATTGCTCCCTCATGCTGCATATGCAACGCCTTAAGCAAGATTATCGCCGCCATCTGATGGGAATCCCTTATGTCCACGACCTTCCGCCAGACGAGATCAGGGATATCTTCAATCGTGCATTTCAAAATGTGCTCGCCGGCACTCACTTCAAGTTTCTTTGTTGCCGTTGGTGAGATAACGCCTTCATCCGCGCCGTCGACCGTCAGGTGGCATGGATCATCGGTATCCACAACGACCAGGCCCGGCTTTCGTTGCTGTTTGCCTGTGACCTGCGCCGCGGATGAGGAGGCAAAACTCAACGCAGCAAGAAAGAACAACAAAAATGGCCGGGAGGATTTCAGCGGGAATTCTTGTTTGAATCTCTGGCTACGCGTCATGTTTAAATCTCACAGCGGCGGGATGCGTCCGAATTATAGGCCAACCAGCGGGTTGGATGGAAAGCCTTGCTTGTTGTCACTCGACCATCTTCCACTGCGCATCTTTTCGAAGCTTGAAATCACAAGGGGAAGGGCATAGAGTGCGGCTACTTGGAGTGCCCACCTCCCATGCTGAAATCTAGGATAATTCGCCTCCCGGGAATTTGTGCTGCGCTGCTGATGGTCGTAACTCTTGCGGCAGCAGCCCCAGAGCAACGAATCGTCGCCATCGGCGATGTTCATGGTGATCTTACTGATTTCGTTTCCATCCTTCGACAGACGGGCCTGATTAACGACAAAAGTATCTGGATAGGTGGCGGCACCGCACTAGTGCAAGTCGGCGACGTCGTGGATCGTGGGCCGAAGTCCCGTGAATGCCTCGACCTGCTGATGGGGCTGGAACGCCAGGCGCGCCGACAAAAGGGGAAAGTGATCGCCTTGCTGGGCAACCACGAAGTGATGGCCATGATTGGTGACCTGCGCTACGTTTCTCCCGAAGATTACCGGGGTTTCGTGACGGGACGATCGGAGAGGGTACGCGAGGAAGCCTACCAAGATTATTTGGATTTCGCATCGCACCACAGCCCCGCGCGCGATGCCCCTCCCGCCGAACAAATGCCCAGTGAAAAATGGCTGCTTGAACATCCTCTGGGCTTCTTTGAACGCCGCGACGCCTTCGGTCCGCAAGGGGTTTATGGCCAGTGGCTTCGCGAGCACGATGCCGTAGCGCAGATCGGCGATGTCTTGTATGTGCATGGGGGACTGAATCCAGGCACTCCCTTTGGCGATATCCAGGAGTTGAATCAACGGATTCGCTCGGAACTCGCCGCGTTCGATGCCCTATGGCAATCGCTCTCGAAAAAGAGAGTCATCTGGAGATATATGAGGATCGAGGAGGCTCTCCGCCAAGCTGAAGGCGAGTGGAAGACACTTCAGGTCGGCGGGCAGATCGCTCCTGAACTGAATAATGACCTTCAAAAATTTCTGAGCTTTTCCACCTGGTTTATCAATTCTCCCGACAGCCCGCTCTGGTATCGGGACCTGGCCCTGGAGCCTGAAGAAACCCTCAAGGCAAGCGTGGATGCGATGCTGGAGCGGCTGAAGATTGGGTACATCGTCGCCGGTCACACAGTGCAGCCCAACTTTGAGATCAACCATCGCTTTGGCAACCGTATTTTGTTGATTGATACAGGTATGGTCTTCAGCGGCAGGGCATCCGCGCTGGAAATCCGTAGCGGACATCTTACTGCCTACTACACGAACGAGAAGCAACAGATATTGCCGTTTGCAACTGGAGGTCCGAATTCTCCCGTGGACTCGGATCGGAATACTGGCGCGCCATGATTCCTTATATAGAGAGAGCGCTGAATGTAAGGCGGGAGGAGTTCAGGCCGGCATCGCTGCTATTCCTGTACCTGTTCCTCGTGATCGGCTGTTACATCATGGGACAGGCCGTGGGAGATGCCCTGTTTTTGAGCGCGTTTCCCACTTACTTACCCCACGTCATCATGGCCACGGCGCTCGCCGTGGGCATCTTTGCTTCCGTATATATCCGCCTGTCGCACCGACTGCGGCTGGAGTTACTCGTCATCGGTTCACTGTTGTTCTTCGCGTTCGGCTTCGTGTTGCTTTGGTGGCTAACGCGTGCGAGCAGCAAATGGGCATACCCGGTCATTTACATCTGGGTGTACATGACAGGCGCCCTGGGGCCAACCATGGGGTGGACGCTCGCCAATTATGCCCTCACCACGCGCGAGGCTAGGCGCGTATTCGGCTTTATCGGGGCAGGCGCCATCTTGGGCGCGCCATGCGCCGGCTTCCTGACGGCGGACCTGACTCACCGCGCGCACGTAAGGCCAGAAACACTTCTTGTGGTGATAGCCTTAGGGTTGGGATTGTGCGCGTTGTCGGTCAGAGTGTTGTTCCTTCAGACGCACCACCGCTTGTCGGACGTAAGTGAGAAGCCTTCCGCTGCGCCTAACATGCCCAAGAACCTTCGCCAGGTCTGGGCCTATATTCGCGCTTCGCGGTACCTGCTGCTGATCACCGCCTTGATCTTGGTGGGTTGCTGCACGACCGCCATCATCGGTTACCAATTCAAGCTCATCGCTTACACAAGCTTCCGTGGAGATAAGGTAGCGTTGGCTGCGTTCTTCGGCCGCTTCAACGGTTACATTGGTCTTGCCTCGTTTGTAGTGCAAATGCTCCTGACCGGGCGGCTGTTGCGCCGGTTCGGCATCCGGGTGACGCTGTTTGTGATGCCGGCAGTGTTCCTGGGGGGCAGCACGGGCCTGTTGCTAGCTCCCGCCCTGCTCACCGCCTCCATCCTAAAGGGCAGCCAGGGTCTGCTGCGGTATTCACTGGACAAATCCACGACGGAACTCTTGTACCTGCCTGTAGCGCCTCCAAGGGTTAAGAGTCAGGTCAAGTCGTTTATTGATGGTTTCATTTGGAGGATGGCGGACGCAATGGCCGGTATCACCCTTTTCGTGTTCGGAAATAGAATGAAGTTCAGTCCCGGCCGCATCAGTTTGGTGAACTTCGGGTTCCTGTTCGGATGGATCGCGATCGCCTACGGTGTCCGGCACGAATATCTGAAGGTATTGCGCAATGCCATCGCGCGGCGCGCACTCGACCCAGAGCGGACCGCTGCCGGAGTAGTGGACGCCAGCACGATCGAAGTACTGGCACAGCAACTGCAGCAGAGCGGTGAGCAACAAGTGCTATATGGTCTCAGCTTGTTTGAAGTGGGGAGCGAACCGGCGTGGCACCCGGTCCTATCAAGTTTGTTGGAGCACCGGTCCGCTGCGGTTCGTCAGCGGGCGCTGCATCTTCTTGCTGAGTCCGGGCGTCATCCGGTCGTGGCACAGGCAGAGAAGATGCTCGGAGATGACGCACTCGAAGTGCGCGCCGAGGCACTTCAATACCTCGTTGTACACGCGCACAAGGATCCGCTGGAGCTGCTGAAGACGGCGACGGACGTACCCGCCCATAACCTGCAGGCCGTGCTAGTAACTTATCTGGCGCGGAGTCACGATATCGATCACGTTACCGCGGCCCAGACCCTTCTGCGAACGATGCTCTCGAGTACAGGTCCAGAAGCGGAGGCTTCGCATCGCGAGGCAGCCCGGGCGCTGGGAACAATTCCATCCCCATCTGTGTTACACGCAGAGCTGTTGGAGTTGCTCCGTCACCCAAATCTCGGCGTCGTGGAGCAGGCCCTGTTGAGTGCGGGCAAGATTCGATCCCGCGAATTCCTACCACTGATTATCGAAAACCTAAGGGAGCCACGTTTGCTGGGCGCAGTGCGGATCGCGCTGGCTCAATACGGAGACGAAGCTGTCGCTCTCCTTGGCGATCGGCTCAACGACCGGGCAACTCCAACGAGGGTTCGAAAGCAAATCCCCGCAGTGCTGGCACGCATTGGCACCGTCAAATCTGCTGCGGCCCTCGCCGGCAGTCTCGTCCAGAGCGATCCCGAGCTTCGCTACCAAGTAATCAAAGCGCTCAACAAAATTCACACGCGAGACGCCGCGTTGATGCCGTCCGGTACGGACATCGCCCATATGCTCGACTACGAGTTACTGGGCTATTACCGTTCCTTCCAGATTCTAGCGGCATTGGACACGCAAAATGGAAAGCCATCTGCCCAAACGCAGATGCTGGTAGCCGCGGCGGTGCGAGAGCGAATGGAGCAGGAATTCGAGCGCGTCTTCCGGATATTGAGCTTGCTTTATCCATCCCGGGATGTCTACAACGCGTATGTGGGTTTAACTTCACACCGGCCGCAGCTCCAGGCCAACGCACTCGAAGTCGTGGAACACCTTTTCCCGTCAGATCTCTGCCGCCGCGTCGTGACCGGAGTGGACCCTGACAGCAGCCCGGCGCAGAGGCTGAATTTCGCCGAGCGACTGTGCCATTCCCATGTCGCTTCTCCCACCGAAGCCCTGCGCATTCTTCTCCACTCCGGAGATGATTGGCTATGCGCCTGCGCCTTGCACGCGATCGGCCAAGCGGGTTTTGCCGAGCTTGCAGAGGATGTGCGCCACGTTTTGCACGATGACCCATTGCTAAACCAGACCTGGGTATGGACTGGTAGGCGACTCGGTATCGTGGAAACTTCGAAAGGAGCCACAATGCCGACGATTCTCGAAAATGTTGATCTCCTACGGAAGGCCGCGATTTTTCAGAGTATTTCTACGCAGAGCCTGCTACGCATTGCGACCATTACAGCCGAGCTGAGTTGGTCGCCTGACGAGGTGGTGTACCAAGAAAATACTCCGGCGGATTCGATGTTTCTTCTGCTGGAGGGCGAAGTGGAGCTTCGCTCGGCAAAGACGGCCCAGCGGCGGGGAGAGAACCAAGTGATTGGATCTCTCGCGGCCCTGGGTGGCGGGACTTACACGGAGACCGCCGTGGCCGCCCGGGCAACACGCGCCTTGCGGATTGACATGGAAGACTTCTTCGACACGATGGCGGAGGACTTCAATGTCGCCCGCGGCATTCTCACGGTGCTGGCTGGCCTGGCGAACGGCACCGGAGCGGCTTGATGTCACCCTAGTGATTGACACGTCTCGAAAACGTAAAGCATTTGGTCAGGAAACTGCACCATGAGATGGCCGGGAATTGGGAATCCGAGTGGAGAGTACACAATCGCTGCCCGCCGTGCTTGCGGAGCCTCGAAAGGAGTATTCAATGTTCTACCGACGCAATTCGCTTTTTGTCGCTGTATCCTTGTGGCTGGCTGCCGCCAGTTTAGCTCAAGGACCGATTCAAGGGAGCCAGCACAGCGAACCCAACCTAACAGAAGAGCAACAGAAAACATTCCTGCTGAATGCCAAGGTAGTGGGGAGTAAGCAGCTCGGCAAGGGCATTACTCATCCTTGGCGATTGACACTGAGCGACGGCCAGCTGACTCACGACGCCGCCTTCCAACCCGTCGACGAACATGAGCGGGCAAAGCAGTTCGATGATGGACATACGGAATACAACTTCGTCGACTCCTACCATTACGACATCGCCGGATATGAGTTGGCCACACTGGTAGGCATGAGTGACATGATTCCCGTGTACGTAGAACGTGTGTGGAACGACCAAAAGGGCGCGCTGTCTTGGTGGATCCCCTGGAAGTGGGATAACCTCATGCTCCGTCAGCAGAAGCTCAGCGCGCCGGACGCCGATGCTTGGAATAAGCAGATGTACAAGGTGCGGGTTTTCGACCAACTCGTCTACGATACCGATGCTAACCTCACGAATGTTCTGATCACTGAGGATTGGAAGATTTGGAGGATAGACTTCACCCGTGCCTTCAGGCTCTACAAGAACTTGCAGGCTCCCACTGATCTGGTGAAGTGCGACCGGAAGTTGCTGGAGAAATTACGCGGGTTGAGTGGTGACGAGGTCCTGGAGAAAACCAAGCCCCACCTCAACAAAACCCAAGTCCAGGCGCTCATCGCGCGGCGCGACAAGATCGTGGCTCATTTCCAGCAGCTCATTGCCCAAAAAGGCGAGGAGGCTGTGCTGTATTGAACCTTCCGGAAGCACAGTGTATGGTCGTGCACAGCCATACTGCCCGCAAGCCCAAACTCCAACGCGGTTGTATGACTTCGGGGCGCACCGAGGCGAGGCCATGACCCCATCAGCGCTTTCTACAAGAATTTGGACATTCCTGCTGCTTGCGTTTCTGCCGGCGGGTCTGGCATCCGCTCAGAGATCCCAAAGCACACTGGTATGGGTGAGTCGCGCCGGAGTAGAGCAGCCCTTGGCCGCGCCGCCTCATGTCTACAGGGAGCCGCGGCTGTCGCCTGACGGCCGGACGATTGCCATCGTCACGTTGGAAGATGGCCTTCAGATCTGGCTGTTCGATCTCGGCCGCGAGACGCTGTCCCGAATCACGTTTCGGGGGAATAATGCTGTACCGACCTGGGCACCAGATGGAAAGCACCTGGCTTTTTGGTCGGATATCGATGGTCCCGTCAACATTTTCTGGCAACTAGCCGATGGCACCGGCGGAGCGGAGTCACTGAGGAGCAGTGCCTACTTCGATGCCCCGTTCTCGTTCTCGCCGGATGGGCAATTACTGGCCTTTGCGGAAGTTAATCCTACAACCCCAGGCGGCATCTGGGTGCTACGGATGCGCGACCGCACAGCGCAACCGTTCCTGCAAACTTCGGCTACGCTGGATGCACCGCGATTTTCGCCCGACGGGCGCTGGCTGGCTTATGTCTCGAACGAATCGGGCCGCCGGGAGGTTTACGTCCAGCCCTACCCGGGACCCGGCGGCAGACGGCAAATCTCGACCGAAGGAGGGACCGAGCCGGTATGGGATCCCAATGGGCAGGAGTTGTTCTATCGCGACGGGGATAAGATGATGGGCGTTAAAATCATTACGCAGCCTACATTTTCCGCGGGCAAGCCGACAGTGCTTTTTGAGGGATACCTGCTAAGTCGCCAAGCATCACCTAACTATGATGTGTCTGCGGATGGTCAGCGCTTCCTGATGCTCAAAGCTAACGGCGTGCTGACCGTAAAGTGAACGCATGGTCTTCACATCATCCGTTTTCTTCATTTGCGCGTCCTAGTGGTCTGTAACGGCTGAATTGAGAGTAATGCGCCTCGCAGGATCGAAGTAGCGCCACTTTACGGTCTTGGGTACCTTGTAGTGCCGGATGTACTTCATGAGCTTTCTCCGCAAGTCGCCCAACGAGGTGCACACGCCACGTGCGATGACGTCGCGCTCGATCTTGGCGAACCAGAGTTCGATCTGGTTGAGCCAGGAGGAATAGGTCGGGGTGAAGTGCAAGTGAACCTTCGGATGTCGATCCAGAAAGTCGTTGACCTGCACCGTCTTATGGGCCGAGAGATTATCGGCAATCACATGGATCTCAAGGATTTCTTTTCCATGTAGGAGCGAACTCTATAGCCTTCCCGAAGAGCTTGCATTCCTCATCCTGGTCCACGCTACAAAACGAACTCAGGTTTCTTTTGCGATCAGGAAGTTAGCTTCTGCACGATCGCGAGGATCACTTGCGAAGCGGACCTCACGAAGGCTGTGCCGAGGAGGATTTGCTTTCGGCGATTCCGGATTACGCAGGATTGCCATAAAATGAGCGATAAACACACTGCTAATCTTACACATCTAGACGTGCCCAGTAGATGCGTACCAACATCGATATAGACGAGCGCTTGATACGGCAGGCAATGAGAAGTAGTGGATCACGAACAAAGCGGGCTGCTGTGGAGGCAGGTTTACGGCTGCTTATTCAGACTCGGGCTCAGACCAGTATTCGCCGGCTTCGAGGCAAGATCCGATGGGAGGGGAACCTGCACAAGTCGCGCCTTGGACGGATAGCCAGAAATGATCATCGTTGATACCACGGTCTGGATCGACTACCTGAGTGGCCGAGACAATCGTGAGACCGATTACCTTGATCGCGAGCTTAGTCGGCAGCACGCTCACAGACACCGCCAGAACAGCGCTACTATCAGGCTTTGAAAGGAGCCATCAGTGTCGAGACTCATTTCTCGCCGAATCTTTCTCTGCCTCGCCGGTGGCACACTTGCCGCGCCAACATTCTCTTGGACCGCGAATGAAGTGCCCACGTTGCTCGATCATATTCTTCTGGGCTGCAGCGATCTTGATCGTGGCATCGCCTTCGTCGAGCAGCGCACAGGCGTTCGAGCTGCGTTCGGCGGTGTCCATCCAGGACGCGGCACGCAAAACGCCCTCCTCTCGCTAGGCCCAAGGCGGTATCTCGAAATCATTGCCCCCGACCCCAAGCAATCCGGCGCGCAACAGTATCCCGTAATAAATAAACTGACCGAGCCTCGCTTGATCGGCTGGGCTGCACATCCCGGCGATCTGCAATCCTTCGCTGCAAAGCTCGCGAAAGCTGGCGTGGCCGGCGCCGGCCCCACTCCTGGTTCCCGCAGGCAACCCGACGGTCGCGTCCTTCAATGGAAGGCTCTCACACTCAAGGAAAATGCCGCTTCTCTCCTCCCATTCTTCATTGAATGGTCTGCCGATTCGATTCATCCCTCGGCGGACTCTCCTAAAGGTTGCTCGCTTTTGCGCTTTGAAGCAGCATCGCCCGATCCAGAGGAGCTCTCGAAGCAGGTCGATCTCCTCGGCATCGACCTCCGCATCGTCAAGGGTGACAAGCTGCAGCTCCGCGCCACCATAGCTGGTCCGAAAGCTCAACTCACTGTGACGAGCTAGCTCGCCACGATCTGCTTGGGGTATGCGTCGGTCTCCGACGGACCGTGCCCTCCTTAAGGGGTTTGTTGGAGAAACGGAGAACGTTAGCACAGGGCTTACCCTCGAGAAGGCAAATCGGAAGCCTATTGGAAAAACGGTCCCAGATACCTTCAGCGCTTTCTCTCCCACCCACAAACGGGAAAGCTCCGATCAACTCGGAGCAACTGCAATTTGGGTGGCGCCAATCGGCACCGATTGCCTCGCTTGCGGATTACATCCTCTCCGGCTGCTCGGAATCGGTCTATTTCTAATAAGGTATGTAAATACATGTATTATTATACAGTCATGCGATTAATAGGTGTATTTAGATTCTTTATATTTTATGGTATTTAATTCCAATAAAGAGTGTTATTGCATGCTTTATTTGACATAATGGCCTTTATAGGTGTAATTAAACACTATGAGCGACCTCCAGTTCAAGTCTCCGGCGGACTTGCAAGTTGAGCTCGGGAGAAGGATGCGCCAGTTGCGCCTACATCGCAATATCGACCAGCGAACGCTTGCCGAGAAGGCGGGCATTGCCCTGACAGCGCTACAAAAGCTGGAAGCTGGCCGGGGGTCTTCGGTTCGGACCCTCGTGCGGACATTGAAGGCCCTAAATTACTTAGAAGGCATAGAAATGTTGGCGCCGGAACCCACCGTGAATCCGCTAGCCCTATTGCGAAGCACGAAACCTCAACAGCGGGTCCGACGTTCACGCCTGCGCAAGAAGCAGGGGAAGGAAGCCTCTTGAGCGTCCCGGTCATCGAAGTCCGGGTGTGGGGAAAGCGGGTCGGCGCCATAGCTCCGGACCCTAAACTCGGCTTCTATGCATTCGCGTACGAGCCCTCGTGGCGTCGCGGAGGAATTGAGTTAGCTCCACTCACCATGCCACTCGAAGACTCGCGCGAAACATTCGTGTTCTCCAATCTGCCGGAGGCTACCTTTCAGCGTTTGCCGGGAATGCTGGCGGATGCACTTCCGGATGATTTCGGTAACGCCCTGATTGACGCATGGATGGCCAAGCGCGGCATTTTGAAGAATCAGATCACCGCTCTGGACCGCTTAGCGTATATGGGCAAGCGTGGCGTGGGCGCACTGGAATTCAAGCCCGCGTTGGGAGCTCACAAAGAAAGCGCCGCTCCCCTTCAGATGAAATCATTGGTCGAAGAAGCGAGGAAGGCGATTGAGGGAAATCTCTCGGTGGATGCACAGGCCGAGGCCGCGCTGGCCAACATCATCCGAGTCGGTACGTCGGCGGGGGGTGCTCGCGCGAAGGCTGTGGTTGCTTGGAACCGAAAGGCGAAGCAGATCCGCAGTGGGCAGTTCGATCTCGCGCCGGGTTTCGAGCCCTGGATTTTGAAATTTGATGGCGTCGGCAAATATTCCGAGCTAGGTACAGGCGCCGACTACGGTCGCATTGAGTATGCCTACTACAAGATGGCAACCCAGGCTGGTGTCGTAATGTCGGAGTGTCGTTTGTTAGAGGAAAGTGGTCGTGCCCACTTCATGACGCGGCGCTTCGACCGTGACGTAGTCAGTGGGCGAACGATTAAGCATCACGTGCAGACGCTGTGCTCGCTGAATGATTTAGATTTCAAGCAGCGCGCCACTCACGCGTATGCGCAGCTCTTCATGGTGGTGGCGCAATTAGGGCTTGGGGATGACGCGATCAGCCAAATCTTTCGGCGAATGGCTCTTAACGTGATGGCCCGAAACTGCGACGACCATACGAAGAACTTCAGCTTCATCCTTAGACAAGGCGGGAACTGGGAGTTAGCTCCAGCCTACGACGTGACGCATGCCTACAATCCCAAAGGAGAATGGACGTTTCAGCATCTGATGAGCGTGAATGGCAAGTTTAAGGATATTACGCGAGCTGACTTACTAGCGGAAGCAGATCGCTTCGGCGTCCGGCGACCGAATGATCTACTGGCAGAAGTGCGTGCTGCGGTGGAGAATTGGCCGAGCCACGCCAGAAAGGCTGGACTCGGCGACAGGACCGCCAACACAGTAGCTGCGGATTTTCGTCCCCAATGAGTTTCCGGATTTTTTCTTCGTTAGGACCGAAAATTGCTGAACCAGCCCAACGACAGCGTCGGTCGATTAAGAAGCAGATCGAATTTCTTCTTGATAGCGCAACCAGACAGGAAACGGCAGACGATCGGGGTACTTCCGCCAAACGGGCTAAACATGAGTAGCCGGCGTGAGCGCGGAATTTTCACATTCCGGAAAGATCAGCAGACGCTAGAATAGACTGCGAAATCGCAACGGACTAGTTGAGTCCAGAACGCTCGGTTTTTCGCGCATGTAGGTAAGAGAAATTCCGATCGAATCTTGACCCTCGAAAGAGGCGCATCGTGCCACGCTTACCAATCATTGCCGCATTCATCCTTAACTTTTTCCCGACGGTGGCGCTCGCCCAGAGCGCCCCGCGGTATCTGCCACTAGGACCGGCCGATGCCGCCCTCTACACCCCCGACACCGGACCGGCTCCACACGTCGCCGTGCTCGTCATTCACCGAACGGCCGACTACTTACGACATCCGGCCTGCAACGAGCTATCCCGTCGGGGTTTCATGGTCCTATGCATGAACACGCGCTTTACGAACAACGAGATGCAGGTGCGCTTCGAGGAGCTCGCGCTCGACGTCAAGGCCGGCGTGCAGTTCCTGCGCGCGCAGGCTGGGATTACGAAGGTGCTGCTGTTCGGGCACAGCGGTGGTGGGCCGACGACGAGCTTCTACGAGGCCGTTGCCGAGAATGGCACCGCCTTCTGCAAGGCGCCAAGCAAGCTCGTTCAATGCACCGACGAACTAGCCGGACTTCCACCCGCCGACGGGATCGTCTTCGCGGACGCGCATCCGGGGAACCCCGTCAACGTGCTGCGTGGGCTCAACCCGTCGGTGATCGACGAGGCGAATCCGCCGTCGCCGCGGGTGAATGCCGCGCTCGATCCGTTCGATCGGAAGAACGGCTTCGACCCGAGCGGGAGCTCGCACTACTCGGCCGACTTCCAGAAACGCTACCACGCGGCGCAATCTAAGCGCATGAACGGGCTTATTGACGCCGCGCTCGCCAAGCTCGAACAGATGAAGCGCGGCGACTACGGCTACCCAGATGACGATATCATCGTGATCCCGCGGGGCGGCAATCCGGGTGCCGGTCCGGGCGCTGCCGCAGCTCTGTTCGATTACGACACCGATATCCCCGAGATCTTTGGCACCGCGCGACCAGAAAAGTTGTTGCGCAACGATGGGTCGATCGTGACCCAGGTCGTCACGTCGGTGTACGTCGCTGAACCTCGGCTCGCAGCCCTACACCAGACGTTCGACGCCGGAACAAAGGTCCTGAGCATCCGTTCGTTCTTGAGTGCAAATGCGGTGCGCTCGACCAATAGCCTCAATGAGATCGACGACTGCTCGAGCAACAACTCCACGATCTGCGCAGTACGTTCGATCCGCGTCCCCGAGCTGTTCGTCGCGATGGGGGCGCACTATTTCGTCCGCGACACCGAGCGTGAGTACGACGCCGCCACGACCGCGGATAAGGATATGATCGTCATTGAGGGCGCGACACATGGTTTCACGCCGTGCACGCGCTGCGAGACAACCCCTGGCCAGTACGCCAACTCAGTGAAGAACTTCTTCGACTACGTCCGCGGCTGGGTTGCCAAGCGGTACTGAAGTTGCCGATCGAGGGTCGACCCTTGACATCGATCGTGAGAGCCGCGTATTTTACGCAACCAGACATACTTGCTCGACCTCCTCGAATGTAAATCTGGCTGCAATCTGTTAGCGTAGGAGACATCTCGATGAGATTCAAGCCTACCAGCCTCGTGATGGCAGTTTTTGTTATGTGTGTCGGAACGGCTTCCGCTTTTGCGCATCACGGATTCAGCGTGGAGTTCGACGGAAGCAAGTGCATGGATCTGAAGGGTACGCTCACAGGTCTCGATTGGGACAACCCGCATGCATATATTCATATGGATGTGAAGCCTGGAAATGATCACGCCCAACGCCCTGAAAAGAAACGGCACCACTAGGCAGGATTTCCTCGCTAGTATGGGTAAGCCGATCGCCGCAAGGGCCTGCCCGACCAAAGCTGGTGGCACGCAGTACAGAGGTGCGGCTGAATACCTCAAGCTAGCGGATGGCCAATTGCGTATTGTTGGTCAGTTGGTTGAACATCTGACGCCCGAGCAACTCAGTTTCTGACTGAGCTTCTGAACCATGGCGAATTTCCAAAGCATGCCGGATGATTCTCTAAGCATTTTTCGCAAGCCTTTGAAAGGGAGAATTGGAAATGCACGGAATGATTCGAGGATTCCGTTATTGCCTAGGGTGCGCCGTTTTGATCGTGGCGACTTTGACCATCTCCTTCGCGCCCGCGTTTGCCCAAAGCTCGTCCGGACAAACCGGTAAGTATCCGGGGCCGATTGTCGGTGGCTTTGACAAGGTACGCGCATTACCGACGGGCGGATCCACGCCTCGAATGGCGGACGGGCACCCGGATCTCACTGGACGTTACTATCCAAATAGCGCTGGAAGAATGCTCGAGGGCGCTTACCCGATCGACCGAGTCATATTCAGACAATTCGATCCCAAAGAAACACCGGAGCAGCCTCCCGTCTTCAAGCCGGGAATGGACGTAAAGTACAAGAGCCCCGTTCCCTATGGAACGTGCGATCAGGCCGGCACTCCGAGTTCGATCACCATGCAAGAAAGTCAACACGCCCCGATCGAATTGATTCAAAATCCGGGAAGGTTAGTCATTCTGGCTGAATACCCCCTGACGGTCCGTATGATACACACCGATGGGCGTGCGCATCCCAAAGATCCCGATCCCTCATTTAATGGTGACTCGACGGCTCATTGGGAGGGGGACACCCTGGTCGTGGATGTGATCGCCATTGATGAAAGGATGAGGAACGTCGGAGCGGGGTTCCAGGGAGAGGGGGGAGCATGGCTTCACAGCGATCAGGAGCATATTGTTGAACGCTTCAGTCGTCCTTCGAAGAACTACTTGATCTACCAAGTCACCATTGAAGATCCGAAAGCATTAGCAAAGCCCTGGGTTTCAGCACCCCGTCGTTGGTCGCTTGCGCAAGACCCCAACGACGACTGGACCGAAGTCTTCTGTACACATAACGAGGAGCCGGAGGAGTACAAGAAAATTACGGAGCATGACGCGAAGGAGATCGGCAAGTGAGAGGCCGATAACCTGACGTCTGACTCGCACCTATCGCAGGATGTGTCGCGCTCTTAGACTTAACTGAGGGAATGCCAGCCTCCACCAGAGAGGGAACTGCGGAAACGCGGAGTTTGTTCCCGCGGTCAATCGTTGGTCTAGTGGCCGTGGGTCTAGCGGCCGTGGTGGCTTTTTCGTCGTTTGCAATAGTCCAGGCAGGTGCGGCGGGTACAAAGGAAAGCCTATACGACGGAAACAGGTTAAAGCCAGACCCCACTCCCGGCGGAGCTGGGCCCATCCACGATGTGAATGGGTCTTGGGCGGGCAACCTGACATCCGAACGCCTACCTATTCCCCCGATGACGCCTTTGGGGCAGAAGCTAATCAGCTTTGAAAAGCGTTTGTGCAACTCCCGTGTCGGCTTTTCCACCTCGTGTCCCTAATGATGCCAACGCCTGTATTCAGGCGGCCTGGAGAGCAAAACCAACCCCGCGCGGAGCCTTTTTCCAACGCTGGGGAACAGGGTGATGGTGTATCATCAGCCGTTTTGGAAGTTAAAAAGGAGATTCCAGCTTATATTGTTCCCCTGGTTTGGCTCGAACTGCAAAGGTTGTTTTACGAGGTGCCGAATGAAAAGCAAGCTGCTCCTGTTGCTCGTCTTGGGTGTTGGTCTTCTAGCTGCATGTGGCTCTGCATTCGCACATCACGGAAACGTCGCATACGAGAACAAGCTGTCTGAATTCAAGCAAGGAATAGTGACGAAATTCGCGTGGGCCAATCCTCACAGCCTTATTGAATTCGATGTGAAGGATGCCAAGGGTACCGTCGTACATTGGACCGCCGAAACTGCCAGTCCCGAGGCGCTGAAGCTGATTGGTTGGAACAAGAGTTCCCTCCAGCCGGGAGACGTAATCACGGTCTATATGTACCCCGCCAAAACGGGTAACCCTGCCGGCCGCTTGAACAAGATCGTGCTCTCCGATGGCACCACGTTGCACGATACTCAGCTTGGGGGCGACGCAGGGAACAAGAGCGGTTACGGCCCCGATGCGGGTGGGAACAGGGGCAACGGAAACGAAGCGAAGTAGAATCGTCTCTGAACCAGTAGCCGAGGTTCAGTAGGCGAAGACCAGCGAACAACTCCGACCGGGCGCAGTAGTTTCCGCGCACGCGGTTCCTGTTTTGCAAGGGACGGTTCTGACGTGCTCTTCGCTGCGAACTTCTACACTCGATTGCGCCCAAGACCACCAACAGGATGCGCTCCGCGCGTTAAGGAAGTCGAGCTTCGCGGCGTCACAAAGTCCAAGTCAAGGAGGGTATTGCAAATGCGAAATTCACTCGCTGAAGTAATCGTTGCTTCTTTGGCCGTACTGGCTGTTTCGTCGGCTGTATTGGCTCAAGAACGAGCACCTCGAGGAGTACAGCCGGGCTTTGTCGCCGCCGGAGTCCCCGAAATGCCCAATCCGCCCGGCGCCGCCCCCAAGCGTGAACTCACCGGCGCCTGGGTAGGGCCCATAAAAACGGTAATGGGACCTTTCCCTGACATGACCGCGGCGGGTAAGGCGGCCTTCAGTGTCAATAAACCAGTTCCACAATTTGAGCGGGGCGGGGTGTCTGATGCGTCGCTGAAGGCCACAAACGACCCCTTCATGATCTGTGATCCGCTCGGGGTTCCGCGCGACCTTCTGAACCACGCGATAAGCATGAGAGGAGGAATCTTGTTCGAACCGGTCTCGAACCGCATGCTCGTTCTGTTTGAGCAACAGCGAGTGTGGAGAGAAATCTGGATGGACGGGAGGCAACTCCCCGCGAAGGTAGACTCGCCCGGAGCGCCCGATTCCAGGTTTTACGGATATTCCGTGGGCCATTGGGACGGGGACAATACGTACGTGATCGATACGACAGGCCTGGATCCCAGAACCTGGCTCGATGAGGCCGGTCATCCGCATACCAACGCCGCGCACCTCGAGGAGCGCTGGACGCGGCCGGACCAGTACAACCTAGAGGTGACGGTAACCGTTGACGATCCGAAGTTCTATACCAAGCCCTTTCAATTAATGAAGACGAATTACTACTGGATGAAGGATCAGGAGTTCGAAGAGACGCTGTGTGTACCGTCCGAGGCCATCGAGTATCGGGACAAACTGGCCAACCCGTCTGGTTGGGGTCCTGCGAACGCGTCCGCCAAATAAGGTCGGAAGCTATGGCACGGCGCTCCCTGGGGAGATCATGAAGCAGGCGATGCGCTGCACCGGCTGCGGCTTGGGTCAAGTCGGTGCCGACTATTGACGACTGGCCAGCTCCCGACAAGTCGGAAAGTGGCTCGGTGCCAATTCGAACTTACCGAAAAGTATCAGCAGAAGCCGCAGTAACGAAGATGGGCCCCTCTCTCAGCGGAATTTATGCACGTGAGCGTACCACGTCGTTTTTGGTCGATAAGTTAACGGAACGATCCTATTGCCTCTGGATTACCCCTCAGGCAACAGGCCAAATTCAGCCGACAGATCGCACTCCACGGAAGGCTGGCGGAAATCATCAAGAGGCCGGACTTGGAACTGAAGCAGCAGGATGTTGGCAAACACCGTGAGCCTCGACGGGCGATCGTCGTTTAGATCACACGGGCTTGATGCATGACCGATTCGGCTTTCTGGCGGATCTCGCGAGCCACCTCAAAGGGATCGCCCTGTTGGAACTTTGGGAGAAAAAGTTCGACCGAGAGGGGACCGGCATATCCCTTGTCGGCGAGCGTGCGAAGAATGTGAATGAGGGGACTGACTCCGTCGCCGGGGATGATTCGGGTTGTGTTATCGAGTAACTCCCGCGGCATATCGGGCACGTCCTGAAAGTGCACGTGACCAATTTCCGACGGTCGGATCAGATCGAGATCTTCGAGCTTATTGAGACCGGACCAGAAGTGATAGCAATCAAACATGGGCGCAAGATTGGGATGGGCCGCCGCGCGGGTCATCTTCAGCAGCGTTGTCATTGTGGAGATGAATGATGACGTGCGCACGAATTCGATCCTGAGCGACATGTTGAACTGCTTGGCAATATCCCCCGCTTCGCGCATGTTATCCACTCCGGCTTTGTAGTCCTCCGGAGTAATTTTCTGAGTAGTGGCGGTGGAAGCATAAATGCGAGAGAGTCCTAGCGCAGCAAACATGTCGCAGCGTTTTTTGAGATTTTCGAGTGACGCGGCCCGATTGGGATTCGGTTCCCAGAGACCTGTCACGCCGGTTGCGCCCTGGACGGCTGTCAGTCCCAAGTCCGTGAGCACTCGGCGTGCGGCTGGCAGCGAGTCGGTCTTCAGAAAATCGTCTATGAGCGTATTGGTGAGTTCGACGTTCTTGATCCCCGCACGGGACCAGCCTTCAAGCGAACTGCGGTATCCCGCCCCGGCAGAGGTGTTCTGGTGAATCGCGAGCGTCATCTTCCCTGAAGCGGCTGAAGTGATGCCCGTAGCCATCAAGGCCACCGGAGTCACGAGTATCGCTCTTCTACTAAGCATTCTCTTGAGACATCATTTCTTACGAATTTCCGCAAGGTCAGCCTTGACTTCGCGGATTACGCAGGCATCAAAGTCCATCCCCGGGCAGTGCGAGTCTAGCATTGAACGAGAGAAGGGCATACGCCAGCGACCGAAAGGCATCAAACCGTCCGTTGATTCACTCTGACATCGGGTTTGCTAATCTTCACAGCCCTGAGCTAAATTTCCTGCAGTAAGGCGGCTGGCATGGCCAGGCATACACCAAAACGATACCGACCGACTTTGGGGACAGCGAACAGAAGAAGTATCGTAGTCTCTCATGTCTGCATCCATGGGCTTCCGAACCCCGTGGAA
>Ga0307479_10001765_pt1 | contig 19733 bp, 17 predicted proteins | sample atmos_gasesECM4C_FD_203743 | JGI IMG/M metagenome (GOLD analysis project Ga0307479, IMG submission 203743) | Hardwood forest soil microbial communities from Morgan-Monroe State Forest, Indiana, United States - atmos_gasesECM4C_515 | ecosystem: Environmental > Terrestrial > Soil > Temperate...
AGCGTTGACGCAGCGACGACGAAACCACGGAGGAATCTTTCACCGCGCCGCGCGCCGGAGCGGCTCCGAACCGTGCACGAAACATCCGCTGGCGGGCTGGTCATCGACGGTATCGACGGGCCAAGTGATGCGCAGGTCGCGGCCCTGATCGGCCGCGTTGACCGACGCGGCCGGATGCTGTGGTCGCTGCCCAAGGGCCACATCGAGCTCGGTGAGACCGCGGAGCAGACCGCCATTCGTGAGGTCGCCGAGGAGACCGGAATTCGCGGCAGCGTGCTGGCCGCGCTGGGACGCATCGACTACTGGTTCGTCACCGACGGCCGTCGGGTGCACAAGACCGTGCACCATTATTTAATGCGATTCTCTGGCGGAGAGCTGTCCGACGACGACCTCGAGGTCGCCGAAGTTGCTTGGGTGCCGATCCGGGAGCTGCCGTCGCGGCTGGCCTACGCCGACGAACGCCGCCTGGCCGAGGTGGCCTACGACCTGATCAACAAGCTGCAGAGCGACGGGCCCGCCGCACTTCCGCCGTTGCCGCCGACCTCGCCTCGGCGACGACCACAGACGCATTCGCGCACCCGTCATTCCGACGGACCCGCAGCGGGCCGGAAGAACGGTCACGGGCCAGCGACGTGACCGCGCGACGACTCCGGTGGGCCGGCTTGTTGCGCCTCGCCGCAGTGGTCGGCATCGTGGCCGGTTTTGGGGGGGTGCTCACGGGGCCCGCGCCACCCGCGGCTGCGGGCGAGCCCGGTGCGACGCCGTTTGTCCGCGTCCGCATCGATCAGGTGACCCCGAACGTGGTCACCACCACGAGCGAAGCCGCCGTCACCGTCACCGGGATGGTGACGAACATCGGAGACCGCCCGGTGCGCGACGTGATGGTCCGGCTAGAGCACGCGGCGGCCGTCACCTCATCGGTTGCTTTGCGCACTTCCCTGGACGGCGGCACCGACCAATACCAGCCGGCCGTGGACTTCCTCACGGTGGCTCCCGAACTGCAGCGCGGGCAAGAGGCCAGCTTTACCCTCTCCGCCCCGGTGCGCTCGTTGACCAAGCCGTCGTTGGCCATCGACGAGCCCGGCATCTACCCGGTCTTGGTCAACGTCAACGGAACGCCCGACTACGGCGCACCCGCGCGGCTCGACAACGCGCGGTTCCTGCTGCCCGTGATCGGTGTGCCACCCGACAAACCCGACGCCTTGGACTCCGCCGTCGCGCCCGACACCTCCAAACCATTGTGGCTCACCATGCTGTGGCCGTTGGCCGACCGGCCCCGGTTGTCCCCGGGCGCACCCGGTGGCACCATCCCGGTCCGGCTGGTCGACGACGACTTGGCGACATCGCTGGCCGCCGGAGGCCGGCTGGACCTTCTGCTGTCCGCGGCCGAGGTCGCCACCAGCCACGACGTCGACCCCGACGCCGCCGTCGGCCGAGCGCTGTGCCTGGCCGTGGACCCGGATCTGCTGGTTACCGTCAACGCGATGACCGGCGGCTACGTCGTCTCCAACTCCCCCGACGGCCCCGCTCAACAACCGGGCACCCCGACGCACCCGGGCACCGGTCAGGTGGCCGCGACCACCTGGCTGAACCGATTGCGTGCGCTGGCCCACCGGACGTGCGTGACGCCGCTGCCCTACGCGGAAGCCGATCTGGACGCCCTGCAACGTGTCAACGATCCAGGGCTGAGCGCGGCCGCCACCGACAGCGCCGGGGACATCGTCGACCACATTCTGGACATCGCCTCCACCCGCGGGGCCACCCTGCTGCCCGACGGGCCATTGACCGGCCGCGCGGTCAACCTGCTCAGCGCCCACAGCAGCACCGTCGCGATCGCGGCGGCCGACTTTTCCGCCCAGGATTCCGCTTCCGGCTCCCCCGCCAGCGTCGACACCGCACCCTGGCGGTCTTCTCCACAGGTCGTGGTCGCCCCATTTGACCCAGCCGTCGGAGCCGCGCTGGCTGCAGCCGGGAGCAACCCCATCGTTCCCACTTATGTGGATTCCTCGTTGACCATCCGGCTGGCACACGACTCGGATACCGCGCGCCGCCAGGACGCCTTGGGCTCCATGCTGTGGCACGCCCTGGAGCCAGACGCCGCGCCACGCACCCAGATCCTGGTGCCGCCGGCGGCGTGGAACCTGCAGGCCGACGACGCACAGGTCATCCTGACGACCCTGGCCACCGCGATCCGATCCGGCTTGGCAGTGGCGCGACCCCTGCCCGCGGTGATCGCCGACGCCGCGGCCCTCATCGAGCCACCCGAGCCGGTGGGCGCGTACGTCCACACACGTGGCCGGTTCAATGACGACGTCACCGCCGACATCGCCGGCCAAGTTGGACGGCTGTGGGGACTGACCGCAGCGTTGACCACCGACGAGCGCACGGGCTTGACGGGCGTCCAGTACACCGCGCCGCTGCGCGAGGACATGCTGCGCGCCTTGAGCCAGTCCGAGCCGCCCGATACCCGCGGTGGACTTGCTCAGCAGCGCCTGGCGATCGTTGGGAAGACGATCAAGGACCTGTTCGGTGCCGTGACAATCGTCAACCCGGGCGGCTCATACACGCTGGCCACCGAGCACAGTCCCCTTCCGCTGGCGCTGCACAACGGCCTGGCCGTTCCCATCCGGGTCAAGCTGCAGGTCGACGCGCCACCCGGGATGACCGTGACCGACGTCGGCCAGATCGAACTGCCCCCGGGATACCTGCCGCTACGAGTACCGATCGAAGTGAACTTCACCCAGCGGGTCGCGATCGACGTCGCGCTGCACACCCCGGACGGCATGCAGCTGGGCGAGCCGGTGCGGCTGTCAGTGCACTCCAATGCCTACGGCAAGGTGCTGTTCGGGATCACGCTGATAGCGGCTGCGGTGCTGGTGATGCTGGCGGGACGACGGCTTTGGCACCGCTTCCGTGGCCAGCCCGACCGCGCCGACCTGGACCGCCCCGAGCCGCCCGCCGCCCGGCGCGCCGACAGGATCGACCCTCGGGGTCGGGTCGATGAAGAGCACCGCGTTTGACGTCCTCCACCGGTTTAAACCGGTCGATTCCAACCCCGTGGCGCCTACGCAGGAGAACAGAGTTGAGGTTCACGGTTCGCAGACCGGCTAGCGCCGAGGTCTCCCCGTGCTGTCACCGCCCGTCCGGCGGCGATGTTGCGTGCGGCGTTCACGTCGGCATTGCACGGCCCCGCGCCGCAGGCGACGCACCGGAAAACCGCTTGGCTCTTACGGTTTTCCGGCGCGACATGCCCGCAGCGGGAGCATCGTTGCGACGTGTATGCTGCCGGGACGAATTCAACCCGCCCCAGGGCCTTGTGCTTCAACCGGGCAACCAGCAGTCCCCACCCTTGGCGGCTGATCTCACGGTTGAGACCCCGTTTCTGCGCAACGTGGGTGCCCGGGCACTCACGAGTCCCGCGTGCCGAGCGGGTCATCGCACGCACCTTCAAAACCTCGACACAGATGGTATCGAAGCGGCGCGCCACATCGGTGCTGGTCTTCTCCACCCAGTCCCGGCGGCGATCCGTTTCACGGGCACGCAACCTCGCGATGGCCAGCGTGGTTCGCGCTCGCCGGTGGGATCCGCGCCGGGCCCGGGCCAGACGCCGCTGCAATCGACGCAGCCGCTGCGTTTCGCCGGCACGAAGGCCAGCAACACGCAGCAGCTCCCCGCTGGACAGCGCCACCGAGACCGCCACGCCGCGATCCACACCCACCGCGCGGCCGTCACCGGGCCCCGAGACAGCGTCCGGGACGGCAGCAAAAGCGATGTGCCACCGCCCAGACCGATCCAACGTGACTCGGTAGGACTTCACGGTGTCGGCGATGGTGCGGGTCCAGCGGAACTTCACCCACCCGAGCTTGGGTATCCATACCTGCCCATAGCGGCGGCTCAGCCGCGTGATGTGGCGCGGTTTGACTCCGACCTGCCGGAATCCTTCATGCGTGCCGGCCTTGCGCCGCGTCGGGCGACGATGGGTGCCATGGAAAAAGTTGCGCATCGCTTGGGCGAAGTCGCGCAACGCTCCCCCGCAAGCGGGAGGTACCCCCAGCTGCTGCACAGTCTGCGACCCGGCTGCCAGCCAGTCATATTCGGCGCGGGCCGCCGTCAACTGGGCACATTGCTCGTTGTACCCGGGCGCCTGGCGACCCGGCTGCCAGTGCTGGTGCTGCTCCACGGCAAGATTCCACACAAACCGGGCATGGCGACAGTGTTCGGCCAATACCGCCGCCTGCTCAAGGCTAGGAAGCAACCGAAACCTGCACACATCAACAACCTAGGCACCACCACCGACAACCGGTCGAAAGGAGGGAAGCGGCGTTTCCTCCCCCGGCTAAAGCCAGGGGTTTCCACGCCGCAAATCTGATGAACCCCCCTCCCGGGCGGGCCCAGCCATCGGCCTCCCCGCCGACGGGCCCGCTCCCTCCAGTGCCGGAGCTGTCTCGTCAACGCCCCGAACTGTCCGACGCTGCGCTGGTTTCGCGGTCGTGGGCGATGGCATTCGCAACACTGATCAGCCGGATCACCGGTTTCGCCAAGATCGTGTTGCTCGCCGCCATCCTGGGCGCCCCGCTGGCCAGCTCTTTCTCGGTGGCCAATCAGCTGCCGGCCCTGATCGCCGCACTCGTGCTGGAGGCCACGTTCACCGCGATCTTCGTGCCAGTGTTGACCCGCGCCGAGCAAGGCGACCCCGACGGCGGCGCGGCATTTGTGCGGCGCCTGGTCACGTTGGTGACCGCGCTGCTGCTGGTTGCCACGACGCTGTCGGTACTTGCCGCGCCGCTGCTGGTGCGGTTGATGCTGGGCGGGAATCCGCAGGTCAACGAGCCCCTGACCACCGCGTTCGCCTACCTGCTGCTGCCCCAGGTGCTCGCCTATGGCCTGACGTCGGTGTTCATGGCGATCCTCAACACCCGCAACGTATTCGGGCCGACGGCCTGGGCGCCCGTCGTCAACAACATCGTCGCCATCGCGACGTTGGGGGTGTATCTGGCCATCCCCGGTGAGCTGTCGGTCGATCCCGTCGAGATGGGCAACACCAAGCTGCTGGTGCTCGGGATCGGCACCAACTTGGGGGTGTTCGCGCAGGTCGCGGTGCTGCTGGTGGCGCTGCGGCGCGAGCACATCAGCCTGCGCCCGCTATGGGGAATCGATCAGCGGCTCAAGCGCTTCGGCACGATGGCTACCGCGATGGTGCTTTACGTGCTGATCAGTCAGCTCGGCCTGGTGGTGGGCAACCAGATCGCCAGCACCGCAGCAGCTTCCGGCCCCGCGATCTACAACTACACCTGGCTGGTCCTGATGCTGCCGTTCGGCATAATCGGGGTGACGGTGCTGACGGTCGTGATGCCGCGGCTGAGCCGCAACGCCGCCGCCGACGACACCCGCGCCGTGCTCGCCGACCTGTCGCTGGGCACCCGGCTGACATTGATCACGCTTATCCCGATCGTGGCATTCATGACGGTCGGGGGACCGGCGATCGGCAGCGCATTGTTCGCCTACGGCCATTTCGGCGGGGTCGACGCCGGGTACCTGGGCACCGCGATCGCATTGTCGGCGTTCACGATGATCCCGTATGGGCTGGTGCTGTTGCAGCTACGCGTGTTCTACGCCCGCGAGCAGCCGTGGACGCCGATCGTGATCATCCTCGTCATCACGGCCGTCAAGATCATCGGCTCGCTGCTGGCACCCCACGTCACCGATGACCCCAAGTTGGTCGCCGGCTATCTCGGCCTGGCCAACGGCCTCGGATTTCTGGCCGGCGCGATCGTCGGTTACTACCTGCTGCGGCGCGCGCTCCTGCCGGCCGGCGGCCAGCTGGTCGGAGTCGGGGAGGTGCGGACCATCCTGGTGACCGTTGCGGCCTCGTTGCTTGCCGGTCTGCTTGCACACGTGGTCGATCGGCTGCTGGGACTGACCGAGTGGACAGCCGACGGTGGCGGTGCGGGTTCGCTGCTGCGATTGTTGGTGCTGGCGGCGATCATGCTGCCGATCATGGCCATGGTGATGGTCCGCGCCCGGGTCCCCGAGGCGCAAGCAGCCGTGCGCGCCGTCCGGCGCCGGATCACCGGGCAGCGTGACACGTTGCTGCTCCCGAAGCCAACCCTGCCCAGGCATAGCGGGGTCACGTACCCTGAGCAGAGGAATTCCTCCCAGCCGGTGGTGAATGCGGTCCAGGGGCCGATCCGGCGCGGGCCTCCGGAACGGGCAGCTAGAGCCCGGATAGCGAAAGGACTGGAGGTGACCGACCGCCCACGGGAGAGCGCCGCATCCGGCTCCGCGTCAGGCGCCGAGCTGCCGCGGCCGGCCGCCGAGGACGTCCAGCCCGACATCTCGGCCGACCCCGAGTCTGGTCCTCGTTCCAGGCCACGCCCGCCTGACCACGTGAACGGCGATTTTCCTCGCGAGACCGGGCGCGGACCAACCCCATTCGACGCCCCCACCGAGCGAGGTGCGGAATCGTCTGTGCACCCAGACGATGTCCACTTGGTTCCTGGCGCCCGTATCGCCGGCGACCGCTATCGGCTGTTGGTCTTCCACGGCAGCGCACCCCCGTTGCAGTTTTGGCAGGCGCTGGATACCGCGCTGGACCGGCAGGTGGCGCTCACCTTCGTCGACCCCGACGGCTCCCTGCCCGCCGACGTCCTGCAGGAGATTCTGTCCCGCACCTTGCGGCTCAGCCGGATCGACAAGCCCGGTATAGCCCGAGTGCTCGACGTCATCCACACTGGGCCCGGCGGCTTGGTGGTCTCGGAGTGGATTCGCGGCGGTTCGTTGCAGGAGGTTGCCGACACCTCACCGTCGCCCGTCGGGGCCGTCCGCGCGATGCAGTCGTTGGCCGCTGCAGCCGACGCGGCCCACCGCGCCGGTATCGCGTTGTCGATCGACCACCCCAGCCGGGTGCGCGTCAGCATCGACGGCCATGTCGTGCTGGCGTACCCGGCGACGATGCCCGACGCCAACCCGCAGGACGACATCCGCGGGATCGGCGCCGCGCTGTACGCCCTGCTGGTCAATCGGTGGCCATTGCAGGAGTTTGGGGTGCGCAGCGGACTGGCGCCAGCCAAGCGGGATGCCGCGGGCCTTCCCATCGAACCCACCGTTATCGACCGCGACATCCCCTTCCAGATTTCCGCGGTCGCCGTCCGGGCGGTTCAAGAGGATGGCGGGATACGCAGTGCCTCAACGCTTTTGAACTTGCTGCAGCAGGCGACTGCGGTCGCCGATCGGACCGAGGTGCTCGGTCCGATCGATGAACTCCCGCCGCCGGCCAACCCCCGCCAGCCCGCTACCCGCGACTCTCGCGTCTTCGGCGACCGGCGCCGCAACCTGCTGATCGGTGTCACCGCGGCCGCCGCCATCATCGTGGTGGCCCTGTTCGTGCTGGCGTCGGTGGTGAAAGGGATCTTCGGCAATCTGGGCGGGGGCCTCAACAACGACAAACTCGGCCTGAATACGCCAACGTCATCGACCTCGTCGTCGGCGGTCAATCCCGCACCTGCCGGCAGCATCGTCAAACCCACCAAGGCCACGGTCTTCTCCCCCGACGGCGACGCCGACAACCCGGGCCAGGCCGGGCTGGCGATCGACGGTGACCCAGCCACCTCCTGGCAAACCGACACCTACACAGACGCTGTCCCGTTCCCCAGTTTCAAGAAGGGTGAGGGGTTGATGTTGCAGCTGCCCAACCCCACGGTGGTCGGCGCGGTCACCATCGACACGCCCAGCACCGGGACCAAGGTGGAGATTCGTTCAGCATCAACTCCGTCGCCGGCAACGCTGGAAGACACCAAGGTGCTCACTCCGGCTACAGCGCTAAAACCCGGTCATAACGTCGTCAAGGTCAGCACCAGCACATCGACATCGAATCTGCTGGTGTGGATTTCCACGTTGGGAACCACCGACGGAAAGAGCCGCGCCGAGATCTCGGAGATCACGGTTCAGGCCGCCTCCTAACACATCTTCACGCCGAGCGCGCCGGCCCATCCTAGTGAAGTGCTGCGCGACAACCGATTGGTTACTGTCCCGGCCGTGGGCTTCGGGGGCAACATCCAGCGGGAACGCAGTGACGCCGAGCTGCTGGCCGCCCACGTCGCCGGGGACCGCCACGCCTTCGCCGAGTTGTTTCACCGTCATCACCGGCAGCTGCACCGACTTGCGCGGCTCACCACCCGCACGCCCGAGGATGCCGAAGACGCGTTGCAGGACGCGATGCTCTCGGCACATCGCGGCGCCGGCGCTTTTCGGTATGACGCCGCAGTCCTCGGTATGACGCCGCAGTCCGAAGTTGGCTGCACCGCATCGTGGTCAACGCCTGCCTCGACCGGCTGCGTCGCGCCAAAGGCCACCCGACCACCCCGCTTGAGGACATCTACCCGGTAGCCGATCGGACGACTCAAGTCGACACCGCGATTGTGGTGCAGCAGGCACTGATGCGGCTTCCCGTCGAGCAACGAGCCGCCTTGGTGGCCGTCGACATGCAGGGCTACTCGATCGCCGACACCGCCCAGATGCTGGGCGTCGCTGAGGGCACCGGCAAGAGCCGATGCGCCCGCGGCCGCGTCCGGCTCGGCCAGCTGCTCGGCTACCTCAACACCACTGCCGGTCAGCGTTAGCGCTGCCCCGCCCGCCGGGGCTGTGCATGGCCATCAGACTGTGCATGACGGACACTGGGGCGGATGAGTGCAGCCGAGGAAGCTCCTGGCGATCCAGCTCCGGGTGAAGGCGCAGACCCACCGCCGACGGTGGAACTGCTCGCCGATCTACAGGCCGGTCTGCTCGATGACGACGCCGCCGCTCGGGTACGCCGACAAGTCCGCGCAGACCCGGAGGCAGCGGGCATCCTTCGCGCTTTGCACCAGGTGCGCAGTGATGTCGCCGCCGTGGGCGCCGACCCGGGATCGGCGCCGGACACTCCCCCGGCCGTGGCAGCCAGAATTTCCGCGGCGCTGCGGTCAGCGGACGGGTCAGCCACCGGCGGCGCCGCTCACTCGGCCCGACCGCACGTGCGCCCCATCCGACTGATCACGGGAGTGGCCGGCGTGTGCAGTGTGGTCGCTGCGATCGGCTTTGGCACGGCCGCACTGGTCAACGCACCCGCGCCCACACCGAGCACACAGATCACGGCCGAACACATCACGGTGTCAACGCCGCCGATGGTGATCCCGCTATCGCAGGCCCAGATCGTCGGGCTGCTCAACCGCAGTCCCGTTTACGGCCCCCTCACTGACCCAGCGCGGCGGGCGTCCTGCCTGACAGGCCTCGGTTATCCGGCATCCACTCAGGTGCTCGGTGCGCAGCAGATCGACATCAACGCCCGCCCCGGCGTACTGCTGGTGCTGCCCGGCGACACGCCCGAAAACCTGGTGGTCTTTGCAGTGGCACTGAATTGCAGCGCGACCGATACCGGCCTGTTGGCCAGCACCCAAGTCCCCCGCGCCTAGTGTTGTCCCACGTGTGGCGCAACGCGCGTGGGAACACCCACGCCTACGCTGGCGTTCGTAGACGTAGCTTTGAGTACCTGAAAGGCTCGCATGACTGACGCTGCTTCTGTTCACGACACCGTCCACGACGTGATCGTTATCGGATCCGGCCCCGCGGGGTACACCGCGGCCCTCTACACCGCCCGCGCGCAGCTGGCACCGTTGGTCTTCGAGGGCACCTCTTTCGGTGGCGCGTTGATGACCACAACCGAGGTGGAGAATTACCCCGGCTTTCGCGATGGCATCACTGGCCCGGAGCTGATGGACGAGATGCGCGAGCAAGCGCTGCGATTCGGTGCAGACCTGCGGATGGAAGACGTCGAGTCGGTGTCGCTGGAGGGCCCGGTGAAATCGGTCGTCACCGCTGACGGGCAGACCTATCGGTCCCGGGCCGTCATCCTCGCTATGGGCGCTGCGGCGCGCTATCTACAGGTCCCCGGCGAGCAGGAGTTGCTCGGACGTGGCGTCAGTTCATGTGCCACCTGCGACGGGTTCTTCTTCCGCGATCAAGACATCGCCGTCATCGGCGGCGGTGACTCGGCGATGGAAGAGGCCCTCTTTCTGACCCGGTTCGCCCGCAGCGTGACGCTCGTGCACCGCCGCGACGAGTTCCGGGCCTCGAAGATCATGCTCAATCGCGCCCACAACAATGACAAGATCAAATTCATCACCAACCACACCGTGGTCGCGGTGGACGGCGAGACAACGGTGACCAGATTGCGGTTGCGCGACACCATAACCGGCAAGGAAACCGCGCTGGCGGTGACCGGCGTTTTCGTCGCAATCGGTCACGAGCCGCGGTCCAGCCTGGTGCGCGATGTCGTCGACGTCGACCCGGACGGCTATGTGCTGGTTCAGGGAAGCACCACGAGCACTTCGGTGGACGGTGTGTTCGCCGCCGGCGACCTGGTGGACCGCACCTACCGCCAGGCGGTCACCGCCGCAGGCAGTGGTTGCGCCGCGGCCATCGACGCCGAGCGTTGGCTGGCCGAGCATGCGGATTCCGGCGCGGCCGGCGACGGCGCTACAGCCGGAACCGCTGACAGTACCGACACATTGATAGGAGCACCACGATGACCAACGCCGAGAATGCCGGGGCCACAATAGAAGTCTCCGACGCGTCCTTCTCCACTGATGTGTTGTCCAGCAATAAGCCTGTGCTGGTCGACTTTTGGGCAACTTGGTGTGGACCGTGCAAGATGGTCGCTCCGGTACTCGAGGAGATCGCGGCCGAGCGAACAGGACAACTCACTGTCGCCAAGCTGGACGTGGACACCAACCCGCAGACGGCGCGCGACTTCCAGGTCGTGTCGATCCCCACGATGATCCTGTTCAAGGACGGCCAGCCGGTGAAGCGGATCGTTGGTGCTAAGGGTAAAGCGGCGTTGCTGCGCGAGCTTTCCGACCTGGTTCCCAACGTCACCTAACCCCGATCTAGATCGCGGCACCACGCCCCGCGATTAGCCTGGGGTTTTCCCGAAATCGACAATGATCTGCGACAATAACGGTTAGTTGTTGTGCATATGTCAGCGTGTCAGTGAGTCCCGGAGGGCCCTTGGTATGCCGAGTCCGCGCCGCGAAGACGGCGACGCGTTGCGCTGTGGGGACCGTAGCGCAGCAGTCACCGAGATCCGGGCCGCGCTATCTGCGCTGGGGCTGCTAGACAATCCCGACGAAAACCTGATCACTGGTAGGCATGTGTCGCTCGACTTGTTCGACGCCCATCTCGATCACGCAGTGCGCGCCTTCCAGCAGCATCGCGGCTTGCTGGTGGACGGCGTTGTCGGCGAGGCCACCTACCGGGCGTTGAAGGAAGCCTCCTACCGGCTGGGTGCCCGCACGCTGTATCACCAATTCGGCGCCCCGCTTTACGGCGACGACGTTGCCACCCTGCAGGCCCGACTGCAGGACCTCGGTTTCTATACCGGCCTGGTTGACGGATATTTCGGCTTGCAGACCCACAACGCGTTGATGTCGTATCAGCGTGAGTGCGGGCTTGCCTCTGACGGTATCTGTGGCCCGGAAACGTTGCGGTCCTTGTACTTTCTGAGTTCGCGGGTCACGGGCGGCTCACCACACGCGATTCGCGAGGAAGAGCTGGTCCGCCGATCCGGGCCGAAACTGTCTGGCAAGCGGATCATTATCGATCCCGGCCGCGGCGGCGCGGACCATGGCCTGATCACACAAGGTCCAGCCGGACCGATCAGCGAAGCAGATGTGTTGTGGGACTTGGCAAGTCGACTTGAGGGGCGGATGACCGCCATTGGTATGGAAACCTTCCTGTCCCGGCCGACCAATCGCAGCCCGTCGGACACCGAACGGGCCGCTACTGCCAATAATGTTGGCGCAGACCTGATGATCAGCCTGCGCTGCGAAACTCACGACAACCCTGCGGCTAATGGCGTGGCCTCCTTCCATTTCGGCAACTCGCATGGTTCGGTCTCCACCATCGGCCGCAATCTCGCCGACTTCATTCAGCGAGAAGTGGTGGCCCGCACCGGTTTACGGGATTGTCGTACGCATGGCCGGACGTGGGATCTGCTCAGGCTGACTCGGATGCCGACCGTTCAGGTCGACGTCGGTTACATCTCCAACCCACGCGATCGTGCGATGCTGGTTTCAACGCAGACTCGCGATGCCACCGCCGAAGGCATCCTCGCCGCGGTCAAGCGGCTCTATCTACTGGGCAAGAACGATCGGCCCACCGGCACGTTCACCTTTGCCGAGTTGCTTGCCCACGAACTATCCGTCGAACGGGCCAGCAGACTCGGCGGTTCTTAACCGCTTGCGCCCCGGGTTCAGGTCCTACTGGGCTTTCAAGGCGTTGCTGGCCGTTGACCCCGCCCCGACCGGCTGTTGCAGCTGAGCATTTTCCAGCAGGCGCTCCAGGGCGGCCTCGACTTCGGCTTTCCAACCCAGCCCCTTGTCCAACTCAAGCCGCAGCCGGGGGAAGTACGGGTGCGGTGCCACCACGACGAAACCGACGTCCTTCAAGAACTCCGCGTCGATGATGCAGTGTTCGACCGAACAGTCGCCGAGAGCCTCCAGCACCGGCCGCACGTCGGGGTCCACCGTCCCTGGATCCTGCAACCCGGTGGCCGCCTCGGTGCGGCCAAAAGCCTCCAGTGCCCGGACTCCGCGCCGCACCAACTCGTCGATCACCCGGGCGATGAGGCTGTGTGGCAGATCGTCGGCGGCTTGCCCGAGCTCGACGCCCATCGACGTCAGCAGCACCGCATCCGCGGAGACCGGCGCGGTAGGAAACCGATGTGCCCGTGGTACCGCCCTCGGCGGAGCGTAGAGCACATATCCCAAGCACGGTGGCTCGGAGTGGCTGCGTTCGTCGGGGACCGCCGTCGCTACCTGACCGCAGGAGCCCCACTCCAGCATCACCATCGACAACCAGGCTTCCTTTTCGAATTCAGGATCAGCGAGGTGGTCTTGGTTACCGAGGGTCGCCGGGTCGACCTCCCAGAAGACGCAGCGGCGAGCATGCTTGGGGAGCTGCTCGAAGGCTTCGAGCCGCAGCGGTGTGATGCGAGCGGACACTAGCCTCCTGGCCTCCGTGCGGTACTGCCGCCGATTGCGCCAGCAGCCTCTCCAGGATAGGAGAGTTGGTTGCCATCGGGCCAGTCTTGCCGCTGCCACTCGAACTGCCCCGCCGGCACAACCTCCGGCCGGCGGCCACGGCTAGCCGGATATCGAAATCGCTTGATGCACACTGGGTCTCCATCGAATTGTGGTGCCTTTCGCACCCCTGGATCGTCGCAGTGTCACAGTGACGTAATTACAGAATATGCCTGGTCATGTCTTGGACGGGGTCATCATGTCGACGATCCGCTGCAGATCCTCCACCGAGCCGAACTCCACCACAATTTTGCCTTTACGTTTGCCGAGGCTGACCGTCACCCGGGTGTCGAAGGTGTTCGACAGTCGCTCAGCAACGTCTTGCAGGCCTGGCATCTGAATCGGCTTGCGCCGCGGGGGCGCCGGCGTGGTGGTGTCGCCGCGGTTGGCCAGGGTGACCGCCTCCTCGGTCGCTCGCACCGACAAGCCCTCCGCGACGATCCGGCTCGCCAGTTCTTCCTGCGCGTCGGGGCCGGCCTCCAGGGACAGCAGAGCCCGGGCATGGCCAGCAGACAGCACACCCGCCGCCACCCGGCGTTGAACCGGGATCGGCAGTTTGAGCAGCCGGATCATGTTGGTGATCAGTGGCCGCGAGCGGCCGATGCGGGCCGCCAGTTCATCGTGGGTGACGCCAAACTCGTCGAGCAGCTGTTGGTAAGCCGCCGCCTCTTCCAAGGGGTTCAGCTGTACCCGATGGATGTTCTCCAATAGGGCGTCGCGCAGCAGGTTGTCATCGCCCGTCGCGCGCACGATGGCCGGGATGGTGGCCAGGCCCGCGTCCTGGGCCGCCCGCCAGCGCCGCTCCCCCATCACGATCTGGTACCGCGCGCCGGTGGGCGCTCCGTCCACTGCCCGCACCACGATCGGCTGCAAAAGGCCGAATTCGCGAATGGAGTGCACTAGCTCGGACAGCGACTCTTCGTCGAATACCTGCCGTGGCTGGCGGGGATTCGGCTCGATGTCGGCCGGCGCGATCTCGCGGTACACCGCGCCCATCGCCGCGGCGTCCGGCGTCGCTCCCCCGATCAGGACATCCGCGGCCGCACTCCCCATCCGCGGGCCAAGTGTTGCTGGTCCGGAGTCGGCGTCCGCGGGACCGGTGGGGATCAGCGAAGCCAGTCCCCGCCCGAGGCCGCCCTTCTTACGCAACGGCTGTGTCATGGCTGTCCCTTCGCGGATGGTGGCTGATCGCGGTCGGCGAGTTCGCGGCTGGCGTCGAGGTAGCTCATCGCGCCACGCGAACCGGGGTCGTAGTCGATGATCGTCATGCTGTAGCCGGGCGCCTCGGAGACCTTGACGCTGCGCGGAATCACCGTGCGCAAAACCTTGCTTCCGAAGTACCGGCGAACCTCTTCGGCCACCTGGTCGGCGAGCTTTGTCCGGCCGTCGTACATGGTGAGGATTACGGTGCTCACTTCGAGCCGAGGATTGAGGTGGGCCTTCACCATCTCGATGTTGCGCATCAGTTGAGACACGCCCTCGAGCGCGTAGTACTCGCACTGGATCGGAATCATCACCTCTGGCGCGGCGACAAGCGCGTTGATGGTCAGCAGCCCGAGTGACGGTGGGCAGTCGACGAAGACGTAGTCGAAGTCGAAATTGTTCAATTCGGCCAAGGCGGTGCGCAATCGGTTCTCGCGCGCCACCATGCTCACCAATTCGATCTCGGCGCCGGCCAGATCGATCGTCGCAGGTATGCAGAACAGTCGCCCGCTGTGCGGGCTGCGTCTCAATGCGCTCTGCAATCCGACCTCGCCGAGCAGTACCTCGTACGACGAGGGCGTGCCCGATTGCCGGTCGGTGATCCCAAGTGCCGTGCTCGCGTTGCCCTGGGGATCGAGGTCGATGACGAGCGTCTTGAGCCCTTGCACCGCAAGCGCGGCCGCAATGTTGACCGCGGTGGTGGTCTTCCCCACGCCGCCCTTCTGGTTCGCGATGGTGAACAGCCGGCGGTGGCGTGGCCGCGGGAGCGGCTCGTGGGTGGTGTGCAGGACCCGCATGGCACGTTCCGCGGCGGCGCCGATCGGCGTGTCGAGTTCGTCCGATGTTTCACGTGAAACATCCGGCACCGCGGTGTGCGCCGGTGGCGCCGTCACCGGTGGTATCCCCTGCAGCACATCCTGTGCTACCGGCTCCTGGCGCGGGGTACCTGCCGACGCGGGACGCGCGTCGCTCCAACCTCCGGGAGAACTCATCGCGTTCTCCTGTTCGTCACTCGTGCGGGCCTGTGTCGCGCGGACTTTCCGCGCCGCGCCAACACCACGGTTGACGGCGGACGCAAGTAGTTCGCGCCACATGTCACCACCCTGACATCAACCGCGCCCATTGCGACCATCACACGCCGGTGTTGCTGGACTTCGTCGGGAGCACGCTCCCCCTTGATCGCGAGCATCCGCCCGTCCGGCCGTAGCAACGGCATACTCCACTTCGTCAACTTGTCTAACGACGCCACCGCCCGCGACACCGCGACATCTTTCTCGCCGATCTGCTCGCGGACCCACGGCTCCTCGGCGCGTCCTCGCACCACCTCGACCGGCAGGCTGAGTTCCGCCACAACCTCACGAAGAAAGTCGCTCCGGCGCAGCAGCGGTTCGAGGAGGACGATCTGGAGATCAGGCCGGGCAATCGCCAACGGCAGCCCCGGCAACCCGGCCCCGCTACCGATGTCCACTACCCGGTCCCCCGGATCGATGAGCTCGGTCACCACCGCACTGTTCAACAGGTGACGTTCCCAAAGCCGATCGACCTCGTGTGGTCCCAGGAGTCCTCGCTCCACTCCGGCGCCCGCCAACATCTCGGCATACCGCTGGGCAATCTCGAGCCGCGGCCCGAAGATCGCAGACGCGGCCCCAGACCAAGCACCGCCCGGCGCCGCCGGAGACACCGTCTCCTCGCAAGGGCCGACATGTTTCACGTGAAACATCCTCTGGTCTTCTCGGGCCTCGGCTCGGACGCCCGCATGAACTACATAGTTGTAACTCAACCCACCTAGTCGTTCAGAACAACAACCCGGCGCGACGGTTCTACGCCCTCGCTTTCGCTGTGCACTCCGGGCACCGCCGCAACGGCATCGTGGACGATCTTCCGCTCGAACGGTGTCATCGGAGCGAGCTCCTCGCGCTCACCCGTCTTGAGCACCCGCCGCGCCACCTTGTCGCCCAGCGCGGCCAATTCGTCGCGGCGCCGTTGCCGCCAGCCCGCGATGTCGAGCATCAGCCGGCTCCGCACGCCGGTCTTCTGGTGTACCGCCAGGCGTGTGAGTTCTTGCAGAGCGTCGAGCACCTCGCCCCCGCGGCCCACCAATTTGTTCAAGTCGTCGCTGCCGTCGATGCTCACCACCGCGCGGCTGCCTTCGACGTCCAGATCGATGTCGCCGTCAAAGTCCAGCAGATCCAACAGCTCTTCCAGATAGTCACCGGCGATCTCCCCCTCGGCGACCAACCGATCCTCTAGGTCCTCGCCCTCGTCTGCGCCGGCATCCGCCGTCGCTTCGTCCTCCGCAACATCCTCAACCGGTAATTGCGCGTCCAGTTCTGTATCAGCGTCGCGCTCGGTGGCGGTCTCGGCGTCCGTCATGGCTTTCCCTCTTCCTCATCCACGGGTCCGTATTGTTGTGGGGTCGCTCGTCCGACTCGACCCCGGTAAACCTCTGGCACCCTGGTCAGCGTTTACGTCTCTTTGGTCGCGCCCCGGGACGCGGAGTGCGGTTGGTCGGACTGTTGTTCCGCGCGGCTGTTGGCTTGTTCACGTCCGTCTTTGCCGTTTGTGTTTCAGCCGCCTCGCCGTCGGAGCCGTCGGTGCCCCCAGTGCCCTCGGCGGCCTCAGAATCTGTGGACGAACCGTTACCGCTTGCCGGTGCCGTCTTGGGCGGGCGCTTCGGTTTGGCACCCGGCGCCGGTGCGTTCGCGGCGCGGCGCTGGATCACTTCTTGCTTCTTGGCCTCGTCCTCTTTTTCGATCATGCCGAACACGTAGTGCTGCTGGCCGAAGGTCCAGATGTTGTTCGCGAACCAGTACAAGATGATCGCCAGCGGAAGAAACGGGCCGCCCACGACCACACCCAGCGGAAAGACGTACAGCGCGAGTTTGTTCATCATCGCGGTCTGCGGATTGGCGGCCGCCTCCGGGCTCTGCCGTGCCACCGACGCGCGGCTGTTGAAGTACGTCGCAATCCCGGCCATGATCATCACCGGCGCACCGACCGTGATCACGGCGGGCCGGCTGAAGTGGGTGAACGCGTCCAACCCGGCATGTTGTGTCATGAACGCGCCGATCGGGGCGCCCCACAGGTTGGCATCCAGGAAGTGGCCCACGTCGGCCGGGGTGAACACGTAGTTCCCGGTCATCCGGTTCTCGGCCACCGTCATGTGCGGCTGGCCGAACCCCCCTGTCGTGCGGTTGAACGATCGCAAGACGTGATAGAGGCCTAGGAACACCGGGATCTGCGCCAGCATCGGCAGGCAACCCAGGATGGGGTTGAACCCGTGTTCGCGTTGCAGCTTCTGCATCTCGAGCGCCATGCGTTGACGGTCCTTGCCGTACTTCTTTTGCAGGGCCTTGATCTGTGGCTGCAGCTCCTGCATCTGCCGGGTGGTGCGGATCTGGCGCACGAACGGCTTGTAGAGCAACGCGCGCAAGCTGAACACCAGGAACATCACCGACAATGCCCATGCGAAGAAGTTCGATGGCCCCAGCACAGCGCCGAACAGCTTGTACCAGACCCACATGATCCACGACACCGGGTAGTACACGAAGTCGAGACTGAACGGATCAAACGACAAAAGACTCACCTTCCCCTAGCTTCGCCGGGTGGCCCCAGGCGTTGCCGGTGTCATCGGAGCCCGCCGGGCGGCCCCGGCGATTTGGTACGCGCTCCGGGATGGGATCCCATCCTCCCCGATGCCATGGTCCGCACTTGGCGAGTCTGGCTGCGGCCAACCAACTCCCCCGGATCAAGCCGTACTCGGTCAGTGCTTCAACCGCGTACTGGCTACAGGTCGGAACAAAGCGGCAGCACGCCGGTCGCAGCGGCGAAACCATGTGCCGGTAAAGCTGGATCAGAAAAACCAGTCCGCGGACGCAGGCCTTACCCATACCCTGAACGCCCGGGCGCAACCTTGACAGACTCACCGGTCTGTTCCCGCCATCTCGAAAGCACGCCGCAAGCCGCTTCGCAGCTGCTGCTCCAACCATGCCGACGATACGTGGCGACTGCTTGGCAGAGCACGGATCACCACCTGATCGGATTGGTGGAGTTCGCCCAGCATGGATCGAGCGACATGCCGTAGCCGACGCGCGACCCGATGACGTTCGACGGCCGAACCTACGGGCTTGGCGATGATCAGACCTACGCGCGGGCCATCGGTCGCCTCGCGGCTGCTCCCCCGTCGGACGTGAACAACGATGTCGGGCTGCACGGTGCGCATCCCGTACTTCACCGTTGCGTCAAATTCGGTGGACCGCCTCATGCGGTTGCGTGCCGAAAGCACCGCCAAAGAACCCGGCGTTGCGATCAGGCAGATAATGCGCGGCGGCCCTTGCGGCGCCGATTGGACACGATCGAACGGCCGGCGCGGGTCCGCATCCGCAGACGGAAGCCGTGCACACGGGCTCGGCGCCGGTTATTCGGCTGGAAGGTCCGCTTGCCCTTGGCCACGGCGTTCTCCTCGTTTCATCGAGCTCAAAATATCTGAGCCATCCGACCACTTCGCAAGTACGTCGGTCGGGAGTGGTCTTGCTGCTGGCCGGCGCGGTCCCCAAAGCGCATCATTCTGGGTCGCAGCCGTATCGCCGACTTTCGGGCGACTGTTTGAGGGTACTGACGAGCCTTCTCCGGGTCAAACCTGGCCTGGCCCAACGGACCCGCTCAAACATTGTGTAAACGTTCGTCGTCGGCAAAGCCAACCCGCGTGGTCGCCGGTGTAACCGAAACAAACCACAAAAGAACCGGTTTGAATGGAACAGAACGGTTGGCAGCCGGACGGAAAACTGTTAGCTTCAGCCAATGCCGTTTCTGACTGGAACGGTGGTCGACAACGAAGTGAGGATGGCGGATCGACTAGCTGTCTAGACGACCTCCACGGGTTGTCTCCAGCACGGAGATCGCGAGCTGTTGCCGGTAGGCTTCAGCTCACTAACGATCATCCTGTCCACACCTGTGTATAACTATGTGGACAGTTGCTTCTGTCGCCACCCCAACCCGGAATTCACCACAGCCAGGGAGATGCGTCGTTGACCGATGACCCCGGTTTAGGTTTCACAACAGTGTGGAATGCGGTCGTCTCCGAGCTCAACGGCGAGTCCACTCCGGACAACGGGACCGCAAATCAGACCACCCTCATCACACCGCTGACCCCTCAGCAACGAGCTTGGCTGAATCTCGTTCAGCCCCTCACCATCGTGGAGGGATTTGCTCTCCTATCCGTGCCGAGCAGTTTTGTCCAAAATGAGATCGAACGTCATCTGCGCACGCCGATCACCGATGCACTCAGCCGGCGACTCGGACAGCAGATACAACTCGGGGTCCGCATCGCACCGCCGCCCTCCAACGACGTCGCCGACACTGCCTTCCCACAAATGGAGACCGTTCCACAAACTGAGGATCCCGGCTTAGACACGGGCG
>Ga0307479_10001766_pt1 | contig 19729 bp, 14 predicted proteins | sample atmos_gasesECM4C_FD_203743 | JGI IMG/M metagenome (GOLD analysis project Ga0307479, IMG submission 203743) | Hardwood forest soil microbial communities from Morgan-Monroe State Forest, Indiana, United States - atmos_gasesECM4C_515 | ecosystem: Environmental > Terrestrial > Soil > Temperate...
TCCGATGTGCTGGACGGAAGTCCCGTCGGACCTGAAATCCTTGAGAAGGCAACGCGCTCGTTGGCAGAAGGGATTATTGCAAGTTCTGTGGGACAACAAAGACATGTTGCTCCGTCGTCGGTATGGGCGTATTGGATGCTTCGCTCTCCCGTATTTATGGCTGTTTGAATTGCTGGCACCTGTCGTGGAGGTCGCCGGAATCTTCACGATTGCGCTGGCGGCTTGGCTCGGAGTGTTGAGCCACGGCTTGTCTCTGCAATTTTTATTGTTCGGTTATGCGTTTGCGACGGTGATTTCCATCGGCTCCGTGTTGCAGGAGGAAATCACCTACAAACGCTACAACGATTGGCAGGACGTGGCGCGGCTGGTCAGCTACTGTTTCTTCGAGCACTTTCCGTACCGTCAGTTGCACATGATCTGGCGCTTGCAAGGCCTGTGGCAATATCTTCGCGGGGACATGACCTGGAGAACCATGAAGCGCCAGGGCCTGCGATCTGCGGAATCCGCTTGAATGTTCGTTGCGAACGGCTCGGTGTCAGGGGACGATAAATCGTGCCTTCTTCCCTGCAAAATGAAATTTCAATCCAGCACCCGCCGTTCGGCTCAATTCCTCGCAGAGTACGCTCGGTGGCCGGAAGCACTAGGGTCTCACGCGACATCGACAGTCGATGATTTCTTTCGTTTCAGTTAGGCTTAAGCTTTAGAACACCTGCTGAGCAACGGAAGAAAATCCAGATGAAAGCCTGCTTACTGCGACGGCCCGCCCACGTCGAGACAAACCCGCTCGAATTTACCGATGCCCCTGTGCCTCAACCCGCCGAAGGCGAAGTGCTGGTGCGCGTGAGCTGCTGCGGCGTTTGCCGCACCGATTTGCACGTTGTTGAGGGCGAGCTGCCCCCGCGCAAATCGCCGGTGATTCCGGGTCACCAGGTGGTGGGAGTCATCGAGAAGGCCGACATCCGCGCGGGCAAGACGCGAATCGGATCGCGCGTAGGCATTCCTTGGCTGCACCACACGGACGGGATCTGCGCATATTGTCGAGCGGGCGCGGAAAACCTTTGTGACCATCCGGCTTTTACCGGCTACACCGTCGACGGGGGATATGCGGAGTACATCGTCGCGCCGGAAGATTTCGTGTATCCAATTCCTGAACGCTTCCCGGATGAACAAGCTGCTCCTCTACTGTGCGCGGGAATCATCGGGTTTCGGTCGCTGCGTCTTTCAGGGATCAAGGAGCGCGGCAGACTTGGGTTTTATGGGTTTGGTGCCGCCGCCCACGTGGCCATCCAAGTTGCTTTGCATTGGAACGTAGAAGTTTATGCGATGACGCGCGACGCGCGGCATCAAAAATTGGCCATGGAACTGGGCGCAAAATGGGCGGGCGAAACGTTTGATCAGCCTCCTGAGAAGCTGGATGCGGCAATTGTGTTCGCGCCAGCTGGGGAAATTGTTCCCGCAGCCCTGAAGGCGTTGCGCAAGGGCGGAACGCTCACGCTTGGCGGCATTCACATGAGCCCCATTCCCTCGTTCGATTACGATCTGCTTTATGAAGAGCGTGTGATTCGCAGCGTCGCCAATAATACCCGGCAGGATGGCCACGATTTTTTGCATGTTGCCGCGGAAATCCCCATTCGCACCCATGTGCAAATTTTTCCGCTGAGTGAGGCCAATCGCGCCCTCAACGCCTTGAAGAATGATGCGATTCCCGGGGCGGCGGTTCTGAAAGTGCCCGCATAGGCCCAGCATATGCGCTCAGGCGGTGTCATCTCCCCGACGCACTCGTCTAAGAGAGACCACGTAAGGCGGGAGTTCAGACGTGCAGCACAGCTCAGCAGTCCTAGCCGCAGGGCAGCCTGTTCGGAACTGGGACAAGGAGTCCCGTAACCGAGCAGACCCCAGTGTGCACCTGTTTAAGGGTTCGCCTAAGGGACTATAATCGTGCGTCTTACGGCGCGTCATCGCTGGCCAGCAGCCTGCGCTAATCGACCTAGCCACCCGAGGCTAGATGGGTTGGCGTCTCGCTCATGCTAACTACTGCGCTAGGGATCGCCGGGAAAAAGGAAACCATGCAGGCACGGATCTTGATCGCCGATGACCAGCCGGACGTCCTGCGCGCGTTGTGCCTGTTGCTGAAGGGGCACGGCTATACGACCGAGACGGCCACCTCGCCCGCGGAACTCCTGCAGGCCGTGGGGCGCGAAGAGTTTGATGTGCTGCTCATGGATTTGAACTACGCGCGCGATACCACCTCGGGGCGCGAAGGTTTGGACCTGCTCACCCATTTGAAAACGATACAAAGCGTACCGCCGATCGTGGTGATGACTGGGTGGGCCACGGTGAACATCGCCGTCGAGGCGCTGCGGAACGGTGTGAGCGATTTTGTTGAGAAACCCTGGAGCAATGCGCAATTACTCGAAGTTCTGCGCAAGCAAGTTACTCTGGGCCGCGAACGGCGGGAATCCGCGCGCCGTGCCGAGCAGGAAACGCAAACGCAAAAGGTGATCGCTTCGCAGTTTCGCGAACAGGAAAACGAGATTGCCGAGGCCCGCGCGATTCAAGAGGGCCTGCTTCCCAAAGAGATTCCGCAACTTCCAGGGTATGACATTGCGGCGAGTTGGCAGTCGGCGCGTGTTGTGGGCGGCGACTATTTCGACGTGCTCCCGTTGGGCGAAGACATGCTGGGGCTGTGCATCGCCGACGTGGCGGGGAAGGGTATGCCAGCGGCACTGCTGATGTCCAACTTGCAGGCGGCGGTGCGCGGCTTGGCCTCGCCATCTTTGGCGCCAAACGACTTGTGCGTTCGGTTGAATTCGTTGCTGTGCCGCAACATGGCCAGCGACCGATTTGTGACGCTGTTCTACGCGCAGCTCGAAGGTGCTTCGGGCACGCTGCGCTATGTCACCGCCGGGCATAATCCGCCGTTCGTAATGCACCAGGACGGGTCGCATGAACGCCTCGGAGAGGGCGGCAGCGTGCTTGGCGTTTTCCCGAATCAGACCTTTGCGTTGGGCCAGGTGAGTCTGCGGTCGGGCGACGTGGTGGTGCTTTTCACCGATGGCGTGACTGAGGCTCGCGGCGCTGATGACGATGAATTTGGCGATGATCGCCTGCTGCATGTGCTGGCGGAAAACCGGGCGTCGAGCGGGCAGGACATTCAGAAGAGAATTCTAAAGGCGGCGGTAGAGTTCACTCACGGCCCGTGGCACGATGACGCTACCCTGCTGGTGCTGCGCGTGGCCTGACCTCGCCTTCACCTTGTCCGCTAGATTTCATTTCAGCGCGGCGACAAATTTCGCCATTACATCCAAAGTGGTTGCAGCTTGCTCTCGATGCGGCGCGTGGCCGCAACTCGGCAGCAAGACGGTTTCTGCGGCAGGTATGTGATTTTTGACCGCTTGCACTTGACCTACAGTGCCATACTCATCTAGCTCCCCTTGAATCAGCAACACGGGACACGTGATTTGACCGAGACACTCTTCAATGTTCCAGGAACGAAACTCCGGGCTTAGCCAGATTTCATTCCAGCCCCAAAACATTTCATCGGCGTGATCGTGGTAGCGCCGCAAACCCACAGGCAGTTGGCTGGTTTTGTACAGTTCGCCGATTCGCTGGACACTCTGGATCGATAAATCCTCGACAAAGATATGAGGCGCCTCGAGAACTAACCCGCGGGCACGATCGGGCCACGTGCCGGCGTAGATCAGCGCGATCGAACCTCCGTCACTGTGGCCCAGCAGAATAGGTTTCTGGATTTGGAAACGTTGGAGAAGCTCCGGAAGCACAACCTTGGCTTCGTGGTGCATGAAGCCCGCGTGGCGCTTCTCGCCGAGTCGTTGCGATTTTCCGTGGCCATAGCGTGAGTAGAGGAGTACGCCGCAGCTGGTGCGTTGTGCTAGTTGTTTGGGGAAATCTCTCCACATCGCGATGGAGCCGAGCCCCTCGTGAAGCATCACGATCGTCGGCCTTTGATTTGTGCATGGGTAGCGAAGAGTCTCCAGCCGCTTTCCGTCGATCACAACGTCGCGTGCTTCTGCCGGCAAACCTGCCACGCTAATCTCCCTGCGTGTTCTGGCGCGCCGCCGCAGCGTCGAGCCGTAAAATATTGCGCCGGATTTTGCCCGTCGGCGTCTTGGGCAATTCGTCGATGAATTCAATCCAGCGCGGACATTTATAGGGAGCGAGCCGCCCTTTCACGAATTCTTTCAGGTCGGGCTCCAGCTGAGGTTTGCTCACAATGCCCGGCTTGAGTACCACAAAGGCCTTAGGCTTAATGAGATCGTTTTCGTCGGCGACACCCACTACCGCTGCTTCCAAGACGGCGTCGTGGGCAACCAGCGCCGACTCCACTTCTGCGGGCGAGACCCAAATACCGCTCACCTTCAGCATTTCATCGGAGCGGCCGCAGTAGACATAGTCGCCGTCGGCGGTCTGGCGAAAACGGTCGCCGGTTTTCACCCATTCGCCCACGAACGTGCTTTGTGTTTTTTCGGTATTGTTCCAATAGCACGAAGCCGCGGTCGGTCCGGAGACCAGCAACTCTCCCATCTCGCCCGGAGCGACGTCGCGTCCGTTTTCATCCAGCAAATGCGCTTGGTAACCAGGAACCAATGTACCAGTCGTGCCGTAGTGGCAGGCGCCTGGCCTATTGGAAATAAAAATGTGCAGCATTTCCGTGGAGCCGATGCCGTCGACAATTTCGACTCTGGTGCGCGCCGTCCAATTGCTCCCCAGTTGCTCGGGAAGAGCTTCTCCTGCAGATACACAGAGCCGAAGATTTAGCTCTTCGCGGCGCGGGAAATCGGGGCAGGCGAGCAGCGCGGCGAATAGCGTGGGGACGCCGCAGAAGATAGTCGGGCGAAATGTTCGCAAGATTTTGCAAACGGCAGCAGCATTGGCGCGTCCGGAATACAAGACCGAAGTAGCGCCGGTCGCCAGCGGAAACGAGAGGGCGTTGCCGAGCCCATACGCAAAAAACAGTTTGGCCGCCGAATAGATGACGTCCGTTTCGTGCAGGCCCAACACGCCTTTTGCGAAGAGTTCCGCCGTCTGCGCCATGCTGTTCTGGTGGTGCACCGCCGCCTTAGGTTTTCCCGTGGACCCGGAGGAATACAGCCAGAAGCAAATATCTTTGGAGCTAGTGGCCGCGAATCGAGCAACGCCCGAAGCTCGTCGCAGCAGCTCTGAGAGGCACGCGAAGCTCGGCGCGCCCTTGCCCGAAACAATGATTTGCCCCTTCCACTGGGCGAGCCGCACTGCCGGTTCGATTTGCGGTAGAAGGGAGTCAGAGACCACGACCGCAGAAGCTTCGCTATCCCTGAGCACGTACGCGTAATCCGCGGGCTGCAGCATGGTGCTGAGTGGAATAGGAACAACGCCCGCGGCGATGGCGCCAAGAAAACAGGTAGGGAAGTCGATGGTATCGAGCAAAACCAGCGCTATCCGCTGCTCAGGCTGTAAACCCGCAACGCTTAGCGCATTAGCGCAGCGATGCACCCGCTCCGCCAAATCCGCAAAGGTGTGTCCGCCCGCTTCATCGATCACCGCGATTTTGTGTGCGCGCTGTGCCGCAAGGTTGCGCTGCAGCAGATCCTGCGCCGCGTTGTAGGCGTACGGCTCGGCACCGACCCTTTGGTTTTCGCCTCGCTGCGAACTCACGGTCAACACTCCCGACTCATTACTACCACATCTAGAGCGAGCCAAAAACCGCCGCTGTAAACTGGCGAAAATGTACAATCGTTTGCCAACCAGGCAGCGAAGGATGTATTGTCCTCTCTACGGGCGCCGGGCAGCATCGGAAGCCGCATGACCTCGCAGAATATCGATTTATCAGCGAAGAATTGAGGGGAGTATGCAGCGACGCGACGTACTCAGAATGTTGGCCGCCGGAGCCGTTATTCCGGTTTTTTCTCCTCCTGTGCTGGCTTTTTTTCGTGAAGCGCAGGCGCAAGTCGGCTCCAGCTACAAGCTGCGCACCTTAAATCCGCAGCAAAACGCGACCTTGGTCACCCTGACCGACCTCATCATTCCGGACACCGACACGCCCGGAGCGAAGGCCGCGCGCGTCAACGAATTTATCGACGTGATCCTGACGGAATGGGCCACTGAGGAAGAGCGCCAGAATTTTCTCGCCGGTCTCGCCGGCGTGGACAAGGACAGCAACGAGCTTTTCGGCAAGGATTTCGTAGATGCCACGCCGAAGCAGCAGGTCACTTTGCTGCGCGCCATGGATGATGCCGCGGCGGCCGCGCGAGGGCCGCAGCGCCAGAAACACGGCAACACCGTTCCCGAACCGGACGCTCAACTCAAAGGGGATTTCTACGAAGTGTTCCGCGGCATTACACTGCACGGGTACTACACTTCGGAAATTGGATTTACGCAGGAGCTGAAGCTCAAAATCATTCCCGGCGCACAACACGGATGCGACACTCTGGGTGCTGGCGTCGGCGACGCGTAAGAACGTCTAGAGGAAGGACAATAACGAAAGACTCGAAGCGCAAACGCAAGAATAGAGAAGGAATTCATCAAGCTGGCACGAAAACGGGGGAAAGATGGCGGCAACGAATACATACGACGCAATCGTCGTGGGATCGGGAATCACCGGCGGTTGGGCGGCGAAGGAGCTCACTGAGGAGGGCCTGAAGACGCTGGTCCTGGAAGCCGGGCGCACGATTATTCCCGAGCGCGATTACGTCGAGCACGTTCCCGTATGGGAGCTCAAACACCGCGGCTGGGACAATCGCGCCGAGCGCGCCGCCACGCAGCCCGTTCAGCGCGAGGTCTACTACGCCTGCGACGAATATTCGCATCAGTTTTTTGTCAACGATCGAGAGAATCCCTATTCGACCGAGCCGGGCAAGAAATTCTCCTGGATTCGCGGCCGGCAAGTTGGCGGCAAGTCTATTACCTGGGGACGCCAGAGCTACCGCTGGAGCGATCTCGACTTTGAAGCCAATCTGAAGGACGGGATTGCCGTCGACTGGCCGATTCGCTATGCGGATATCGCGCCGTGGTACGACTACGTCGAAGACCACGCGGGTATTAGCGGACAGCCGGAAGGGTTGCCGCAACTTCCCGACGGGAAATTTCTCCCGCCCATGGAAATGACCTGTGTCGAGAAAGATGTTCGTGAAGCGCTGGCCAAAAAATTTGACGACCGCATCATGACCATCGGCCGATCCGCCGTGCTTACAAAAGTCCACAAGGGGCGGGCCGCTTGCCATTACTGCGGCGTGTGTCACCGGGGTTGCATCACCGGCTCCTATTTCAGCAGCCTTAGTTCCACATTGCCTCATGCGCAAAAAACCGGATTGCTCACCATTCGTCCGTACAGTGTGGTGCACAGCCTGGCTTTCGACCCGCTCACACGCAAAGTCAGCGGCGTGCGCGTCATCGACGCGCAGACCAAAAGCGCCATGGAGTTCAAGGCACGCATCTTTTTCATTAACGCGTCATCTCTGGAATCCACGCGCATTCTGCTGAATTCCGCCACTCCGGAATTCCCAAATGGCTTGGCCAACAGCAGCGGCGAGCTGGGCCACAACTTGATGGACCATCACATGGGTGCGGGCGCCAGTGGGAGCATGCCGGGGCATGAAGACAAGATGCCATTCGGCAACCGCCCCAACGGGATTTACATTCCGCGGTTCCGCAACGTGAACGAAAAAACCAGGCGGAAGGAGTTTCTGCGCGGCTACGGTTACCAAGGCGGTGGAAGCCGCGAAGGTTGGGGACGCGGCATCCACATGGCCGGCTTCGGCGCCGACTTCAAGAACGCGCTGAGGAAACCGGGTCCCTGGCGTATGGGCATCGGCGGCTTTGGCGAATGCCTGCCAAATCACGACAACTACATCGAGGTGGATAAAGAAAGCGTGGACGCCTGGGGCATCCCCACGCTCAAGATTCATTGCGCTTGGAGCGAGAACGAACACGCTATGTCCCGGGACATCGCGGTCCAGGCGGCGGAGATGCTCGCCGCAGCCGGCGCCAAGGATATTTATGTGTTTCAGGAGATTTCGGCGCCAGGCCTGGCCATCCATGAAATGGGCACGGCGCGCATGGGGCGCGATCCCAAAACGTCTGTGCTGAATGCACACAATCAGGCTCACGACGTCAAGAATGTGTTCATGACCGATGGGGCGTGCATGGCCTCTAATTCCTGCGTCAATCCCTCGCTCACCTACATGGCGCTTACAGCGCGTGCCTGCGACTACGCTGTTTCGCAGATGAAGAAGAATGAGTTATAACAACCCGGGTGCACGCCCGCGTTAAGCGGGATGGCCACTAAAGCGCGTTGGTCGGACGCGACGTTCATGGTGGTGTGCACACCTACTCCCGTTTTAGAGAGCAAACATGAGCGATCAAAGTAAGAAGGGGCTGTTTTCGCGGCGCGGCTTTCTCGAGATTGGCTCGGCGGTGGCCGCTGCAGGTGCGCTGTCCGCCGTCGGAGCGTCAGGGCAAGAAGCGCAATCCGAAAAGGCCAGGGAAGATCGCAGGGCGACGAGTGCGGCTCCGACCAACCCCGAATTGGAGACCCAGAATCCCGATTCAGTCCGGCCGCCGCTTACTGATGCAGGCGGCGTGCCCACCTTCAAATATCCATTTTCTCTTTCACACAAACGCCTGCACGAGGGTGGATGGTCCCGAGAAGTGACCGTGCGCGAGCTCCCTATCTCCAAGTCGATGGCCGGCGTCGACATGCGACTCACTGCCGGAGGCATTCGCGAGCTGCATTGGCACACCGCGGCGGAGTGGGCCATCATCCTCTATGGCAGCGCGCGAATCACGGCAATCGATGCGGATGGCAAGAGCTTTGTGGCCGATGTGAAGGAGGGCGACCTTTGGTATTTTCCAACGGGGATACCCCATTCGATTCAAGGGCTGAATCCCGACGGGGCGGAGTTTTTACTGGTATTCGATGACGGAAATTTCTCCGAGTACGAAACGGTGCTGCTGAGCGACTGGATGGCGCACACGCCCCGCGAGGTGCTGGCGAAAAACTTGGGCGTCAGCGAGCACGCCCTCGAAAATCTGCCAAGGAAAGAGCTGTTCATTTTTCAGGCGGAGGTTCCCGGTCCCTTGGCGGAGGATCAGCGCGCAGCGGCAGGAACGCTAGGCAAATCGCCTTACGACTTCGCTTTTCGCTCCACGGACCAGGCGATTACGAAACGCACTAAAGGTGGAGAGGTGCGCATTGTGGATTCCAGCAAATTCAAGGCTTCCACGACAATTTCCGCAGCCATCGTGACCGTGCACCCGGGCGGCATCCGCGAATTGCATTGGCACCAAAACGCCGATGAATGGATGTACTTCCGGAACGGCAAAGGGCGCATGACCGTGTTCGCCACCGGCGGACGCGCGCGCACCATGGACTTCCAGGCTGGCGATGTCGGCTACGTCCAGAAAACCTTGCCGCATTACATCGAGAACACCGGAGACACCGACCTGCAGTTCCTGGAGATGTTCAAGAGTAGTTTCTATCAGGATTTGGCGCTCACCGAATGGCTGTCCCACACGCCGCCGGGCCTGGTGAGGGCGCACCTGAATATTGACAAGGCTACACTCGCCTCATTACCGAAAAACGAAATTCCAGTGAATCCTGAGTAATTTGCTGTAGTTTTTTTCCTCAACGGAGGATTTCTCTCGCCGCAATCGGGACCTTCCAAGCCACGCAGGCGACTGCAACATCACGTGATACGGCGGTGCAGGCGAACAAAATCTAAAATCCACAGAGTAGGCGCTCCTCCCGCAATCACTGTATTGCAGCGAACCGAAGGCTGTATTTTTCTAGAGGTCCGCACCGGAGAAAATCCCAAATTCTCCGGTACGCAAAATCTACGCGATGTTTGCGCGAGGAGACAGACATGGCCGAACAAGCAACCAGGAGACAACGAGAGGAATTGACTCCGCAGGAAAGGACCGAGGGAAGAATCACGCAATCACGGAGGTTGGGACAATCGGGGCAGATGGAGCGCTATCGGAATCACTTGCCCTCCATATTTTCGGTAAGCCCCGGAGAATTCTTTACGCTAAGCCCCATCACTCTGATGAGGCGCTTGACTGAGGATATCGACCGCGCCTTTACGGCGCTCTCCAACACGGGTGCGTACGACGAGGACTTTACCTGGGCGCCCTCGGTGGAAGTGCGCCAGTCCGGCAATAACTTGATTGTTCGCGCCGACTTGCCAGGCTTGAACGAGAACGACATTCGCCTCGAGGCAACACAAGATGGATTGATCCTCGAAGGCGAGCGCAAGCGCGAGGAGAACCGCGAAGAAGGCGGCTTGCACCGAACCGAGCGGGTGTATGGTCACTTCTACCGCTTCATCCCGCTGCCGGAAGGCGCAAAACTCGATCAGGTCCAAGCGAATTTCCGGAATGGCGTGCTGGAAGTGACGGTTCCCGTGCCGGAGTCGCAGCAGAACCGGCGCCAGATCCCCATCAGCACGTCGGGCCAGAACCAAGGGGTCTTGGGCTCGCAAAGCTCAAGTTCGCAACAGGGCGGTTCACAGCCCTCCCGGACGGCCGTGTCCGGTTCAAACCGCTAGCTTCCAGAAACGATGAAGAAGCGTGTGAGAGGGGCGGGAGCTGCTCGCAGCTCCCGCCTTTTTTGTTGCCACTATCATATGTTTTTGATTGCAACAGGCAGATGGCCTCGGTCTGTTTTTCAAGTCAAAGGAGGAATTGAAATGGCTCAACCCAAACCCGCTCTCACCGAAACCGAAATCACTCGTGATCGCCTGGCCGAGCTGTTGAATGAAGACCTTGCCCGCGAATATCAAGCCATCATCGCCTACGTGGTGTATTCGCAGGTGCTGAGTGGCGCTCAATACATGGATATCGCCGACCAGCTGGAAATCCACGCTAAACAAGAGCTCGATCACGCCCTGACCATCTCGCGGCAGATAGACTATCTTGGCAAGATGCCGGCGGTCACTCCCAAGCCGGTACTCACATCGAAAAATCCCACCGAAATGCTTCGGTACGATCTCGATAATGAAAATGAAACCGTTCGCAACTATCGCGATCGCATCCGGCAATGTGAAGTGCTTGGAGAATACGCCATGGCCGAACAGATCCGTCGAATCCTGGTGCAGGAACAGGACCACCAAATCGACCTAGCCACGGCTCTTGGCGAAGAGGTTCCAAACGTCAGCGCGGTTGCCAAAACACGTGTTGACTAGTGTCCTGGAAAATGACTGATACTGATAACGACTATTCCGCCGGATGTTGAGGTGTTCGTTTACAGTTCGCGGAGGGCTACCGCCACGGGCCGCACCGCCGCGCGAATCGCCGGAAGCATTCCGCCGAGAATGCCCATCACCAGCGCGAAGAAAACGCCCATCAGCAACAGGTCGAAAGTAATTTTGAAAGCGAAGGCCAGGCTGGAGAAGGTCTGGAAATTCATGGTCTGAGTGGTCAAGCCATTGAGCGGAAGCACCGCTAGGCAGCCAATGATTCCCCCGACCAAAGCGATCAATAGAGCCTCGAAAAGAAATGAGAGAATGACGTTCGTTGAGCTGAACCCTAAAGCGCGCATGGTGGCGATTTCGCGACCGCGTTCGGCGACTGCGGAATACATGGTGTTGAGCGCGCCGAATACGGCGCCGATGGCCATGATGGCAGCGACAAAGCCGCCGAGTATGGTGATCAGCTTGGTCATTACCGTCGATTGTTTGGCGTAGTAGTCGATTTCGCGTGTCACATCAACGTTCGTGCGCGGATCCGCCGTGACCGAGTCCTTGAATTGTTGGAAGGCTTCCGGAGACGTTAGCCGGGCTGTTACGGACTGAAAGACATTGTCGGGACGTTTGAGAAGTTCGTTGAGTAGTTTTCCGTCGCACCAAACTTCAGAGTCAAACGAAGAGCCACCAGCGTCAAAGACGCCCACGACCTGCCAGTGGCCGCCGCCGAAAGCAACGGTGTTGTTCAGGGTTAAACCGGAGTAGGTCTTGGAGGCGTTCTTGCCAACGATGAGCTCGGATAGCCCCGGCTGAAACATTCTTCCCTCCGTGACGCGCACGAATGTGCGGACGCGAAGAACGTTCGGTGAAACGCCGCGGACTTGCACATTGGCGTCAGTGTTGGTGCTGATGAGCGGAAAGGGCATGACGCCCACTACTTCTTGAGTGACCAACGGACCTGAGGCGTCGCGCGCCACACCCGGCGCGTCTTGGACGATTCGTACAGCATCCAGCGTAACCCCACCCATCATTTCGGTGGGAGAACCTGCGCGAAGGATGAGAGCGTTGCCCGGAGAGCCGGAGGCGACAAGAGTGGCTTTGAATCCTCGCGCCAGCGAAAGCATGGCTACGAAAACGCCGACCGTGCCGGCAATGCCGAGGATGGCGACAATCGTGGAGTTCCACCGCGATTTGATGCTGCGGAAATTGTAAGAAACCGGAACGGACCCGACGAACGGAGCGAGGACTCCTGCGAGAATCCCGCCAAGAACTGCCAGCATGAGGAGCAGCGCCCCGATTGCTAAGACGGTGAGGACAATTCCGAAGAGGAGCTTGATCACCATGGTTCAGACCCTCCGGAGCGCAGTGACAATGCGCAGCCGCATCGCGCCGATTCCGGGAAGCAGCCCGCTGGCCAAGCCAACCAAAATGGCAATAATCAGTCCAGAAACTAGAACCGAAGGTTTGAGAAACAGAGTCGGGAGCAATCCGGTCATGCCTTTGGCGAGAACCGGGATGGCCAGGACCGCCAGACCCAGACCAATCAGGCCGCCAACCAGGGCGATCACCAATGACTCCGAGAGGACAAAGAATAGTACGGCTCGATCGGAGAAACCGATGGCCTTGAAAACGGCGAGCTCGCCTGTGCGCTCGCGGACCGAAATCGCCATAGTGTTACCGGTAACTAGAAGCAGGGTGAGGAAGACAATCAGCCCGATGCTGAGGATCAAAAGGCGAATGTTGCCAAACTGCTTAACCCATCCGGCGGCAAAAGCGGATTCGGTTTCCGTTTTTGTCTCGTAAGGAGAATTCGAGAACTCATCGTCGATGGACTTGGCCACGCGCACGGCGTCATCGGGCGAGTTGAGGCGAAGGACGTACCAGCCAACGTTGCCCTTCTGGCGGTCGAGCACGCTTTCCTGAAAGTAATCCCACTGAAACCAGAATTGCGTTTCGTCGTCTTGAGGGCGTTTGCCATGATAGATGGCGTCGATGTTGAATTCCCAGTTACCCTTGCCCCAAATGGTGCTCTTGATGGGAATGCGGTCACCAATCTTCCAGTGAAAACGCTCGGCCGTACGCGCGCCGACCACCGCGCCCTGGCGATCTTTCAAGAAGGCATTCCACTGGTCGTCCGGAACAATCAGCTCTGGAAAAACCTGGCGTTGATTTTCGGGGTCGATTACAAATTGGGGAAACCGATTATTTTCGTCCTGATAAACGCCCCCAAACCAGTTGTCGTGAGTAATAACTTTGACGCCGGGAATGCGCAGGATCTTGTCGCGGTAAGAGAGGGGAATCGGATTGATGATGGAAGTGCGATTGATGATGAACATGCGGTCGGCGCCCGCGACGTCCGCGCCGCGGCCAAAAGCGTCGCGCACGACGGACAGGAAGGCGAACAGAAAAAGCGCCACGGCAAACGAGCCGATGGTAAGAAGCAGGCGAATCTTCTTGCGAAATAGATTGGCGAGAATCAGACGACGGAACTTCATGCCACACCTCCGGCGCTAACTCCTTGGGGCTCACCCGATTCCACAAGAACACCCTTCTCCAAGTGCAGCGTGAGATCGGCGCGCTTGGCGACCACTGGGTCGTGCGTGACCATCAGCACCGTTTTCCCGTACTCCTTCACCAGGCGGTGAATGAGCTGCATGATTTCATCGGCGCTTTTGCGGTCCAGGTCGCCCGTGGGTTCGTCGCAGAGCAGGAAGGTCGGGTCGGCCACGATGGCTCGGGCGATAGCCACGCGCTGCTCCTGTCCGCCAGAAAGCTGGCGCGGGTAGTGATTCATTCTTTCGGCAAGGCCGACGACAGTAAGCGCGGTTTCCACATGCTTGCGACGCTCAGAGGAAGACAGCTTGGTCAGGAGTAATGGGAGTTCGACATTCTGGAAAGCGGTCAAAACGGGAATCAAGTTGTACATCTGGAAGATGAAGCCGACGTGCCGCGCACGCCAGCTGGTCAGCTTGCTTCCGGACATGTTGGTGATCTCGTCCCCGGAAACGGTGATGCTGCCGCGAGTGGGCACATCCAAACCGCCCAGCAAATTCAGCAAAGTGGTCTTGCCGGAGCCGCTGGGTCCCATGAACGCCACGAAGTCGCCTTTATCCACGTCCAAGTTCAATCCTTGGAGCACGTGGATTTCTTCACCACCGCGGCGATAGGTTTTGTCGAGGCCGCGAACCTGGATCAGGCTGTCGCTCTTTCCCCTGCCATCCACACGAATCATCTTTTACTCCTGCTTTTTTGGCAGCGGCTCACTTTGAACTTTGATCTGATGGTCACGATCATAAGAATTCAAACTGACCCGCTACTGTTTTTTAATATCGACGGCTTGACCGTCACGAAGATTGGGCGGTCCATTGACGACGACCGTGTCGCCCGCAGTAAGACCGGCAATCACTTCGGTATCGTCTCCACGCTTGCCACCCAGACTGATCGCGCGGCGCTCCACATGGTCATTCTTGACCAGGAAAACGACTTTCTTGCCGCCATCGTCTCGGACGGCACTCTGGGGAACGAGTCCCGCGATTGCTTCGGCATTGCCTTGCTTGGGTTTCTCGGCGCCGAGGAAAGTCACCTTGATGCCCATGTCCGGCAAGATGCGCGGATCCAACTTGATGAAAGAGATGCGGACCTTCACCGTGGCTTTCTGCCGGTCGGCGGAAGGAATGATGGTGCGCACGCGGCTGGGAATCTCCCAGTCGGGATAGGCATCGAGCACCGCGGTGACGGCTTGGCCAGGCTGGACGCGCGCGATGTAGGATTCATTCACGTCCACTTCAATTTCATTGGAGTTCATGTCCACGATGGTAGCGATGCCGGTGCGCGTGAAACCTCCCCCGGCGGAAATCGGCGAGACCATCTCTCCAACTTGCGCGTCTTTGGAAACGACAATGCCTTGAAAGGGCGCGCGAATAGTACAGTTGTCCACGGCTTGCTGCGCTACAAAGATGCGCGCTTGCGCACCCACCACTTGAGCCTTAGCCAAGTCAATTTTGGCTAGTAAGCTATCCGCTGCCGTCCGGGCGTTATCGAGCTGCTCCTGGGTCTGGACTCCGGCGCTTTGCAACTGCTCAGCGCGATGAAGCAAGATTCGCGCGTTGCGGAGTTGCACCTGGAGGTCCGCGATGGTTGCTTCGGTGGAGTCGCGGTCGGCTTGCGCGGAGACCAACGCTTTCTGGACGTCGGAGTCGTCCAGGGTGGCAAGCAACTGGTTTTCGTGCACGTGCGTGCCTTCATCAAAAAACACGCCGGTTACGCGCCCGGTGATCTTTGCCGCAATGGTGGCGCGCCTGCGCGGGGTGACATAGCCGCTGGCATTCAGGAGAGCTTCCCGTCCGCCTGCCCCTGCGGGTTTCAGGACCGTGGCGACAACCACCTCAGGTTTCTGATTCCAGACAGTATAAATCGCTCCGGAAACACCGGCGGCGATCACCAGCAGGCCAAAAAAAATGGCCAGACGCTTGCCCAGGCTGCCGCTTTTCCGCTGCGCTTCATGAATGCGCAAGGAACCCAGGTCGGGCTTTGGTGCGCTCACAGGTGTAGCCATGGCAACCGTGTTCCTTCGGTGAGGGATCACATCTTAGAGTACGCACGGCAAGAGCCGGTTATTTCAGGGCATTGGAATCCAGCCGGGCGCCATTCGGATGTCGGTACTCGTAGTTTACCGTGAACGGGCCGGATTTGCGAAAACCGGTAGAGGGGCGGCAGCTCCGGCTGAGCTTTTGACGTGTGTTGTCTACTGGTTGGGGAAATTCAAAATAACCCCTACTCGGATGATTTGAGGTGTGTTGCCTTCCGATAGCCGAATCTCAATTCCGATAGCCCGGCCCGTAGAGAATCTTGCCGGGTCGCTTGCCGGTATGTTTGCCGTGGTCTATGACAATTTGGCCATTCACCAGGACGTAATCGATACCATCGGGAGTCAAATCAGGATTTTCATACGTGGCACGATCCTGAATCCTGTTGTAGTCAAAGATGACGGCATCTGCCCACATGCCCGTCCGAATCAGCCCGCGATCCGCGATGCGCATGCGTGTTGCGGGCCAGGAAGTCATCTTGCGGATGGCGTCCTCCAGGGTCAAAGTGTGCGTGTCTTTGACATACTTCGCGATCACACGCGGGAAATTGCCGTAGCTGCGCGGGTGAGGCAGACCCAATGCGTCATCGCCTCCCGGCGTCAGCGCGGTGCCCGCGTCGCTGCCGATGCTGGTCCAAGGAAATCGGAGTGCCGTCTGTATGTCTTGCTCGCTCATCATGTGGTAGATGGCCAGCACGCGGCCGCTCTTGACCTGAGCCACAAGGTCGAACGCCGCGTCCGCCGGGTCCTTGTGTAATGCCGTAGCGATATCCGCAATCGTATGCCCCTGGAATTTCGCATTGTCCGGGTTCTGCGCATTGACCAGAACAATATTTTGCCACCCGCCGGAGGCTTCGATGATGTTCCACCAGCCGGGCGAGCCCGTCACGGTTTCCCGCTTGAGCCGGTCTCGAACCAGAGGATCTGCCAAACGCTTGAATAGTGCCTCTTGGCCGCCCTCGTGGGCCCACGAGGGAATGGTGGCTTCGAGCCCGGTTCCACCAGCGGTGTACACGTAAAGATCCGCGGCTACGTCCACGCTCCGCGCACGGGCCGCATTGATGTGCTCTCCGGCTTCCCCCATCAACTTTCCCCAACCGGGGCTATAAGCCGCTTTGAAGTGAAAAACCTCGCCTGGAAGTCCGCCCTTCTCGGCGATCTCGATGAGTTCGTCCACGGATTGGACCAATTCTTTGCCTTCGCCGCGCATGTGACTTGCGTAGATACCTCCATACTTGGCCGCTACTTTCGCCATTTCAATGAGTTCCGGTGTCGTTGCGTAGCTGCTGGGAGGGTAGATCAACGCGGTGGTCATTCCGAGAGCGCCATTTTCCATTGCCAGCTGCAAAATCGATTTCATTTTGGTGAGTTCATCGGCATTGGGCTCGCGGGATTGATACCCCAAGACGGCAATTCGGGCCTGTGTCTCGGAGAAATACGTGCCAAAATTCAGGCTGATTCCACCCTTTTCAAGCGCGTGCCAGTAATCCCGAAGCTGCTCAACGGGAACAGGCGTGCCGCCTTCCCCCGCGATTGCCGTGGTCACGCCTTCCATTAGCTTGTTTTCCGCCAAGCCGTTTTTCGGGAGAACCTCGCCCGATTGATCCATCATGTCGATCCAGCCTGGGGACACATCCCGACCGCGCGCGTCAAGTTCGGACGTTCCAGGCTCCTCGATTTTGCCTATTTTTGCAAATCTGCCGTTCTGAATGGCCACATCCGCGAAAATGCAGGGATTGCCGGCGCCGTCCAAAACGCAGCCTCCCCGAATCACAATGTCGTAGTGCGCCCCAGTATCCGTTTGTCCGCGTGCCGGTCCACAACAGCTAAGAATAATCGACAGCATCGCAAATACCGGCCACTTGTTCTCGTAAATCCCAGTTCGTCCTCTGCGCCCACAACTCTGCGCAACCGCAATGCATTTGACGCATGACTCCATTACTTTGCGAATCACCGCGAGGCCCCCAGCCTGTCGAAATTGAGATTCAAAATAGGGTAGCGCCGCCAATCTTTGTAATCGAAATGCCACCACTCGTACTTATAGACATCGAATCCTTCAGCCTCCATTGCGTGGCGAAGCAAGTCCCGATGCCAACGCTGAAGAGAAGTGCCGCCAGGATAAAATGCGTACGAGCGCTCCGACATTTCATCGTAGACACCGGTCATCTCAATGGGCGCGCCGGTCTTAAGATCGAAAAGAGTGAGGTCTACGGCGCAGCCGCGGTTGTGACGCGATCCTTCTGCGGGATTGGCTACAAAGATGCGCTTATCCTCGGGCGTGGCGTCCCAAAATACTTTCGTGACGTACCAGGGGCGATAGGCATCGTGGATCAACAAGCCGTAACCATCCGTCTTCAGTTTGCGGTGTGCCCGCGCTAAGGCCTCCGCCGCGGGGCGCTCCAGGAAAGCTTTAGCTTGCGAATAAACCGGCTCGCCCAAAAAATTGTTCTTGCTCGCATAGCGAATATCGAAATGAATTGAAGCGTCGAGGCTGGCGAGATCGACTAAGTCCGGCTGGAGATGCTCTCCCCGCTCTTTCGGCGGCTCAGCCGCAATCGCCTGTTGTGTCAAGGTGCTGACTGGCTGCGGCGCAGCAACGTGAAAAACTCCTCCCTGGATGGGACCGAGGGGTCGCCTCTTGAATACGACGCCGCTGACCTTGACGTGAGTGGCTTCGCCGGAAGCGTCACGGGTGAAGACAGCTTGCTCGCCGTCATAGAGTCCGGCGTGCGGAAAATCGAAAACGTCCGGAGAGACTTCCGCGAGCGGAGCGTAGTCAAACCACTCAATAAGCGCGGTAAGTTTTCCACCTTCCTCGAAAACATACAGGGTGTCGTAATCCCATCCGTATTCACCCATCAACGCTTTCCAACGGGTCGGCGCCGCGTCAGGTTGGCGCGGGGTGACACGTTCGAGCAGATGGTCGCCGACTCGAATTCCGTTCGCCACCGAGGTAACCTGGAGTCCGTATCCCAGGCGGCCATCCTCGATGAGCGACTCTCCCGTTCCTGCTTGACGCAGGCGTACCTTTTCACCGCCTGACCTGCGCCGCAGATACAACTCGCTATTTTCAGCAATGAGATCGATGGCGGCCTCGCCATTTCCGTACCGGCCCTCCATTTGGTGAATCCGCCCGGCGGGAATTGCGGACGTTTCAGGAGACTCCGGAAGAGAGCGGCCAGTTTTTGCGGCGAGCATCAGACGGAGCGCAACTTCCGCTACGTGATTGGTCACGGCGTTAGAGGCATCCATCGTCGTCACTGCCACGACCCCGAGTTTCGCATCAGGTAGAGCGGCGACCTGTGTCGCAAATCCGTAGATCGCGCCTCCGTGTTGCACCACACGATGGCCTTCAAGTTGTGAAACATAAAACCCGATGCCAAAACCCGACTTCTCTCCCGAATTTGTGAACTGGGGCGTCCACATCTTTTCGAGTGTTTCTTGTCGCAGAACCTGACCGTTCGGGCCTTGACCGCCATTGAAGAGCACGCTCAGGAATCTGCCGAGGTCGAGAACCGTGGAGTACATGCAACCTGCCGGAGCCATTCCAAGTTCAAAAGTGGGAGCTTGGAACAATTTTCCATCGGGCGACCACATGTAGGCTTTGGCCAAATTCCGGATCAAGGGAGGCTCGGGCTGGAACGCGCTATTCCGAAGCCCCATGGGTTCGAGCACGGCGTGCTTCAAATAGGTTGCGAAGGGCTGCCCGCTCTGTTTTTCCAAAACGTAGCCAACTGCCGCCACTCCGGCGTTCGAATATTTGGTATGCGTTTCAGGAGCATAGATCAGGTTCGTCTCATTCAAACTGTGAATCGTGGCAGAAAGAGAGAGTTCCGAAGGGTCGAAGTAGTTCCCAAGAGGAGGCTCGCGAAGCAGCCCTGCGCGATGGGACATCAGTTGTCGAAGGGTGATATCTTTGTGAAACGAATTGCGTGGTTGAAAATCGGGCAGATAGCTCTGGATG
>Ga0307479_10001767_pt1 | contig 19717 bp, 9 predicted proteins | sample atmos_gasesECM4C_FD_203743 | JGI IMG/M metagenome (GOLD analysis project Ga0307479, IMG submission 203743) | Hardwood forest soil microbial communities from Morgan-Monroe State Forest, Indiana, United States - atmos_gasesECM4C_515 | ecosystem: Environmental > Terrestrial > Soil > Temperate...
GCGACCGCGGCCATCCGCACCGAAAATGTAAGCCGTCACTACCCCATGGGCCAGAGCCTGATTCGCGCCGTCGATGGCATCTCGATCCAGGTCTCTCCCGGAGAATTCGTCGCGTTGCTCGGAACTTCGGGCTCCGGCAAGTCGTCGCTGCTGAACTTGATCGCCGGTCTCGATCGCCCCACCTCGGGCGCTGTGATTGTCGAAGGAAAAGATCTGGCGCGGATGTCGCGTGAGGAACTCGCCAAACACCGGCTGCGCACCGTCGGGATGGTCTTTCAGTCGTTCAACCTGATTCCCAGCATGACCGTGATCGAGAATGTCGAACTCCCCCTGCGCTTTGCCGAGGTGGACCGCAGCCAGCGCGATTCTTTGGCCCGCACGGCGCTCGACCGCGTAGGGTTGAGCCTGCGCCTCGACCATCGTCCAACTGAACTCTCCGGCGGAGAACAGCAACGCACCTCGCTCGCCCGCGCTCTCATCAACCGGCCGAAGCTGCTCCTTGCCGACGAACCCACCGGCAACCTCGACAGCAAGACCGGCACCGAGATCATGAAGCTGATCCGCGAGTTCAACAGGTCCTTGGGGATGACCGTGGTGATGGTTACGCACGAGCGCGCGCTGGCCGAGCAGTACGCGCAGCGGCTGATTTTTCTCGCCGATGGCAAACTGGTCGATGAAAAATCGAATATCGCGGCCATCGCGGAATCGCCTATGCCGGGAGGCCGAGCGTGAAAGCCTACGACCTGGCCGAACTAGCCGTCCGCAACTTGAAAGAATCAGTCCTGCGCAATTCTCTGACGACTGTCGGGATTTCGGTCGGCGTGGCCTCCTTGGTCGCCATGCTTTCTCTCGGCATCGGCCTCCAGCAACTCGCCACTCGGCGCCTGGTGAAATCCGGCTTGTTCGACACCGTAGTTGTCACCTCGCGCCGCGACTTGCGCAACTTCAATCGCGGCGATGATAGCGGTGGCGGGCCTGCTCCCGCCGAGAGCCCGGCTCTCGACGAACCCGCCCGCCAGCAGATCGAGAAATTGCCCAACGTCGTCGAGGCCTATCCCGACCTCCGCTTCATCACGTCGTTCACCTACGACGACAAGCCGCATCTGACCATGGTGGCCGGGATTCCTTCTTCCTACAAGACGAACGACGCTTTTGAAGGCCTGCAAGGCAGCTTCTTCTCCGCGGAGACCGCGCCAGAAGTCATCCTGCAGAAGACCTTCGCCGGCGAGTTGCTGGGGAAAACCGCCAAGCCCGGCACCGATGAGGCTCCCGTCGCCCAACTGGCAGCGCCGCTTTTAGGAAAAGAAATGACCATGCGCTACGCCGAGCGCGTGTCTGCTCCCGAAGCGCCCGACATTACGCCTCAGACTCAAACAGGCCTGCACCCTCTGGGCGCGGGCGACGAAGCCTCGACCTACTCGATCGTCTCCCACGAACTCAAGGTCAAGATCGTGGGTGTCACCGACCTCGACCCCGATAGCATGCGCGGCCCGGTTCGTGCCCGCGTGCTCCTCCCTCTGAAATTGGTCGAGAGCCTGCACGTCGTCCAACCCACCGCGTTGCGCGACACCACGCAAGCCGCGAGCAAAGTGCCGACCTACTCCACCGTCAGCGTGCGCGTCAAAGACCCCGCGAGAATTCAGCGGGTGGAAGACGCGGTCAAGAAAATGGGCTTCAACACCTTCTCCATGCTCGACGCCACGCGCAGCCTGCGCCGCTTCTTCGCCGTCCTCGACCTCTTCCTCGGAATCTTCGGCAGCCTCGCACTCGCTGTCGCCTCCATTGGCATCGTCAATACGCTGGTCATGGCGATTCTCGAACGCCGCCGCGAAATCGGCATTATGAAAGCGATCGGTGCCAGCGACGGCGACGTGAAGAAACTGTTCTTTGCTGAAGCCGGGGTGATGGGCGCCTTGGGTGGTGCGCTCGGCGTGGCCCTGGGATGGACCATCGGCCGCGTCATCAACGCCGGCACCAACATCTACCTGAAGCGCCAGGAACTCGCGCCCGAACAAATCTGGTTCGTGCCCTGGTGGCTGGTGGTCGGAGCGATCATATTCGCGATCATTATCAGCTTCATCTCCGGCCTTTATCCCGCCGCCCGCGCCGCTCGCCTCGACCCCGTACAAGCTCTCCGCTACGAGTAAACTCGATTGCATGCGCCGCTTCCGGCGATTCGCCGCAATCATCATCCTCACTGGCTCCTCCGCCTTCGCCCAGGGCCGCATCGACTGCAGCTCCCTCGATAGCCAGATCCTCAAGCGCCCCGTCCACTACTGCGTCCAGCTTCCGTCGAGCTTCGACACGAAGGACCCCGCGAAACCGCCTGCCCGCTATCCCGTCCTCTACTACCTCCACGGCCTCGGCGACAACGAGCAGACCCTCTTCAAGACCGGCGGCTGGACCCTCATCGAAGACCTCCGCCAGCAGCACAAGATCGGCGAATTCCTCATCGTCGCCCCCGAAGGCCGCGCCAGCTTCTACATCAACTCCGCCGACGGCAAGGACCGCTACAACGACTTCTTCCTCCGCGAGTTCCTCCCCTATATCGAGAAGAAATACCGCGTCGCCCCCGGCCGGGCGAACCGGGCCATCGGTGGCACCTCCATGGGAGGCTACGGCGCTCTCCGCTTCGCCTTCGCCCACCCGGAGTTGTTCTCCTCGGTCAGCGCCCAGAGCGGCGCCCTCATCCTCGAATCTCCAAGGAACATCAGCGCCGCCGCTCGCTCAGGATCACCCGTGGTTCGTGCTTTGAGCCAGGTGTTCGGCAACCCGATCGACGTCGCCCACTGGCAAGGCAACAATCCGTTCCTGCTGGCGAAGAAGAACCGCGCCGCCCTGCAAAAGCTCGCCATCTACTTCAACTGCGGCCAGAACGACGACTACGGCTTCGAGATGGGCGCCGCCGCGCTCGATAAGCAACTCACCGCCGAAGGTCTGAAGCACGAATACCACCCCTACCCCGGCGACCACAGCCTGAATTACTTCCTCACCCACCTCGGCGAAACCATGGAATTTCACTCGCAAGCCTTCGCCCGCCCGCAAAGTGAGGTCCCTCCGAGCGCCGCCCCGAGGCCAAGTCCCACCATTCCAAAAAACGCATCCGCCGCATCGAAATTCTGAGTTGTACTTTTAGATGCCTTCCCGACTAACAATGTCGAGATGGCTCATCAGCACTACTCTTCGGACCACGACGCCTGTGGTGTCGGCTTTGTGACTCAGCTCGGCGGCTCGCCGACGCATGAGGTCGTTGAGCGCGCGCTGACCGCCCTCTTGCGCCTGGCCCATCGTGGCGGAGTCGACGCCGACGGCCGCAGCGGCGACGGTGCCGGTCTGCTGATGGCCATTCCCGATCAGTTCTTCCGCGATCGCGCCGCAGAAGAAGGAATCCACCTCCCCGAGCAGTACGGCCTGGGGATGGTCTTTCTCCCTGCCGGGGAAGAAGGCAACGTTCAAACCATCGTGGAACGCCTGGCGGAAAAGAACGGTATCCGATGTCTGGGCTGGCGTCAGGTCCCGACCAACCCGTCGATCGTCGGCCCCCGCGCCCACGCCACACTGCCCGGGATGCGACAGTGTTTTTTCTCCGCCACCGAAGAAATCTCCGATCGCGAAGGCCGCCTCTTTTCCCTCCGCAAGCAGATTGAATTCGAAGCTCCCCGCGGCACTTATTTTTGCTCTCTTTCGTCAAGGACAGTGGTCTACAAGGGCCTGGTGACCCCCGACCAGTTGCCCGCTTTCTACGCGGACCTGGCCGACCCCGGCTTTGCTACGTCCTTCGCCATGTTCCACCAGCGCTACTCGACCAACACCCAGCCGAGCTGGGCGCTGGCGCAGCCTTTCCGCTTCGTCGCTCACAATGGCGAAATCAACACCATCAGCGCCAACCGCCGCTGGGTGCATGCCAAGCGGCAGGCGCTTACGGAGTGTCTTCAGCTCCCCGGCCACGTCCGCCTGCTGGAAGACCGTGTCAGCGATTCCGCCAGCTTCGACAATGGCTTAGAGCTTTTCCTCCGCCGCGGCTACAGTTGCGCCTCGGCCATGCTCGCCATGGTCCCCCCGGCGTGGGAAACCAACCCGCAGATTCCCGCCGACCTCCGTCGCTTCCTCGAAGCGCATGCGCCCCTGCAGGAACCCTGGGACGGCCCGGCCGCAATGGTCTTCACCGACGGCATCACCGTTGGCGCCAAGCTCGACCGCAATGGCCTGCGTCCCCTGCGTTACACGTTGACCTCGGACGGCCTGCTGGTCGTGGGCTCCGAGGTCGGCATCACCGACTTGCACGGAAGAGAGGTCGCCGAGCGCCAGCGCCTCGGCCCCGGTGAAATGCTGGTCTGCACCCCCGGCACAGGCACATTCACCCGTCCGGCGGAAGTCGGCCATCTCCACGAATTTCGTGAGGCATCGCGGACCGCGGTTTCTCTGCACGTAATCCCCACCGAGCGGCTGCCGCACGTAGTCACCGAAGATCCAAAGCGCGTCATGGGTGCCTTAGGCTGGACCGAAGATCAATACAAGCTGCTCTTCCAGCCGCTCGTCCAGGAAAGCCAGGAAGCCGTCTGGAGCATGGGTGACGATGCTCCCCCGGCGTTCCTGTCGCGCCTGCCTCGGCCCCTGTGGGACTACTGCAAGCAGCGCTTTGCCCAGGTGACCAATCCGCCCATCGATCCCCTCCGCGAGACGCACGTGATGTCCCTGCGTGTCTTCTTGGGTGAGAAGGCGGTTCTGAGTTCTCCGGTGCTCGATGCCGGCCAGATGGACCACCTGGCGGTCGAGTTCGCTGTCCAGCGCATCAGCATGACCTTCCCGGTTGCGGACGGCGTTGATGGCGCCCGCCGGTGCCTCGATCGCGTACGGACCGACGTTCTCGCCCGTGATCAGGCTCAGCCTGGCGCGATCCTCCTCAGCGACCGCGGCATCGACGCGGAGCACGCGGCGATCCCCGCGTTGCTGGCCCTCGCCGTGGCCTGGAAAACGCTGGTCGAATCCGGTGCCTGGGACGTTCCCGTCATCGTTGAATCCGGCCAGGTCATCGACACCCATCACATCGCGCTCCTGGTCGCCGCCGGCGCCAGCGGAGTGCTTCCGTATCTGGCTCTGGAGCAGGCCTCTGCCCTGCGGCCCGATGGCGTCGCCCGCTATCGTTTCGCGGTCGAAAAGGGCTTGCGCAAGGTCATGGCGCGCATGGGCGTCTCTACCATCGCCAGCTATCGCAACAGCCAGCTCTTTGAGGTCATCGGCCTCGATCCTGCCCTCTGCGCCGAAGTGTTCGAGAGTGCCAGCTGCGTGCTCGGCGGCATGTCTCTCGACGGCCTTTTCGACGACTGCTTGGTCCGTCACGCCGCCGCGTATTCAAACGGCACGACCACCCTGCAGGACACGGGCCTCTACCGCTTCCGCCAGAACGGCGAGCGTCACGCCACGTCGCCCGAGATCGTCCGCCGCTTGCACCGCTACATCAAGTCCCCGACCGACGAGAATTTCAAGATGTACACGGCGTTGGCGGTCGAAAGGGAACCAGTTGCCATTCGCGACCTGCTGACGATTCGCAGCGAGACCCCAGTTCCGCTGAACGATGTGGAAGGCGAAGCTTCGGTTCTCAGCCGCTTCAGCACCCAAGCCATGTCATTGGGCGCGATTTCTCCGGAAACGCACAGCACTCTGGCCATCGCCATGAACCGCCTCGGGGGCCGCAGCAACACCGGCGAGGGCGGCGAAGATCAGGCCATCTACACCCAGAAGGCGGAAGCGAACAATCGCGTCAAGCAGGTGGCCTCCGGCCGCTTCGGCGTGACCACCGACTACCTGGTTCACGCCGATGAACTCGAAATCAAGATCGCTCAGGGCGCCAAGCCCGGCGAAGGTGGCCAGCTACCGGCCAGCAAGGTGACGGTCTACATCGCGCGGCTCCGCCACGCCGTCCCCGGCATGATGCTGATTTCGCCGCCGCCGCACCATGACATCTACAGCATCGAAGACTTGGCCCAATTGATCTACGATCTTCGCGCAGTGAATCCGCATGCGCGCATCGGCGTGAAGCTCGTCTCGAGCGCCGGCGTCGGAATCATCGCGACCGGTGTAGCCAAAGCCGGAGCCGACGTGATCACCATCGCCGGCCACGACGGGGGCACGGGCGCCTCGCCGATCACCTCCATCAAGAACACCGGCTTGCCTTGGGAAGTGGGTTTGCGCGACACTCACTGCGCGCTGGTTCGCACTGGCCTCCGCAGCCGCGTTCGCCTGCGCGTGGATGGCGGTTTCAAGTTTGCCCGCGACGTAATCGTCGCCGCCCTGCTGGGTGCAGAAGAATTTGGTTTCGGCACGGCAGCCTTGCTCGCCATCGGCTGCGTCATGGCGCGACAGTGCCACCTGAATACCTGCCCGGTTGGAATCGCCACCCAGGACGAGAAACTCCGGGCCCGCTTCACCGGCAGCCCCGAGATGGTCGAAACCTTCTTCCGTGCTCTCGCACAGGATGTGCGCCAGCTCCTGGCGGGAATGGGTGCTTCCTCCATCGACGAAATCGCCGGACAAGCCGAGCGCCTCCTGGCCAAGAACCGTGACGCGGAAGAAATGCTGACCGGCCTGCTGGCTCCGGTTTCAGGACCGCCGCAGCCCGCCTGCCCCCGCGAGCCCGATAGCGGCCTGCATCTAGAAATGGCGGCCACCATCGACGACCTCGATACCCTCAGCACCCGCGGCCACCACTTCCTGATCACCAACTCCGACCGCGCCATCGGCGCGCACCTGAGCGGCGAGATCCTCCGCCGGCGCAACGGCGCTGAGATCGCCGGTGTGGTCGCCAGCGAATTTACCGGCACCGCTGGACAGAGCTTCGGAGCATTCTTGATCCCCGGCGTGAAATTCCGCCTGCTGGGCGAGGCGAACGATTACGTGGGCAAAGGCTTGAGTGGCGGCTCCATCGCCATCACGGCCGGCAACGACGCCTCCCTCCGCGGCGATGTTCTGGTCGGAAACACGGTCCTCTACGGAGCAACCTCCGGCGAGCTCTACGTCGCCGGCCGGGCAGGCGAACGCTTCGCCGTCCGCAACAGCGGCGCCCTGGCTGTGGTCGAAGGCGTCGGCCAGCACGGCTGCGAATACATGACCGCGGGCGTGGTCGTCATACTTGGCCCCGCCGGAATGAACCTGGGTGCTGGCATGACCGGCGGCGTCGCCTACATCATGCGCGACTCGCTCCCCGGTCACAGCTACAACCAGCACTCCGTGCACCTGCGGCCGCTGGAGGTCCGCGAGGAGTTGTGGCTGCGCCTCGTCCTGCGCCGCCACTTCCGCCTCACCGACAGCCCCCGGGCGCTGAACCTGCTCCGTTCCGACAATCCGTTGCCCCTCTTGCGAGTCGAGCCGCTGAGTCCGCCGTGCTCGATCAGCGAGACCTGGAACGCGACGCTCACCCAGATCCGCAGGCACGATATAGGGACCGTGGAATCTTTGCAGTCGATTCCTCCCAAAGAGCCCGTTCTCATGTGACGGTGGACCACTGTCTGCCCACGATACCAGCGTCGCGGACAAACGACGATTTCGAATAACGGGTTTTCGTAGCAGGGCTTCGCTTTAGCGATGCCGTCAAAGGTCGCTCACATCAGCCCCTTAAGGGCAGAGGAAATTAGCCCCGGATGTGAGTCCATGGAATCGAGGAACAAGGTCAAAGGAACGAACCCCGAGTCCCTCACGGGGTAATGCAATCGTCAGCCTTCAGTCGCTGGCCCCAAGCTGCCGCGCCGCATCAATTGCGCGCTTTTCTCCGAAGCAATACCATTGACACATGCCCGTCGAAACTGAGATTTCTGCCAGGACTTACTCACCGATTCGCGCGCCGCGGGGGACGTCGCTTTCCTGCAAGAGCTGGCAGCAGGAAGCGGCGATGCGCATGCTCATGAACAATCTCGACGAAGAAGTCGCGGAGCGGCCGCAGGACCTCGTCGTCTATGGCGGCACGGGGCGGGCGGCCCGCAGCTGGGAGGCGTATCACGCGATCGTGGCTACGCTGAAGACGCTCGATAACGAGGAGACGTTGCTGGTGCAGTCGGGCAAGCCCGTGGGCGTGTTCAAGACGCACGAGTACGCGCCGCGCGTGCTGATCGCCAACTCAAACCTGGTGGGGCACTGGTCGAACTGGGAGAAGTTCAACGAACTGGAACGCGCGGGCCTGATGATGTACGGGCAGATGACGGCGGGTTCGTGGATTTACATCGGATCGCAGGGAATCGTGGAAGGGACGTTCGAAACATTCTCGGCGGCGGGCGAAAAACATTTTGGCGGCGATCTCGCGGGCAAGCTGATTGTGTCGGGCGGCATGGGCGGCATGGGCGGAGCGCAGCCCCTGGCGGGTACCATGGCGGGCGCGACGTTTCTAGGGATTGACGTCGATCCGGAGCGGATCAAGAAACGTCTGAAGACCGGCTACTGCGATTTCATGGTGACGACGCTCGATGAGGCGTTGCGCATCCTGAAGAACGCGGTGCGGAAGAAGGAGAACGTTTCGGTCGGGCTGGTAGGGAACTGCGCGGACGTTATTCCGGAACTCGCCGAGCGCGGCGTGGTGCCCGACATGCTGACCGACCAGACTTCGGCGCACGATCCGCTGAATGGGTACGTGCCAAACGGCATGAAGCTCGAGGCGGCGATCGAATTGCGAAAACGCGATCCCAAGGCCTACCAGGAAAAATCGCTGGACGCGATGGCGCGCCACGTCGAAGGCATGCTGCGGCTGCAGAAGATGGGATCGGTCACGTTCGACTATGGCAATAACATTCGCACGTTCGCCTTCCAGCGCGGCGTAAAGCATGCGTACGACTTTCCGGGATTCGTGCCGGCGTACATCCGGCCGCTGTTCTGCGAAGGACGCGGGCCCTTCCGCTGGGTGGCGTTGTCGGGCGAGGCTTCGGACATTGCTGTGACTGACGATCTGGTGCTGGAGTTGTTCCCGGAGAACCGCATTCTGCGACGGTGGATCGAGCTGGCGAAGAAGCGGATCAAGTTCCAAGGCCTGCCGGCGCGCATCTGTTGGCTGGGCTACGGCGAGCGCGCGCAGTTCGGGTTGGCAATGAACGACCTGGTAAAGAAAGGGAAGATCAAGGCGCCGATCGTGATTGGGCGCGATCACTTGGATTGCGGCTCGGTGGCATCGCCGTTCCGCGAGACCGAGAGCATGAAAGACGGCTCGGATGCGGTGGCCGATTGGCCGATCCTGAATGCGCTGCTCAACACGGCCGCGGGCGCATCGTGGGTGTCGGTGCACAACGGCGGGGGCGTGGGGATCGGGTACTCGCTGCACGCGGGGCAAGTGACGGTGGCCGACGGGAGCGAGATGATGGCGAAGCGGATTGAACGGGTGCTGACGACGGATCCGGGTATGGGGATTATTCGGCACGCCGACGCGGGGTACGATGAAGCGAAGTTATTCGCGGAGAAGAGTGGCGTGAAGGTGCAAATTGGGAAGGGATGAACATCCACCGCGGAGAAAACCGTCGAACACACACTGGATGAAATCCATCCTCCCTGTCTCCGTGTGCCCGTGGTGGAGGTCTTGCTGGCGGAGCATTCTTGCGTAATCAATCGGGGTTGCTGCTGGTGAATATCGGGCAACTGCTCACACTGCGGCTATCCTCGGAAAAATCCGGCCCGCGGCGGGGAGCGAGTCTTCGCGAACTCGGGATCGTCGAAGACGGAGCGGTCCTGTGCGTAGGGGGCAAGATCGTTTCAGCCGGCAAGACCACGGACGCGCTGCGCGATCCGTGGGTTAAGAAGAATCGAAAGAAAATTCTCGAGATCGATTGCGAGGAGCAAGTCGTCCTGCCTGGGTTTGTGGATTCACATACGCATCCGGCGTTCATGACTCCGCGGCTGGTGGATTTCGAGAAACGCACGGCAGGCGCGACGTATGAAGAAATTGCGGCGGCCGGAGGGGGAATCCGGTTGAGCGTCGAACCGGTGCGCGGGGCGGGGAAGATTGCGCTGGCGGAGAAAGTGCTCGACGCTCTGCACGAGATGGCCGAGCAGGGCACGACGACCGTGGAGGCGAAGTCGGGATATGGACTGACAGTGGAGTCGGAGTTGAAGTCACTGGAGGCGATCCGGGTCGCTGCCTCGCAATGGCCAGGGACGGTGGTATCGACCCTGCTGGGGGCGCACGTGGTCCCAAAAGAATTCCAGGGCCGCTCACAGGACTACGCCGAGGCCGTCTGTAAAGAGATGGTTCCGCAAGCCGCGAAGCGGAAGCTCGCGCAATTTGTGGATGTGTTTTGTGAGCGGGGCGCGTTTTCGGAAAGAGAGACGGCCGCCATATTCGGTGCTGCAATTGAGAGCGGACTGAAGGTGAGGGCGCACATCGGCCAACTCTCACAGCCCGCTGCCGGGTTTATCGACTCGATTTTGAATTGCTGCCACCCGGCTTCGCTCGATCACATGGATCACGCGGGCGAGGATGATATCAAGGCGCTCGCCGAATGCGACACGGTCGCCACATTTGTGCCGGGCGCGAACTATTTTTTGGGCCTGGACCGGTATCCAGCGGCGCGCAAGTTCATCGATGCCGGGGTGCCGGTAGCGCTGGCGACCGATTACAATCCAGGTAGCTCCCCGACAGCCAGCGTGCCGTTTGTCCTGTCGCTGGCTTGCACGCACATGAAGATGTCGCCGGCGGAAGCGGTGTCGGCCGCCACGATCAATGGTGCGTGGGCGCTGCGGATGCAGGATCGTAAGGGGTCGATTGAGCCGGGGAAGGATGCGGACCTGGCGGTGTTCGAGGTTGAGGACTACCGCGAAATCCCATACTGGTTCGCATCGAATCGATGTGCGTTCACCGTTCTGAATGGGACTCTGGTCGCGTCGGGCGGTTCGGGCGAACTGGGGTGAACCGCCGCCAGTGAGAATCCGTACTAATAATGTTGTGTAGGTGCGCCCGGAGACGCCTGCGGGCGCATCTTAGTATGTGCAATTCGCCGCTGATTCATACGTTTGATATTCAGAAACTGAAGGAGAGGAATGAAACGAGGTTTTCTATCATTCGCATTTTTTATGCTGTTGGCCGGACTCGCTTTGGCGCAACGTTTGCCGGAACTGGCGGTTCCGGAAAATTACCAACTGACGTTCGCTCCCGATTTCGAGAGGGATAACTTCACGGGAGACGAAACTATCCAGGTCCGGGTGTTGAAGCCGACGGCAGAGATCGTGCTGAACGCGGCCGAAATTGAATTCGGGGAAGTGATCGTATCGAGCGGTGGTGATACGCAGGTTGCCAAGGTGACACTCGATGCAACAAAAGAAATGGCAACGCTGGCTCTCGAGCATGTGATCGGGCCAGGTGCAGCCACAGTGCACATCAAGTACTTGGGAATCCTGAATGATGAACTGCGCGGCTTGTACCTGGGCAAGGATAAGGATGGGCGCAAATACGCGGTGACACAGTTAGAAGCGACCGATGCGCGGCGCGCGTTCCCGTCGTTTGACGAGCCGGAGTACAAAGCCACCTTTGATCTCACGGTGATAGCGGATCGCGGTCACGTAGCGATCTCGAACGCGAAAGTACTCTCCGACGCGCCCGGTCCGGGGGAGGCGAAACACACGGTGAAGTTTGCCACGACGGCAAAAATGTCGTCATACCTGGTGGCTCTAGCGGTGGGCCATTTCGAGTGCGTCGAAGGCGAAGCCGATGGCATTCCGATTCGCGTGTGGGGCACGCCGGGTACAAAACCAGACGCCACTTACGCGCTTGAAGTTGCCGAACGGTGCATGAAGTATTTCAATCGCTACTTCAGCATCAAGTATCCGTTTGAAAAGCTCGACATGATCGGCCTGCCGGATTTTTCGGCGGGCGCCATGGAGAACACGGGCTTCATTACCTACCGGGAAGTCCTGTTACTGCTGGACGACAAGAAAGCGTCGGTGGGATTACACCAGACGGTTGCCGTCGTGATTGCGCATGAAATGGCGCACCAGTGGTTCGGCGATCTGGTCACCATGAAATGGTGGGACGACGTCTGGCTCAACGAGGGCTTCGCCACCTGGATGGAGAACAAGGCGGTAGGAGCGTGGAAGCCGGAGTGGCATCTGGAACTCGACGACGTGCAGCAGACGATGGCTACTCTGAACGTTGACGCCCTGCAGAGCACGCGGCCCATTCATCAGGCGGCCGAGACGCCCGCGCAGATCCAGGAACTGTTTGACGGAATTGCGTACGGCAAGGCGGCTTCGGTGCTACGCATGCTCGAGGCGTATCTGGGACCGGAAGTGTTTCGCGCCGGGGTGGACGAGTATCTGAAACAGCATTCGTACGGAAACGCCACCGCCGACGATTTCTGGAAGGCGCTGGCGGTTGTTTCCAAGAAGCCTGTGGACCGCGTGATGCCCACCTTCGTGAAGCAACCCGGCGCCCCGATGGTCGGCCTGCAGACGCAGTGCTCGAGCGGATCGTCGACAACAACGCTTTCCCAGAAGCGTTACTTCTTTGACCGTGTAGTGTTCCAGGCTGGAAATGACGAGTTATGGCAAGTGCCGGCATGCATGAAAGAAGGTGGACTGGCCGGAGACCGGGGTCAGAAGTGCGTGCTCCTGACCAAAAAGGAAGAGAGCATCACTGTGCCGGGGTGTGGTCCCTGGGTGATGGCGAACGCCGGGGCGCAAGGCTACTACCGCACGGGATATTCGTCGGAGGCGATCCGGGCGATCGGACGGGACGCTGAAAGAGATTTGAGCCCGGCGGAGCGCATCGTGTTGCTGAGCGATTCCTGGGCTTCGGTGAGTGTGGGCGAACAACAGATCGGTGACTACCTCGCTCTGGCGGAAGGCCTGCAAAACGATCGCACGCGGGCGGTGCTGGAAGAGGTGATGGCGCAACTGGAGTACATCAGCGATCACTTGGTGACGGACGCGGACCGGGAAGGTTACGAACAATGGGTGCGTCGCCTGTTGCGCCCGGTGGCCAGGGAACTGGGCTGGCAACCGAAGGCCGGAGAAAGTGATGAGACGCGAACGCTGCGGTCACAGGTGATGCATGCCCTGGGCTATGCCGGACGCGATCCGGAAGTGTTGGCGGAGGCGCGCAATTTGACGGAGCAGTCGCTGGAAGATCCGGGGTCAGTGGATCACACGGTGGCGTTCACGGCGTTTACGCTCGCGGCGCTGAACGGAGACGCGGCGTTGTACGACAAAGTGATGACCCATCTGCACAAGAGGGACGCGAGCCTCGAGGAATATTACCTGTACTTCAAGGCGCTGGCTCAGTTCAGCGACCCCAATCTGCTGCAACGCACTCTAGAGTACGCCATCTCTCCTTCGGTGCGTTCTCAAGACATATTGAGTCTGATTGCGAGTGTGATGGAGAATCCCCGCGGCACCAAGTTGGCGTGGGATTTCGTGCGCAAGCATTGGCCGGATTTGGAAAAAGTAAGCGGCGGATTCACAAGCGGAGAAGTTGTAGCGGCGACGAGTTCCATTTGCGATGCTAGCACACGCGATGAAGTGGAGGGTTTTTTTGCGGTCCACAAAGTCCCGACCGCAGAGCGCACGCTCAAGCAATCGGTGGAAAAAATGAACTACTGCGTAGACTTAAAGTCTCAGCAAACCGGGCGGCTGTCGTCGTGGCTCGAACACCGAGGTGGCGCCTCGGGCCGGTGAGGAGTGTCTGGCGAAGGGCGCGGTTCCAAGGTGCGCAGCATTCTTCGCACCAGGACATGCAGAGAACATCACTTCCGTTTGATACCTGATAACAGCGAGTAAACTGGAGCAGAAAACGTGCCGGCTGCATGATGGGACCGGTCCGCGCTCGCTTCCCCTCCGCACTTCATACTTCCCATGGATGTCGTGAGGATCGACCCAACTGATGGAATGTTTGAGGGATTCAGAACTGGTTGCTATAATCAACAACGTTCCACGTGCTCGCAGCGCAAGCTCTGGGTGTCGGCGCCAGCTGACGATCCCGTAAAGAGCGTGTCGTGAACAACTCGCCGCAAGAGCCTGCTTGCGCGGGCGTCCCATGGCAGTGGCCAGGTAGCTCAGGTGGTAGAGCGCAGCCCTGAAAAGGCTGGCGTCGGCGGTTCAACTCCGTCCCTGGCCACCATATTTTCAATGAGTTACGCGAAATTGTTAAACCTCCATCGATAGCGAAAAAGCCCTCTATCGTGGGTGGAAACAACACACTCGTCGAAGGATGCCCGAGCTTCATCTCATTGAGTGTCATCGATTTGCTGCTATGCGACTCGTCGAAGAGCGCAGCCTTTCATCGATTTTGCGCTCTGAGCTTCTAACCACCTTAATAAATAATGATGTATGGGCAAAAGTTAATGCTGGTGGGGTGCGCGAGAGCTTTGGATAAACTTCACGCGATTGCAGATGTCTTTCGCGTCCTGTTCGGCGGAGATTGACGAATACTTGCTTCTAAACGTGAGTGGGATTACCGTCCTGCGGCCTTTTGGCCGCGAAGTGCCATACACGTGGAGGCCGCTTTCGCGATCAATCTGTTTTCCTCGTCGGTAATGGTGCACTCGACATAGCCGATCGTGTGGCCCCGCCGCACGACCGTTCCTTCCGCTTTGAGTTGCGCCTGCCACACCGGGCGAAAGAAATTGATTTTCAATTCCACGGTAGTAAACGATTCATCTGGGGCGAGAGTACTTGCAAACGCTATGCCCATCGCGGCATCAGCAATATCGCAAAGAACACCGCCATGCAGCGTTCCCATGGGATTTGCATGCTGTGGTCCGGCTGCCAAGACAACCGTCGCCCGCCCCTCAGAGATGTCCTTCACCTCAAATCCAATCAGGCGCGCGATGGGAACGTCGTTCGTTTTTGCGCGTTCTCTGAAGCCCACTTGCGAGGGAATTTCTTGAGTACTCATGGCTTGGCGGCTCCGGCCTTCGATTTCCGCGCACGAACTTTGGTTTCGAGGTATTCCTCCAGATGACGGACGGCCAGGTCACGAGGCTCTTCCTTCTTCTGCAAACGGCTCACCATTATGCTGCCTTCAAGCGTACTTGCAATTAAGGTGGCTAATTTCGCCGAATCGACATCGCCACGCACCTCGCCTCGTCGTTGCCCCTCCTCGGCAATTGACTGCAGACGATCAAGCAGAGAACTGAGAGCCTGGCGGGCTTTGGCTCGCAACTGAGGATTGCCATCGTCGGAATCGATGGCCGTGTTCAGCAGCGGGCAGCCTCCGGGCACAAGTCCAGCGCGTCGGTCGCGAAAGTTCCGCACGATTTGTTTGAGACGATCGACGGTATTCGGGATCTCCTCTGTTCCTTCGAAGCGCGCATCCATTGCAACTTTCCAAGCGTGCTCAAAGGCGTCTCCCGCAAGCACTTCTTTGCTCTCAAAGTGCCTGTAAATCCCGCCTTTCTCTAGCCCTGTCGCTCGCATGAGATCGGACAGGGCAGCGCCGCTATACCCTTTCCGGTTGAAGATTGGGGCCGCTTTGCGAATGATGTCCTGTCGTGTCGCCTCGCCTTTGCGCACGCTGCCACCCCCTCGTGAAGTTGATTCAGCGCCCGCCTGCTCGCTGATCTCGCACCGCAAGCAAGTTGGATGAGACCGAGCGGTCCCGGGATGCATTTACCGTAATTACAGTGTCTATGAGCCTCCCTGGGACCGGTCGGTCGCATATCCGACGGAGGCATCTCTGACGCCGACGAAGACCTAGATTTTACAAATTAATATGCGACCGCTCGGTCTCATACATAATCCAAGCTTTTGACAGACAGGACTCAGCTTATTCGATGTGTCTGTCTAAACCAAACTAGATGATGGGAAATAAAACGATGTCGAATACTTATGCTGATGCGGTTACCAAGACGGTTGACGTGAACGGGACTTCCTTCGTATATCGAGAGAGCGGCCAAAAGAATGGCATTCCGGTCGTACTGCTTCACCATCTAACAGCTGTTCTCGATGATTGGGACCCGAGAACTATCGACAGCCTTGCCCAGAAACACCGCGTCATCGCCTTCAACAACCGCGGCGTCGGAGGCTCCAAGGGCACAACGCCTGACACGATCGATGATATGGCAACGGATGCAGTGGCCTTCATTCGAGCTTTAGGGCTTAGGAAGACCGACCTGCTCGGCTTCTCACTCGGTGGTTTCATTGCTCAAGTTATCGCGCAAAAGCATCCCGATCTCGTACGCAGGATGATCCTGGCAGGCACTTCGACCGCCGGCGGCGAGGGGGTCAGCAACGTGGGCGCCGTGTTGCAGAACGCCGTGGCCAAGGCAACAGCCGAGAAGAAGCATCCGAAGCAGTCGCTCTTTTTCACCCAGTCTCAAGACGGCCAGAAGGCGGCTGCGGAATTTCTTCAACGTCTAGCCGCTCGACAACAGGAGCGCGATCTGCCTGCAACACAAGAAACCATCGTTGCTCAGGTGACGGCGATCACCAAGTGGGGCATGGCCCCTAAGCCGACCTGGTTGGACAGTATCCAACAACCAGTGCTGGTGGCGAACGGCGACAACGACGTGATGGTGCCATCGATCAATTCGGTGGAGTTAGCGCGGAAGCTGCCACATTCGGAGTTGAGCATTTTTCCTGATGCTGGACACGGGGCTATCTTCCAGTATCACAGCGCCTTTCTCGATCAGACCCTGCGATTTCTGCAGAACTAACCTTGATGCGGCACCGTCGGTTCATCGGCAAAACGGGTGCGGACCACCAGATTGTCACGCGGGGACACGATCTAGAGCATCGAGGCACCGAAGAGGTGCTCTTTTGGTCGAGTCCCCGCCTACGATGCCATCGTCCCAGCGGAGGGTTTGGCCGGTCGATTCGAGAACAGGGCCTTGCTGCAAGGAGGAAGGATGAAAATGTCCACCAGAAGATTCGAGATCGAGCGTTTTAGCGTAACAACTTCCGTGCCATTCGAGGCTGTCGTGTCCGCGCTGAAAGATGCGGTTGGGCGGCTGGATTTGGTTGAATTCGCGAAGGCGTCCAGGCAAGCAGGCACTTTCGCTGAGTTGAAAGAGGTGATTGATCGAAACCTAGGCAAGACCGGACTGATGTTGTTCATGGAACTGGATCATGGCGCGGTTCTACGCAAAGAAACGGAGCTCACCAAGCCGAAGATAGTACGGCTCGTGATCGGAAATCCGCTTGTCATGAAGGAAATGGCAAAGCATGTGCCAGAAGCGGGGTCGTACGCTCCGGTCACGGTTCTGGTAGATGAGCGTGGCGATGGCGTTCACTTATCGTATGACAGGATGGCCAGCCTCCTAGCGCCATACGGCAACATGGAGGCTATCGCCGTTGCTCGAAATCTGGATTCTAAAATCGAGAGCCTTCTTCAATCAGTAATTTGAAATTGCGGCGGGAGTAGTGCTGCTATCTCAGTTGTGTGAGGTTGAGGGCGAACAATCGGCAATCGATCACTGAATCATTCAATGAAAGCTACCGTGCGAATCTAGAATCCCAGGTTGAACATTAGACGAGATTGCGCGCAGCGATGGCATGCGCCGTTGTTGAAGCGTATCCTGTGCTGAGGCGGTTATAGGCGGGGACCCAGGATGGAGAACGTCATGAACTCCGCGGGATCGCGACGCAGGCCGGACTACAAAATAGAAGTCAGTCACGCCACGGGCGTGGTGCAGCAGGCCGGCTTCCAATCCAAAGAAGGGCCGAGCACGACAACCGCATCGTTGGCGGAGTCCCTATTAGCTGCGGAGAAGCGAGCGCTAGAGATGATCGCCGATGGCGCGAGCCTCACGCATATTCTGGATCACGTCTGCACTTCCATCGACGCTCAAACCTCTCCGTCCATTACGTCGATTCTGCTGATGGATGCGGATGGACAAGAGTTGTGGCCAAGCGCCGGTCCGAGGGTACCGCAGGACTGGGCTCGCGCTATAACCCCACTACCGGTTGCTCCCGACACGGGCTTGTGTGGCACTGCCGCATTTTTGAAGACGCGGGTGATCGTGCCGGACGTTGCCACCGAGCCGATCTGGCGAGAAGAATACCGCCAAGCTGCCCTGAAAAATGGGATAAGGGCGGCGTGGTCCCAGCCAATACTGACAAAAGATAATCAGGTCCTCGGGACGTTCGCAATTTATTCCTCTGAGGCACGCATGCCGACGTGGGAGGATCTCGCTTTAGTCGAGGCGGCTGGGCACATCGCACTCATCGCAATTGAACGTCAACGATCGCAGGCGGCGCTGGCGCTGGCACTAGAAAAGATCAAGACGAACGAGGAGAGCCTGCGCCTGCTAATCGATACCATTCCCGGGCTCGTTGTCACCACGACGCCGGCCGGCGAAATCGAACACGTCAACCGCCAAGTACTGGAGTATTTCGACAAGACTCCGGAGGAACTCGCCAACTGGCGGGTCAGCGACGCGATTCACCCGGATGACCTTCCTCTCACGATCGCCGCCTTGACCCGGTCGACTCAGACGGGCGAACCCTATGAAGTTGAGCAACGCCTCCGGCGTGCCGACGGGGCATACCGCTGGTTTCACACACGCGGGCTTGCGCTCAGGGACAAAGAAGGCCGCATCGTGCGCTGGTACTTTTTGCCAATTGACGTTGATGACCGCAGACGTGCCGAGGAAGCTTTGCGCAAGAGCGAAGCGCTATTACACGAAGCGCAGCGGCTGGCGCGTACAGGTTCCTGGTCCTGGGACGTCTTGTCGGGGAAAGTCGTGAGTTCACCGGAAAACGCCCGCATTTACGGCATTCAGCCGAATGAGGACAGCGCAACCCCCGAGGTCTACTTCCAAAGGATTCATCCTGACCACCGCGAGCGCATTCGGGAAGTCTTTCAAACCTGCGTGGTTGAAAAAACCGATTACCAGGCGGATTATCCGATCGTTTTACTCGATAGAACCGTTAAGTATATCCATGCCACAGGCCACCCGACCTTGAACAAATCAGGGGATCTTATAGAGTTCTTCGGAACCACCGTAGATGTTACCGAGCAGCACGAAGCGAGCGCGGCTCTGCAGACTGCATTTGAGCAAATAAAGGCAGAGGAAACAGAGCTTCGGCGGATGACGGACGCCGTCGCCAGTTATATTTACGTGTTGCGCCCGGATGGGACAGCCCTTTATGCCAATCAGACAGTGCTCGACTACACCGGCCTCACTTTGGAAGACGTGCAGAAAGAAGACCAGCGAGCACGGGTCTTCCACCCGGAGGATGTGGAAAGACTGCGAAAGGAGCGCCAGGGGGCGTTCGCGTGCGGTAAGCCTTTTGAACTTGAGCAACGAGCGCTCGGAAAGGACGGTAACTATCGCTGGTTTCTTGTCCGCTACAATCCTCTTCGCGACGACCAGGGGCACATTATTCGCTGGTATGCCACTGGGACGGACATCGACGATCGCAAGCAGGCCGAGGAGCGGATGCGTGACGAAAACCTTGCGCTGAGAGAACAAATCGATCAGGCATTCATGTTTGAGGACATTGTGGGCGCGTCACCGGCCCTGCAAACCGTGCTCTCCAGCATTGTGAAAGTGGCCCCCACCGATTCCACAGTGCTGATCACGGGCGAAACCGGCACCGGAAAAGAATTGATTGCTCGCGCCATACACAAGCACTCGCAACGTTCCGGTCAGGCGTTCATCAGCGTAAACTGCGCGTCGATTCCTTCCTCCTTGATCGCGTCGGAGCTGTTTGGCCACGAGAAAGGCGCCTTCACCGGCGCGGTGCAGCGCCGCCAGGGTCGATTTGAGCTGGCGCATTCGGGTACGATTTTTCTAGACGAAGTCGGCGACCT
>Ga0307479_10001768_pt1 | contig 19716 bp, 15 predicted proteins | sample atmos_gasesECM4C_FD_203743 | JGI IMG/M metagenome (GOLD analysis project Ga0307479, IMG submission 203743) | Hardwood forest soil microbial communities from Morgan-Monroe State Forest, Indiana, United States - atmos_gasesECM4C_515 | ecosystem: Environmental > Terrestrial > Soil > Temperate...
CACGCTCGAAGTGATCGAAGAGGCGGGAACGAAGGTTCGCACCACCGTGTGGGAACCCGTGCGCCAAGTTTCCGCGGTGCTCAAAGGATTGAAAGCCGGGCTCGATATGATCCGCGGGCAGCACCGCCGCCCAGCCCCGGATGCCGCTACGCAGGACGAAGAACTCTTCATCTGACGATTGCCGCTCGCCGGCCGGCTTCCTCACGTACTGTCTGCCTCAATGATGCTCCGGCGCCGGGTCGCGCGGGGGAATCTCGGTGCCGCCCACAGGCGTGGTTTTCAAGCTCAAGTGCTGGGGAGCAAGCTGCCGCCTGGTGCTCGCCAAGCTCCCGCTCTCGATTTTTGCCTCACTCTTGCGAAATATCCAGGCGGTAAGGACAAGCGCGGCGAGCGTTGCGCCTACGAGCAAAAGCTGATTCCAGCCGCTCACCATGGGTGCGTTGCCCATGATGGCCAGCCCCAGAAAACAGAAGAGCAGGTGCGCGCAGAATACCTGGATTGAGGCCTGCCCCATCATCACGAGCGGGCGGATGGAGAGCGGCCTCAGAACCGGCCGATAGCGGATGAGCAGCGCGGCTATGGCCGCGAAATCCACCAGCCGCACAACCCCCAGGTGCCATTTGTCGAACGACACCTCGAACATCCCCAATTCGATGCCGCGTCCCACGGCGTAGCGCAGCGCAAGCAGAATGGGGAAAATCACCGCGGCAGGAATGGTGAACCGCCTGGCCCATGCTTTCGCCGGCAAATCGCCGCTGGCCCAGCGCACTCCCAGCCACAATCCGATCGCCCATAGAAATTGCCACGCAAACAGATCGAAGGAACCGATTTCGTTTAGGGGAATCCGCAAGCCGAACGCATGCGCCATGAGGTTATAGGCCGCCTGCCGCAATCCGAATTGCGCCGCGAACCATAGTGCGAAACTCGCACCCAGAATGTAATTCCATCCGATGCGCCGCGCCAGAATCAGCGCCAGGGGCGTGAACAGCAGGAAAATGATGTACATCGGCAGAATATCGAGCAGAGGCGGCCTGTAAATCAGGAGTGCGCCATCGAGGAAGGCGCGGCGCGCGCCCGCCGCAAAATAAAAATCGAGCAGGTTGTACAATCCGGGCTTGCCGCCAGGCGCGGCGATGTAGGCGACGACAACAAAGGCAAAGGCGAGCAAGGACGCATGGTAGGCATAGAGGCGCAGCGTGCGCATCCACACCTTGCGGCGCATGGCCTGGTAGCCTTCGCGCTCCGCCAAGCGGAAATAAATGCGGCCCGTGAAGAGCGCCGATAAGAGAATGAATCCTTCGGCGGCGGAAACGAAGCCGAAGGGCTGGTTGACGAAGATGCTGGCGATGGTGGGAAGATGCGTCAGCGTCATCCACACCAGCATGAGGCCGCGCACGCCATCGAGTTCGTGAATGCGTCTCACCGGTACGTTAGATGCGCGAGCGATAGAGGCTGTCTCGCCACGCGGAGAAAGTCTCCGGACTCATATCGCCGGAAAGTGAGTGGGGAAGAATCAAAAAAGGCGCCCCGATGGAGATCATCGGGACGCCTTCTGATTTTCGCGGCACAGGGCCGCAACCGCGGACGCACGAGGGTTAAATATCGTAGTAGAGGTGAAACTCATACGGATGCGGACGCATGCGCATGGGGTTCACTTCCTTGGCCATTTTGTAATCAATCCAAAGGTCGATGAATTCCTTGGTGAAGACGCCGCCCTTGGTGAGGAACGCATGGTCCTTCTTCAAGGCCGCGAGCGATTCATCGAGCGAGCCGGGAAGTGAAGGAACGTGCGACAGCTCCTCCGGTGAAAGCTCGAAGATGTCCTTATCGAGCGGGCCTCCTGGATCGATTTTATTCTCGATGCCGTCCAATCCGGCCATAAGCATGGCCGAATAGGCGAGGTAAGGATTGCACGATGGGTCGGGCGGCCGGAACTCAAGCCGCTTGGCCTTGGGGTTTTCCGAATAGATCGGGATGCGCACGGCAGCCGAGCGGTTGCGCTTCGAGTAGGCCAGGTTCACAGGAGCTTCGAATCCTGGAACGAGGCGCTTGTAGGAATTGGTTCCTGGCGCGGCGAACGCCACAATCGCCGGCGCGTGCTTGAGAAGCCCGCCGATGTAATGCAGCGCGGTCTCGCTCAAGCCCGCATACTTGTCGCCCGCGAAAAGCGGCTTACCCTTGTTCCAGAGCGATTGATGGGTGTGCATGCCGGAGCCGTTGTCGGAAAAGATGGGCTTGGGCATGAAGGTGGCGGTCTTGCCGTATTGATAGGCGACGTTACGGACGATGTATTTATACTTCATCATGTTGTCCGCGGCGTTGATGAGCGTGTCGAATTTGAAATCAATTTCGGCCTGCCCGGCGGTGGCGACTTCGTGGTGGTGACATTCGACTTCGATTCCGCAGGCTTGCATCTGCAGGACCATGTCGGTGCGCAGGTCCTGAAAATGGTCCGTGGGCGGAACAGGGAAGTAGCCTTCCTTATAGCGCGGGCGGTAGCCGAGATTGTGCTCAGCGCGGCCTGAATTCCAGCGGCCTTCGTCAGAATCCACGTAGTAGAAGGAGTGCTGCTCGCGCGAGTCGAAGCGCACGCTATCGAAGATGAAAAATTCAGCTTCGGCGCCGAAGAAGGCCTGGTCGGCAATGCCACTCTTCAGAAGGTGCGCCTCGGCGCGGTGCGCCAGGTTGCGGACGTCGCGGCCATAGGGCTTTCGCGTCGGCGGATCGACGGCGTCGCAGATCATCACGAGTGTTGGCGTGTCGCGAAAAGGATCCATGAAAGCGGTCTTGGGGTCGGGGATCAGCAGCATGTCCGATTCATGGATTTGCGCCCAGCCGCGAATCGAGCTGGCGTCCATGCCGAAGCCATCCTGGAAAGAATCCAGACTGAGCTCGGCGATCGGATAGCTCACGTGTTGCCAGACACCCGGAACGTCCACGAAGCGCAGGTCCAGGATCTTGGCGTTGTTTTTTGCAGCGAACTCAAGAACACCTTTGGCGTCCATTCTTCCTCCCTCACAATGAAGCGCGGCTGTCGAGTATTAGGAAATTTAAGGAGCGCAGGTTAACCTACGCGTTGAATGGCGTCAAGCCCCGCAGCCCCCTAATCTTTATGAAATCTTTACATCACTTCGATAGGTTTCTTGAATGAGGGGCGAGCGCCCCCCCTCGCCGCGACAAGTTGAAACCAACCTAATCGTAATACTCGGCGCCCAGGTGGGTAATCAACTCCTCGCCCATCATCCAGCGCAGCGTGTTCTTCAGCTTCATCAACTGGATAAACAAGTCGTGCTCCGGGTAAAGCTCGGGAGCGCACATGGGCGACTTGAAATAAAAGCTGAGCCACTCCTGAATCCCCCGCATTCCGGCGCGCTTGGCGAGGTCGAGGAACAGCACCAAATCGAGGACGATGGGCGCCGCGAGGATGGAATCGCGGCACAGGAAATCCACCTTGATCTGCATCGGGTAGCCGAGCCAGCCGAAAATATCAATGTTGTCCCAGCCTTCTTTATTGTCGCCGCTGGGCGGGTAATAGTTGATGCGGACCATGTGATGGAAATTGCCGTAAAGCTCGGGATATATCTTGGGCTGGAGAATATATTCCAGGGCGCCGAGCTTGGATTCTTCCTTGGTCTTGAACGAGCCGGGATCGTCGAGAACTTCGCCATCGCGGTTTCCCAGAATGTTGGTGGAAAACCAGCCACGCAGGCCGAGCATGCGGGATTTCAGTCCCGGCGAGAGGATGGTCTTCATCAGGGTTTGGCCGGTCTTGAAGTCCTTGCCGGCGATGGGGACATCTTTTTCCTTCGCGTAGTTGAGAAGTGCGGGGACGTCCGCGGTCAAGTTGGGCGCGCCATTGGCGTAGGGCACGCCCTCGCTGATGGCGGCGTAGGCGTAAAGCATGGAGGGAGCGATCGCCGGGTGATTCGACTTCATGGCCTTCTCGAATGACGCCATGTCCCTGTGAACATCCTCAGGCTTCATGAAAATTTCAGTGGAACCGCACCACACCATGACGAGGCGGTCGAGCTTGTTCTTCTTTTTGAAGTCGCGTATGTCCTCGCGGATTTGCTCGGCGAGGTCGAATTTCGTCTTGCCCTTCTTGACGTTCGGGCCGTCAATATTTTTCACATAATTGCGGTCGAATGCGGCCTTCATGGGCTTCAAGCCCTTCAGAAACTTTTCGGCCTTGGCCAGGTCTTGCGGGTTGAGCACGCCCGCATTGGATGCGGCCTGGAAGGCATTGTCTGTGTAGATGTCCCATCCGCCGAAGACGAGATCATCGAGTCCCGCCAGGCGCACGAATTCCTTGATTTTCGGCACGCGCGACTCGGTGCGCTTTCCCAGCCGGATTGTGCCCATCTGTGTGAGCGAGCCCACCGGAACGGACTCACCCTGCCTTACCAATTCCACCCCGGCCATCAGCGTAGTGCTCACGGCTCCCATTCCGGGCGTGAGCACGCCAAGTTTTCCTTTTGGCGGAGCAATACTTCCGGGCCTGCGCATGCGTTTTCCCCCTGTTTGATTCGAAGATGTAGCAGCTCCGGTTCGAAGCTGCCTCCCATTACCCGCTCGATTTTAGAATGGCGGGAACCACCAAGGGAAAGATGATGCTGCATCCGGACGATTTTTGCAAATCCATTCCCAGGGAGAATTGAACGGAGGGACTGCGGGCGCGCATCTTGCTTCCGCTCTGCCGCCTATGGTAGTTTGCCCTCTGCGTACGGCGCAACCCGCCGCGAGCGAAAATTTGCCCGCCGAACTTCTTAAGGTGTCACCGCAGGCACCGGAGCCCCATTTGATCGAATATGCCGCGGGCTTCATCGAACGCGGAAGCGTCATCGGAATTCCCACGGATACGTTCTATGGACTCTCCGCTGACCCCTTCAATCTCTCCGCCATCGAGCGGGTGTTTCAAGTGAAGGGCCGGCCGGAAACACGCGCATTGCCCATCCTGGTGAATTCAATCGAGCAAGCCGTGACGCTGGCTCGCGACGTTCCCGACGCGTTCCTGGCGCTGGCCAACAAATTCTGGCCCGGCCCGTTGACGCTTGTAGTGGAAGCTACGCATCGCTTGCCGCTCAAGGTGACGGGTAACAGCGGGCGCGTGGCGTTGCGCTGGCCGGACTCGGCCGTCCCCGCAGCGCTGATCGAGGCGGCGGGCGGCCCCGTCACGGGCACGAGCGCGAATCTTTCCGGCCATCCCTCCTGCACCAACGCGCAGCAGATCGTGGAGCAGCTTGGGAACCGCCTTCCGCTCATCCTCGATTCAGGCGACACGGGCGCTACGCTGGCTTCAACCATCGTGCGGATAGACGGCGACGAGTGGTGCGTGGTGCGCGAGGGAGTCCTGCCCGAGTCCGAACTCAGAAAAGCGTTCGATTCGTAAAGTGCGGCCAATCGCCCGCGCGCCCGGCATAGTTTGGGAGTTCGGGCGGGGAAATTCTCACTCGTAGCGTAGACATTCCGTGGGTTCGAGAGCGGCGGCCTTTTCGGCGGGCAAGTATCCAAACGAGACGCCGATGATGCAGGAAACAGCGAAAGCCACCACGACCGATAACCAGGAAAAAGGGACGCTCATATCATCGGGCAGGAGAGGACGAACCACAATGGGGACGGCGATGCCCGCGAGGATGCCCGCCAGAGCGCCCGTGCCGCTGATCAAGACCGCCTCGGATAGAAATTGGCGTCGAATATCCTCGCGGCGCGCTCCTACGGCCCTTCGCACGCCAATCTCGTGGGTCCGCTCCTTCACCGTCACGAGCATGATATTCATCACATTCACGCCCCCCACCGCCATGCAAATGAAAGCAAGCGCGAGCAACGAAAGCGACGTGGCAAGTGAAATACTGCGCACCACATCGAGGAGCGAATTCAGATTTTCCACGCGATATGCGGCGCCGGGCCGATGCCTGCTTCGCAAAATCTCTCCCACACGGCGCGTGACGAGGGGTACGTCGTCGGGATCGCCGGCCTGGGCGTAGAGAGTGACGAACACGTCGTTCCCCGTGATGTAGGAAATCACGGAAAAAGGCGCGAGAATCGTATACCGCTCGATTTCCGTCAGCCCCAGCGTGGATCCTGCTTCCCGAAAGACGCCGACCACAGTGAATGTAAGTTCGCCGGCCCGGATATTCTTGCCGATGGGGTCATCGTTGGGGAACACCTCGCTCGCCAACTCTTGTGTCAGAAGACATACCTTGGTTCGAGAAGCGAACTCATCCTGATCCAGGTAGCGTCCGCGCAAAATTTGCAGGTGGCGGATGTTTCCAAAATCCTCCGTAACGCCGACCAAGTTCGCGGAATAGACCTTGGAGGCAACATCAATCGTGGTTGGGAGGTGAGTCGAGCCGGCCACTTGCGCCACCTGCGGAATATTGTCACGCAGGGCCTGAGCGTCCGCCGGATTGAGTTCGTCGGCGAGCGCCGCGGGTCCTCCTGTCCGCAGCACTTCCGCGTAAACGAGATTCGAGCCGATAGATTCGATGAGACCAACGAGGTATTGCCGGGCAGTGAGAGAAACAGTGACGACAAGAACCACGCAGGCCGTGCCAATGGTGATTCCCAGCGTGGAGAGAAATGAACGCAGTTTATGCGCCCCGAGGGCGCGAAAGGCTTCGGTCCAAGTGCTCGAAAGAATCATTACGGCAATCCTAACACACCCTTTTCACGTGCTCTTCGCGCACCGGGCCGCCGGCTCGGCCCGTAATCGCGTAGACGGCGAGGATGACGATCTCAGGGTCAATTGGATGACGGTAACGCTCAAAAGTGTTCGTAAGGTAATAGATCAGCGGAAAAACCAGCAAAGCCAGCGCATACGGCCACGCCACTGTGGAGTGTAAAGCGAACGCCCGCCAGAGGCCTGTGAGCGAGAGGACGGTCAAGCCGGTGCAAAAAATGATGGCGGCAGGGTCGAATGGTTCATCAGGATCAAATGTCTCATCGAGTCGGCCCCCGGCGGGCAAACTCCAGAATCTTGTCCACGTCTGCACAATCCGGCGAAGTGTAAGGCACGCGACGAATCTTGGATGGCTGCGGATGAATTCAATGGCCTGCTCTCGCTTCTTGGCCATAAACCCGAGTTCGCCGAGACGATAGAACTCCTCCATCTCCTCAGGAGTCGTGGCCGTGTGGGACGCGGCCCAATTGAAGTGGAGTGAGTCGGCGTTGTTTCCAATATAAATGTTCTGCCAGAAATTGTCCCGGAAGGGAATGAACCGGTGGAACACGTGATAATTCCGCGCGACCCAGGGGGAAATCACAAGCACTAATGCAAGTCCCGCGACGGTGACGGGCATGCGCCAAGCGCGCCCTTGGCGGTGCAGGCGGTAACACACCCAACCACAAAGAAAAGGCAGCAGCGAAAGCACGGACGGATTATCCAGTGCCGTGATTCCCCATAGCAGGCCGAAGCCAGCCCACGCCGCGAGAGGTGCCGGCCGCTCGAAGCGAAGAGTCGTCAGGAAAATGCAGGTCAGCAGAAGCGTGGCGAGACACACGTCGGAAATCAATTGGGTCGAATGAAAAATTGAGAAAGGGAAGAGCGCCCAGGCCCATGCCGCCCAGCCACCCACGGCTGCTCCAAAACTTTCGCACCCGATGAAGTAAATCGGCAGGCAGGTGAGCGCGGAGAAAAGGCAATCGAGCGAGAGGATTACCAGCCCAGAGACCGTCGTATAGATGCCGAATACTTTGAACACCCCAGCCATCAGCAACATATAGAGAGGCGCGGCTATTGCAGTGGGGCCGGTCTCGGCGAAAAGAGGGTCGCTGTAGCCTCGGCCCAAAACCATGGCGCGCGCAATTCTTCCCCCTTCATATCCGAAGGCCCAATGGTCGCGCGCCGGATTGAGCGCCCCCTGATACTGAAATGCAAGAACAAGCAGGCGAATTCCGAGCGCCACGGCAAAAGCCAACGGAAGTGAATCGCGAATCCGCTGGAACCTGCCAGGTGTGCCCGCTTGAGCGGCAGAACGTTGGTTCATTCGAAAAATCATAATCTCCTAACGGCCGGCATTTCGCGCTGACCTGCGGCCTTCGGAGTTGCATTGCCAGCCCAGCTCACAATTGCAAATATGGCGAGAACAAGGATTTCGGGGTCAATGGAGTGGCGATAGCGCTCGAATACTTCCGTCACATAGTAGAGCAGGGGAAAAATAAGCAGAACGAGCGCGTACAACCAGGCCACTTCCGCCCGTTGCTTAAACGCCCTCCACAGTCCGTCGAGCGCGAGAATAGCCATCGCCGCGGAAAGGATTATGAAGAACGGATCGAAGGGGTCATCGGGATCGAAGTTCTCCTCGATTTCGCCCTGCGGGGACCTCCAAAACCCAGTCCAGAATGTCACTATGCGACGGGCCGTCAGTCGCGCGAATATATCAGGATGGCTGCGAAGGAACTCAATCACCAGGCCTCGTTTTTTGGTTACATAAGGGGTTTCGCCCAGGCGAGTGACTTCCTCCAGCTCATGTTCATCCGTAGCGGGCTGCACTCCCTCTCGGCCTGCGCTCAACGAGTCCATGCGATTGCCGGCAGAGAGCGTCTCCCAAAAGGTATCGCGAAAAGGAATAAATCGGTGAAAGACGCAATAGTTGCGTGCGAACCAGGGAGAGACCACAACTGCCAGTGTCATTCCGGCCACCATAAGGGGCGTGCGCCAGGCACGTCCTTGCTGGTGGAGGCGGTAACACGCCCATCCACATAAGACCGGCGCCACCGAGAGTACGGCGGGATTGCTCATAGCCGCGGCGCCCCAGAGAAGGCCGTAGCCAGCCCACGCCACCAGGCTGCCGGAGCGCTGCAGTCGAAGCGTGACGAGAAACAGACAGGTGAGCAGGAGCGCGGTGAGGCAGGTATCCCAAACCATGTTCGTGGAATGAAAAATCGCGTAGGGGGAAAATGCCCAGGCCCACGCCGCCCAGCCGCCCACAGCAGCCCCAAAACTCTCGCGGCCAATGAAGTAGATCGGCACGCAGGTGAGCGCGGAGAAAAGGCATTGGAGCGATAGGACCACGATGGCAGAGGACGTCGTATAGATGCCAAATACTTTGAACACTCCCGTGAGAAAGAAAGGATAAAGCGGCGTCACCTGGGCCGTCGGACCACTCTCCGTGAAAAGCGGGTCGCTGTAACCACGGCCTGCAAGCAGGGCCCGGGCGATTCTTCCCATCTCATAACCGAATGCCCAATGGTCCCGCGCGGGATTGAGCGCACCTTGATACTGAAATGCCATAACGAGCAGGCGAATCGCCAGCGCCACGATGAAAGCCCAGAACAGCGAATCGCGAATTCGTTCGATTTTGCTACTCATGTCCGGCCGGCTGCTCGAGTTTTACCTCATCCAAAAAATCATAATCCCCGCCGGGAGAGAGGGCGATTCCCGTGACCGTGTCGCGATGCACGCAAACGCTGTCGACGTACCAAAGATTGATGTATGGCTCGTCCTCGGCGACCATCTTCTGAATCTCCGACAATATTTCCTTGCGTTTTTCGTGGTTCATTTCCATGCGCTGCTGATCGAGCAGGGCGTCTAGGGCCGGATTATGGTAGTGGCCGCGATTGGCGCCGAGAGGCGGCATGCGCCGGGAGCTGAAGACGTCATCGAAAATATCGGGATCGTTGTTTGCGTAACCCGTCCAGATAAGGGTATAGAGTTGAAAGCTTCCGCGCGAGACGTCCGCGAGGAGCGTGGCGCTTTCGAGGGGGCGCAGTTCAAGCACGACACCGACGCGCTTCCATTCGTCCGCCAAAACCTCGCCGAGCAATCGCGCCGACTCTTCCGTCGAAGTTTTCAGCTCCAAATGGAAGCGCACGCCATCGGCCCCACGCGGAAATCCGGCCGCGTCGAGCAACTGCTCCGCGCGCGCGGGATCGAATCCGTACTGTCTCACGTCCGGTTCGTACGCCCAGTTGTACGGCGGGAGCAGGCTGGAGGCGGCTCTCGCCTGCCCGCGCAGAAGATATTGGATCATCGTGGCGCGATCGGTGGCGTAGGCCAGCGCTTGGCGAACCTCGCGATGGGCGAGGAAGGGATCATCGAAATTAAACGCCACATACCTGAGTTGTGTGCCGGGCGACTCTGTGACTTCGATCCCCGGCTGTTCGGCCAGCACAACGACCATGTCTGGGGCAAGCGAATTCACGCCTCCCACATCGGCAGTGCCTTTGCGCAACTCGAGGGCGCGCACGATGGCATCGGTTACGATCCGGAAACGGACTCGGCCGACGCTCGGTGGCGTCGCAAAGTAATCCGGATTCCGCGCAAGAACAATTTCCTCGTCCTCCGTCATGCTTACGAACCGAAATGGCCCTGTTCCGATTGGATCGCGTGCGAGCTCCGTACCGGAACCCCGCGGGACGATCCCAATGCCCATGCGGGCTAGAACGGAGGAGAGGAACGATGCATAAGGCTCGCTGAGGCGAATGATCACCGTTGCGTCATCGGGAGCCTCCACCGATTGGACCCGCTGGAATGCACCTCGCTTCGGCGTCCGCACTGCGCCCGAAATTATGGAATCGAGCGTGAACTTCACGTCGGCGGAAGTTAGCGGACGCCCATCGTGGAACTTCACTCCCCTCCGAAGGTGGAACACATAAGTCAGCGGATTGGGAGTTTCCCAACTTTCGGCCAGGTCGGGGACCACATTCGTTTGCGCGTCGCGCTGGACCAAGCCGTCGAAGATGAGGCCATCGAGCTCCTCCGATTGCGCGTCTGTGCCAATGCGCGGGTCGAGATTTGCGGGCTGGGACTCGATCAGAAAATTCAGCGTCCCAGGTTCTACTGCGGGCCGATTCGCGCAACCCGCCGCGCCCAGGGCGAGCCACGCTGAGACTGCTGCTATCGCGGCCCGGCGCATAAACCAGAGCGGAATTCGGGGCATCCCAGCGTCCTTTGCTCCTTGCCTCCGGCTTTCGCCATCATTTATTTCTTCTCCGGCGCCACGGGTCGACGCTCTTTCCCATCACGACTGGACGCCTGGCCCCCGTGGCGGAGGGCAAGTTATTTACGCGTCCGTGATAGGCCTCATAAGCCAGCACGGCGAAGGCAAAGGCTTCCTTGGCCTCGGCGGAGACACCATAGCGGCTGGAGGGCGATATTTCGATGCCCGGAAGCGCCGCCGCAAGCTGGGCCATAATCAAAGGATTGTGCGTGCCTCCCCCGGCGACGATTAATTCCTCCACCTTGGCGCGCGGCAGAATGAATCGGCGAAAGGCGTCGGAAATGGAAAAAGCAGTGAACACCGCCGCCGTGCGCAGCAAATCCACCGGCTCGGTGTGATGCCTTTTTCCCCAGTCCACGAGCCGCTCCACATAAGCGCGACCGAACTGCTCGCGCCCTGCCGTCTTAGGAGGCTTCTTCCTAAGATACTTCTCTCGCATGAGCCGCGCCAGGAGTTCCGGAATGGTGCGCCCCTTCAGCGCCATGCGCGCGTCGCGGTCGAAGGAGGCGCGGCCACGCGTGATGCGCTCGGCCAAAGCGTCCACGATCATGTTGCCAGGGCCGGTGTCGAACGCGAAGACATCTTCCGACCGCGCACCCGCGGGAATCACGGTGACGTTGGCAATTCCTCCGATATTCAGCGCCACGCGGCCGAGCTTCGCGTGCCGATAAAGCAGATAATCGACGAAAGGCACAAGCGGCGCCCCTTGCCCGCGGGCGGCCATATCCGCGGGACGAAAATCCGCAATCGTGGGTATTCCCGTCCGTTCGGCAATTACGTTCGGCTCGCCAATCTGCATCGTGGAGGCCATGTGCCACCCCGCCCGCGACCATTTATTCGCGCCCTGGTGGTGGATGGTCTGTCCATGCGAGCCGATCACCGAAATTTTGCGCAGAGGCACTCGCCAAACCTGGCATGCCTCAATCACCGCCTCCGCAAATTCCTTGCCCAGACGAAAATTCAGCTCGCTTATCTCCGCGCCCGTGGTTGCGCCGCCGTTCGCGAGGCGCAGAATGGCATCGCGCACGCGCCGTGGGAAGGGAACGTGATGATGCCCTTCGAGCCTGGCCTCCACCCTGGGCGGCGCGCCGGAGATGGACGCGAGCGCCACGTCAATGCCGTCCGCCGAATTTCCCGACATGATTCCCAGCACCCGCATGACGCTCCTTGCGGCCCGCAAACGGCGAACGGCGGGCTAATCTAACTGTTTCTGCAGCGTCGCCAGCAGATTGAGCGCTTCGAGCGGCGTCAGCTTATTTAGATCCGCGTCTCGCAGCGCCTCAAGCACGGATTCATCGAGAGCCGCAAAACTCGCCTGCCGGGGTGCGAGCCGCGCGGCTCCGGGAGAAAGCTCGCCGGCGAGTTTTTCTTCGCTCTGCTCATGGCGGCGCAAGATTTCACGCGCGCGTGCAATTACAGCGTCCGGCAGCCCGGCCAGCCGGGCCACTTCGATGCCATAGCTTTTGCTTGCGCTTCCCGGTTCGACGCGCCTCAGAAACACAATCTCGCTCCCGGCCTCGCGCACCGATACGTGGACGTTCTTCACTCCCGCGAGCAATGGCTCGAGGTCCGTGAGTTCATGGTAGTGCGTGGCGAAGAGCGTCCGCGGCCGCGCGCCTGAGTGCAGCGCCTCCGCCACGGCCCAGGCAATGGAGAGTCCATCGAAGGTCGAAGTGCCGCGGCCCACCTCGTCGAGCAGCACCAAGCTTGCGGGCGTCGCCGTATTCAGAATCGCGGCAACTTCGCTCATTTCCACCAGGAAGGTCGAACGCCCACGCGCCAGATTATCCGACGCCCCGATGCGCGTGAATATGCGGTCGACGAGCGGCAGCTTGGCTTGCGCCGCCGGAACGAACGATCCCGCCTGTGCCAGGATGGAAATAAGCGCCGTCTGCCGCAAATAAGTGGATTTTCCGCCCATGTTCGGCCCGGTGATAATCAGCAGGAACGGCGAAGTATCGCCGAGATACAAATCGTTGGGCACGAAGCGCTCGCCGCGTTCCTCGAGTAGTTTTTCGATCACCGGATGGCGCCCCCCGGCGATCACGAGCTCGCCGCGGCGGGAGTCTGTCGTGTCTTTTGCCGCTTGTGGCTGACGCGCCGGCGCGGCAGCGCTTTCCGTAAACGCGGGCCGGGAATAGTTCCGCGCCGCGGCAATGCGCGCGAAATTCACGAGCACGTCGAGCTGCGCGATGGCTGCCGCCGTTCGCCGCAGCCGGGCCGCGTTTTGCGCGATGGTATCGCGGATATCCACGTACAGACGCCGCTCGATTTCAAGCACTCGCTCCTCGGCGGAGAGAATTTTGCGCTCCTGCTCCTTCAATTCGCCGGAGGTAAATCGTTCCGCGCCCACGAGCGTCTGTTTTCTCTCGTAGTCCGCGGGCGCGAGATGTAGATTGGGCTTGGACACCTCGATGTAATAGCCGAACACCTGGTTATAACGGATTTTCAGCGAGGCGATTCCCGTGCGCTTTCGTTCGCGCTCCTCCATGGCCGCGATGATTTGGCGTCCGTGCTTCATAGTGTCGCGCAGCTCATCGAGCTGCGCGTGGAAGCCGGGCCGGATCACGCCCGGTTCGTTGGGCAACGCCGGAGGGTCGTCCGCAATGCCGCGCGCGATAATTTCGCGGACGTCCGCCATTTCGTCGAGCTGTTCGCGCAGAGCCGCGAGCCGTGCGGCGGCCTTTACTTCCGTTCCTAGCAACTCCCGCAGGCGCGGAACCCGTTCGAGCGACGCCCGGAGCGCGAGCAGGTCCCGGGGCGTAGCCACCCCGAGCGTCACGCGACTAGCCAGCCGCTCGAGGTCCAAAATATTTTCGAGTTCCCGCCGAATCTCCTCGCGCAGCACCGTGCGCGACTTCAAGTCCGCCACCGCGTCGAGCCGCGACTCGATCTCGTCGAGCGCAATCTCAGGACGCAGAAGCCAGCCGCGCACGAGGCGCGCTCCCATGCTCGTGGCGGTTTCGTCGATAGCGCCGACGAGTGTGGCGCCCGCGTCTTCTCCGGGAGCAGGCTCCGCCAGCTCGAGATTCCGCACCGTCACCTGGTCGAGAATCATGCGATCCTGCTGCTCGTAATACGTGATTCGGTCCAGGTGCTCGAGACCTGTTCCGGAGGGCCGAGCGGATGCCCCCGCCGCGGTATCCTCCGGTTTGCGCGAGCTGATTGCAGATGTCTCCCGCAGATAGTGGACGATGGCTCCGGCGGCCGCGGCGGCCTGAGCGTGCCCGGCCAGCCCTAGTCCATCGAGGCCGGCCAGTCGGAACTGTTCTTCGAGCAGGCGCGTTGCGTGATTGGCCTCGAAAATCCATCCATCGAGGCGCGTTTCGACCGCGCCAGGGGCATGGAAATGGAGTTGTGCCGGGCTAGCATTCGATTCGGGGAAGAGCGTGGGCTTCGCGGAACGCGGCAACAGAATTTCACGCGGCCGCAAAATACCGAGTTCATCGGCCAAGCGCGCTTCAGCCTTCTCGCCGGAAAATTCGGTGGAGCGAAATTCCCCCGTGGACAAATCCACGAATGCCAGGCCGATTCTCGGTTCCGCCAGGCGGGCCGGTGGCCGCCCACCTGCTGCCGCGGCGGCGGAAGCTGCGGCAGTGCGCGCCACCGCCGCGAGGAAATTATTTTCTCTGGGTTCTACAAGTGACGTGTAGGCCGCCGTGCCCGGCGTGAGCACGCGAATTACTTCGCGCCGCACCAGCTTCTTCCCGGGACCCGGCTCCTCCATCTGTTCGCAGATAGCCACCTTGTGGCCTGCACGGATAAGCCGCGCGATATAATTCTCAGCCGCATGGTAGGGAACTCCGCACATGGGCACGGGCGCGCCCTTCTCCTTATTGCGCGCGGTGAGCGTGATTTGCAAGATACGCGAGGCGACCACTGCGTCGTCGAAGAACAGCTCGTAGAAATCCCCCAGACGAAAGAGCAGCAGCGCGGCCGGATGCTGCTTCTTGGCGGCGTGATACTGCTGCATCAGCGGAGTTGTCGGATCGTCCTTCATGGATGCGCCAGGCCCTGGTAGGGAAGCGATTATGCTGTTGCGCGCTCTCGTTTGGCAACACCGTTCCTCAGCTTCGCGGCGTTTCCTTAGCCACGGCACGGCTGAGCTATACTCAGGCGTGACTTCTCGCGGCCTTACAAATCGCGAAATTGAAATCAAATTGCGCGTCGCCGATGCGCCGCTAATCCTCAGCAAACTTCGGCGGCTCCGGGCTGCGTCGCGCGGGCGCGTTTTCGAGCGAAACACGCTCTACGACGCGCCTGATTTCGCGCTTCGCCGCGCTGGCTGCATTTTGCGCCTGCGCACCGAAACGCCGGCGGCGCGCGGCCGCGCAAAGGGCAAGGCAGCGACGCTCTTCAGCAAGCGCGCTCGCGCCGTCCTGGCCATGAAGGCGCCCGTGCTCTCGGCCTCCCGCCGGTATAAGGAGAGGCTCGAACGCGAATCGCCTATCGGCAATTCCAACGGCTGGCTGGCAATTCTTCGCTCCGTCGGCTTCCACGAAGTGTTCCGCTACGAGAAATATAGGACGGCATTTCGAGTTCGCAGGCTCGAAGTGGACCTGGATGAAACACCCATCGGCACTTTCCTCGAGCTCGAGGGCGCTCCGGACAATATTGACCGCATGGCACGCACCCTCGGCTATTCGCCCCAAGACTATATCCGCGCCACGTATGGCGAGCTTTACGCAAACCATTGCCGCCGGCGAGCGCATTTTCCGCGCGATATGGTCTTTCCTGCATAAAAATTTCGTAAAACGCGCACTCTTTGCTTGACAAAATGCGCGTCTGCCTTTACTAGTCGAGGTGAGCACAAGCGCATCGAAATGGAAGAGCTTTCGTCCAATTCGGAGCCTGGAAGTAATCGCACCGCCGGGCCGCAGGGGACCCGGCAAGCGCAGTCCGATACTCCGCTCATGAAGGAACGCTGCTCCCGCGCCATACGCGTCCACGGGGGCAGGGAGGCGATGCCCGCCAGGGTGTAATCCTAGGGCTGTGGTTTTCTGCCCGTGGCCGGGAACGTCTCCGGCCACGGGCTTTTTTTATTTGGCGAGGCCACGGGCTTCGCGCCAGCCATCCATCGAAAGCATTGCAAACGGGCCGCAAGAACAAGGAGCCATCATGCTTCACGCGACAGAAATCCTGGGCGCCGAGACGTACGATTCTCTCGGCAATTTTGTGGGCCGGGTCAAGGAAATGTTCATCGTCCCGGACGAACAGCAGAACCGCGTCTCGCGCCTGCTGCTGGGACGCGGGCAATATCGCCCGCTTGTGGCGCGCTATGACCAGATTGCATCCGTCACTCCCGGCCGCGTCAATCTTACGATCGATGAATCCGCGCTCGAGCTTTACCATCCCAACGAAGCGTGGCTGGCGGTCCGGAAGGACCTGCTCGACCAACAGATTATTGACACCCACGGGCGCAAGGTGGTCCGTGTGAACGATGTGGACCTCGCCGATCAACGCACGAATGGCAACACCGAATTGCGCATCACGGATGTGGATGTGGGTGTGCAGGCCGCCGTGGGCCGGCTGCTGCAGGGATTGGTTCCACCACTGGCCATTCGGCGTATTCAGAGCAAGCTTCCGGCCAAGACCATCCGCTGGGAATTCGTCAACTTGATCGAGCCGGACCCGCTGCGCCGCGTGAAGCTGCGGCTTTCCGGCGAAAGGCTGGCGCAGCTGCATCCCGCCGATCTAGCCGACATCATGGAAGAGCTTTCACCCGACGAGCGGCAATCCATTTTTGATTCGCTTGACGAGGAGACCGCTGCGGAAACCATCGCTGAGTTGGATAAGCGTCTACAGACGCAGGTGGTGGAAAAGCTCGCGCCCGGGAAAGCGGCGGATATCATCGAGGAAATGAACCCGGATGAGGCCGCGGATCTGATCCAGAGCCTGGAGCCCGAGAAATCGGCGGAAGTGCTCGAAGAAATGGAGCACCGAGAGGCACAGGAAGTGGAAAAGCTGCTGCGCTTCGAGCAGAACACCGCCGGAGGCATGATGAATCCAGAAATCGTAGCGGTAGGGGAAGACGCCACGCGCGGCGAGGTGCTGGACTACATCCGGTTCCACGATATTCCCGTGGACCAGCTCGACAACATCATCCTCGTCAATCGCGAGGCTGCTCTGGCCGGCACGGTTCCGCTGGCGCGGCTTCTTCTCGCGAGCCCGGAGCAGCGCATGTCTGAGTTCTTATTCGAGCCGCTGCTTTCCGTCAGTCCGGAGATGAATGACAAAGAAGTTTTCGAAATTTTCGATAAATACAATCTGCGCAGCTTGACCGTGGTGAACGAGCAGAACCATCCCATTGGCGCCATCACAGTGGACGACGTGGTCACCCGGTTGCGTGCGCGAATGTAGCGAGCGGCGCCACGGATGCGGCGTGGCTGTGAACTCGCAATTCTCGGAGCTATGAACCTGGTATTGTCATGAGCAGCCCATTCACAGACGCGCTTGCCCGCTGGACCGGCCACGGCAGAGAATTCATGCGCCGGACGCGATCTGTGCGGCGGCGCCTGGCCGTGCTTCTGGCGGTCGTCGGGCCGGGCTTGATCACCTCGAATGTGGATAACGATGCGGGCGGCATCACCACGTACACCATCGCCGGGGCGCAGTTCGGCTACGCGCTGCTGTGGTCGCTGATTCCTATGACCATCGCCCTCTACGTGAGCGAGGAGATGTGCGCGCGCTTGGGCGTGATCACCGGCAAGGGGCTTTCGGACCTGATTCGCGAGGAATTTGGGTTTCGTTCGACTTTCTTCGTCATGCTGGCAGCGCTGGCCGTGGATTTGGGAAACACGGTGGCGGAGTTCGCGGGGATAGCCGCAGCGATGCAAATTTTCGGCATCAGCAAGTACGTTGCCGTGCCCATTGCGGCCATTGCCGTGTGGATTCTGGTGGTGCGCGGCACGTACCGGCAGGTGGAGAAAATTTTTCTGGTAGCCTGCGGTTTCTATCTCACGTACGTTGTCTCGGCATTCCTTGCCAAGCCGGATTGGCTGGTTGCCGCGAAGGAAACCGTCATCCCATCGCTGCATATGAATGCCGCTTACCTCCTGATGCTCACGGGACTGATCGGCACGACCATTGCTCCCTGGCAGTTCTTCTACATGCAGGCTAGCTTCGTCGAAAAGCGCGTGGGGCCGCGACAATATAAGCACGCGCGCATGGACGTGTTGGTGGGCAGTATCTCCTGCATGGTGATCGTATTCTTCGTGATTGTTTGCTGCGCCGCCACGTTGCATGTTCATGGCCTGACGAATATCACGGACGCGGGGCAGGCGGCGCAGGCGCTCGAACCGCTCGCGGGCAAATGGGCAGCCGGGCTTTTCGCGTTTGGATTGCTGAACGCGTCGCTTTTCGCCGCGTCCATTTTGCCCCTTTCGACAGCGCATGTGATTTGCGAGGGCCTGGGGTTCGAGGCGGGCCTGGACAATAAGCTCAAGGAAGCGCCGACATTCTATGGGCTTTACACCGCGTTGATCGTTGTCGGCGCCGGAATCATTTTGATTCCCAGGGCGCCGCTACTGAAGATTCTGGTGCTGTCGCAGGTGGCCAACGGCATCTGGCTGCCCGTGGTCCTGATTTTCATTCTGCTCCTGATCAACCGGCGCGACTTGATGGGCGTTCACGTCAACACTCTAGGGTTCAACCTCGTGGCGTGGGCCGCCAGCATCGTCATGATTATTCTCACTGTGGTACTCGTCTACGCCACGATCTTCAATCCCTCCGCCGCCGGTCTCGGCGGCACCATCTTGAATCTCCACTTTTTTTAGTTTTTCTTTGCCGCACGTAGGCATCAAGAGGCGGAGACGCGCAGCATTTTGTTCCCGCCCTTTTGGAATTCGTAGGGAACGCGGGCGACTTCGCAGCGGTAGCCCTCCTTGCCGAGCCTTTCAAGCGAAGGCGAAAGATGTGGCGAATATTCGTTCCTGAAGCTCGAGAAGAGTGGGAAAATGCGCGCCTCTCTCGCCACGCGGCACAGGTCACGGATGGAATCGAGATGGAATTCGAGAGTGAGCGACTCCGAATATGTAAAGAGGAAGTGAGAGCACAGCGCCAGATCGAATTCGCCATCGCGAAAGGGAAGCACCGGCAGTTCCAAGGCGCGGTAACGACCCTCGCGAAGTCCCGCCGGATAATCGTCGAGAAACCGGTTCATGGCCTGCATGCGAACCTGGCCTAGATGTTCGGGCGATTTTATCTCCCGCCACACGAATTTCTCGCGATGCTGCTCGGCGGCCTCAATCATCGAGCTATAACCTTCCCCGATGCGCTTGCGAATATCGTCCGCGGAGAGCTTGTAGATAGGATCGCAGGAGACCACACTCGCACCGCGCTCGCGCAATTCGGCGTTGAAACTAGCGGGCCCCGCGGCGCAATCGAGAATTTCCAAGGCCAGCTCGCGCGCAGATAGGTTGAACATCCGCACGTACTCATCGAGCGAACGTCCCCACGGCGCAGCTTGGCCCAGAATCTCCGCCATTGAATCTCCTTGTTTCTGGATTTGAGAATTATGGCATGGACGGCGGAGCGAGGGGCCGCCGGCCCTTCGCCCCGTTTATCAAACGGGTCTTCACGGCTGGTGTGGAGAGGTGGTTTTTATAGAGGAGACCCGGCTCCCAAAAGGCGATGCAGCGAATTCCTCATCCAGGAAAGTGGTCCTATTACCTGTGCGATATTGAACAGTATTGTGTTATCGCGTGTTCTAAGATGTGCGGGCTCGGCGGCTTCATTGCAGAGAAGGCTGATATATAAGCAGCGAGAAAGGTACACA
>Ga0307479_10001770_pt1 | contig 19714 bp, 15 predicted proteins | sample atmos_gasesECM4C_FD_203743 | JGI IMG/M metagenome (GOLD analysis project Ga0307479, IMG submission 203743) | Hardwood forest soil microbial communities from Morgan-Monroe State Forest, Indiana, United States - atmos_gasesECM4C_515 | ecosystem: Environmental > Terrestrial > Soil > Temperate...
CGGCAGGAATGGGTTCGACTGGTGACCCGGGACTGGCATTTCTCGACCATCTATCAGGTGCAATCGGGAATGCCGTTCACGATCTCTGTATTCGGTGATACGGCGAATTCGGGGACGGTGCTGGGCGAGAATCCGATACGGGCCAATGTAACTGGCCAGCCGGTGTTTGGCCCCGGCACACGAACCGCGGCGGAGTGGTTTAACCCCGGTGCGTTTGCAGCGCCTCCGGCGTTTACCTACGGCAATGCGGGTCGGAACTCTGTTTATGGCCCGCCGCTGCAAACGATGGACTTTGCGCTGGCACGCGCCTTCCGCATCAGCGAAAGATCCAGCTTCCAATTTCGGGCCGAGGCCTTCAACGCGCTGAACAAAGTGAACCTCGGCACGCCAAACCGCTTCGTGAATACGCCGCAGTTTGGAACGATTACCATGGCCATGACCCCGGGACGCGAGATTCAGTTGAGTGGCCGGTTTTCCTTCTAAGATTTCGGAAATTTGGGGCAGTCTAGTTCAAAAGAAGAATCAGTACACCTGTCTCCGCCGCTGGGCGCGTGGTGAACATGACCGCCCAGAAGGCGCCAACCTATGCGGGAAGTATCGAAGAAACTCTGTTAATGGAGCAGGCGAGAGAGAGTAAAATCTGCTCATGGTGTTCACGAAGCGGCTTCGCGAGGGTGTGCGCCGCGGGGAGATCACGTGCGGCGTGCGGTTCTGGATGCGTCCACACGTGCGAGTTAGCGCGCGTTACCCGATGGGAGAAGGCGCGATCGAGATCGATTCGATTGAGCCGATCGGGTTTCCGGACATTACTCCGGAGTTGGCACGCGAGTCGGGATTTCTGGGCGTGCTGGATTTGCTCAAGGTGGCGAAGCACGGCCGAAGCGAGAAGATTTATTTGGTGCGGTTTCACTACGTGCGGTCGCGGGGGAAGAGAGTCGCGAAGCGGAAGAAGGCGGCCACTCGCTAAAGAGCCCTGCTTACAGCGCGCGATGAGACGCGAGCCTAGCCTTAGTGTCGAGGAAGTTCTCCGCCTTAAATGCCTGTTCGAGTAGATGAAACCGAGGCTCTAGCAACTGCCCCCAAACACGCCAGCTAGTGTCCAGCATGTCGAGTTTTGTGTTTGCCGTGGGATCCGCGAGATGCACGGCGTCGAGCAGGTCGAAAAACTCAGTGGGTGCAATTGTCGCGGCCACTTGCACTTCATAGTTCTCGCTGCGCCACCGGCAAAATTTGAAAATCAGAGACCCTGAAGCCAAGCATACGTAATCCATATTGCTGTCATTTGTCTCGGGCTTCGGGTCCGAGATGACTCTTGCTCCGTGCACGTCGAACAAGGATGGAATTGCCTCCTTGATCTCCTGCGCAAAACCGTTCCGAATCCAGCGGTCAAACGCCGGATTCAACCACCAAGAAAAAAGCATTTGGTAGATCAATCGCAGAACAAATCCGATCGGTAAGAGAATCGGTCGAAAAACCTCGAGCAAGAAGAACAAAACTCTTGCTGAAGTCGTCGGCCGTCGAGTTTGCAGCCTTATTGATTTATGCATTACTGCCAATACTACGACAAATGGCTGCTGCGAGTGCAAAAGGGAGTGGCGTGCGCTAGTATTGGCGGCGGAGAGGAAATTTGATGGAAGTGACGATACCAGGAACGGCGGCGGGGACGGCGGCGGAGGCGGGATTGGGGAAGGGGCCGTATCGCGCGGCGCGGGGGACGGCGATTTCTTGCAAGGGGTGGCAGCAGGAAGCGGCGCTGCGGATGCTGCTGAACAACCTGGATCCCGAGGTGGCGGAGAAGCCGGAAGAGTTGGTGGTGTACGGCGGGACGGGGAAGGCGGCGCGGAATTGGGAATGTTTTCATGCGATCGTGCGTTCGCTAAAGGCGCTGGAGGCGGATGAAACGCTGCTGGTGCAATCGGGAAAGCCGGTGGCGGTGTTTCGCACACATGAGTACGCGCCGCGGGTGCTGCTGTGCAACTCGAACCTGGTGGGTCATTGGAGCAATTGGGAGAAATTCCACGAGCTGGACCGCGCGGGACTGATGATGTACGGGCAGATGACCGCGGGAAGCTGGATTTACATCGGGACGCAGGGGATTCTGCAAGGAACGTACGAAACGTTTGCGGCGGCGGCGAAGAAGCATTTTGGCGGAACGCTGGCGGGCAAGCTGGTGGTTACGGGCGGAATGGGCGGCATGGGAGGAGCGCAGCCGCTGGCGGCGACGATGAATGGCGCGGCGTTCCTGGGGATCGACGTTGATCCGGAACGCATCAAGAAGCGGCTGAAGGCCGGATATTGCGACGTGTTGGTGACTTCGCTGGATGAGGCGCTGCGGATTTTGAAGAACGCGGTGCGCAAGGGCGAAGCGACTTCGGTTGGCTTGGTGGGCAATTGCGCGGACGTGATTCCGGAGCTGGCGAAGCGCGGGGTGGTGCCGGATTTGCTGACGGACCAGACGAGCGCGCACGATCCGCTTGGCGGGTACGTGCCAAACGGGATGACGCTGGAAGCGGCGCTGGAACTGCGCAAGAAAAATCCCGATGAGTACCAGAAGCGCGCGCTAGCGGCGATTGCCGTGCACGTGCAAGGCATGCTGGACTTGCAGGAGCTGGGCGCGGTGACGTTCGATTATGGGAACAATATCCGGACGTTTGCGTTTCAACAGGGCGTGAAGAACGCGTACGACTTTCCGGGATTTGTGCCGGCGTATATCCGGCCGCTGTTCTGCGAAGGGAGGGGACCGTTCCGGTGGGCAGCGCTTTCGGGCGAGGCATCGGACATTGCGCGGACGGACCAGTTGGTGCTGGAGATGTTTCCGCACAACGAGAGCTTGAACCGATGGATCAAGCTGGCGCAGAGGCGCGTGAAGTTTCAAGGGCTGCCGTCGCGGATTTGCTGGCTGGGGTACGGTGAGCGGGACAAGTTTGGCTTGGCGGTGAACGATTTGGTGGCGCGGGGAGAAATCAAAGCGCCGGTGGTGATGGGACGCGACCACTTGGATTGCGGGTCGGTGGCTTCGCCGTACCGCGAGACGGAAGCGATGCGCGACGGGTCGGACGCGGTGGCGGATTGGCCACTGCTGAATGCGCTGATCAATACGGCGAGCGGAGCGTCGTGGGTATCGATTCATAATGGCGGAGGAGTGGGGATTGGGTATTCCCAGCACGCCGGGCAAGTGACCGTGGCGGATGGGACGAAGGAGATGGCGAAACGCATCGAACGCGTGTTGACGAACGATCCGGGGATTGGAGTGGCGCGGCACGTGGATGCGGGCTATCCCGAAGCAATTGCGTTTGCAAAGAAGACGGGCGTGAAGGTTCCGATGGGATAGCCAACCACTCTTGCACCTTCCATTGCAATCCGACTTTATGAGGCAAGGAGAAAATCATGTACGTAATTCTGGGAGCATCCGGGCACACTGGAGCTGTTGTTGCCAACACGCTCCTCGACCACGGGAAGCGAGTCAGGGTGGTGGGCCGCGATACGAGAAAGCTGGCGAGCTTCGTGGGTCGCGGAGCTGAAGCAGTCGCTGCGGATGTGACAGATGCCAATGCGATGACAAAGGCCCTCGCAGGAGCGGAGGGAGTCTATTCGATGACGCCACCTAATGTGACAAGCGACGACTATCGTGCCTATCAGGACAAAGTTTCCGATGCGATGGCGACAGCGATCGAGGCAACCGGCGTGAAGTACGTGGTGACGCTAAGCAGTGTCGGCGCCGACAAGGCCGAGAAGACGGGACCAATCGCCGGCCAGCACTATATGGAATCGCGGTTTGCGGACATCGCGGAGATCAACGTGCTGCACCTGCGCGCGGGCTACTTCATGGAAAACACTTTGCCGCAAGCCGGCATCATCAAGGAATTTGGAATGATGGCCGGGCCGGTGCGCATCGATCTTCCGCTGCCGATGATCGCCACGAAGGACATTGGAGCGGCTGCGGCCCAGCACTTGCTGAACTTTGACTTCAACGGCCAAAAATCGCGGGAGTTGGCCGGACCGCGGGAAATCACTTATGCGGAAGCGGCGCGAATCGTGGGCGCGGCCATTGGGAAACCGGGACTAGGTTATATCCAGCTTCCCGACGAACAGATCATCGTGGCGCTAACTCAGATGGGCATGTCCAGGAACGTGGCGAGCCTCATTTGCGAGATGGCCGGCGCTTTAAATGATGGACGTGTGACCCCGTTGGAGCCGCGGTCGGAGGAAAATACGACGCCTACATCGTATGAGATGTTTGTCCAGGAAGTGTTTTTGCCCGCGTTTAAAGGACAGGCGGCCGGCGCTTAAAGTGAATTCGTAAACCGGAAAGATTCCGGCGGGGCAGACGAGAGTTTGCCCTGCCGGTCTTGTTCTCGGCATAGAGGAATGGCTTTGAACGATTCGTTGCTCATTACGGGTGCGTCGCAGGTGCTCACGCTGCGCGGAAGTGCACCGCGGAGGGGCGATTCCCTTTCTGATTTGGGGATGATTCGAGATGGCGCGGTGCTGGTGCGCGACGGGGTGATTGCGGCGGTGGGCGGGCGGGCACAGCTCGAGGCGTTGACGGAAGCGCGCGCGGCGGAAAAGCTGGACTTGGGCGGGCGCGTGGCGCTGCCGGGATTTGTGGATTCGCACACGCACCTGGTGCACGCGGCGAGCCGCGCGGAAGAGTACGAGCTAAGAATTCAAGGGGCAAGCTATGAGGAGATTGCGCGCAAAGGCGGAGGGATTCTCAACTCCGTAAGAAAACTGCGAGCGGCAACGACGGAGGAATTGAGAAAGCGCGCGCTGGCGGCACTGAAGCAATTTGCCGCGCATGGAACAACGACGATCGAAGCGAAGAGCGGCTACGGGCTGGACGTTGCGAGCGAGATGAAGATTCTGAAACTGCACAAAGAACTGGTGGCGCAGCAGCCGCTGGAAATCGTTTCGACATTTCTCGGCGCCCACGTCGTGCCGGAGGAATATCGCAAAAAAGCGGACGGGGCGGAAAAGTACATCAAGCTTATCGAGGAAAATCTGTTGCCGGAGATCGGCGAGAGAAAACTGGCGGAATTTTGCGACGTATTTTGCGATCGCGGCGCGTTTAGCGTGAAACAAGCAAAACGCGTATTACAGGCCGGCCGGCAGTGGGGACTGGCGCCGCGCATGCATGCGGAACAATTGTCGTGGACGGGCGCGGCGCGGCTGGCGGTGGAGCTGGGAGCGGCGAGCTGCGACCACCTGGAGCACGTGAACCGGAGCGACATCCGGGGGCTGGGAAAATCGAAGACCGCGGCGACGCTGCTGCCGGGATGCGATTTTCACCTGGGATTGAAGAAGTACGCGCCGGCAAGAGAACTGATAGGCGCGGGGGCGATTGTGGCGCTGGCCACAGACTACAATCCAGGGACCAGCCCGACGGTGAGCATGCCGATGATTCTTTCGCTGGCGTGCACACAATTGCGCATGACGCCAGCCGAGGCTATCACCGCCGCGACGATCAATGCAGCCTACGGGCTCCGACGCGAAAAACGAATCGGATCACTGGAGGTTGACAAACAGGCCGACATCGCCGTCTTCGATGTAGCCGACTACCGGGAAATTCCTTATTATTTTGGAGTGAACCATTGCTGGATGACCTTGAAGCGTGGCCAGGTAGTCCATGCCGCCAAAGACTCCAGGACGTAGGTATTCGAATAAACCGGTGCGGAAGCTGCGGCTTCCCAAGATTGCACTGATAAAGAGAAAAGGCCTCTTCGAAGAATATCCTTATGTCTTCCTGGCGGCGATCTTTATAGGCGTGGCGATTTTGGGAAAAGCCGGGAGCATGAGCGGCTTTAACGCCGTGGTGGCCGGGGCGTGGATTGCGGCGTTCGTGTGGTTTGCAACGCAATTGCGGGGCTACTTTGCGCAGAAATCGAAAGCGGCGAATGAGAAGAGGACAGTGACGCAGACCGAGGAACAAACAACAGTACCGCAAGGCCCGCCTCTTCTGCCGCCGGGAATGAAACCGATGATCGGGCCGCAATGGCCGGTGAAGCCGGGGGCGCGGCCCGCGTGGCCAAGACTGCCAAAAGAGAAGCGAACGCAGCCGCAGGCGCCGGCATCCATTTCGAAGGCGGCTCGCACGCCGCAGGAGCAGCCGGTCCAGAAACCAACCGTTGAGGTTCCGGCTGTTCCGGGACTTCCCAATCGGGTGCCTAGCACGGAACTCGCCGAAAGAAAGGAAGGCTTCGTGTATGAGCGGCCCACGCTACCGGAGCGAAAGCCGCGGTTGCCACACAATTGGCCCAAGCCGCGGAAGCCGAAACCGAAACGATGAAACGACTGATTGAATGCGTGCCGAATTTTTCCGAGGGGCGAGATCCGGCGAAGGTGGATGCCATTGTCGCGGCCATGAGCAGTGTGCCAGGCGTGTACGTGCTGGACCGGGAGATGGATGCGGATCATCACCGCTCGGTGATAACGCTGGCGGGCGATTCGGATGCCGTGGCCGAAGGCGCGCTGCTGGGCGTGGGCAAGGCCCTGGAGCTGATTGACCTGACGAAGCATGCGGGGGCGCACCCGCGCGTGGGCGCGACCGACGTGGTGCCGTTCATTCCCATCGAGGGCGCGACCATTGAGGATTGCGTGGCGCTGGCGCGGCGAGTGGGCCAGGAAATCTGGAAGCGCTACCGCATTCCCGTTTTCTTCTATGAGGCTGCGGCGACGCGGCCGGATCGCGTGAATCTGGAAAACGTGCGGCGGGGGCAATTCGAGGGGCTGCGCGAAGAGCTGAAAAAGAATCATGAGCGCCACCCGGACGTGGGCGAGCCGAAGGTGCACCCAACGGCCGGCGTGACCGTGGTGGGAGCGCGCAAATTCCTGATCGCCTACAACGTGAATCTGAACACGCCCGACGTGAGCATCGCCAACAAGATTGCCAAGGCCGTCCGGTTTTCCTCGGGCGGACTGCGGTATGTGAAATCGATGGGCGTGGAATTGAAGGCGCGTAACCTGGCGCAGGTGTCGATTAACCTGACCGATTTTGAACAAACGCCGATGCATCGCGTATACGAAATGGTGAAGCGCGAAGCAGAGCGCTATGGGGTGATGCCTGTGGGCAGCGAAATCGTGGGGCTGGTACCGAAGAAGGCGCTGGAGATGGCCGCGGACTTTTTCCTGCAGCTGGAGAATTTTTCTCCGGCGCAGGTGTTTGAGAACAAGCTGGCCGATGTACTGAGCGGCGCGCCCGCCATAGCGTCCAAAGACGGAAAGCTCGAGAGCGCGGCAAGGCCATTCCTGGACGCAGTGGCAGCGCCCACGGCGACTCCGGGCGGTGGAAGCGTGGCGGCGCTGGCGGGAGCGCTGGCGGCGGCACTGGGGCAGATGGTGGCGAGGCTTTCGCGGAAAAAGAAATCGCAGGCGGCCTACGTGGAGCAGCTCTCGGCGGCTTTGGACGAAATGCGAAGAGCGGCGGACGAGCTGGCCGCGGCCATCGACCGGGACGCTGCGTCGTACGACGCGGTGCTGGCAGCGTTCAAATTACCGCAGGGAGACGCGCAGGAAACGCGGCAGCGAGAAGAAGCCATTGAGGAGGCAACGCGAGGCGCGGCGGAAGTTCCGCTGCAAGTGGCCGAGGGCAGCGTGGCGCTCTTCGAGCGCCTGGGACAACTGGAGGAGATGGTGGCGGCATCCATGCGTTCAGACTTGTATGTGGCGCGATTGATGGCAGCCACCGGGGCCCGCGGAGCACTGGCCAATGTGGAGATCAACCTCGAGGGATTGACGGATGCCGCGTACGCGTCATCGATGCGCGCGAAGGTGGCGGCGCTGCGCGAGCGGCTCGGAGATGCGCCACGGGCCACGAGCGCGTAAAATAGGAATTTCCTGGTTTCTTCCGAAAGGAGCAGTTCATGAAAGTAGCAACGGCGATCCGCAAGCTCGGAGCCGCAGTGATTTTGCTGGCCATCCCGCTGGCGGCGCCCAAGCCGGCGCGCGCCGGCCGCCTGGGCGCGGACGTTATCGCGCTGTTCCCGAAAGAAGTTGGTGAATTTGCCTATGTGGACCTGAAAAAAGCGCGATCCCAAAAGTGGTTTGCGCAGCTGCAGGAACAGATGATTCCGGAGCGCTTCCGGCAATTCGAGAAGTTCCTGGCGTCGGCGGGCGTGGATCCGAATTCGCAGGTCGACGAGCTGGCGTGGGGGCTGGTGCCGCAGGGGTTGAGCGCGAAGGCCGAAGGGACGGGCTCGACGGCGGTGCCCACTGGGGAAGAGATCGTTGGAGTGGCGCTGGGAAATTACAACCCGAACTCGACAGAAGCATATTTCAAGCAACAGAAGCTTCCGACATTCAAAGCGCGCGGATTCACGCTGTACGCCTTTGGCAGTGGCTCGGGCGCGAACGACTTGTTCTTCTTTTTCATCGACTCGAATACCGCAGCGTTCGGCCACCGCGAAGTTCTCGAGAAAATGGTGGAGGTGCGATTTGGGAGCGAAGAAGGCCTGATGGCCAACGACCAGCTGTTCGCGCTGATCAACGAAGCGAATGGCAACGGCGCAGTGTGGGCGGTCCTAAATGCGGCGTACACGCGGCTGGCCATGCAGCAACTCGTGCCGGAAGTGCAACAGTTTCCTGACGCCGCGAAGCTGGTCTCACGCATGCAGAACCTGATTATTAGCGTGGATGCAAGCAGCGGCATCGACGGCAAGTTCCAGGTGGTTTGCGGGTCCACAGAAGACGCCAACGCACTGGGGCAGCTGCTGCAGTTGGGATTTATGTACAGGCGGTACCAGGCGCAGAAAGACAATCAGGAGCTGGCGGATTTGCTGGACCAGGCACACATCACGCCCGGCGGGGACCGCGTAACGCTACAGATGTCGCTGAGCGACGATCAGATAACGTCGCTGATCCGGAAGAATACGTTCGCGCTGAGGATGTAAGGCGCGTTGCTTTGCTGGAGAAAGGAAATGGGCCGGGGGCCTTCGGCTTCCGGCCCATTTTTTATCGGTTGAGACCCTTCGCCGCGCTCAGGATGACCGGCGCTGGTCGTCTTTTTGGCTGGCGGCAGCGACGATAGACAAAAAAGCGGCAGCTAGCTGCCGACTCCAAATGGCGATGTGGTCAGGACTCGCGGCTGCGGCCGCGGCTATGGCTGTCTGCCAAGGGGATTTCGCAGGCTTCGCGGCAATCCGGACAGTAATAGAGGCCGTCAGAACCGAGGCGGATGTTGACCTGCCCCTTGCAGATCGTGCAGTAGCGCTCGCAGGTGCAGCGGCCCTCAGGCAAGTCGCATTGCGCGCAAACGGTTGGCGGTTCCACAGATAACCTCTCGAAAAATGTACCTGAGTGGCGTAGGAAGCGGCAAGATAAACGTGGCTGTGAGGCGGCGAATTGTGCATCAGACGGCAAGATCGTTCGTAAGGATTCTTATTGGAAGATTGTGGAGCCGAAGAGTTAATACAGGGATCGCTGGTAACTTCGATTGGGCTGTCTTTTTGACGCGTTTTGGGGCGCGTGCTAGTATCGGTTCCTGCCTGAGCAAAATGGAATGGAATCCTCGACAGCCCCCCGCATAAGCGAGCTTCGCAAGACGGCGCTGAACGCATTGCACCGCCGCCTGGGCGCCAAGATGGTCAATTTTGGCGGCTGGGACATGCCGGTGGAGTATCCGTCGAGCGGTGGGTTGATTGCAGAACACAAGGCTGTGCGCGGGAGCGTGGGCATTTTCGACGTCAGCCACATGGGGGACATTCGCATTCGCAGCGGCAAGCGGTCAGGCGGGGCGCTGGCCGCTACCCAGCACATTGCGATGAACGATGCGTCCAGGCTGGCCACCGGCCAGGCGCAATATTCCGCGATGCTCTATCCGGAAGGCACGTTCGTGGATGACGTGATTGTTCACCGCTTGGGCGAAGACGACTTTCTGTTGGTAATCAACGCGGGGACGCGGGAGAAAGACGTCAACTGGGTGCGCGAGAACACGCACGGCTTCGATTGCGTGGTGGAAAATCTCAGCGATGACTACACGCAGTTGGCGATTCAAGGACCGCGCGCCGCAGAGGTTCTGCAGAAAATGACGGACGCGGATTTGGGCAGCATCAAGAATTATTGGTTCACGCACGGCGCGGTGTGCGGGCTGAAAGACACGCTGATTGCGCGGACCGGCTACACGGGCGAAGATGGATTTGAAATTTACATACCCTCGGATGCGGCGACGAGCGAAAACATGTGGAATCAAGTAATGGAGGCTGGGCGCGGATTCGGGATTATTCCTTGCGGTTTAGGTGCGCGCAACACGCTGCGGTTGGAAGCGAAAATGGCGCTATACGGGCACGAGATCAGCGAAAACATCAATGTGTGGGAGGCGGGGCTGGACCGCTACTGCAAGATGGGGAAGGGCGAGTTTATCGGGCGCGCGGCGCTGGAGCGTGCCAAGGCCGCGGGGGTGACGCGAACGCTCGTGGGCATCGAGATGATCGATCGCGGAATTGCGCGCGACGAATACGTCTGCTGCAGCGAAGCAGGGGAGCGGATCGGAGCGGTGACCAGCGGCTCGCCATCGCCGACTCTGGGGAAAAATATCGCGCTGGCATACGTGCTGCCGGCCTATGCAGCCGTCGGAACGATTCTCTACGTGGAAATCCGCGGGCAGAAATGCAAGGCGCAGGTAGTTGCGACCCCGTTTTACAAGCGAGCCAAGAAGTAGAAAGTGCCGCAGCAAGGAGGTTTTGTGAAAACGGCTACACTGCTCTTCGTTCTTGGTCTGGCGCCTTTGGCTTGCGGACAGTACGCCCGAGCTCCAAGAATCTCTTTTGCAGAAGAGCGTGCAGCGGCGACGCAAGCCGCTACGGCAGCAACAAAGCCTGCCAGCTCGGTTAGTCAGCCGCAGGAGGCGGGAGCGACTCCAACGGGAAAGATCAGCCCGGAGAAAGAAGCTGCCATCCGAAAGCTGCTTGAGATTGCGGGCACGCGGACGAATATGGAAAAGGTTATTGCCGGGATGAGTGAGAACATGAAACCTATGCTGGCAAAGATGTTGCCGCCCGGCGAATACCAAGACAAACTGATCGCTTTGTTTTTCGAAAAATTTCAAAACAAGCTGAAAACTGACGATCTGCTGGATGTGACAGTGTCCGTGTATGACAAGCATTTCTCAAAAGAGGATATCGACGGGCTTACGCAGTTCTATCAGACCCCGCTCGGAAAGAAGGTCTTGTCGGTCTTGCCGCAGGTTCTTATCGAGTCCCAAACGGCAGGGATGAAAATGGGAGAAGAAATTGGCCGCCAATCGATGATCGAGGTGCTCGGTGAGCATCCGGACCTCGCAAAGGCGATGGAAGCTGCCGCGCGGCCAAAGAACTGACGGCAAGTCTTGCCAGTACTTGACTAGGTTGCAGACCAAATTGCAGAACGGATTTGAGGGAGACTAAAAATGGGATATCCCAGAGACCGGCGCTACACCAAAGAACACGAATGGATCGAGGTGAAGGGCGACCTGGCAACCATCGGCATCACCGATCATGCCCAGCATGAACTGGGAGACGTGGTGTTCGTGGAGTTGCCCAAGCCCGGCGCGAAGATTGAAACCGGAAAATCCTTTGGCACGGTGGAATCGGTGAAAGCGGTCAGCGAAATTTATGCGCCGGCCTCAGGCGAAATCCTCGAGGCCAATGGCGAGCTACAAGCGAAGCCCGAAACCATCAACAGCGATCCGCACGGAGCGGCGTGGCTGATCAAAGTGCGGCTCACGAACGCCGCAGCAATCAGAGACTTGATGGACGCAGCTGCCTATGAGGCGTACATCGCGGAGAAGGGCAAGGAAACCTCGGCCTAATGCGCTATCTTCCGAAGAGCCCCGCCGAGCGGCAAGAGATGCTGGCTGCCATCGGCGCCAAATCCATTGATGAATTGTTTTCGAGCATTCCGGAAAAGTACCGGCTGCGGGAGCCATTAAAGATTCCCGGGCCGTACTCCGAAGCGGAAATCATCCAGTATTTCAAGGAGCGCGCGGCGGAAAATGCCGCAGGGTACACGAGCTTTCTCGGCGCGGGCGTATACAATCACCTGCGCTCGGTGGTGACGGACACGATCATCCAGCGCGGCGAATTCCTCACTTCTTACACCCCGTATCAAGCGGAAATCTCCCAGGGCACGCTGCAGGCGATCTTCGAGTTTCAAACGCTGATGTGCCAGCTCACGGGCCAGGACGTGGCTAACGCATCGATGTACGACGGGTCAACGGCGACGACGGAAGCGGTGCTGATGGCGGAACGGCTGACAGGGCGGCGGCGCGTGCTGGTGGCGCGGTCGGTGCATCCGGAATACCGCGAAGTGCTGAAGACGTATGCGAAGAATTCCGGATTGAGCATCGAAGAGATTCCGTTTGCAGCAAGCGGGACCGTGGATGCGAAAGCGCTGGCGGGCGCGCTGAAAAATGACGTAGCGGCGGTGGTTGCGCAGTCGCCGAATTTCTTCGGCGTGATCGAGCCGTACGCGCCGCTGGCGGAAGCAGCGCACGCGGTTGGTGCGATGTTTGTCGTGGCGATTGCGGAAGGTGTTTCGCTGGGCTTGCTGCGGCCACCCGCGGAAGCGGATATCGTGGCGCTGGAGGGGCAGAGCTTCGGTTTGCCGCCGAGTTATGGCGGGCCGTTTGCCGGCGTGATGGCCGCGCGCGAAAAATATGTGCGGCAGATGCCGGGAAGGCTTGCGGGACAAACCACGGACTCCGAAGGCCGGCGGGGATTCGTGCTGACGCTGGCGACGCGCGAGCAGCACATCCGGCGGGAGAAAGCCACATCGAACATTTGCACGAACCAGGCACTTTGCGCGCTGGCGGCCACGGTGCACTTGGCGCTGCTGGGCAAAGAGGGCTTGCGCGAAATGGCGGAACAGAATCTGGCGAAAGCGCAGTTTGCGCTCGCGGAGCTGCTGAAGATTCCGGGCGTGCGGCGCACGTTTGACGCACCATTCTTCAACGAATTCACGGTGGAGTTGCCGCGCTCGGTGAAAATTGTGAATTCAAGTCTGTTGCGCGAAAAGATTGTGGGGCCTCTGGCACTCGGGACGCCGTATCCCGAGCTCACGAAAAATGCGCTGGTGTGCGTGACGGAGACCACCTCGCGAGCGGAGATCGAGCGCTTTGCGGCGGCGATGAAAAAAGCCCTGGAACAGCCCGTTTAGAAGAACAGCGAAATGCAGCGGCAAGAGCGGTAGGCTTTGCTCGCCGAATAGCGGTACATATAAGGACATGAACGAAAAAATCAAAAAGGCGTCGCGCCATGTCAGCCAGAGCGAAGGATTGATCTTCGAGAAGTCGTCGCCGGGAAAACGCGCGTTCGAGTTGCCGCCGCTGGACGTGCCGGGCGTTGAACCCGCGAAGGCGCTCGGCGCGCATTACCGCCGCGAAGGCGTTGAGGGCTTTCCGGAAGTGAGCGAGATCGAAGTGCTCCGCCACTTCACGCGGCTCTCGACCTGGAATCATGCCATTGACCTGGGGATGTATCCGCTGGGCTCCTGCACCATGAAGTACAACCCGCGCGTGAACGAATTTGTAGCACGGCTCGAAGGCATCGCCACCGAGCATCCGTATCAGCCGCAGGATTTGTCGCAGGGGTGCCTGAAAATTCTTCGGCTGCTGGAAAAATGCCTGCTGGAAATCACCGGCATGGACGCCATCACCCTGCAGCCCGCCGCCGGTGCGCAGGGAGAGCTGACCGGGCTGCTACTGATTCGCGCCTGCCTGCAAAAGCGGGGGAACCCGCGCAAGAAAGTGCTGATTCCCGATTCCGCCCACGGCACAAATCCCGCCACCGCGGTAATCGCCGGCTACGAAGTGGAAAACATCAAGTCGGAGGCGCACGGGCAGATCGACGTGGAAAAGCTGCGCGACCTGGTGACTGAAGACGTCGCGGCGCTGATGATCACCAATCCCTCGACGCTGGGGGTGTACGAGCAGCGGCTTCCTGAAATTGCGGAGATTCTTCACGCCAAAGGCGCGCTGCTGTACATGGACGGCGCCAACATGAACGCGCTGGCGGGCGTGACGCGGCCCGGGGACCTCGGCGTCGACGTGATGCACCTCAACCTGCACAAAACATTTTCGACGCCGCACGGCGGCGGAGGGCCGGGCGCGGGCCCGGTGGCGATGAAAAAAATCCTCGAGCCATTCCGTCCCGTGCCGATTCTCGTGGAAAAAGAAGGTGGTCGGCTGGCGCTGGAGCCAGTAAGGCCGGATTCGATTGGCCGGGTGAAAGCCTTCAGCAGCAACTTTGGCGTGCTGGTACGGGCACTGGCCTACATTCTTGCGTACGGGCCGGGCGTGCGCCAGGCGACCGAAGACGCGGTGCTCAACGCAAACTACATTCGGAAGCATCTCGAAGACATTTACGATTTGCCTTATTCTCTGCCGTCGATGCATGAAGTGGTGTTCAGCGACGCGCTGCAAAAGAAGAACGGCGTGAACACCATGGACATTGCCAAGCGGCTCATCGACTACGGCTTTCACCCCTACACCACGGCGTTCCCACTAATCGTGGCGGGGGCTTTGATGATCGAGCCCACGGAATCCGAATCGCGCGAGGAGTGCGATTTGTTCATCGACGCGATGAGGGCCATCGCCGAAGAAGCGGCGACGCAGCCGGAAATTGTGAAGACGGCGCCGCACAACACGCGTGTGCGGCGACTGGACGAGGTTGGCGCCGCGCGCAAACCCGTGCTGCGCTGGAAGCCTGCCACAAAACGCGGGGAAGCCGCGGATTAGCCATCTTTACCCTTGCCACGCCGCAAGAGACACCAAGCCTTCTTGAGTACCGTCGTTTCTGAGTGGAAACAAGGGGCCGACCCACATCGATTGAGCCCTCTCTCCTCCTGTTAAACTTAGACGATTCCCTTCCCCCTGAAATTGAAAAAGTATGAATCTCGAAATCGAAGACTGGCTGCCGAAGTCGGTAATTCTTCTGCGCGATTACGACCGGCACAAATTCTTATCCGATCTAATTGCCGGAGTAACCGTGGGCCTGGTGGCGCTGCCCCTGGCAATGGCGTTTGCTATCGCCTCGGGACTTCCACCTCAGGCGGGGCTGTATTGCGCAATCGTGACCGGCTTCTTGATTTCGGCGCTCGGGGGATCAAAAACGCAAATCGGAGGGCCTACCGGGGCGTTTGTTGTGGTGGTCGCGGGCATCGTCGCGAAGCACGGAATCGACGGGCTGTTCATGTGCACGATGATGGCCGGCGTGCTGCTAGTGCTCCTTGGCATTACCGGTATGGGAACGCTGGTGAAGTATTTTCCGCGGCCCGTGGTGGTCGGATTCACCAACGGAATTGCGATCCTGATCGCCAGCACGCAAATCCGGGACTTTTTCGGGTTGAAGATGGAGCACGTCCCGGGCGATTTCTTTCATCGCATGCAGGCGTTTGGCCAGGCGTGGAACACTTTCTCGGCGCCGGCTACGGCAGTTTCCATCCTTTCGATGGCAGTGATGATTTTCTGCTTGAAGTACGCCAGAAAAATTCCCGGCGCCATCCTGGTGACTTTTGGCGCAACGGCCGCCGTGGTGCTTTTTCATCTTCCGGTGGAAACCATCGGAAGCCGCTTCGGGGGCATCCCGAAAGGGCTGCCGGCAATCGTTGTGCCGCAATTTCATTACGAAGTTTTCCGGCAGTTGCTTTCCGCCGCATTTACGGTGGCGATGCTCGGGGCAATTGAATCGCTCATGTCAGCGGTCGTCTCCGACCGCATGAGCAATGACAAGCACAACCCCAACGTGGAACTGATTGGCCAAGGCGTGGCGAACATTGTTTCGCCGCTCTTTGGCGGATTGCCGGCTACTGGCGCTATCGCCCGAACGGCAACGAATGTGCGCTCGGGCGCAAAGACTCCGGTCGCGGGAATGATTCACTCGCTCACGCTGCTGGCGATTGTGCTCTTCGCGGCTCCCCTAGTGAAAAGCGTTCCGCTCGCTGCGCTCGCATCGATTCTGATGATCGTGGCCTATAACATGGGCGATTGGGAAGAAATTCCGGAGATTTTGCGATTGAGCGGAGCTGATATCGCCGTCTGGCTGCTCACCATGACGCTGACAGTAGTTACCGATCTCACGTTCGCGGTCGAGGTCGGCATGGTCCTCGCCGTGCTCATGTTCATCAGGAAAGTTTCACGGACAACCACGGTAAGCCCGGTGACGAAAGATTATGTGGAAGACAGCCGCGTGCATGTACTGCAAGGAAAAGATATTCCCGATTATGTGATCGTCTACCGCATCCACGGACCATTTCTTTTCGGGGCGACCGACAAATTTGCCGATATTCTTCATTCGATAGACAGGCTGCCGCCCATCGTTATTCTGCGGCTGCGCAATATGACCGCCATTGATGCCACTGGCCTCGGGGCAATTCGTGATCTCGCGGACACACTGCATGAGTCCGGGCGCGCCTTGCTTCTTTGCGGTGCCCGCGAGCAACCCTCGCAATTGATCAGGCAGGCAGAGTTTGAACGGCACGTTGGCGCGGAAAATATTTGCGGGAGCATCGCCGCTGCCCTGGAGCGCGCCGCCGAAGTGTACCGATTGCAGCATGAGAACGGCAAAGCCGAGGCGCTGACCTCGAACCGTTCCTAGTCGAAGGACGAGAGGGCAACCAGGCGGGCTGCTTCCCAAAACCACCATTACTCCCCTCTTTCGATGAGCACCTTGCTCCTTCTGATTCATTGAGGCTATACGCCCCGTTCTCCTTCGTGTAACAGACCCTCCTTAGTCTCTTGTGCGGGAATGAATCGTTTCCATTTCTCTTCCCAAACAAAGGAGATTTCTATGAAACAGAGAATTCTTGCAATCGCCCTGTGTATCGGGCTCGTTGGCGCAACGCTTCCTGCGCCGGCGCAGGCCAACGATGGACTCGGCGAGGGACATAAGATCAAGCACGTTCTGCTCATCAGCATTGATGGAATGCATGCAGTTGATTATGAAAACTGCGTGTTATCCAACACCTGCCCGACTCTTGCTGCTCTTGGCAAGACCGGTGTGAACTATACTCGCACAACCACTTCGAGGCCGTCCGATTCCTTTCCCGGCCTGCTGGCACTGGTGACGGGCGGGAGCCCCCGAACAGTAGGCGGGTTCTACGATGTGGCGTATGACCGCGTGCTAGCGCCACCTGCGGTGGCGACCGGCAACGGTCTGCCAAGCGGAAACTGCAATGCAGGACACATTAACGGAACGCAGACCGAATATGAAGAGGGCGATGAATTCGACCAGACGCAGCTCAACGGCCGGCCCGCTCCTGCGAAGAGTGCATTAGATCTCATCGACGGCAACGTTACATCAATCAATCCCGCCAGGCTGGTGCGCGATCCGTTTAACAACTGCCTACCCGTATATCCTTGGAACTTCATTCGCACGAACACCATTTACGGCGTGATCCACGCCGCAGGCGGCTACACAGCCTGGTCCGACAAGCATGCTGTTTACGCTCTTGTTTCGGGCCCCACCGGAACCAATCAACCCAGCAACGTGGATGATTACTATTCCCCGGAAGTCAACTCCAATAAGATTCCACTCGCTGGCCTGACCACAGCGGGAACCAACTACAATTGCGCCAACGTCGTAATGGACGGGAATGACTGGACGACCGATTTCGATGCCATCAAATGCTATGACCAGTTGAAAGTCAACGCCGTGGTGAACTGGATCAACGGCAAGAACCACCTCGGGACGAGCATGGCTCCGGTCCCGGTGATCCTCGGCATGAACTTCCAGGCGGTCAGCGTCGGCGAGAAGCTCATTAGTCCCGCAGCCCTGCCCGCAGCCCGAAGCGACAGCAACTCAGGTGGTTATGAGGACGCTCAGGGTACGCCCAGACCCCTGATGATGAAGGAAATCGTCTTCGTGGATGCAGCGATCGGACAGATGGTCTCTGCGCTCAAGAACGATGGCCTTTTGGATTCGACCACCATCATCATCACTGCGAAGCACGGGCAGTCGCCGATCGACCCGAATCGCTTCTTCCCGATTCCTGGGAAGACCAACAACGGTGAGCCGCCCTCCGCAGCCCTCCTGCCCCCTAATCCTAACCTTCTCCCTGCAGTTTATAGCGACCCGACTAACGGCCTCGGACTGGCTGAGGACGACATTTCTCAGATCTGGTTGGCAGATCCGAGCACCACTGCAGCTGCTGTAACGGCTCTGGAGAATGCCGGGACAGCGATCGGACTCGGCCAGATTCTCTATGGCACGTCGCTAACCGCCCTGTTCAACCCTCCCGGGGTGCCTGAACACCCCGGCCAATGTTGCAAGCTTCGGGAAGGCGGCGACCCACGGACTCCCGATATCGTCGTACTGACCAATGTTGGCGTCGTTTACACGGGTGGGGACAAGAAGCAGTCCGAGCACGGTGGCTATGCTTGGGACGATACAAACGTAATGCTGTTGGTATCGAACCCTGGCCTTGAAGCTAAGACCGTCCACGCCTTCGTAGAAACCTTACAGGTGGCGCCCACAATCCTGCAGCTCTTGGGCCTCAATCCGAGTGCACTCGACGCTGTTAGGCAGGAAGGCACGCCAGTCCTGCCGGCTCTCTTCGACGGTGGGAACTGACGATAGCTCGACCGACTAATGAAAGCAAAAAGGGCGTTCCCAGCGGGAGCGCCCTTCTCTATTTCAGCCCACCCATGTTAGGCGACTGAGGTCACTGTAACTTTTTCGCGAAGCGCACGCTGTCGAGGATGGCGTTAAACGTCTTGTCGTACTTGTCGTAGGAGGGTTGCGGCGCCACACAGACGAAATAAACGAGCCCTTCCGGCCGCAAGGCGCTGACCACCCAATCGGTTTCCTGGCCGCCCACCGGTGAGTCGTTGCTGAGGTAGGTGGCAAGCCCAGGCTGGCCATTCAGGCGCACACGCTCCGGCTGCCGCGTCACTTTCATATTCGGATTGGCTTTCTGAAGCTCTTGAATCACCTGCTGCGTGGCGCGGGTCAGCGCATCCCAGTCCTCGGGTTCACCTTTGGCCTGCGCTATGTCAATGATCAAGCCGTACGCCAGCGCGCCATGTCCGCTGCCGTCATCCACCACGCCGCCTTCCGGCGCGAAGGAAACGCCGCTGCCCTGGCTGTCCGGAAATTTCTTCCAATTGTCCGGATATTTCACGGTATAAGCTTTTGCCTGATACGTCGCCAAGTTTCCCGAGGGCAAAGCGGGAACGCCCGGCGCTCCGGGCTTCAGTTTTTTCGCCACAGGCAGCGCCAACACTTCACGCTTGATAGCTTCAAATTCCGCGGAATCCCTCTTGGGGTTCGGCGGGAGCCCACCCAGCTTTTCGATTTCTTCGTCCACGCGCTCGACGCGGCGCTCGGGGCTGGGGTGGTCGGAGAAAAACTCCGGCGGATTCTTCCCTTTGGTTTCGGTTTCGAGCTTCTCGAAGAACTGCGCCATGGCTCGCGGGTCGTAACCGGAGTCGTATAGCACTTGCGTGCCCAAGACGTCGGCCTGGGACTCCGCGCTGCGCGAATAGCGGAGCAGCACGCCGCCGGCGGCGAACGCGCCAAGCTCTGTAAGTAAAGCTCCGCCCGCGGAGTCGCCCAAGACTCCGCTGGCGATTCCAAGAAAGCCCTCAGCTGCCTCCGCCTTGGTCGCCTGATTGGTGCCGTGTCGCAGCGCCACATGAGAAAGCTCGTGGGCCATCACTGCGGCAAGCTGAGCCTCGTTGTCGGCCACCTCAATGGCCCCGCGGTTGATGAAGACGTAGCCGCCCGGCAAAGCGAACGCGTTGATGGCT
>Ga0307479_10001772_pt1 | contig 19707 bp, 20 predicted proteins | sample atmos_gasesECM4C_FD_203743 | JGI IMG/M metagenome (GOLD analysis project Ga0307479, IMG submission 203743) | Hardwood forest soil microbial communities from Morgan-Monroe State Forest, Indiana, United States - atmos_gasesECM4C_515 | ecosystem: Environmental > Terrestrial > Soil > Temperate...
AGGCGCTCGGACTCGACCCCGACCAACTCAATTCCGTACGCAAGGAAGGCACGCCGATCCTTCCCTTTCTCTTCCAGGACTGAGGGGAAAACAACAACTAGCCTGTACCTCGCTCAAACAAAAGGGCGCCTGCCGATATGCAGGCGCCCTTTTTTCTCCGTGACCTCTGTGCTCCGAACTCAGTGCCCTCTGTGTTAAATCTCTTGCTTCTCTTTATCTCGGCAGCCGCACGCTATCCAGCACCGCAGTAAACGTTTTCTCATACTCCGGATAAGCTGCCTGCGGAGCCACGCACAAAAATGAAACTAATCCCTGCGCTTGCAAGACCGTGATCAGCCAATCAGTTTCCTTGCCGCCGGCCGGCGAATCGTTGCTCAAATACGTCGAGAGCCCCGGTTGCCCGTTGAGCTGCACCCGTCCTGGCTCCCGCGTTACTTTCAGCCCCGAATTAGTTTTGGTCAATTCTTGAATCAGCGACTGCGTGGCATTCTCCAGCGCACGTTGGTCTGAGCCCGCCTGCGTCTGGTTCACGCTCACGATCATTCCGTACGCCAGGCTACCGCCCTGCGAGATCCCGCCGTCCGGCGCAAACGTCACGCTTCCCTTGTCCTCAGACTTCGTCCAATTCTCAGGAACTTTTAGCGTATACACACTCGTTTGGTATTCCACAAATGTGCCAGATGGTGCCGGAGCCGCGCTTGCCGTGGCAGCCACGGGCACCTTCACGACCGGCAGCGCAAGTACTTCCCGCTTGACCGCCTCGAACTCGGCGGAGTCCCTCTTCGCATTCGCCGGAACGCCCCCCAGCTTGTCGATCTCTTCATCCACGCGCTCCACGCGATTCCCAGGATTCGGATGGTCCGACAAAAACTGCGGCGGATTCTTCCCTTGCGTCTCCGACTCCAACTTCTCGAAAAACTGCGCCATCGCCCGCGGGTCGTATCCTGTGTCATACAAAGCCTGCGTTCCCAGCACATCGGCCTGCGTCTCATCAGAGCGCGAATAGTGCAGGAGCACGCTGCCCGCTCCCAGTGCCACACCTTGTGTCAGCAGCGCCCCGCCCGTGGTTCCGCCGAAGATCCCGCCGAAAATTCCGGCCGCACCCTGCATGATCTGCGCTTTCGATGCTTGCGCCGTCCCGTGCCGCAGCACCACGTGTGACAATTCGTGCGCCATCACCGCGGCAAGCTGCGCCTCATTGTCCGATACCTCAATCGCTCCCCGGTTGACGAACACATAGCCGCCTGGCAGCGCAAACGCGTTGATCTCCTTGCTGTTCACGCAATGAAATTCCCAGGGATACTGCACTCCGCGCGTCGGCAGCTTGGCGACGAGCTTAAGTCCCAGCTTCGTGAGGTACGCATCCACTCTGGGGTCGTTGCACAGCGGCAGGCGCTTCTTCAGGGTTTCGGCGTTCTGTTTCCCGACTCGCACATCCGTTTCCGGAGAATACATGTTCCAGGGTGGCTTCAGTTTGCTGCGTTGCCCCCATGACCCCGGCGCACAGGTGAGCGCTAGCAAGCATGCAAGCAGCCCGCGTAGTCTCCCACTCCATCTCGATTTCCCTGGCTGTACCCAGAGCCTCATCGGTGCTCCCGGAGTCGTAGACTAGGATGATGAATCGATGCTTCGTGATTACTTTACACCGGCGGGAAGCCAAAGGAAAAAAGCCCGAGTGAGCATGCACTCGGGCCTTTAGTTTCTGTTACAGCTTTTCGGACCTATCGCAGCTGTCCGCCGCCTGGACTCTTCAGTCTACCGAGCTACTCTCGGGATCGGCTCCCCAGCGGTTGTCGAGGCAGGGGCATCCACGGACTTCCCACTATGGGCCTTCGCCAGACGGGGCGCCACAGCAGGCTCCAGCCGGCGCGCCGGCATAGCCAGGTTTTCGCCCTCACGGATAAATGTCAATTGGTCCTGATCGCGGTCCCAATCGATGCAAACCAAGTCGCCGAGGTGAATCTGCTCTGTAGCCAGCAAATTCGCCAGGGGATAAACAACATGCCGCTCTATGGCCCGCTTCAGATGCCGCGCGCCATATCTTTGGTCCGTGCCTTCCTGCAACAAGAATTCTTTGCCCGGCCCGGTCACGCGGAACAAGAATTGACCCTTGGCCGTTTCTAGCACTCGCTGTTGCACTTGTCCCAATTCGATATCCAGAACGTCTTGCAACTGCTCCTTCTTAAGAGGGTGAAAGCAAACGACTTTATCTAGCCGGTTCATGAATTCCGGCGAAAACTTGCGCCGCGCCGCTTCGACAGCCGTGCGCTCCACCTTTTGGTCCAATCCGGCGGACGGTATGTCAGCAGGTTGTACAAAGCCCATTCCACCGTGCATCAGTTCCGTAATTTCTCCGCCGCCCAGGTTGGAGGTAAGGAATATGACCGTTTGCGACAAATCCACCCGACGATTATCGCCCAGGGTTAGAGTCGCCTTATCCAGCATTCCCAGAAGTAATTGCCACAGCGCGTCGGACGCTTTCTCGATTTCGTCGAACAGCAGGAAAGACAGCTTGAGCTTCTCGGTGTGGCTCTTGGCCAACTCTTCTTGCGTAATCAGTGGATGGGTCTCGCGATGGCCCAGGTACCCTGGCGGCGAACCGATTAGTTTCGCAATCTCATGAGAATGCTGGAATTCCGCGCAATCCACTTTTATCACCGAGCGCGAATCCCCAAATAGAATCTCCGCTGCCGCTTCCACAATGCGCGTCTTGCCCGATCCCGTCGGCCCCAAAAACAACAAATTCCCTACGGGCCGTCCCGGGGAGTTCAATCCGGCACAGAAAACCTGATATAAGTCAACGAGCGCCTGGACACCCTCTTCTTGCCCGACAATTTTCGCCCGCAACGCCCCCTGAAAGTCCCGGGTATCGTTGCTCCGAATCGTAGGATCCAGTTGGTGTCGGACGGCAGCTTTCATATCATCTATCCTTAGTGAGTGCGTCCAGCTTCCCCCGACGCAGGTGCATCTCAGGAAGTCGCACGCTGGAACTGTTGCATGGGGCGTGCCACTCTCCTCCCTTCCTCATTTGTCTAAAAAGCGTGCAAATTCATAGACATACCAATTTCAGGAACCTAAAAATCGTCTCATGCGGTGAGACGCTGTTTCATTGCTGCAAAAAGTGAGAGAGCTGAAACAGTTTGTGTCACTGACTGCACGACAAAAAGGGGCGGCAGAGTGTTTACTCTGCCGCCCCTTAAGTTAGTCCAAGTGTAAGTTTTTCAGCGTTCTGGCTTCTTGCGCGCTTGCGGAGCCGCCCCTGGACCCGCTGCTGCGGGAGCTACCCGGGGCTTCTTTCCTTCCGAAACCGCCTCGGTAGGCACGTCGGCCTTACGGCCATCTTTGGCTTCGGCTCCAGCGGCAACTTCCTCGTTGTCGGGTGGCTGGTTCTGTACCAGGGCGCCTTCACCCTCGCGAACAAACGTAAGTTGCGAATGTTCCCTGTCCCAGTCGATGCAAACCAGGTCCCCCAAATGCACTTGCTCCGTGGCCAGCAGGTTGGCCAACGGATAAACCACATGCCGCTCAATCGCTCGTTTCAAGTGCCTCGCACCGTACCGCTGATCGGTGCCTTCTCCTAGCAAGAAATCGCGTCCGGCCGAAGTCACGCGAAAGAGGAACTGCCCCTTGGCGGTCTCAAGAACGCGCTGCTGCACCTGCCCAAGCTCGATATCCAGCACTTCTTCCAGTTGTTCGCGTCGCAGCGGATGAAACACCACCACTTTGTCCAGCCGGTTCATGAACTCCGGTGAAAACTTGCGCCGCGCTGCCTCCACCGCCGTGCGCTCTACCTTCTGGTCGAGCCCGGCTTCCGGCTTGTCGATGGGCTGTATGAAACCCATTCCCCCATGCATCAGTTCCGTGATTTCGCCGCTCCCCAGGTTGGAAGTAAGAAAAATCACGGTTTGCGACAGGTCCACGCGGCGATTATCGCCCAGCGTCAATGTCGCCTTGTCCAGAATTCCCAGCAGAAGTTGCCACAGCGCGTCGGACGCCTTCTCAATTTCATCGAACAGCAAAAACGACAGCTTCAGCTTATCCGTGTGGCTCTTGGCTAGTTCTTCCTGCGTAATCAGCGGATGTGTCTCACGATGCCCCAAATACCCTGGCGGTGAACCGATCAGCTTCGCAATTTCGTGGGAGTGCTGGAATTCCGCGCAGTCGACCTTAATTACCGCGCGCGCGTCTTGAAACAATATCTCCGCGGCCGCTTCCACAATGCGAGTCTTGCCTGAACCGGTCGGTCCGAGGAACAGCAAATTCCCTACCGGCCGCCCCGGTGAGTTCAAGCCGGCGCAAAATACCTGATAGAGGTCGACCAGCGATTGCACGCCTTCGTCTTGGCCGACGATCTTTGCCCGCAGCGCCGTCTGAAATTCCAACGTATCCGTGCTGCGCTGGTTTGGATCGAGTGGCAGTATCTGCTCTCCCATGGCCGCCTCCTTAGCGCCTGCGCAGATGCGCGGACGCTACACCAAATCGACCCCGTCCATGGTCAAACTGGGCCAGCTTGACCTGGAGCGTGGACTGCAGAAGCCGCAACTGTACCAGCAACTCCCGCGCCACCGCGGGTGATTCAGAAATTCGGAGTATCGGCGGAAACAGGTCCGCAAGGTCCATATTCAACGTTCGTAAAGCTGCCACTAATTTTTGGACCGCCGGCGAATTCGGGTCCGCCAGGTCCAGGTGACTGTTGATCTGTTCGCGCAGAGCCCGCCAGTTGAGCTCCACAAACGGGTGTTTCTTAGCGACCTCGCGCACCACGCGTTCCGTGATTCGCGCTCGGTCGCCCAGTCGCGCCAGGTGCAGTTGCAGCACTTTGCCGCCGCGGCGCACGTTGTGCACCAGATAGAACGCATTCCCTTTGCGGCGAACGAAAGCCATGAAACTCACCCCGCGACTTCCAAAGTGCCTGTAGTGTACTGTACTTCCACTACAACCTTCAACATCCGTTTCATACCACCAGGCAAAATTGCGCCCAAAGCGTTACCCCTGCGTCGGCTCAAGCATTCGCAACTGGACTCGACGATACGCGACGCGATTCAATTTCCTTCATCACTTTTCTTGCTGCGTTCCATTTGTTTTGCGAGTCCATCTGCTTTACCACGTCAATCTCCTACACTTACTTAGATGCGTTGCCGCGTAATATGCTTCCTTTACTCCATCGTGCCCTTTGCTGTGTTCTGTCATTTTCTTGTCATTCGCGGCTTCTTGCCGATTTGGAGCTCAAGCTATCAAACCCGGTGGCCGCTGCTTTGTCGTTGCTGTGGAGCAATGCCGCCGAAATTTAGTACGATACTGCTGACATAGCGAATCAGGCGAATCAAAAAATGTCCTGGGATCCGGTCTATCGGCTTGTGAAACAAATTCCGCGCGGCAGGGTTTTATCTTATGGGGCGTTAGCCAAAGCCCTGCGCCTGCGCGGCGGCGCACGCAGCGCCGGACGGGCCATGGCCGCCACTCCCTCCGGAAAAGGCATTCCCTGGCATCGCGTAGTCGGCGAGCGGGGCAAAATCCTCATCCGCGAGCCGTACGCCTCGTTGCAGAAAAAGCTCCTCGAATCCGAAGGCGTCAAAATCACCGAATCGCGCGTCGATCTAAGAGCTCACCTCTGGAGTCCGTCGAGCAAGCCGCCCAAAGCCAAGAAACTATCTAGCCCCCGTCGAAATCGAACAAAGGCCAAATGACTTTGGAGTGTGGCGGTCTTGCCGCCGCCTTTCAGGTTGCAGCATTCTAGTAGAGCGTCCGAGAGAGGTGGGCACCGCAAATCTACGGTATGCTATCCGCTTGCCGGTCATGCCCGAACCCATTCTGCAAGTAGATAATCTGGTCAAGCACTACGGCGACGTCCAAGCCGTGCGCGGTGTCAGCTTCAGCGTCGACGAAGGCGAGGTCTTCGGCCTGCTCGGCCCCAATGGCGCCGGCAAGACTACCACCGTCGAAATCCTCGAGGGCCTGCGCAATCCCGATGGCGGCACCGTCCGCGTTTGCGGCCTCGATCCGCAGGTCAACTCCCGCGAACTCAAACACGAAATCGGCGCCGCTCTGCAGTCCACTGCCCTGCCCGACAAACTGCGCGTCATGGAAGCGCTCCGCCTCTTCGCCAGCTTCTACAGGCGCCGCCGCGACCCCGAAGAACTGCTCAGGCGCTTCGGCCTGGAAGAAAAGCGCAACACCTACTACAGCAAGCTTTCCGGCGGACAGAAACAGCGTCTCGCTTTGGCCATGGCGCTGCTAAGCGACCCGCGCGTTTTGTTCCTCGATGAGCCCACGGCCGGCCTCGACCCGCAAGTCCGCCGCGAAATCTACGACATCATCGAAGAACTGCGCCGCGAGAAAAAAACCATCCTCATGACCACGCATTACATCGAAGAAGCCGAGCGCCTCTGCGACCGCGTAGCCATCGTCGACCACGGCAAAGTCATCGCCCTCGGCTCGCCCCGTGAACTCAAGCAGCGCGCCGACGGAAAAACGCGCATCGAGGTGAAGCTCGCCCTGCCCATCACAAACGGCGCTCTGCAAGGGCTCGAAGGGGTGGCCGACGCGCGCGAAGTTGGCGGCACCTACGTCCTGCACACCCAGCGCCCGCCGCAAGCCATCGTCTCCCTCGTCAAGCACCTCGAATCCGAAGGCAACGAGCTCGTCAGCCTGGAAATCTTCACGCCCTCCCTCGAGGACGTCTTCATCGAAATGACCGGAAGGAGGCTACGCGATTGAGCAACTTTGCCAGCCTCACGCGCATGCGCATTCAACTCGCTGTGCGTAACAAAATGTTTTTCTTCTTCAGCGTCATCTTCCCTCTCGGCATGTTTTTTCTCTACGCCGGCATCTTCGCCAAAGGCAATCCGCGCGTGGTCAGCTTCTTCCTCGGCCCGGTGATCTCTCTCAACGTGATGGGCAGCTTCTGGGGCTTGAGCGCCATGCTCGTAATGTTTCGCGAGCAAGGCATTCTCCGCCGCTTTCACGTAACGCCTGTCACCTCCACCGACATGCTGGCCTCCAGCATCCTCGCCAACTACTTGCTCGCCCTCCCCACCGTCCTCATCGAACTGCTTTTCGCTCGCGTGATCTTCCACGTCACGAATCTCGGCAATGTCCTCTCGCTCTTCGTTCTCGTGACCGTCGGCACCATCGCCTTCGCTTCCCTCGGCCTGGTCATCGCCAGCGTCACCAATACCATGCAAGAAACGCAAGTTCTCAACCAACTTCTCTGGCTCCCATTGATTTTTCTTTCCGGCGCCACGCTGCCCATCGCTTTTCTGCCGAAAGTAGCGCAAGGCGTTGCCGTGTTCCTCCCTGCTACCTATCTCGTCACCGGCCTGCAAAACGCCATGTATTCCTCCTTTCCTGTCTGGAAGCTGCTCACGCAAATTCTCTCCCTCTTCTTCTGGACCGTTCTCACCTTCTTCGTCGCCGCGCAGCTCTTTCGCTGGGAGCCGGAATCCAAAATCCCGCGCCAGGCCAAGCTCTGGGCCCTCGCCACGGCTCTTCCCTTCTTCCTCCTCGGCGTGTGGGAAAACAAAAACGGGCAAATCCTCACGCAAGCCCAAGCCGCCTATCGCTCCCTCGATCAACCCGCAAAATCCGATCACCCGCCCAAAACGGACCAGCCCAAACCCGATTCGCCTTCCATGGGCACCCTGCCCCACTCCAAAAAGGAGGCCCAACCGCAGCCCTAACCGCGCCAATTTGTCTTTTCCCTTCCGTCCGCCAGTACTTTCCCCCGATTGACGCTTCCCCACCTCTCCCGTATTCTGAAATTGCCACGCATCGAGGAGCGCACATGCCCATCACCAAGACCGAAAAAATCTGGCACAACGGAAAATGGATAAACTGGGACGACGCCACACTCCACGTCCTCTCCCACGTCGTCAGTTACGCCTCCGCGGTCTTCGAGGGCATTCGCTGCTACGAAACCAAGCAAGGCCCCGCCATTTTCCGCCTCCGCGAACACATGCAGCGCCTCATCAACTCCGCGAAAATTTATCGTATGGAGCTGCCCTATGCCCTCGACGATTTCTGCAACACCGCGACCGAACTCGTTCGCCTCAACAAGCTCAACTCCTGCTACGTCAAGCCCATCGTCCTTCGCGGCTACGGTGAAGTCGGCGTCAATCCGCTCAGTTCCCCGATCGACATTTACATGGCCTGCTGGTTCTGGGGCGCTTATCTCGGCCCCGAAGCGCTCGCCAAAGGCGTCGACGTCGGCGTCAGTTCCTGGACGCGCATCGCTCCCAATACCCTTCCCGCCATGTCCAAAGCCGCCGCCAACTATATGAACTCGCAACTCATCCGCATGGAAGCCAGCTTCAACGGCTACACCGAAGGCATCGCCCTCGATACCGAAGGCCACGTCAGCGAAGGTTCCGGCATGAACGTTTTCCTCGTGCACGACGGCACCCTCTACACTCCGCCGCTCGCTACCAGCATCTTGCCCGGCATCACTCGCGACACGGTAGTAAAAATCGCCGAAGACTTGAAGATTCCCGTCAAGGAACGCGTCATCCCGCGCGAGATGCTCTACATCGTCGACGAAGTCTTCTTCGCCGGCACCGCCGTCGAAATCACCCCCATCCGTTCCGTCGACCACATCCAGGTCGGCAAAGGCGTCGCCGGCCCTATCACCCGCAAACTCCAGGAAGAATTTTTCGCCCTCACCAGCGGCACCAAGCCCGACCGCCACAACTGGCTCACGCCGGTAGGCGCCCCGGTAACCGCCGCCACTCGCTAGCTTTCCCCGTAGGGGCGCAGCACTGCTGCGCCCCAGCTTGGCTGGATGTAGCGTTTCGTTACTTTCTTCTCGGTGCCCTCTGTGCTCGATTCTCTGTGCCCTCTGTGTTAAATCTTTTTCCCTCCTCGCTGGTTCCTCGGCTAAAATCTTCCCGCCATGTACACCACCTTCCAGAAATTCGTCGCCGAATTCCTCGGCACCTTCGCCCTGGTCTTCTTCGGCGCCGGTTCCATCTGCGCCGACCGCTACCTGCAAGCCTCCGGCGGCAGCATCGGCCTTCTCGGCATCGCCCTCGCCCACGGATTGGCCATCGCCATCATGGTTTCCGCCCTCGGTCACATCTCCGGCGGCCATTTCAATCCCGCCGTCAGCATCGGCTTGTGGGTCACCAAGCGCATCGGCACCATGGAAGTCTTTCTCTATTGGGCCGCGCAGGTTCTCGGCGGAATCGCCGCTGCATTCGTTCTCAAGGCCTTCATTCCGGAAGAAACCTGGCGGGCCGTGGCCCTCGGCACTCCCGAGTTGGTCCGCGATTTTTCCCGCCTCTCCGCCATGATTCTCGAAGCCGTCGCCACCTTCTTTTTGGTCCTCGTCGTCTTCGCCACCGCGGTCGACGAGCGTGGCTCCTTCCGCTCTATCGCCGGCTTCGGCATCGGCCTCACCATCACCCTCGGCTTCCTCGCGATCGGCCCATTCACAGGCGCCGCCATGAATCCGGCTCGCGCTTTTGGCCCAGCCCTCGCCTCCAATCACTGGACCAACCAGGGCGTCTACTGGATCGGCCCCCTAGCCGGCGGCTTCCTCGCCGGCCTCCTCTACGACTCCCTCTACCTCAAGAAGGCGGTCTAGCTCCGCCCCTTCTCTGTGCTCTCTGTGCTCCGACCTCAGCGTCCTCTGTGTTAGATCCTTTCGCTTTTCGTCTACGTTTCCGCCAGTAACTACCGCGCAACGCCTCTCGTCGCCCTTCTTGTCCGCTCCTCCCGCCAATGCTAACGTCGAAAAATCATGGCACTCAGCATCGACGATCTCCTCCGCCGCGCAGTCGAAAACAAAGCTTCCGACTTGCATCTCAAGGTCGGCAATCACCCTTACCTCCGCGTCGACGGCCTTCTGAACGCCGTCACCGATGTGCCCCGCGTCACTCCGGAAGAAATGCTTTCCATGGCCTTCAGCATGATGACCAACCGCCAGAAGCAAAAGTTTAAGGAAACCGCCGAGCTCGACATGGCCTACGGCGTCGCTGGCCTCGGCCGCTTCCGCGTCAACGTTTTCCAGCAGCGCGGTAACGTTGGCATGGTCCTCCGCGTCATCCCCACAAAAATTCGCACCACCGACGAGCTGAATCTTCCCGCCGTCATCAATCGTGTTTGCGAAGAGCAGCGCGGCCTCGTTCTCGTCACTGGCACCACTGGTTCCGGTAAGTCCACCACTCTCGCCGCCATGGTCGACCGCATCAATGCCAATCGCGCCGATCACCTCATCACCATCGAGGATCCCATCGAGTTTCTGCATCGCGACAAGCGCAGCTTCATCAACCAGCGCGAAGTCGAAGTCGATACCGCGAACTTCTCCACCGCCTTGCGCGCCGCCCTCCGTCAGGATCCGGACGTCATCCTCGTCGGCGAAATGCGCGACCTCGAGACCATTTCCACCGCGCTGCTCGCCGCCGAAACCGGCCACTTGGTTTTCTCCACCTTGCACACTCTCGACGCCACGGAAACCATTCAGCGCATCATCGCCGTCTTTCCCCCGCCCGAGCAGAAGCAGATTCGTTTGCAGCTTGCCGCCACGCTCAAGGCCGTCATCTCCCAACGCCTGGTGCGCCGCGCCGACGACAAAGGCCGCGTCCCCGCTTGCGAAGTCATGATCAGCACCGGGTACATCCGCGATTGCATCATCAATCCGGACAAGACCCGCCTCATCCACGACGCCATCGCCGCCGGCACCAGCCAGTACGGCATGCAGACCTTCGATCAATCCATTTTCGATCTCTACACCAAGCAGCTCATCACCCTCGACGAAGCCCTCGCGCGTTCCTCCAACCCCGACGAATTCAAACTCCGCACCCAGGGCATTCGCTCCGCCTCCGACTCCGCCCGCGAAGAGATGGAGCGCCAAATGGCCGACTTCGAGCGCTTCGCCCGCAAGTAGCTTACTTCCTCAATGAAACCGGAGGCCGTGGCCAATGCCAAGCCTTAGATGGAGTCTAATTGCAAGCAGGGCCCAGATTCTTTTGTTGTTCCTTGCTGGATTCTGCAAACAAGCGCAAGCCGCCGACATCTGCGACCCTTCCGTGCTCCCGAGGGAAATACAAACGAAGTTAGAGAAGAACTATCCCGACTGGCAGCCAGAGAGGATCGAGAACCTATACGAGGATGATCGCCGGTTCTGGACCGAAGCTCACCCTAACGACTGCCCCGGCATTGCGATCGGGCATTTCGAGTCAAAGACGGAACTGTCCTATGGGCTCTTGTTAGTCTCCAAGCCCGACCGGAAACGACCGGGCCTTCGCATCCTAGTTTTCTCACATCCTGCGCCTTCTACCCCTTACGTCGTGCATTCACTCAGCAAGTGGGATACGGGAACGTTCTGCGAGGGCTCAGATCAAGTAATTGCGACTGTTCCAGCGGGACGGTACGAGGAGGTGATGGGCCCGAAAAAAGTGCAGACTGACCTCGATAGCATTGCGTACGAGGTCATGGGAAAGGGCTCGGTTCTCTATTACTGGAAGAATGGACGCTATCACGAACTCGCAACCTCGGATTAGCGTCGATCCGTTTCGTTCCTCCTCGTCTGTGTCCGACCTCTGTGCCCTCCGTGTTAAATCTTTTTCTTCAACTCTTTGACTCTTTGACTCTTTGACTCTTTGACTCTTTGACTCTTTGACTCTTTGACTCTTTGACTCTTTGACTCTTGCACACTTCCCCTCTTAGACTTGCCTCCATGTTCAAGCCCCGCAGCATCGACTCCGAGCCCGCCCTCTACGACGCCGCCGTCAAAATCCTCTCGCGCCGCGCCCATTCCGTCTCCGACATGAAAAAGGCCCTGATCCGCCGCACCGCCGATGAAGACCTGATCCAAAAAGTCCTCGCCCGCCTAAAGCAAAACGGCTTGATCGACGACGCCCGCTACGCCAAGCAGTTCGCCCGCCAGCGCACCGAAATCCGCCACCAGGGCAAATTCCGCGTGGCCCGCGAACTCCGCGCCCGCGGCGTTCCCGACCGCCACATCGAATCCGCTGTAGAAGAAGCCGCCGCCAACTCCGACGAAGCCGCCATGGTCCGCCAGCGCATCGACCGCAAACTCAGACTGTTCCGCGGTGAGATCGACGACCGGAAGATCGCCTCCCTCTACCGCACCCTACTCCGCGCAGGCTTCTCCTCCGACACCATCCGCCGTGAACTAAAGCGCGCCACCACCGAGGATTTGCCGGAACTGGAGCCCCCCGACGACACCCCGTAGGCGACGCCTTACCTGTTGCTTTCCCAAAGGAAGTGTGCCATCCTTCCTGTTGGAAACCAAAACGGCGGTGCTATGAAACAAAAAACCGACGTCCTCCAAGGTACGTTGGCGTTGATGGTTCTCAAGACTCTCGATGTCCTGGGATCACTGCACGGCTATGGAATCGCGCGGCGCATCGAGCAGATCAGCGGAGATTTGCTTGCCGTGAATCAAGGCACTCTCTATCCCGTGCTGTTGAAGCTGGAGCAAGAAGGCGCCATCGCATCCGAGTGGGGTGCCTCAGAGAATAATCGCAGGGCGCGCTTCTATCGACTGACACGGGAAGGACGCAAGCAGTTGCAGCTCGAGACCCAGGATTGGGAACAAACGGCAGCGATCATCGGTCGGTTCTTCGAGGCTAAAGCGGAGGATTTGTCATGAAATCTCTGAGACGGTTCGTCACCCGCATGGTCAACTCGGCAACGAGACGGCGAAATGACGAACGATTGAAGGAAGAGATTGAGGAACACATCGCTCTGCAAACGGCTGAAAACCTTCGCGCCGGTTTATCGCCCGTTGAGGCACGGCGCCAAGCCATGCTGAAGTTTGGCGGCGTGGAGACGGCCAAAGAGGACTACCGCGCCGAGCGAGGACTGCAATTCGTCGAGAATTTCGCACGGGATGTGCGCTTCGCTATCCGCATGTTGCGCAAATCTCCTGGCTTTACCGCTGTGGCCGTTGTGACCCTGGCCGTGGCAATTGGCGCAAACGCCGTGGTTTTTGGCGTATTGGATGCTCTGATTCTGCGCCCGTTGAATGTGCCTCACGCGGAGAGCCTCTGGGGACTCGAGCGCGGGCCCGATAAAGCCGTGAATCAGTCCTATCCCGATTATCTCGATCTCCGCGATCGCAACCGCAGCTTTGAGGATCTGGCAGCTTATAACGTCACTCAGGTAGGGCTGGATACCGGCAACAATCCATCCGACTTCTGGATCTTGGAAGTGACCGGGAACTATTTCGACGCATTAGGCATTCACCCGTATCTTGGCCGTTTCTTCCACAGCTCGGATGAGCACGGCCCGAACAGCGCCCCGTATATCGTGCTCACCCACGCGTTTTGGCACAGCCGTTTTCAGGACGATCGCAGCGTGGTGGGTCGCATTGTTCAGCTGAACAAGCATCCTTTTACGATCCTAGGCGTAGCGCCACCGGAGTTCCGGGGGACTTTGGTGTTTGTCTCTCCCGATTTCTGGGTGCCGCTAGTTAACCAGGAGCAGCTGGAGGGTGTGAACGTGCTGAACGCCCGCGGGAACCGCGGCATTTTGATGGTGCTGGGGCATCTGAAGGCTGGGGTCACTCCCGCACAGGCTGTCGCCGATCTCAACTCCATTGGCTTCTATCTGGAAAAGACCTACCCCAAAGACGATGGTCAAATGACCTTTTCCTTGACGCGTCCCGGCCTTACCGGCGATTGGTTGGGCGGTCCGATAAAAGCATTCCTAACGGGATTGATGCTGCTGGCGGGATTAATTCTGCTGGCCGCCTGCGCCAACCTGGGCAGCCTGTTTGCGGCACGCGCCGCCGACCGTTCCCGGGAACTTGCTGTGCGGCTCGCGCTTGGAGCAGGCCCGATGCGAATTTTGCGCCAACTCTTCACCGAAGCCATGCTGGTCTCCCTGATCGGAGGCGCCGCCGGTCTGTGGGGCAGCGTCGTGTTGTTGGGCGGACTGAGCGTATGGGAACCGCTTCCAACCGCCCCCGTCCATATCCCTGCAAACCCCGACGCAAAGGTTTATGTAATAGCTTTGCTGTTGAGTCTAGCGAGTGCATTCCTCTTCGGCGCGGTCCCGGTCAGGCAGGTACTTCACACCGATCCATATCGAGTCATCAAGTCGGGATCAATCACCACCGTGGGCCGACGGGTCACTGTCCGAGACCTTTTGCTCGTAGTGCAAATTGCGATCTGCGCGGTGCTGGTCACTTCTTCGATGGTCGCCGTGCGCGGACTGGTGCGCTCGCTACATAGCAGTTTCGGTTTTGAACCGCGGAATGCCATGCTGGTAGAGACCGCTCTGAGCATGGCCGGTTACCGCGGCGACGCCGTACCCACCATGCAGAAGCGCATGATCGATGCTTTGGAAACGATTCCCAACATAAAGTCCGTCGGATTGATCGATCGGCTACCGCTGTATTACGGCGCAAACAGTGAGACGGTCTTTAGCGACAAAACCGCCGATCTGAGGCCTGCGAACGGCGCTGCGGAAGCCATGGTGTACAAAGTATCTCCCGAATACTTCGATGCGGCCCGGACCAGCTTATTGGCGGGCAGGACATTTACGTGGCATGACGACAAGAGCTCGCCACGCGTTGCGGTAGTCAATCGCGAGTTCGCCAGCAAGATCTTTGGCTCTGCAGACAACGCGATCGGCGGATATTACAACGCGGATGGGTCGCGCATTCAGGTGGTCGGCATTGTGGAAGACGGGAAGTACGCGAGCCTGGCCGAAGATCCACAGCCGGCGATGTTTTTCCCCATTCTGCAATCGCCTTCAAGTCAGGCTGCGCTGGTGGTGCGCTCGAATGGCGATCCCCAACAACTGGCGGCAGCCATCAAAAGTACAGTACAGGGCCTCGATGCAGGGCTGCCTTTTGGCATCCACACGTGGAGCCACGAACTGGAGAGCGCTCTGTTTCCTTCGCGTATGGCCACGCTGTCGCTTGGTGTGCTGGGCGCAATGGGCGCGATGCTATCTATAACCGGCATCTTTGGCATGGCGGCGTACTCGGTCAGCAAGCGGCTGCGCGAGCTGGGAATTCGCATGGCCCTGGGCGCGCAGCGCAAGGAAATATTGCAGGCGGCCTTGGGGCGCGCATTCAAACTGCTCGCTTTTGGTTCCGCAGCCGGATTGTTCCTGGGAATTTTGGCGAGCCGAGTGCTCGCTTCCATTGTGTATCAGGCCACTCCCCGCGATCCGCTGGTATTGGCTGGTGTTGTTCTAGCTATGTCGTTGCTGGGGCTGCTGGCTACGTGGATTCCAGCGCAACGCGCGCTGTCGGTTGATCCTGCGATACTGCTGCGCGAGGAGTGAATTGGCCTTAATGCATGTATGTGATGTCACTCAAGCACTGATTTTAAGTATTCCTCAGGCCGGTGAACAGAAGCATTCCTTTGCTCGCGGCGTTTTTCAGACTGGCCATGGCCGCCATTGCGAGCATCAGCCACCTGCACCCAAACCGCCCCTCCATGCGCCACGTGGCGCCTCTATCCCCTACGCCCTCACTCGATTGCGCATACTTCTCGTCACTACAGGGATGCACGCACCCGGCGTGGAGCGAAGTCCAGACGGCCGATCCCGTTCAACCACACATCTTTACCCCGAGCGAAGTCGCCATCTGGTGCGGTCCGCGATTTTCCTTTTGTGCAACCCCGTGTTATCGTCCTCACCTGCAAGGGGGATTTTATGTCCGTTAATAAAGTCATTCTCGTCGGCCGCCTCGGCCGCGATCCTGAAACCCGCTACACCGGCGGCGGCCAGGCCGTAGCCAATTTTTCTGTGGCCACCGACGAAACCTACAAAGACCGCAACGGCGAGCGCCAGAAGCGCACCGAGTGGCACAAGATTGTCGTCTGGGGCAAGCAAGCCGAAATCGCCCAGCAATATCTCAAGAAGGGCTCGCTGATTTTCATCGAAGGGCGTATTCAATCGCGCGAGTGGCAGGACAAAGAAGGACAGAAGCGCACCAGTTTTGAAATCGTCGCCACCAATTTTCGCATGCTGGGTGGGCGCTCCGACGGCGCTGCAGCCAGCGCGGGCGCAGGAGCCATGGGTGGAGGCACATCGCGCGGCGCCGACGACTTCGACGCAGGAGCAGGAGGCGCGCACGACGAACCTGCCGCCCCCAACTCCGGCCCCGAAATCTCCGACGAGGACATCCCCTTCTAGGTAGCACAGGCGCTCTTGCCTGTGCGCGCGCCAAGCTCATGCAAGCAGAAACCGCAATAGAAAAAATTGTGACGGTGGCCCTGATTGCCCTTCAAATTCTCTTGCCACAAATTTCGCGTAGCAGAGCGGCAAAGGAATATCGATCCAAAGAGGGGCGACGAGTGTTGGTTGCAGACTTCGCCAAGCCCGAAGCCACGATCGAAAGCAAAATCGAGTTCTACACCGCCGACAATCGAATCCTGTGCGCGCTCGACTACTCCTCTGAAGACGGGGAACACGGCTTCGGCGTGGTGAAAGCAGCATGGACGCCGGATCAAAAGTACTTTGTCTTTAGCCTCACCAGTTCTGGCGGCCATCAGGCTTGGCACGCGCCAACGCTTTTCTACAGCGTTAAAGACGACGCGATTCACGCGCTAGACAGCTATGTTGATGGCGGAATCTCGAAAGGTGATTTTATTCTGAAAGCACCCAACACGGTGCTTACGGAGGTCCAGCGACGTGAATCGCAGCCAATTAAATTCCGCTTGGACCTGCTAACAAGTAATGAGCGCAAACCTCCGCACGCCATGGGGTGTACGGGTGGAAAGATCTTCAAACCAGAAGGATAGCGGATCGTATAGATGCCTGATATCAACCGACAACTGATATTGCGCGCGCGGCCGCAGGGCTTGCTCGCGCCCGGCGATCTCCAGCTCGAAGGGGCCCCGCTTCCCTCCCTCGCCGACGGCCAAGCCTTGGCCCGCGTGAAATATCTCTCCATCCTACCCACAATTCGCGTGTGGATGGCTATGGACACTTATCTGCCGGCCGTGGCCATCGGCGAAGTTATGCGTGCGGACGGTTTCGCGGAGGTAGTGGAATCGCGCCACAAGGAATTCAAGAAGGGCGACAAAGTTGTCGGGCTCACCGGGCTGCAGGATTATTGCGTCATCGATGCCGCCGATAAACGCGGCAGCTTTCAGAAAGTTCCGCCGATTCCCTTCCTTTCCGACACCGCGTTCCTGGGTGTGTTGGGCGTCACCGGAATCACCGCATACTTCGGCATGATGGAGATCGCGAAGCCGCAAAAAGGAGAAACCCTGGTAGTTTCCGCGGCTGCGGGCGCCACGGGCAGCATCGCCGGACAAATCGGCAGAATCCACGGGTGTCGCGTAGTGGGCATCGCCGGTGGCGCAGAAAAATGCAAATGGCTCACCGACGATCTCGGCTTCGATGCCGCGGTCGACTACAAACAACCGGACTGGAAAGAAAAGTTGGCCGCGGCCACGCCCAAAGGCGTCGACATCAATTTCGAAAATGTCGGCGGCGAAATCATGCACGCAGTTATCGACGGCATGAACCTCCACGGCCGCATCGTTCTTTGCGGCCTCATTTCTGGCTACGTCAAGGACGACCCCGCCCTCGAGAGTTTCGGCATGGTCCTCGTCAAGCGCCTGCGCGTGGAAGGATTCATCATTATCGACTACCTGAACCGCTTCATGGAAGCGGCCACGCAGCTAGGCAAGTGGAAAATGTTCGGCAAGCTGAAAGATCGCGAAACGATTGTGGAAGGCCTGGAGAAGGCCCCTGAAGCCGTCAACATGCTCTTCACTGGCGGCAACATCGGCAAACTGATCGTAAAGGTGTGATCCTCGAATGACGGAACCGAACTAGTGCCGAGGAGGTTGCGGCCCGTTGCGTTTGCGCTCTTCGTCCATGCGCTTCAGAAATTCTTCAAAATTCGGCAACTGCTCGCGAGTAAGAATGGCCCGGACCTGCGCCCGTCCCTTCTGCCGCACCGCATCGATTTCCGCGTCGGTCCGGTCGTGAATGGCTTTGGTTTCGGCATGGCGCTGCAGCAGGATGGCATCGAGTTGTTGGGCCTGCTGCGGTGTTAGCGACAGATCCTTGGTGAGCTGCTGGACTCGCTGGGCACGCCGCTCGGGTTCGCTGAGCGGTGGATTTGCAGCGTTCACCGGACGATGCGCGAACAAATAGCCCAGCACGCCCCCCAGCGCCGCGCCCAGGAGAAACACTGCACCCACCCATAAGGCCGCCTTGCGCGTCGCGGGCGTATCGCTCATTGCGCCTTCTCCAGCGGCAAGACAACGTCTTCCTGCGGAGCGGAGGATTGCGGGGAGTCAAACAGCGACTCGACACCGCTGTCGTTGCCGGAAATCGCGGTGGGTTTCGGCAGCTGATACAACCAGCTGCTTGCGAGCAGCAGGGCTAGTGCAGAAATCCAGGTCAGGCGTGCGGCGAGCCGGGGTACGGCGGCCCAGGTCTCCAGACCCTCCCTTGACTCCAATTCTCGCGCCGCGATGGCAGCCATCACCCGTGGCGCGAACCATGGTCCGGGCGATGCTGCGCGCATAGGCACATCGCGGAGGACAATACGGCTCGTGGAAATATCGGAGGAGGCTTCCTGGCAGTGCGGGCACGCCGCCAGGTGTTCTTGCTGCGCCGATGAGAGCGCCGCCGCGTCCGCCACATTTTCGAGTGCGTCACGCAGGCGGCTACACTCGTCCTGATTCTTTCTCATTCTTCTTAGCAGGTTCCACATACCCGCCTCCTCACAGCCATACGAAATTCGTATCGACGCCGCCCAAGGGTGGCTAGCCGGGCTGAAGCCCGGCCCCTACAATTTCCACCTGATACTTTCGACGTGCAGCCGACCATACATGTTTCAAGTTGGAACACTCACAAAACCGACCCGTTTCCGTCCTTGCGCTTCCGCGCCTGATTCACGATGCGGCGCCGAGCGCGGAACAGGCGGACTTTCACGGTGTTCGCGTTTAGGTCCAGAATTTCAGCGATCTCCTCGATGGCAAATCCCTCTACCTCTTTCAAGATCAGCATCATACGGTCGCGTTCATCCAATCCTTGCAGCAGATTTTCCACTTGCTGCTGGGCTTCGAGTCTGTCAGAAACGTCCTGGGCGCCACTATCAAGCCTTTCGGCTGCGCCTAACTGCTGGGCCTGCTCTTCGCTGAGGTCCGATTCATACAGGAGCGGCCTAACCTTTTTCTTTCTTAGCAGATCCCAGCACTCGTTCACGGTGATCTTGTATAACCAGGTGCTAAAGGCGGCGCGCTGGTCGAAGCGTTTCAGCGAAAAATAAGCCTTCACGAAGACCTGCTGGGCAATGTCCTCCACGTCCTCGCGGCGGCGCAGGATGCCGCCCGCGACGGCAAACACACGATGCTGATGGCGGCGCACCAATTCCTCGAACGCCTCCTTGTCTCCGGCCTGGGCACGGCGTACTAGTTCCGGATCAACCGGGACGACCGGAGCCTTCGCGGCTGCAGGCTTCAGAGCTGCCGCGGTGGCGGTGGCCATGGGCTCTGCTTTTGGGACGCGCGGCATGGCTTGCAGGTTACGCCCTTCTGGCCCCGGGTTTCGGGGGCCGCACCATCTGTTTCATTTCCGGGAACCCAAACTTTGTACTTGCAGACCCCTTAACTACATGCAATAATACCTGCATGATTATTGGTGACCGCCTCCGCGCACTGCGTGAGGAAAAGAAACTCTCCCAGGGCGATATCGAAAAGCGTACGGGTCTGCTTCGTTGCTACATTTCCAGAGTCGAGAATGGCCATACAGTACCGGCCA
>Ga0307479_10001773_pt1 | contig 19707 bp, 11 predicted proteins | sample atmos_gasesECM4C_FD_203743 | JGI IMG/M metagenome (GOLD analysis project Ga0307479, IMG submission 203743) | Hardwood forest soil microbial communities from Morgan-Monroe State Forest, Indiana, United States - atmos_gasesECM4C_515 | ecosystem: Environmental > Terrestrial > Soil > Temperate...
AGGTCAATCCGGCGGATATAGTCTTGAACGGAATACCTCACGTGAGCCCGGCACACCTCACGTCATCGCGGGCGATGGTCATTGAGCCGAGACTCGCCGAGGAGATCAGCGAGAATCCATGCCGTTCCGGCAATCGCGAAGGTCTCGGCAGTTTCGCTCCAATTCGAATGATTGCGGGGATCCGAAAGAAGCAACGGTACCCACACGATTAGCCCAAAGAGCAAGAGCATCATTGTCAGCAGGCGAGCGGCGAGAAGCGCCATTCGATTCGCAAGAAGAGCCACAGCCGCGAGTGCGAACAAAACAGCCGTCGCTACCGCCCAAAACATCTGACTTGGCGGAAGCCACTTCGGAACAAGACTGGCGGTAGCGTGAAGATAAACCGCCTGTTCGAGCGTGAAGGAAACGACACACATGCCCAAAAGAATGCGGCCGATGCGATTAAGCGTTTCCCCCGACCATGCCGATGACAGGCGCGCATAAACGATCGCCGCTCCGGCGACGAGAGAGAACTGCTCGAAGAAGTTGCCCCAGCTATTGTAGATCTGCGGTTTGGCGACGATTCCCGGCACACACAGTAAGGCAAAGATAAGATAAACCACACTAAGGACGAGTGCGCCCGCTTTCGCGGTCCGACGGAACTGAATCGCAGCGCCGCCGAAGATCAGGGCAGCGCCGGCGGCGTGGACAAGGTAACGCGGCTGATGCCAGCCGTTGTAGTCGTGCCAGGCCAGCGTGATGAGGCCAAACGCCAAAGCCGCCACTCCAAACACATGACGGCCGAGGTTCGAACCAGGCGTATTGGAACTAGGCATTGCTGCCGTCATTTGTTTTCAATCCCGTTCACGCAGGTGTGTCTCCATGCGGGAGAGCCGATCGTCGGTAACGTTTATTTGAGCAACCGGGGGATCGCAAAGGATGCACCGAGCTTACCGGAAACTGAGCTGCCCCCTACCAGCAAAAGTTCTTGACTTTCGCTTTTTATTCGCCTATAGTGCCGGGCGGTAGAGGAAACGGGAAACGGTCGGCGGCTCCATTGTCCTCGGACTCTCCCGAGCCGCCGGCCGTTGAAAATTCCGAGCCGTAAGCGGGGTGAGGGGTTGACTCGAAAGAGCGATCCCTCCATCCCGGAGGGTGGCCAAACAGGCGGCCCTCTCCCGGAGAAGCATCCGGGATGCAAAAGACGCAGCTCGGAGGGCAGTATAGGTGGCCCGCTTCCCTGCGTTGACCCCGATCCGATCGGGGCCACAGCTAATAGGAGCCGCTATGGACGTTGTTACGTGTGACCGCGAAGCGGATTTGAGCGTCACTGTTTCTCTTGCCCGTGCTGAATTTGCTGCATTTGACCGAGGCGCACAGACAAGATTGTCTGTGCCACAGGACTTTTCTGATCAGCGGGTTAGCCCGGCGGTTTTTCCTGCAGCTATGCCGGACGAAGGAGCGATGGAGAAAGGCTCCTGGTCCTTTGCGAACTGGGTGGGCTTGAACAAAAGCCGCGGCAGCAAAATCCCAAACATTGTACATGTGGATGTGGACGCGTTTTTTGCTTCGGTGGAGCAGGTGCTGAACCCTAGGCTGCGCGGGAAGCCGGTTCTGGTGGGGCGCGGGGTGGTGGCGTCGGCGAGCTACGAGGCGAAGATGCGCGGCGTGAAGACGGCGATGACGTTTCGCGAAGCGCTGCGGATTTGCCCGAAGGCGGTGGTCGTGCCCGGGCAGTACGAGCACTACGCGGATTTTGCGGAGCGCGTGCGGCAGATCCTGGAAACCTATACGCCGACGGTGGAGACGGCGGCGCTGGACGATTTTTACCTGGACTTTGCGGGGACGGAGCGGCTGTACCCGGATTATGAGGCGGCGCTGCGGCGGTTGCAGGCGGAAGTACTGGGGCGGACGGGACTGAGCGTGAGCGTGGGCGCGGGGCGGACGAAGGTGGTGGCGTCGATTGCGTCGCGGCTGGAGCGGCCGCGGGGGTTCCGCATGGTCGCGCCGGGCGAGGAAGAAGCGTTCCTGACGCCGTTGCCGGTGGAAAAGCTGCACGGGGTCGGGCACGTGCACGCGGGAGCGCTGGCCGAACGCGGGATCACCATGATCGGACAACTGCGGCAGGTGCCGCGGCAGGCGCTGGAAGCGGCGTTCGGCGAAGCCATCGGGCGGCAAATCTGGGAGCGCGCGCGGGGGCTGGACGGGCGCGAAGTGATGATGCCGGCGACGCCGAAGTCAGTCTCGCGAGAGACAACGATTGAAGGTGGAACGATCGACACGGAATTTCTTGGCGGGCTGATCGAATATTTGTGCGAGCGGATCGGCTCGACGCTGCGCGAATACAGAAAACAGGCGCGGACGATCGGACTGCGGGTGCGCTATGTGGATTCGTTTTCAGAGCATCAGACGGTGCGGTTGACGCGGCCCACGAACGATGAGCGCGAACTGCTCGCGGCGGCGATGGAGTTGTTCGGGAAATTGTTCACGCGGCGCGTGGCGGTGCGGCTGGTGGGCGTGAGCGTGACGAACCTCGAGCCGGACCGGCGGCAAAATGAGCTGTTCGATCGGGACGCGAACCGGCGATGGTATTTGAATCGCGAGATGGACCGCGTGCGCGGACGGTACGGCTGGAACGCGGTGTTCTACGGTAAAGGGCTCGAGCTGCGCGAACATTACGCGACAAAGCCGAACGGGTTGATACTTTCGACGCCGTGTTTGTCGCGGTAGTGTGTTGAAATATCCCGCCTCTTCTCTGCCTCACGAGTGACTGGTGACTCGTGACTGGTGACTGGTGGAGAACCTTCCTAAAAGATCTGGTTCTGCAGCTTTCCAGTCACTAGTCACCAATCACTAGCCACCTTTCACAAGTTACGAGTCACCAGTCACGTGTTTATTCATCTCCATTGTCACAGCCACTATTCGTTCCTGAGGGGGGTGGCGTCGCCGGAGGAGATTATCGCGGCGGCTGTGGAGCAGAAGATGCCGGCCGTGGCGCTGACGGACACAAACGGGATGTACGCGGCGGTGGGGTTTTATAAAGCGGCACGCGCGGCGGGGGTGAAACCGATTGTGGGGGTGACGCTGGACGTTCAGTGGCCCTTCGGCTTCGCTCAGGATAAACGAGTGACGAGTGGCCCGCCACGGCGGGCAAGCGAGTGGCGAGAAAAGAAAAAACGAGAGGCGGAAAGTGTGCCGGTGGTACTGCTGGCGGCGGACATGGAAGGATATAGCAATTTGTGCCAACTTGTGACGCTGCGGCATTTGGGCACGACGGAATTGGCGCAAAACATGGGTACCGATGAGGAAGAGGGGCGGCCCGTAACGATGGAGGATCTGGAGCGGCACAGCCGAGGCGTGATTGCGCTGGCGCCGATTGGCTGCAGAACCGCAGAAAGAAAAGAGAGAACAGTCGAGCTTGAATACGTGCACGGTAGCAGGGGCGCAGCATGCTGCGCCCCTACAAGGAAAAACAACAGCGCGACGATGGGATGGATCGCGCAGATGAAAGAGATTTTTGAGGAGCTGCTATGGATCCAAGTGCAGCACTTGTCACCGGGGGATGGGCGCGCACTGCGTGAAGCGGAACGCATTGGACGAGAAATCGGCATACCGCTGGTGGCAACGAACAACGTGCATTTCCTGCGGCCGGAGGAGCACCTGCACCACCGCACGATGAATGCGATCCGCACGGGCGGGCTGCTGACGACGGTTCAGGCCCCTGAAATTACCAGCGCTGAAGCGTGGTTCAAGCCAGCGGTCGAAATGCAGCGACTGTTTCCCGATCATCCAGAATTATTGCAAGCAACGCTGGAAATTGCCGAGCGGTGCAACCTGGAACTCGAGTTGGGGAAACTGATCCTGCCGGAATTTAGAGTCCCGGAAAACGATACTCCGGACTCCTATTTGGCGAAACTGAGCCTGCAGGGGCTGCTAAAGCGCTATGGCTGTCTGAAACCTGAAGCGAATTCGCGGATGATACACGAGCTAAAAGTCATCAGTAAATGTAAGCTGGCGCCGTATTTTCTGCTGGTGCGGGACATCGTGGAAGAGGCGCGGCGGCGCGGGATTCCGGCGGTGGCGCGCGGATCGGCGGCAAGCTCCATGGTTGCGTATTGCCTGGGAATTTCCTGCGTGTGCCCACTGCGATGGGGATTGTATTTCGAACGGTTCTTGAACGAGCAGCGCGGCGATTGCCCGGACATTGACATCGATATTTGCGGTGCGCGGCGCGACGAGCTGCTCGATTACGTCTACGAGCATTGGGGCGCCGAACACGTTGCCATGATCGGGAGCTTCATCACCATGCATGCGCGGCTGGCGGTGCGCGAGGTGGCAAAAGTGTTTGGCGTGCCACCGGGCGAGGTGAATCGCTTCACGAAGCGGCTGCCGCACCGGCCGGTGCGCGAGATTTTACAGGCGATTCGCGACTTGCCGGAGTGCCGCGACCTACCGGTAAACGACGAGCCGTGGAAAACGATCCTGCAAGTGGCGTTGCGACTCGACGACGCGCCGCGGCACCTGGGGATTCATCCGTGCGGGACGGTGATTTCCGCGCGGCCGTTGACGCGATTGACACCGCTCGAACGGGCGACAAAAGGGATTGTGGTCACGCAGTACGACATGAACGCGATCGAAGCGCTGGGACTGATCAAGATGGATTTGCTGGGACAGCGCGGGTTCACGACGATGGCGCTGGCGCTCGATAACATCGAGAAAAAAACAAAGGAGGTGGGGGAGAAGAGCAGCATCGCGCCGGATGGCGCAACGCCGTGTCCGAAGCCGCGGGAGATCGATTTTGACGCGATACCGGAAAACGAGCCGGCGACGTGCGACGTCATCGCAGCGGGAAAAACGATGGGCGTGTTTCAGATCGAGTCGCCGGCAATGCGCGGGATACTGCGAACGATGCAAGCAAGAACGCTGGACAAAATTGCGCAAGCGCTGGCGTTGATCCGGCCAGGAGCGGCGGAGTACGGATCGAAAGAACTGTTTCTGAAACGGCTGCGCGGACCCTTCACAACCGAGGGCAAGCAGGAAGAAATCAGATACGCGCATCCGGCGCTCGAAGAAATTCTCGGCGACACGCTTGGCGTATGCATCTTCCAGGAACAGGTGATGCAGATTTCACAGGCCCTCGGAAGCATGTCGCTGGCGGAGGCGGACCTGGTGCGGCGCTCGTCGGCTAAATTTTCCGGGCAACGGGAACGCGAGCGGCTGCGCGGGAAATTCTTGAAGGCGGCGGAGCAAATCGGGCTCGATGGAACGGAGCGCGAAGAGACGTGGATGATGGTGGAAAAATTCGCGGGCTTCGGATTCTGCAAGGCGCACGCCGCGACGTATGCGGACATATCCTACCGCATGGCGTATCTGAAGACGCATCACACGGCGGAGTTTTTGGCGGCGATGTGCAGCGCGGGCGCGGGTTTCTACCACGTTTCGGCGTATGTGGAGGAAGCGAAGCGCTGGGGAATCGCGGTGCGGCTGCCGTCGGTGAACCATTCGCGCATGGAGTACACGGCGGAAACGGGCGCGGACGGGCGGCGCGCCTTGCGCGTGGGATTGATGCAAGTGAAGGGGCTGCGGCTAGAGACGATAATGGCGATCCTGCGAACGCGGGAAAAAAGCGGCGCGTTTCGGTCGCTGGAGGATTTTCTTTGGCGCGTGCCGGTCGAACGGGACGAGATTGAGGCGCTGATTAAATGCGGGGCATTTGATCACCTGGGTGATGAAGTGCGCGCGACGACGCGGCCGGCGATGCTGTGGCGGTGGAATTTGCTGCAGAGGGAAAAACAAAAAGGGGGCCCTCGACTCCGAGCCGGCTTCGCCTGCTCTCCGCCCCCTTCGGCTCCGCTCAGGGCAAGCGGGATGACAGAGTCTTTATTTGGCGGCACACCCGATGAGGAAGCGAGCGAAGCGCTGGAGGGAATGCCCACGGCGGAATACACGCAGGAGCAAAAGCTGCGTTACGAGCGCGAGATTCTGGAAGTGTGCGTGAGCGGGCATCCGCTGGATTTTCTGCCGCGGAACGCCGAGGTGTGGAGCGACGAACTGGAGAAATTGCGCGGAAAGCGCGTGGCGTTGTGCGGCTGGGTGGTGACGTACCGGCATGTGGGAGCGAAGAATTACCGCAACATGATGTTCGTGACGCTGGAAGACCAGCGCGGCGTGTATGAAGCGGTGCTCTTCCCTGAAGCTTATGAGAAATACGGCGGGCTGGTATTCGAAACACGGGCACTGCGGGTGACGGGGAGGGTGGAGCAGGAGGGACAGGTAAATTGCGATGGATTGGCGGCGCTGAGGAAATAGAAAGAATCCACACAGAGCGCAAGGAAGGCGCAGGAAACGGGTTGCGGTGTGATCCGAGCAAAGACACAAAACGAGATGCCGGTCGCAGAGCCGGAAGCGGGGCGGCCGGCGGGAACCGGCGAGCAATGGCTGGGACGCAACCGCAGCGCGAAACGCAGGCTGTGGGAGCAGTTGAACCCAAGGAGCCGCAAACAGATCCGGCTGATCGCTGAAGCGCTGGTGCAGCAACAAGCGCACGCGCGCTTGCCGGAGGCGTTGCGCGCAAGGCTGAGCGCCGCGATCGGGGAATTGGAGCGTGTGGCGGGGCGAATCGGCGCGCTGCTGGCGGAAATAGCCCGGAGGAAGCCGCCGAACGAGTAAAGAAGCGGAAGACGGAACGAGTTGGCCCGCGCGGGGCGGCAGGAGGTAACAGGGCGGACACGCGCACGCGCAGGATTGTTGCAGGGCACGCAGGGCGACTCCATACTCAAATTGTGGGTAGACCTATGAAGCGAGCCCTCCTGAAAATTGCAATCCTGGCGAGCGCGATGAGCTTGGCGGCGGTTTTCGCGCGGGCGGATGAGATTCGCCTGAAAGACGGCAAGAAGCTCTACGGCGTCATCGTGGCGTACGATGACAATATGTTCAAAGTTAAAACAGATTTTGGTTATGTTCTCGTGGAGAAGGACAAGATTGCGTCCATCATTCCGTCGACGCCGGCAACTGCAAAGGCCGAGCCCGCGGCAAAGAAGGAAGCTGCGGCAGATTCGCAACCGAAGCCGGAACCAACGGCCGCGTCATCCGCGGAACCAGCAGCGACGAATGCGAGCGCCAAATCGGCCGTTCCCGGCGCAGCGGAAAAACGCGAAAAGGCAGGGCCGAAAATAACGAACACGGCGGTCAAACCTGAATTGCCCGTCAGCGCGCCGGAGAATGCCGTGGCGCCAGCGATAAAAGGGCCGGCAACCGGCGCGCCGACCAGCGCTTTGGCGGTGACTGCGGCGCAACCTGCTCCGCCGGAAGCTCCGGCGATCCGCGAGGAAATTCAGGGAAATCTCTACACCAATTACACGCATGGCTTCCGGATGTACAAGGCGCCCAGCTGGAATTTGCTGGATGACGCGCGTAAGGCGCTGCCGAACGCGATTGTCGCTATGGGCACGTCGAACGAATCGACGTTGATGGTGGTCGGGCAAGAAAAAACAAAAGAGCCCCTGGATGCGGCTGCGGTCACTGTCGAAAGGCGTTTGCGCGAGATCTACGAGAATTACAAACAGGTTTCTCAGCGCAAGACGGCGATCGGTGGATTGCCGGCGGTGGAATTCCGCTACCGCGGACTGGCGGACGAACATCCGTGGTCGGGAACCCTCGTGGTGCTCGCGCGCGGAAACGATATATTCACCGCACTGGGCATGACCTACGCGGACACCGATTTGATTCAAATCCAGGAGAATGTGATCGCGCGGGCGATTACCAGCCTGGATTTCAACGTGCACTGATCTGAATTCGTCATCACCACGATAGAACAGGCAGGCTCCGCCGCAGATGTCCGACGTTCGCGACGTCACTCCCCTTAAAGTTAAAGCGTGAATACCTTCTACGCCGAAGCGGATTCCGAGGAATCGTGGAATTTCCGGTTTTCCCGGATGAGGCCGATAAGCGCCTGAGCGGCACGGGGCAGGCTGCGATCGCGACGGTAGACCAGCCCAAGCTCTCGCCAAAGGTCGACGCCCTCGACGCTCAAGAGCTTCACTTCGCCTGCTTTTACCTGGTCGCGCGCAAAACTTTCGCTGATGAAGGAAACGCCTGCGTCGGCTCCCACAAAACGCTTGATCATGCCGATGCTCGGCAGCTCCATGGTCACGTGCATCCGCGACCGGTAAGGGCGGAACAGTTTATCAAGAACCTGCCGCGTGAAACCTGTTCGCGGAAAAATGAGCGGCTGCCCCGCGACCTCGGCGAGCGTGACGCGCGAACGACTGGCTAGCGGATTGCGAGTACTGACCATGAAGCGAAGGCGGTCCTTGTAAATGTGATGGACTTTCAAATTCGGGGACTTCACCGGCAGAGTTACGATCCCTACATCGACGGAGCCGTCCTCGACGCGCTGCAGAATCTTGTGGCTGAAATTGCGGTAGATGCTGATGTGCACGAGCGGATAACGCCGCTGGAACTCCGCGAACATGTCGGGGAGGAGATAGAGGCAAGTGGCCTCGTTCGCGCCGAAAACGACGGGGCCTTGAACCACATTTCCGCGGTCGGCAACCAGCTGAATAGATTCATCGCGGAGACGAAGGAGTTTCTCCGCATATTCGAAAAGCACCTCACCCGCGGGCGTGAGCTCGACGGACTTCGCGGAGCGGTCAAGCAGCTTGGCGCGATAGGTTTGCTCGAGCTGGCGAATCTGCGCGCTCACGGCAGACTGCGAGCGAAACACTTTCTGGCCAGCCCGCGAGAAGCTCTTCAATTTTGCAACGTAAACGAAAGTAGCGAGTTGGTCGAAGTCCATGGGCGAGACGCTCGCTGCGAATTATAACGGATTATCGCAGCTGAGAGCGGGCGGAATGCTGCACCTTTCAGGCATGCAGTGCGGCCTCACGAAACGGGACGCTATGAGCGGGAGGAAACATGTCTTCGCGCTGCGGAAGCCGGGAAAGCACGGGCGCCCAGGTCGCTTCAATAGTCCCTTGAAAATGCACTGGCTGCACACGAGCCATCGGCAGCGCACCGTGACGCGATAACAGGCGAGCCGCACGCGGACTGGCCGTGAATTGAGCATGTTCTTCCAGAACGCGGCGCAGCCATGCCTCTTCCCTGCTCTCCAGGTCGGCGAGTGTGACGAACTCGCGGTGGAGAACCTCGTCACATTCGGCGCGCAGAGCGTAGGCGAGGCCTCCCGTCATGCCGGAGCCAAAATTGAGACCCAGCGGGCCGAGGACCAGAACAATACCGCCCGTCATGTACTCGCAGCCGTGCTGGCCGACTCCCTCGACAACGGCGAGGGCGCCGCTGTTGCGAATTGCGAAGCGTTCACCGGCCCGGCCTGCGATAAAGAGCTGGCCGGATGTCGCGCCGTACAGCACGGTGTTTCCCGCGAGAATATCACCGCGCCGCGAAGCAGCGGATCCTGTGGCAATTGCGATCGTTCCGCCGGAAAGACCTTTTCCGACGTAGTCGTTGGCTTCGCCGTGGAGCCTGAGCGTGATACCGTTCGCGAGGAACGCCCCGAAGCTCTGGCCAGCAGAGCCGTGATATTCCTGCGTGATTTCCGGCGTCGTCGAATCATCCAGCGCCCGGCGGCGCATCACCTCGCCGCTCAAATTGGCGCCGACGCTGCGGTCGGAGTTTTGAATGCGCCGTGTTCCACCTGCGTTTCCCGATGCGAAGTCGAATCGCGATACATCTCCAACGACTGCGGCGTGGAAGCTGGAAGATTGGCGTGGCGCAATGCGAGGAGAATTGGAAATGGGAACCACCATGAGCGCATCCATTCCGGAGCGTGCAGAAAGACGGTCATACCAGCCTCTCAATTCGCTGAGCGAAGCGACGCCGAGCTCTGCCATCCGCTCACGAACTTCACCGGCGAGCGAGCGGAAGTAAGCGACGACCATTTCCGGCTTGCCTGTGAATCGCGCGCGTAGCGCCTCATCCTGCGTGGCGATACCCACGGGGCAAGTATTGAGATGACACTGTCGCGCCATGACGCAGCCGAGTGCGAGCAGCGCGGCGGTGCCGAAACCAAATTCGTCGGCGCCGAGAATGGCGCCGACCAGAATGTCGCGCGCGAATTTCAGGCCTCCGTCCACGCGGAGAGAGAGGCGCGAACGGAGGCCAGCGCGAACCAGAGTGTCGTGCGTTTCGCGCAATCCGATTTCCCACGGCAAACCCGTGTTCTTGATGGAGGTGAGCGGTGACGAACCTGTTCCGCCGTTGTGGCCGCTGATGGTGATCACGTCCGCGCCAGCTTTGGCGACTCCCGCGGCGATGATGCCGACGCCCGCACCCGAGACGAGCTTCACGCCGATACGCGCGCGCGGATTCACGGCGCGAAGATCGTGGATCAGCTGCGCCAAATCCTCGATGCTGTAAATGTCGTGATGCGGCGGCGGAGAAATCAGCGGCGTTCCCGGCACGGCGTGGCGTATGCGCGCAATGTAGCTCGTAACTTTGCGCGCGGGAAGCTGGCCACCTTCTCCGGGTTTGGAGCCCTGTGCGATTTTGATTTCCAGCTCTTCGGCGTGGACGAGATAGTCGGTGGTCACGCCGAAGCGGGCGGAAGCCACCTGTTTTATTTTGTTCGCGGCATGAGGCTCGGAACGATAGAGCGAAGGATCTTCTCCGCCTTCGCCTGTATTGCTGCGCGCACCGATGGAATTCATGGCGAGCGCGAGTGTGCGGTGGGCTTCGAGGCTAAGCGAACCGAGAGACATCGCCTGCGTGCTGAAGCGGCGCAGGATGGACTCGAGCGGCTCGACTTCTTCGATTCCGATGGGCGTACCAGGAACAGTTTCCAGGAGGTCGCGGAGGAACACGGGGCCTTGGTAATCCGACAGCTCCTCAAAAGCGGAATATTTTCGTTCTTCAGGAGCGCGTACGTGTGCATGCAAGCGACGCACAATCTCGGGTGAGTTCGCGTGAAGCTCGGCGCCTTTGCGGAAGCGATACAAGCCCGCGTCCCCAAGTTCGTCCGAAGCGCCGGAGAACGCGGCGGTGTGCATGCGAAGGTAATCCGCAAGCAAATCGTCAAGAGTTTTTTGGCCAGGATAATCGGCGGCGTCTTCGAAGAACTCGGCGCAGAGATCCTTGTCGAGGCCGATGATCTCGAACAGGTGGCTGTTCCGGTAACTCGCGAGCGTTGATACTCCCATGCGGGCAAGTACTTTCCGGAGACCCGCATTGATGGCCGCATGCATCTGGGCGATACCGTCCGGATCGAGAGACTCCGCGAATTGTTCCGCGAGATAAGGCACGACGGCGCTCGCGCCTGCGGCCATGAGAAGCGCCACGTGATGCGTGTCCAATATTTGCGCGGATTCCACGATCAGTGGCACATCCCACAATCCCTCGAGCACCATCGATTTCCAAATAGCGGCTGTGGCTAGCAGCGCGGGCAATGCTGCGCTCTCGCTGCTGATGCCGCGATCGGAGAGGAGGAGGAGCCCCGGGCGTTCGCCACCGCTCAGAGGGGTATTAGAAAGCTGAGCAACTCTGTGGTGCGCACCCAGGACTCCCGTAGCGGCAGGAAAAGTGAAGTCGATTTTGTGAACCGGGCCGAAGAGCAAGGAAAGCTCCGTTAGTTGGCCAGAACCGAGCATGGGGCCGGGAAGGATACAACCATCCTTCAGCCGCACGTCGAGGGACATGACGTGGGATTCGCGCAGCGGATCGATGGGCGGATTTGTGACCTGCGCGAAGCGCTGCTTGCAGTAGTCCCACAACGCGCGCGGGAGCGAGGAGAGAAACGCGGGAGGCGTATCGTCACCCATGCTCCAATCCGCTTCCTTCCCGTGGGCAAGAGCGGAGAATAGAATCTTGAATTGATCTTCGGTCCATCCCGAGGCGGCAGCGACGCGCTTGGCTTCATCAATTACAGCGTGTGGGTCGCGGCCGCCGGTTGCAAACGTATGCAAAGGAACAAGCGCGCTCTTCACCTGGTGCGTCGCCAGGCGTTTCAGGATTTCACGCCAGCGGTGAAACGTACCGGTGCCGGGATTCGCCAAAATCATTTCGCCGGGGCCAAGACGTTGGCGCTCTGCGATGCGGCTCTCGTCGAAATCGATTAAACCGGTCTCGGAGCCGGCGATGAGCAAGCCATCGTGCGTCAGCGTATAGCGCATCGGACGCAGCCCATTGCGGTCAAGCTTTGCGCCGACGAATTGGCCATCGGAAAAAACAAGCGCAGCGGGTCCATCCCAGGGCTCGCTCTCTTGCGAGAGTGAAGATAGCGCGGCACGCACATCACGCGAGAAAAAGGGGTCGTTTTCAAAAGCCGGAGGCACCATGGACAGCATTGCAGCTTCCGGCGAGAGCCCTTGAAGCATGCGCAGCTCGAGAGCGTTGTCGAAACTGGCCGAATCGCTGACATTTTCTTCCAGCAAGCGGAACCATGAACCGACGGTCAGCTGCGCTCGAATGCTGCGCTCCTTGGCACGCAACCATCGGCGATTCGAGAGAATCGTATTGATTTCCCCATTGTGCGCGACGTAGCGAAACGGCTGCGCAAGATTCCAGGACGGCTGCGTGTTCGTCGAATAGCGCTGGTGAAATATTGCAAACGAGGCGGTAAAAGATATATCCCGCAAGTCCTCGTAGAATTGCGGAAATTGCCAGGGCGTAAGGAGGCCCTTGTAGACAACGGTTCGTGAAGAGAGCGAACAGAGGTAACACCGCTCCGGAAGTTGCGACTCTGCGCGTTTCCGGAGAAGGGCAAGACGCCACTCGAAGCGCGCAACTCCCCGCGCGGCATGGAATGGCGCGACATAGAATTGCCATATTTCAGGCAGTGTTTCGAGCGCACGGCGCCCGAGAGAGCCGGGATTTGTGGGCACACACCGCCAGCCGAGAATGCGCAGACGTTCCACATCCGCTGCGGCCTCGATGGCAGCTCGAGCCTCAGCAGCCACAGCCTTTGGAAGAAAAGCAAAGCCTAATCCGAAGAGTTCCGGCAGCGCGATGCCCTGCTCCAGAGCGCGATCCCGAAAAAAAGAGTGTGGCAAGGAAACCAGCAGGCCGGCGCCATCGCCGCTGGCGCCATCGGCATCCACGCCGCCGCGATGCGTCAGGCGTTCCAGCGCGGTCAACGCATAGTCGATGATGTCGTGAGCGGGTGGACCTGCCAGACGGGCCACAAAACCTGTGCCGCAGGCGTCGTGGTCGGGATGCCCCCAGTTTGGATGCCGGGGGGGAGCAAGTGGAATTTCCGCACTTTGCCGAGCCATAACCATGTATAGGCTGCTGAAGCTTGCGAAGTACAACGCAGAATTTGCATTTGCTGAATCGATTTTGTTGCGGGGCAGGTGAACAGGATTATTAAAACTTTGTAACTTCCGAGAAATGAAAATTGCGGACTTTCATGGCGGGAACAACCATTTCGAATGCTTCTTCGCCCGTGGCACGCACGGCGGGGCCGAGGAGCTCGACGTTGCGAAGCATCTCGATCAACGATTGATTGAAGCGGAAATTGCGGACGGCCGAGGTGACGCGGCCGTTCTCCACGAGAAAAAGGCCGTCGCGGGTCATGCCCGTCATGACCTTCTCATAAGGGTCAACTTCGCGAATGTACCAGAGGCGCGTGACCAGCAGGCCGCGGTCCGTTGAAGCGATCATGTTTTCGAGCGAAGCGTCTCCGCCGGAGAAAACAAGATTCATCGGGGCTTCGCCATATTCATTGGGAAGCCCGAAGCCGTGACCCGTCGGTCGCTTGCGGGCGCGTTTCGCAGCGCTGCGGGCGTAAACCAGATTTTTCGGGATACCGCGGTCCACCAGCAGCACGCGCTGGCGAGGAATACCCTCTCCGTCAAAAGGCGCGCCAAGCTGCTGCGGATGATAAACGTCATCGCTGATGCTGATGTTTTTCCCGAATAACTGCTTGCCCATACGATCGTTCAGGCAGGAGCGCTTGTCTTCCAGAGCGGTGGCGGAAAAATCGTAAAAAAGAAAGCCCACAAGATCGAGAACCGCAGCGGGTTCAAGAATCACCGTGTAACGCGCGGGCGGGAGCTCGCGCGCGTTGGTGGCAAGATGTGCTTTTTCACTCGCAAGCGCCGCGAGCTTCTGCGGATCAAAATCCCGAATGTTCGCTGAATTCGCCTTGGCCCAACTCGCGGCTGCACTTTCCTGCATAGTAATGGAGAACTCCGCGTGGGTTTCGCGGTAACTGGCGAAGAGGCCGCGCGAATTGCCCATCGCCGTATGATTCTCCCCGGTGGAGAAGGTGCCCGCTGCGACTTGGCCTTTTTTCACCGCCAAATCACAGACGCGGCCGACAGCGCGTGCGCGATCTTCCGGCGAGACGTCCGCAGTTCTCTTGATGAAGCGGTTGACTTTGCGGTATCGCTGGCGGCACGGAAGCGGCAGAAGCCGCGGGTCCTTTGGCTGGCTGTGGGCGAGCGAAAGAGACGCCTCGATGGCCCCGCGAAGTGAATCTTCGTCAACACGGTTGGTGGTGGCCCGGGCGGTGCGATGGTCAACAATCGTGCGAATGGAAACCGTAAGGCCCTGCTCGGCGACATTTTGGTGAATGGCGTTGTTCGCGAAGCGCGTGAGCGCACCGGAAGTTTCCTCGACGTGGACTTCGGTCTCATCCGCTGCGGTGGATTTTGCCAGGCGCAAGACAGTTTCGATGATTCGACGATGCGTGGAAAAGTCGTTCATTGGTTCGAGAAGGCGGCGCCGATGCGAATATTGCGGAAGCGTGCCGGAGAAGCTCCATGTCCGGTTCCCATGGTCTGCATGGGCTGGCCCTTGCCGCAATTGGGCGTGCCCCAAAGAGTCCACTGGTCGAATTTGCAAATCGCGTCGCACGAATTCCAGAATTCCGTGGTAATCCCGCTGTAGCTGGGATTTTTCAGCATGCGTCTTTTTTTCCCGCCCTTGATCTCCCAGCCAATTTCGGTCGAAAACTGAAACTGGTAGCGGCGGTCGTCAATGGACCACGAGCGGTTCGTTTCCATCAGAATAGCGTCATCCGTGTCGGCAACCAGATCATCGAACGACCATGTGCCCGGGAGGAGGCTGATATTCGTCATGCGAATAATCGGCAGGCGATTCCAGCTTTCCGTACGCATCGTGCCGGAGGACCGCTGCAAGCCGACGAGATGCGCGGTCTCACGATTGGAGAGATAGCCGCGGAACTGTCCTTCCTTGATGATGTCCGTGCACTGCGCGGGGACGCCTTCGTCATCATAGGCGAAAGTGCCGAGTCCGGGACCGTGATCAATACGCGCGTCGGCGACGACGTTAACGATGTCCGAGGCGTAACGAAGATTGTTGAGCTTATCGAGCGTAAGAAAGCTGGTGCCGGCGAAATTCGCTTCCTGGCCAAGGACGCGGTCGAGTTCGATGGGGTGGCCGATCGATTCGTGAATCTGCAGGCCAAGCTGGCTCGCGCCGAGGACGACCGTACCGGTTCTTTCCGGGCACTGCGCGGCCGAATGCAATGCGGCCGCTTCTTCCGCCACTCGCGGCGCGTGCTTCAAGAGTTCAAGGGACTCCACCAACTCGTAACCCTGCAGCGTGTGTTGTCCGCCAAAACTGTTGGGATACGAGCGCTTCTGAATCTCATCGCCCTGAAAAGAGGTCGCGGCGATGCCGCATCCGGAGATGACTTTGCGCTGGTGAATGCGGGATCCGATGCTCGATGAAAACCACGAATCGATTTTGCGAAACTGCATTCCCGTTTCCGTGAGCGTGACGCCCTTTACGCCGCGCATCGCGGCATCCGCGGCGAGAAGAAGTTCCAGTTGCGTCTCCAGCGGAATTTCAAACGGGTCTTTGCGAAAAGGACTTTGCCAGCTATCGATGTAAGCATCCTCCGCCGCCATCACGACGTCGCCTCGTTTTGCGAGTGCGGAGGCTTTCGCAATGAAAACCGCTTGCGCGGCACAAGCCGCAATGCCCTCGCGCGTGAGACGATCCGTCGAAGAAAACCCCCAGGCCCCGTTTGCCAAGACGCGGATGCCGAGTCCAATGGATTCGGCCTGCGCAAGCGTTCCCACTTGGCCATTTTTAGTGGTGAGGTCGCGCTGCCGAATGTGCATCACTCGCACATCGGCATAAGAAGCGCCGCGAAGTTGTGCCGTATCGATTGCTTGCGTGGAGAGATCCCACATGATCTTTCTCCAGGACAAATCAAACTAAGTTTACAGGAAATAGAGCACAGCATTCGTCCCCTGAAATTCAGGGTAATGCTGCGCCCCAAGAAGAGCCACCGAGGTAAAAACAAGACCGTCCGGCCAGATCAGGTGCCTTCCTGCCAGGAAGCGAGGTAGCGCTCCTGCTCGGCGGTGAGCTTATCGAGCTTGTGCCCCATTGTCTCGAGCTTCAGGCGGGCAATTTCCTTGTCGAGGTGTTCGGGCACCATGTAGACCTGCGGCTTCAAATCCTTGGCCTGCTGCCGCAGATACTCGGCCGAAAGAGCTTGATTGGCGAAGCTCATGTCCATCACCGAAGCGGGATGCCCTTCGGCGGTAGCAAGATTGACGAGACGCCCCTCGCCGAGTAGATAAATCTTGCGGCCGTCTTTCAACAGGAATTCATCCACCAGCGGACGAACTTCCCGTTTTCCGCTCGAAAGGCGCTCCAGCGCCGGAATGTCAATTTCCACGTTGAAGTGGCCGGAGTTGCAAACCACCGCGCCAGATTTCATCGCTTCAAAGTGTTCCGCGCGGATGACGTTCTTGTTTCCGGTCACGGTGATGAATATGTCGCCCTCTTTCGCAGCCTCAGACATTGGCATAACGCGGAAGCCGTCCATTACCGCTTCGATGCCTTTCACTGGATCTATTTCCGTCACGATCACATCCGCGCCGAGCCCTTTGGCGCGCATCGCCACGCCGCGTCCGCACCAGCCGTAACCGGCGATAACAACTTTCTGACCGGCGATAAGAATATTCGTCGCGCGAATCACACCGTCGATCGTGGACTGGCCCGTGCCGTAGCGGTTGTCGAAGAAGTGCTTGGTCTGCGCGTCGTTCACAGCCACGATGGGAAACTTCAGCGTGCCGTCCTTCGCCATGGCGCGCAGGCGAATCACTCCGGTGGTTGTTTCTTCAGTTCCCCCAATGACATTGGGTACGAGGTCCGTGCGCTTTGTCAGGAGCATGGTGACCAGGTCCGCGCCGTCATCCATGGTCATTTGCGGCTTGTGCTCGAGAGCAGCGCTCAGGTGCGCGTAATACGTCTCGTTGTCCTCTCCCTTGATAGCGTAGGTCGGAATGTTGTAGTCGCGGTTCAAGGAAGCGGCGACCTCATCCTGCGTCGAAAGTGGATTCGATGCGCAGAGCACCGCGTCGGCGCCGCCATCACGCAGCGCGATCATCAGATTTGCCGTTTCACTCGTAACGTGCAGGCACGCCGAAATCCGCAGCCCTTTGAGCGGCTGTTCCTTGATGAAGCGCTTGCGGATGGATTGCAGAACGGGCATCTGTTGCAAAGCCCATTCAATCTTGCGCTTGCCGGCGTCCGCGAGCCCAATATCTTTCACATCGCCTTTTTTCAATTCGGCAGTAGCCAAAGTCTTGCTCCTTATTTTTTTCAGTTTCTTTACTCGGTCGAAGGGACGTTTATCGTCGTGCGCCAACTTCCGCGGTAACCGCGGTGGATAGCCCGGCCGCTTTGCGCAGTGCGTCGGCACGGTCGGTGCGCTCCCACGTGAAACCCAGACCGGAGCGGCCGAAGTGGCCGTAGGCCGCGGTAGCTTTGTAGATCGGGCGGCGAAGATCGAGCGTTTCGATGATCCCCTTGGGAGTCAGCACAAAATATTCGCGTATCAGCTCGTTGATTCTTTCCGGGGAAACCGTCGCCGTTCCAAATGTGTCGGCCATAACGGAAACCGGCTCGGCGACACCGATCGCGTACGCAAGCTGCACCTCTGTCTTGCGCGCCAGACCCGCGGCCACAACGTTTTTGGCGATGTACCGCGCCATGTAGCACGCCGAACGGTCCACCTTCGAAGGATCCTTGCCGGAAAAAGCGCCGCCGCCGTGCCGGCTGTAGCCGCCGTAGGTGTCCACAATGATTTTGCGGCCCGTGAGCCCAGCGTCGCCCATGGGGCCGCCGATCACGAAGCGGCCGGTCGGATTGATGTGGTACTTGGTTTTCGAATCGAGCATGGACGCGGGAATGATCGGCCGAATGACGTGCTCCGTTATTGCGTCACGCAGGTCGGAGTTCGAAATTCTGTCGCTGTGCTGCGTGGAGACGACCACGCAATCGACGCGCGCCGGCCGGCCATCGCGATATTCGATGGTGACCTGAGATTTGCCATCGGGGCGGAGAAAATCAACTTTATTGGATTTGCGGATTTCAGCGAGGCGGTGCGTGAGGCGGTGAGCAAGCTGGATGGGCATGGGCATCAATTCATCGGTCTCGTCGCAAGCGAAGCCGAACATGAGGCCCTGGTCGCCCGCGCCGCCGGTGTCCACGCCCATGGCGATATCCGGCGACTGGCGCTTGATGGTGCACATGACCGCGCAAGTGTCGGCGTCGTATCCGTACTTCGCTCGGTCGTAGCCGACACTGCGGATGGTGTCGCGCACGAGCCTATCGTAATCAACGTGAGCGCTGGTGGTGATCTCCCCGGCGACAACGGCAACGCCGGTCGTCACGAGCGTCTCGCAAGCCACGCGGCCCTTGGGGTCCTGCTTCATCACTTCGTCAAGGACGGCGTCGGAAATCTGGTCGGCAATTTTGTCCGGATGGCCTTCCGTCACGGACTCCGACGTAAACAAAAAGTTTTTCAGGGCTTCGCTCAAAAGAAATTCTCCTTATTAATTTGCGGCGCACACAAACGCGCCATCGCGCATTGGGCCCTTAAGCCACTCTATTCCTAAACCTCTCAAAGCTATCATTCGATGCTGCCAGAATCAACCAATTGAATCCAAATGCGTTAGAAAGGGGTTGAAGTGTCGATTTTAAGCGTTGAATGGGGCAGTATCGCCGCTTACACCCGAGTCTCAAACGTCATCTCCGTTGTCTTCCGGTTGGACATCGAGCTTGCCTTTGATCTTCTTAGCCATCAGATAGGACCGGATAAAGGGGTCGAGGTCGCCATCCAGAACGCGATCCACGTCGCCCACTTCAAACTTGGTCCGGTGGTCCTTGATCAGGCGATAGGGCTGCATCACGTAAGAACGCACTTGGCTGCCGAAGGAGATGTCCATCTTGCTCTCGTCGAGCTTGTCGGTGTGCGCCTGACGCTTTTGGATTTCCAGGTCGTACAGCCGCGAGCGGAGCATCTTCATGGCAAGTTCGCGGTTTTTGTGCTGGCTGCGCTCCACCTGGCAACCGACGACAATTCCCGTCGGCACATGGGTGATGCGCACTGCGGTCTCCACTTTATTGACGTTTTGTCCGCCCTTGCCGCCCGATCGAAATGTATCCACGCGCAAGTCTTCCGGGCGGATGTTGATTTCGATGCGGTCGTCAATTTCCGGGATCACGAAAACGGAGGCGAAGGAAGTATGGCGCCGCGCCGCCTGATCGAACGGCGAAATCCGCACAAGGCGGTGGACGCCCGTTTCTCCCGTGAGGAGCCCGTAAGCATTTTCGCCAGAGAATTCAATGGTGGCGGATTTGATGCCGGCTTCTTCGCCGGGCGTTTCGTCCAGCACCGCAGCGCCCATGCCTTTCCGCTCCGCCCAGCGGAGATACATGCGCAGAAGAATAGAGGCCCAGTCCTGAGACTCGGTTCCGCCTGCACCCGGCTTGATGGTCATTATG
>Ga0307479_10001775_pt1 | contig 19692 bp, 18 predicted proteins | sample atmos_gasesECM4C_FD_203743 | JGI IMG/M metagenome (GOLD analysis project Ga0307479, IMG submission 203743) | Hardwood forest soil microbial communities from Morgan-Monroe State Forest, Indiana, United States - atmos_gasesECM4C_515 | ecosystem: Environmental > Terrestrial > Soil > Temperate...
GGTGGGTCCGACGCGTGCGTCGATCGTGTCCACGTTGGAGCCGGCGACCACCGCAGTGCTGGCGGCGCTGGTGCTGGGCGAGGGACTCTCCGCGACACGATTGATCGGCGGTGCAGTCGTTCTGGTGGCTGCGGTGATGGTCGCCCTGGGTGGAGCCGGCGCGGGGACTTGAACCCCGGACCCTCCGCTTACAAGGCGGACGCTCTACCACTGAGCTACACCGGCGCGGAGGGGTAGGGTAGCGCGGGTCAGGGCTCCGGGTCGGTGTCGCCGGCAGCGGGTGGGGGCGGGTCGCCGCGGCGGAGGCGTTCCAGGCGGGCGCGGACGTCGTCGCTGAGCTGGTGCTCGACGCGGCGGGCGTGGTGGGCCTGGTCACGCATGCGCGATGCGCGCTCGGCGGTGCCCGTGGCTGCGGCGCTGACCTCGGCCTCCAGGGTGCGGGCATCCATGGTGGTCACGCCCATGGCCCGCACCATGTCGCGCTGCAGGCGGTCGGAGGTGGCGACGACGACGTCCTCGGCCGGGCCGCCGCGCGTGGCGAGGTAGGCGAGCCGCTCGATGAGGTGGTCGGCCGACTCGTGGCCGCCGCTGAAGCGGACCAGCACGCCGTCGATCGTCTCCTCGGTGGAGCGTCCGCGTCCGCGCGGGGCGTCGAAGACGACGGTGACGCGCACGCGCTGCGTCGCCGCGTAGTCGGCGAGCGCCGCGATCAGGCGGCGGCGCGACTCCTCCAGGCCGTGGGACTGCAGGGCAGCGCGCAGCGAGGGCCACGCGTGCACGGTGTTGTAGCCGTCGACTATGAGCGCGCGCATGGGTGCATCATCGCGCCGCGAAGCCGCGTTGCCGCGCGGCCTCGTAGAGGAGCACCGCCCCCGCCGCCGCCGCGTTGAGCGAGGCGACGTGGCCGAGCATGGGCAGCGATACCACTGCGTCGCAGTGGCGGCGGGTCAGCGGGCGCAGCCCCTCCCCCTCCGCGCCGACCACCAGCGCCACCGGGCTCGTGTAGTCGAACCGGTCGTAGCGGGTGGTGCCGTCGGCGGCGAGGCCGACGCGCCAGATGCCGGCGTCGCCGATGCGCTGCAGCGCCTGCGCCAGGTTGGTGACAGAGACGACAGAAACGTATTCGGTGGCGCCGGCCGAGGCCTTGGCGGCGGCGGGGGTCACCGTGGTGGCGCGGTGGCGTGGAATGACCAGTCCGTCAGCGCCGGCGGCGTCGGCGGAGCGGGCCAGGGCGCCGAGGTTCTGCGGGTCCTGGATGCCGTCGAGGACGAGCAGCAGGGCGGGAGGCGCGGCCCGCTCCAGCAGCGTGTCGAGGCTGAGCGGCTCGCGGGAGTGGAAGTAGCCGGCGATGCCCTGGTGGTGCTCGGTGTGGGCGATGTCGTCGAGGCGGCGGCGCGGCGACTCCTCGACCGCGATGCCGCGCTCCCCGGCGAGGGCGAGGATCTCGGCGAGGCGCTGCTCGGGCTTCACACCCTGGGCGACGACCAGCTTGCGCGCGGGACGGCCGGCGCGCAGGGCCTCGAGCACCGGGTTGCGGCCGTAGAGGATGTCCACCGCTGTGATGCTGCGCTCAGGCGCGGCGCCAGCGCTGGCCCTGCGGGGTGTCCTCGACGGCGATGCCGCGACGGGTCAGCTCGTCGCGCAGGGCGTCGGAGCGCGCCCAGTCGCGGCCGGCGCGGGCGGTGACGCGCGCGTCGAGCAGCTCCTGCTCGTCAGGGGCGAGCTCGGACTCGCGCTCGCGGTCGAGCAGCGGCAGGATGCCGAGGATGTCGTCGACGTGCTCGACCAGCGCCAGCAGCCACTGCCGCCCCTTCTCGGTGACGTTGCCCTCGTCGAGCAGGCGGTTGGCCTCGCGCACCGCGGTGAAGAAGACGCCCATGCCCTCGGGGAGGTTGAGGTCGTCGTCCAGCGCAGTGTCGAAGTCCGCGGTGGCGCGCTCGGCGATGCCGACCGACTGGTCAGCAGCGGCGTCCTGCGCGGTGGGCCGCAGCTCCAGCAGCCGGTCGCGGAAGGCGCCGATGCGCTCCACCGCCTGCGCCGCGGCGGTCAGCGACTCGTCGCTGTAGTTGAGCACCTTGCGGTAGTGGGTGCTGGCGGCGAGCGCGTAGCGGATCGCCGAGGGCTTGGCGCCCTGCTCGACCAGGTCGCGCACGGTGTGGAAGTTGCCCAGCGACTTGGCCATCTTCTCGCCGCTGATGCGCAGGTGCTCGCTGTGCGCCCACAGACGGACGAACTCGTGTCCTGTCGCCGCCTCGCTCTGCGCGATCTCGTTCTCGTGGTGGGGGAAGATGTTGTCGACGCCGCCGCAGTGAATGTCGAAGTGCTCGCCCAGCAGGCTCATGCTCATCGCCGAGCACTCGATGTGCCAGCCGGGACGGCCGCGTCCGAGATGCGTGTCCCAGCCGGGCTCGTCGGGTCCCGCCGCCTTCCACAGCGCGAAGTCGCGCGGCGACTCCTTGTCGTACTCGTCGGCGTCGACGCGCCCGCTGGCGCCGGTGACGAGTGCATCGGCGCGCACTCCTGCGAGCCTGCCGTAGCTGGGGAAGGCGGCGATGCGGAAGTAGATCGAGCCCTCGCTGCGGTAGGTGACGCCCCGCTCCTCGAGCCGGTCGATGAGCGACACCATCTGGTCGATGTAGTCGGTGGCGCGCGGGTAGACGTGGGCGCGACGCAGGCCGAGGGTGGTGAGGTCCTCGTCGAAGGCGTCGATCCAGGGCGACGTCTCCTCGTCGAGGGTGTGCTCGTGGGCGATCGCGTTGCGGATGATCTTGTCCTCAACGTCGGTGAGGTTCATCACGTGGGTCACCCGCTCGAAGCGCTGCTCCAGCACGCGGCGGAGCACGTCCTCGAAGATGAAGGTGCGGAAGTTGCCGATGTGGACGCGCGCGTAGACGGTCGGACCGCAGGTGTAGACGCGCAGGTTGGCGGGGTCCAGCGGCTGCACCGGCTGCAGCCGGCGCGTCATGGTGTCGAAGAGGCGCAGCGCCATCGGGGGCGTCAGGATATCGGGGCGAGCAGGACCACCGCCGACGCGGCGATGCCCTCGCCGCGGCCGGTCATGCCCATGCCGTCGGTGGTCGTCGCGCTGACGGCGACCTGCGACGGCTCGACGCCGAGCGCTGCGGCGAGCGCCGCCTGCATGTCGGGCACGTGCGCGGCGAGGCGAGGACGCTCGCAGATCACCACGACCTGCGCCGACTCGGTGATCAGCCCGCGCTCGCGGGCCAGCCCGGCGGCGTGGCGGAGCAGGTCGAGGCTGTCGGCGCCCCGCCAGCGATCGTCGCCGGAGGGGAAGTGGCGGCCGAGGTCGCCCGCCCCGGCGGCGCCGAGCACCGCGTCGGCAAGGGCGTGGGTGGCGACGTCGCCGTCCGAATTTCCCTCCAGCCCGAGGTCGTGGAGGATGGTCACGCCGCCGAGCCGAAGCGGGCGGCCGGGGACGAGGCGGTGGGCGTCGATGCCGTGGCCGATGCGCAGCGTGGTCATTCGCCGCCGGCCTCGATGATGGTGCGGACCTGGTCGAGGTCGGCGGGGCGGGTGACCTTGAGGTTGACGGGGTCGCCCATCACCACGTGCACGGCGACGCCCATGCGCTCGACCAGCGCGCAGTCGTCGTCGGCGCGGACCCCGTCGGCGTGGGCGCGGAGGTGGGCGGCGGCGAGCACCTCGGCGCGGAAGCCCTGCGGGGTCTGCACGGCGACCAGCTCGGCGCGGTCGATGGTCTCGGTGACCACGCCGGCGGCGGTGACCCGCTTGATGCTGTCGACCACCGGCACCGCGGCGGTCACCGCGCCGTGCTCGCGGGCGCCGTCGAGGACGCGGTGGAAGACGTCGGGCGGGCAGAGCGGCCGGGCGGCGTCGTGGACCAGCACGTGTTCGGCGCCCGGCACGGCGGCGAGGCCCGCGCGCACCGAGTCCTGGCGGTGCTCGCCGCCCTCGACCAGGCGCACGTCGCCGATGCCCGCGGCGTGGGCGTGCTCCTGCAGCGCGTCCCAGCGCTCGGTGGGCGCCACCAGGCAGACGCAGTCGAAGCGGCTGGCGGCGGCGAGCGCGCTGAGGGTCCAGGCGATCAGGGGGCGGCCGTGGACGTCGAGCCAGAGCTTGTCGACACCCATGCGCACGCCCCTTCCGTAGGCCGGGACGACGGCGGCGACGCTCAGCGGTTGCCGACCCGGGTGGGCGGCGACCCGGCGCGGGGACGGCTGCCGGGGGTGCGGCGGGCTGGCGGGAAGCTCACGTCGTCGGGGCTGCCGATCATGGCGAAGATCATCCGGCCGGCCGGCGTCTGCAGCACGCTGGTGACGGTCACCGGGACGGTGCTGTCGATGTGCCGCCGGCCGTTCTCCACGACCACCATGGTGCCATCGTCGAGGTAGCCGACGCCCTGGTGGGGCTCCTTGCCGTCCTTGACGATGGTGACGTCGACGGTCTCGCCCGCGCTGACGATGGGCTTGAGGGCGTTGGCCAGGTCGTTGAGGTTGAGCACGCGCAGGCCCTCGACGCGGGCCAGCTTGTTGAGGTTGAGGTCGTTGGTCATCAGGCCCGCGCCCATGCGGCGGGCCAGCTTGATGAGGCGCCAGTCGACGTCGGCGGCGCCGGGGATGTCGGTGTGGAGGAACTCGCAGACCACGTCGTTGCTGTGCTTGAGGGCATCGACCACGGTGAGGCCGCGACGGCCGCGGGAGCGGCGCATCGGGTCGCCGGCGTCGGCGACGCGCTGCAGCTCCTCGAGGACGAAGCTGGGAATGACCAGGCGGCCGGGGATGAAGCCGGTGGCGACGATGTCGAGGATGCGGCCGTCGATGAGGACGCTGGTGTCGATGAGGACCGGCGGGCCGTCCTGCGGGGGCGGGACGTCGTCGTCGGTGAGCGTGGCGCCCGCGGCCGCGGCGGTGCCGTTGGTGGCGGTGGCCGTCGGGCGGCGGGCGGCCTGGGTGAACAGCGCCGCGATGTCGACCCGTCGCCGCATCCCGGTGTGGACGCCGATGTAGACGAAGGCGACGGCGAGGACCAGGGCGACCATGTAGCCGATGCCGGCCGGGATGCCGGAGAGCAGCACCGCGACCAGCGCCGAGACGACGAGGCCGATGAGCAACCCGAAGACGCCGCCGATCAGCTCGCCGGCGGGGGCGGTCTCCAGCGTCTTCTCCAGCCAGAGGAACGGCTCGACGCTGAGCAGGGGTCCGGCGAGCGCGCCGCTGACCAGGCCCGCGGCGCCCGCGGCGAGCAGCGCGATCAGGGCGACGGTGCGGTCGCTGTGGAGGGTGCCCTGCGAATTGGAGATGATCCAGAGCCCGTAGAACACGCCGCCGAGCAGGCCGACCAGCGCGCCGACCAGGCGGGCGAGCCTGCGCATGCGCTTGAGGCCGTTGGGTTTGTCCCGCTGCATGGTGCGCTCGATTGAACCACACGCCAGTCGTACATACCGCCACGACTTGGTCGCAGGAACGGTGCTAACGAGACAGCAGGCGCACCCCCTCCGTGATGGTGGCGACGCGGTGCACGCGCATGCCCGCCGGCGCTGCGCCGCTCCACCCGGCGGGGACGACCGCGCGTCCGAGCCCCAGCGCGGCCGCCTCCGCCAGGCGCTGCTCCATCCGGCGCACCCGGCGGACCTCGCCGCCGAGGCCGACCTCTCCGATCACCGCGCAGCCGCTGGGCAGCGGCGCGTTCTTCACGCAGGAGACGATGGCCAGCGCGACCGCCAGGTCGGCGGCGGGTTCGGCGAGCCGGACCCCGCCCACCGCGTTGACGTAGACGTCGGCCTCGCCGAAGGGCATGCCGGCGCGCTTCTCGAGCACCGCGAGGAGCAGGTGGAGACGCCCCAGGTCGAACCCGGAGGCGGTGCGCCGGGGCAGGCCGAACGGCGTCTTCGCGGCCAGCGCCTGGACCTCGACGGCGAGCGGGCGCGAGCCTTCGCAGATCACCGTCAGGGCGCTGCCCGGCACGCCCAGGGAGCCCTCGTCGAGGAAGGCGCGCCCTGGCGCGTCGACCTCGGCCATGCCGCCGTCGCGCATCACGAAGATGCCGAGCTCGCCGGTGGCGCCGAACCGGTTCTTGATGCCGCGGAGCAGGCGGTGGTCGCCGTGGCGCTCGCCCTCCAGGTAGAGGACGACGTCGACCATGTGCTCCAGGGTGCGTGGCCCCGCGATCGCACCCTCCTTGGTGACGTGGCCGACGACGAGCACCGGCACGCCCGTCGACTTGGCGCAGAGGAGCAGCCGGGCCACCGCCTCGCGCACCTGGCTGACGCTGCCCGGCACGCCGGGCACCGCGGCGTCGTAGACGGTCTGGATCGAGTCGACCACCGCCAGCGGCGGCGCCGTGGCCTCGATGGTGGCGAGCAGGACGTCGAGGTCGGTCTCCGGGAGCACCGCGACCTCCGCGCTCGCGCAGTCGATGCGCTCGGCCCGCATGGCGAGCTGCGCCGCCGACTCCTCCCCGGTGCAGTACAGCGCGGGCCGTTCACGACGGCCGAAGCGGCGGGCCAGCTGCAGGGCGAGGGTCGACTTGCCGATCCCCGGGTCGCCGCCGAGGAGCACCAGCGAGCCAGGCACCACTCCGCCTCCGAGCACGCGGTCGCATTCGGCGATGCCGCTGGGCAGGCGTGCCGCCTCGCCGGCGCTGATCGAGTCGAGGGCACGCGGCGACACCGCCAGGTCGAGCCCGGGGCCCGCCGCGCGCACCCGCCCGGCAACCATGCGTGGCGCCTCAGCCGGCGCCTCCGCCAGCGTGTTCCACTCCCCGCACGCGGAGCATCGGCCCTCCCACCTCGGCGACTCGGCGCCGCAGGCGGTGCAGCGGTGCCGCACCCGTGCGGCGGAAGGACGGCGGACGGCGGGGGCGATGGCCATGCACGGCACTGTACCGAACAAATGTACGTCACGTCAAGGGGTAAGTATCCCATGACTGTAGAGACACAAGCTAGAGTGAGGCCAGCTTGGAAGGCTGGCGCTGGGGCGTCCTCGTGACGCCCCGCCGTCGTCTACTGCCAGCCCTTCGCCTTCGGCGTCCGCGTCCAGGTGGCGGCCTTCTTTGGCGCGGGCATCGGCCAACAGAGGAACCCCGGCATCGCGAACAGGTCGTAGCTGACGGCACTGCGCGGTGGCCAGTGGACGGTCCCGTGGGTGACTGGCCATATCTGGACGAGGTGGGGCGTCTCCTGGGGGTCGAACGAAGCGATTGGGGGCGCTTGTTCCGGGAGGTCGAGCACAACCACCTTCACGAGCAGATGCCCTATGAAGTACGTGACGACATTCCCTATCGGATCATGCGGTGGGGATGGCGGCAGCGGCTCTTTCGCTGGGCCAACCATCTGATTGGAGAATCCGTGATACCTCGTTGGCTCCGCCGAAAGCGGAGGCTCGACAACTCCGATCCAGACACTGGCATTGGGCGGGGGCGCCTTGCGTAGATGCAGCCATCGGAAGACGCTGGCCGGAAGCGGAATCTCTGCTGCCCTGTCGCGTCGTGCCGCAAGTTCCAGTAGCAGGCCAGTCTTGACGCTCCACAGAGCCACCATCTCCTGCTGCGTGCAGTCGAGTTCGACCACGCCAGTGGCCAGCATTGCCGGTCCCATGAGTTGCTTGAACGGAGTCTCTAGCCCGGCCAGCCACTCGCTGTTGCATGACTCGCAGAGCGCCTGCCGTGCAATCACGTTCAGCTTCTGACTTGTGCGGACGTACCGCGATCCCTCGATCACATGCACCTTCTTGGGATCGCCCAGCAATCGCCGCGCCCACCGAGTGAGAGCGTGCTCGTCTGTGAGAGGCCCGCTGCTGCCACAGAACACGCAGACCGCAGGCTGCCACGGTGAACTCAACGCGGTATCCTCCCGCCATGCCCAAGCGGCCGAAGCAGCCCCCCAGCCAGAAGACGCCCATCGGGCACGAGATACCCGTCCCGACGAGGGGTGAGTTCTATCGCGACTTGGAGCGAGCGGTCAAGGCGCCCGCTGAGCCTGAGAAGCCGGACCAGCCCACCCCCGCCTGAGCCCTCAACCGGCTTCCTCGGCGGCTCGGATGATCTCGGAGAGCGGGACGTGCAGGGCTAAGGCCAGCGCCTGCGCCACGATGAGCGTGGGGCACTTCTCCGCCCGCTCGACCTGACCGACGTAGCTGCGGTCGACCCCCGCCTCGTGGGCGAGCGCCATCTGCGAAAGGCCAGCGGCTTCCCGGTAGTGGCGTAGAGCGCGGCCGAAGCGCACGTCGATGCCGTCGCCGACTGTCATGGCCCCCCACCGTGAGGGTGCCCACGGACCAAGAGCGACGGGCTATAGTCCGTCGCCTTAGCTCCCCGAGGGCGGGAGCGGCAGGAGGAAGAGCGATGCGCAAGCTCGCCCTGGCGGGACCGCTGGCCGCGCTGATCGGCCTCGCCCTGGCGTCGTGTGGGTCGAGCGACCCGGCCCCGGCCAGCACTCCGACGCCGAGCCCGGAGGCGACCGCGACGGCGACCGCCACAGCCACGAGCGTCCCCACCTCCGCGCCCGCCGCAGCGGCGCCGCCGTGCTCCGCGGTGTACTCACTCAGCAGCGGCCGCCTTAAGGTTCACGTCACGACGTCCGGCCCGGCCGAAGTGAGCGTCGTGGCCCCTGGTGGCAATGGCGCGGGCCAGTCCGGACCAGGGGGGAACGCCTCGGTGCCGGTTGGCCGCGACTCCGCCGACTTCAACTTGCCGGACAGCGCGCAGCCCGAGGAGGTCGATGTGACCGTCAACGCCAACGCCACCTCGGCCTTCTGTCAGGCCACGCCGGGGTAGCCGAGTCAGGCTGCGAAGGCGGCGCGCTCGATAAGCGTGAGGAACATCGCGCGGCCGTCCTCGCGGTGGTTGTAGCGCCAGGCGTACTCGTCAAGGTACGACTGGAGGTACTTGGCGCCCACGGCGTGATAGACGCCCCCGAGGCCGCGCTTCAAGAGCGACCAGAAGCCCTCGATGGTCTGGGTGTGCACCTCGCCCTCAACGTAGACCTTGGCCGAGTGCTTGATCCGGTGATGGACGTAGCCGCGGCGCCCGAGCTGCTTGTACGCCAGGTGCTCGTCGGTGAACACCGTGGACTCGGGCAGGATGTGGGTCTGCGCCTCGTGCATCAGGGCCAGCGAATCCGCAGCCTTGACGTGGCGGACGACGATGCGGCCCTGGCGCTCTACCGCTCCCCAGACCACGCGCTCCATGTGCGTGCGGCGCTTGCGGTCCCGTACGTCGTGGACGCGCTTCGACGGAGCGAAGTACGTCTCGTCCATCTCGACCTCGCCGGACAGCGGTCCCCTGCTGTCGTCCCCGAGGACCGAGCGAATCTGCTTCATGATGCGCCAGGCGGTCTTGTAGGTCACCCCAAGCTCGCGCTCCAGCTGCTTCGCGGAGATGCCGCATCGGGTGCTCGTCATGAGATACATGGCGTAGAACCACAGGTGCAGTGAGGTCGAGGACTTTGCGAAGATCGTCCCGGCCGTGGGCTGGATGTGGTGCCCGCACCCCGTGCAGGTCCACGACTGGCGCTGCTGCGCCGTCGCATACCGCTTGAAGGGCCGCACGGCGGTACAGCGGGGGCACTCCGCGTGCTCGCCGTCCGGGGAGTACCGGGTCCGCCACAGGTAGACCAGGCACGCGTCGTCGTCCGGGAACTCGCGCAGGAACTCCATGAGGGAGTAGAGCGAGTCGGACGATGCGGCCCTGGCGGGCTGCTTGCGGTTCGCGGGTGCCATGCCAGAAGTATCGTACGTCTGTCTTCTACAGTCAAGGTATAGTTACCCGTCAAGGTGTCTCTGTGATCACATAGGAATCGTTCGGTCGACTGCAAGACCGGCCCCGCCCTGGCCGTCAGATACCGCGGGGGGCAACGGCACCAAACCGGCCACCCGGAGGCACCACGGCCACCATGCCCTCGACTTCTCGCACCCTGCGCTTCGCGCTCGCAAGCGCCACAACCGGTGTCTTCCTCGCCGCCGGACTCGCCATGACCACACTGCACGCGCAGGCGGTGAGCGGCGGCGGGTACAGCCCCGCCCAGCAGGGGTGCTCGAAGTCGGCCGACCGCAACGACCGGCCGCAGTCGACCGAGCCCGGCTGCCACAACGCCACGCTCCAGCTCAACGCCGGAAGCGGCGGCTACGCGCAGCGCTGGCACGTCCTCTCCATCAACAGCGACCAGCTCGCCGGCGGCGAGAGCCCGCACGCAGGGTCGGTCGCCGTCGACCCCGGCCAGGGCACGACCTACATGCTCCACTTCGACACCGGGACCGGGACGTTCATCCTGGTCAACCCGATCGGCTTCGCCACCGACGTCGCCGCCTGGGTGCTCGGTGGCGGAACGGGGCCGTTTCCCCTGCCCCAGCAGCTCGTCGGGACACCGGGACAGCCCTCCGCCGGTCTGACCCAGTCGAACAGCGCCAAGCGGAACATCGCCGATGCGGCGACCAATCAGCAGGTCTACTTCGGCGCCGACGACAACCTCGACAACGGCGAGCACGACGCCGTCAACCCGAGTGACGACCACCACAAGGACTCGCGCGTCGCCAACGGTCCCTCCGACGGTGGCGCGATCCAGGCCAACACGCACGTGCACGGCAGCGCGAGCGATCCCGCGTCGCTGATCACCAAGAACGTCGACCCGACCGACATGCACAACCCGATTCGCGCCGCCGACGCGGGCACCGGCGCGTGCGCCGACGGGCTCTGCGCGGGCGCGGACACCTCGCGTCGCAAGGCGTACCAGGGCGGCTGCACGAGCTGTCCTGACCAGTCGGTCTACAACGACCAGAACACCACCAACTGGCGCTCGCCGGACTGCAACAGCGGCAGCACGGCGAACCAGAACGACTGCGGCGCCAACTGGCGGAGCGGCAACGAGCAGGGCAACATCTACCAGCCCTACAGCGAGCGCGGTGCGTACTACACCGACCCTGGTGTGTTCGTCTACGAGGACCCGGACCCGCAGGCGTCACCGCTCGGGTCGAGCATCCAGTACCCGATCTGCGAGCTGTACGCGGGGACGATGGGGGTGTGGGTGTGCAGCATGCAGGTGGTGCCGTCACCGGGAGCAGCGGCCCCCGCGAGCACTGCGGCGTCGCCGCACACCGCGGTGCGTCCCGCGACTCAGGCGCCACAGGTGGCCGGTGCTGCGCCGCAACCCACCACGTCGAATTCGGCCCCGGCAGGGGCGGCGCCGCAAACATCGACCCCCGCACAGCCGGGCAGCGGCGGCGGCCTGCTCGACCTGCCGCCGCTGCCCCCGCTTCCCGTGACCCCGCCGAGCCTCAGGTAGCGACCCGCGCTACGCCTCCGCGGCGACCTTCGCCGGCTGCAGGATGCGGATGGCGTTGCCGAACGGATCGCGCAGCCCCATGTCGGTGCCGTAGAAGTGCTCGGTCGGCTCCTGGGTGAACTCGGACTCGGTCACGCCGCGGGCCTTGAGCTCCGCGTAGAGGGCCTTGCAGTCGTCGGTGTTGAAGGCGACGGTGAAGCCCATCGCGCCCTTGGCGATCAGCTCGCGGAGCTGCGCCGCGGTGGCCTCGTCCTGCGCCGGCGGGCCCGGCTCCTCCAGGAAGATCTCGATGCCGGGATCGCCGGGGACCCGCACCGTCAGCCAGCGGAACGAGCCCTGCTTGAAGTCCTGGCCGATCTCCAGGCCCAGCTTGTTGACGTAGAACTCGACGGCCTCGTCCTGGTCGAGGACCTTGATGGAGGTGACGTTCAGCTTGGTGATCATCGGGTGAACTCTCCGTTCCTCAGTGCTTGATGGGACGGGCCTCATCCTAGAAACCCAACGCGGCGGCGGCTTCTCCGAAACTGCTGGATTCGACAACCGGGCGCTGCGGCACGCTGGCAGCACCGGTTCGCGCCGCGGGCGTCACCGGGCGCGAGGTCGCCATCTGGAAACAGTTGGGCGCGCCCATCGGACCGTGCCGCTCGCGGTAGTCCGACGGCGTCTCACCGACGATCTCGCAGAAGGTGCGGCTGAACGTGCCCAGACTGGTGAAGCCGACGGTGAGACAGATGTCGGTGACGCTGCTGTCCGTCTCGCGGAGCAGGAACATCGACCGCTCGACACGCCGTCGCTGCAGGTAGCGGTGTGGCGTCTCGCCGAAGGTGGCGCGGAAGCTGCGGATGAAGTGGGCCTCCGAGAGGTTCGCCACACCGGCCACCGCGGCAACGTCCAGCGGCTCGGCGAAGGCGCGGTCCATGGCGTCGCGCGCGCGCAGCAGGCGGCGGTTGAAGGCCTCGACGGCGCGGGTCATGAGAGGAAGACTACGGCCCCTGCCGCCTCCGCCCCCGCGGGCGGCCGCGGTGTCCGCCCGCGGCCGCGGGCTCGGGAGCCTCGCCGTCCATGTGGCGGCGCAGCGCGGTGAGGCGGTCGCGGAGTTCGGCGGCGTGCTCGAACTCCAGGTCGCGGGCGGCGCGCTTCATCTCCCGCTCGACCGACTTGGCGAGCTTCAGCAGCTCGTCGGGGGGCAGGCCGGCGGCCTCCTGGAAGGCGGCGGCGCGCTGCACCTGCTCGTCGCGGTGGGTCTCCATCGAGAACACCGCCTTGACGATGGTCTGCGGGGTGATGCCGTTGGCCTCGTTGAAGGCGACCTGCAGGGCACGGCGGCGCTCGGTCTCGCCGATCGCCTGGCGCATCGCCTCCGACTCCGCGTCGGCGTACATGATCACCTGGCCGTTGATGTTGCGCGCGGCGCGGCCGATGGTCTGGATCAGCGAGCGGTAGCCGCGCAGGTAGCCCTCCTTGTCGGCGTCGAGGATGGCGATCAGCGAGACCTCGGGCAGGTCGAGGCCCTCGCGGAGCAGGTTGATCCCGACGAGGACGTCGAAAACTCCGAGGCGCAGGTCGCGAAGGATCTCGACGCGCTCCAGGGTGTCGATGTCGCTGTGCAGGTAGCGGACCTTGACGCCCGTCTCGCGCAGGTAGTCGGTCAGGTCCTCCGCCATCTTCTTGGTCAGCGTGGTGATCAGGGTGCGCTCGCGGGCGTCGGTGCGGACGCGGATCTCGCGGAGCAGGTCGTCGATCTGCCCCTCCGAGCGGCGCACCTCGACCTGGGGATCGACGAGCCCGGTGGGACGGATGATCTGCTCGACGGTCTGCAGCGAGTGCTGCTCCTCGTATGGGCCAGGAGTGGCGGAAACGTAGACGATCTGGCCGACCATCGAGTCCCACTCGGCGAAGGTCAGGGGGCGGTTGTCGAGCGCCGACGGCAGGCGGAAGCCGTACTCCACCAGGGGGATCTTCCGCGAGCGGTCGCCACCGTACATGCCGCCGATCTGGGGGACGGCGACGTGCGACTCGTCGACCACCACCAGCGCGTCGTCGGGAAGGAAGTCGAGCAGGCAGAAGGGCCGCTCGCCCTCGGCGCGACCGCTCAGGTGGCGCGAGTAGTTCTCGATGCCGGCGCAGGTGCCGGTCTCGCGCATCATCTCCATGTCGAAGGTGGTGCGCTGCTTGAGCCGCTGGGCTTCGAGCAGGCGCCCCCGCGACTCCAGGTGCTCCACCCGCTCGGTCAGCTCCTGCTCAATGAGCTCCAGGGCGTTGACCATCTGGTCTCGCGGGGTGACGTAGTGCGACGCCGGGAAGACCTGGAACTCCTCGCGCGCCGCCAGGATCTCGCCGGTCAGGGGGTCGAACTCCTTGATCGACTCGACCTCGTCGCCCCAGAACTCGATGCGCGTCGCCACCTCCTCGTAGGCGGGCTGCACGTCGACGGTGTCGCCGCGGACGCGGAACTTGGAGCGGCCGAAGTCCTGGTCGTTGCGGGAATACTGCAGGTCGGCGAGCTTGCGCAGGACGATGTCGCGGCGGATCGACTCGCCCTTCTTCAGCGACAGCGACTCGCCGAGGTAGTTCTCCGGGGAGCCGATGCCGTAGATGCAGGAGATGGAGGCGACGACGATGACGTCGCGGCGGGTGAGCAGGGCGCGGGTCGCGCTGTTGCGCAGGCGGTCGATCTCCTCGTTGCGAGAGGAGTCCTTCTCGATGTACGTGTCGGTGCGGGGGATGTACGCCTCGGGCTGGTAGTAGTCGTAGTAGGAGACGAAGTATTCGACCGAGTTGCTGGGGAAGAACTCGCGGAACTCGGCCCAGAGCTGGGCGGCGAGGGTCTTGTTGGGGGAGAGCACCAGGGTGGGGCGCTGCTGGCGCTGGATGACGTGGGCGATGGAGAAGGTCTTGCCGCTGCCGGTGACGCCCATGAGGGTCTGCTCGCGCAGGTCGCGGCGCAGGCCGGCGTCGAGGGCTGCGATCGCGGTGGGTTGGTCGCCGGCCGGGGTGTAGGGGGCGGCCAGCTCGAACTGGGGCATGGGGCGAGTCTAGCCGGGGCCAGCACGGGACAAGCCGCGACCTGGGGGCGGTTTGCCGGGAGTTCCGCGCGATTCACCGGCTTACCGGTCTACGGCGCTGTCTCCGCGCGGTGGACCCTTGCGACAGGCTCCACCACCAAGGCTCCACCACCAACTGGCCCTCAGCCAACCAGACCTACGCCGCGACGGGAACCGGGAGGCCTCCGGGCTGCGGGCGGAGCAGGCGCTGGGCCATGGAGGAGGCTTGGCGCGTCGCCCAGTCCACGTCGGTCCAGCCGTAGTCGCGGTGGTCGGTGCGGGACAGGTTCAGGACGCCGCGCACGTCTCCCGCGTAGGCGGAGAAGGGCACGCACACGGCGGTGCGCAGCTGCGAGCGGCGGGACCCGAGGGGATGCTCGACGCGGTCGGCGATGACGCACGGCTCCCCCGCCATCAGGGCGCGTCCGGCCAGCGACTCCAGCAGCGGCACCGAGACCCGCATGGCCTCGTCGGGCAGGGCCAACCCGGACACGGCGGAGACGCGCAGGGCCTCCAGCCCCGGGTCGAGCAGCATCAGCGACGCGCGGCAGGACATCGCCGCCTTGCGCACCCAGCCCATGGCCGGCTCGAGGTGGACGATGGTCGAGGCGAAGCGCCGGTCCAGCACCGCCTCGTTGTAGACGTAGTGGTAGCGCAGGGCGGCCTCGTCCCAGCGGTAGTGGCCGGCGGTGTCCACCGAGGCGGCGCTGCGGCGGGCCCACTCGTAGGGGTCGTCGCGCAGGTAGCAGAGCGCCTGGACCAGGGAGCGGGGGTCGCCCGGCTGGCAGAGCAGCCCGGTCGCGCCCGCGACGTCGCGCACGCCGGGCAGGTTCGACGCGACCGGCACGGCGCCCACCCGCATGCCTTCGAGCAGCACGATGCCGAACGCCTCGGCGCGGGTCAGCGAGGGCAGGGCGACGACGTGGGCGCGGCGCAGGATCTCCTCGCGCCGCGCATTGCTCACCGCGCCGTGCCAGCGCACGTTGCGCAGCCGCAGCCGGTCGGCCTGGGCGCGGAGCTCGGCCTCCTGGTGGCCGGTGCCGCAGATGTCGAAGTCGACGTCGGGCAGCGACGCCGCGGCTTCGAGGAGGACGTCGACGCCCTTGTACGGACGCAGCTGTCCGACGAAGGCGACGGTGAAGCGGCGGGCGCGGAAGACCGGCTCGGCGTCGACGGCATCGTCGTCGACGCCGTGGGGGACGATGCGGACGGTGCGCGCCCCGGCACGCAGGGCGGCGTCCGCGTAGGACGGGGTGCTGACGATCACGCCGTCGGCGGCGCGCATCAGCTTGGCGTGCATCGAGTTGTAGACGGTGCACAGGGCGCGCAGGCCGCTCAGCTCGATCTCGCTGTGGTGGGTGTAGACGAGCGCGGGGCGGCGGGTGCGCGGCAGGGTGCGCCACAGCGCCAGGAAGGCGTCGGAGAAGGATGGCGCCGGCCCGTGCAGGTTGACCACGTCGTAGCCGTCCATGTCGCGGAGCAGCGCGGGCCAGTGCTTGACCAGGCCGGTGAGGCGGATCTCGCCGAAGCTCACCCGGCCGACGTCGGCCGCGGTGCAGAGGTCGACGTCGTGGCCCAGGTCGCGCAGCCCGGCGCTGAGCTGGGCGACGGTCTCGGCGATGCCGCTGCGCACCGGGGGCGCCTCGGTGACGACGGTGAGCGTCCTCATCGGGCTCCTGTTGACGGGTGTGCGAGCGCGATGGCTCGAAGCTTCTTCACGGCTTGAAGAGTCCCTGCCTTGACGTGGAAAGCGGTGACCTGCCCCGGGCCGCTCCCCCAGGCCTCCGACACCCTGCGGTGGCGGCGGTCATAGGGAACAGACGGCCCCGTCGACCCGCCTCTTGCGGGCCCATTGTGACGAATCAGTGGCGGTCGCCTTGGGAGCGGCGCCGCTATCGGGAGGAAGCCACTCGAAGGTACACCGCCTGTACCGCCGCTGCACAGGCCCCCCAGGAGTGCGCGCTGCCGACTGCGAGTCGGGAGCGTTCGGCGACCTCGGCGCGGCGGGTGGGATCGGCGAGGAGCGCGCAGACCGCTGCGACCATCGCGGCGACGTCCCCGGCGGGCACGAGGACGCCGCGCCCAGCGACCGCATCGCGCAGCCCGGTGACATCGCTAGCCACCACGGCTGCGCCCGCTGCCGCTGCTTCGAGCGCCACCATGCCCAGCCCCTCGTACCGCGAAGGCACCACCAGCACCGCGGCGCGCGCGTAGAGCTCGCCCAGCTCCGCATCGGACACGGCGCCGCGTACCTCTACGACTCCCCCACTCTGGGCGGCCGCCCCGCGCACGGCGGCGTCGAGCCTCCCGCGACCGACCACCACGCCGTGCACGGCGCTGTTCTGCTCGTGGACGGCGCGCATCACGGCGACCGCGTCGAGCGGGCCCTTCTCCGGCTCGAGACGGCCGGCGAACAGCACCAGCCCGGGATCCCGCAGCGCTTCGCCGTGGCGGCCCAGCGCTTCGGCGTCGACGCCCGGCGGGATGACCTCCACGTTGCGGACACCCATGTCCCGAACCGCCTGCGCCGTCGACGGCGAGACCGCGATCACCGCGCCCGCCAGACGCAGCGAGCGCCGCTCCAGCACCGCGAGGGCGCGCCGCGGAGCAAGCCGGCCGTACGCCTGCTGGTAGGTGTGGTGCGCCGTGTACACGAGCGGCGCGTCGATGCGCCGCGGCAGCAGCACGCCGCCAGGACCGCTCTGCGCGTGCACCACGTCGGGACGGGGCGAGAGCAGCGGCGACGGATCGCGCGTCAGCGCCAACGAGAAGTCGAGCGGCGCACGATGGACGATGCGCGGATACGGGACGGCGTGCGCGCCGCGGCCGCTGACGGTGCGCACCTCGACACCGTCCGCCTCCAGCGCGTTGCGCAGGCCGCGCACGTAGACGCCCTGGCCGCCCTCGGGCGGGTCGTCGTCGTAGCTGGCGATGCAGACGCGCAGCGCCTGCGTCATCGCTGGCACGATGCGCAGTACACCGTGGTGCGCCCACCGATCACCGTGCGCCTGAGCACCGCGCCGCAGCGGAAGCACGGCTCGCCGCCGCGACCGTAGACCTGCAGCTGCTCCTGCATCGAGCCCTGCGCGTTCCAGACGTCGCGGTAGTCGTCGACGCTCGACCCGCGGTTGGCGATCGCCTTGTGCAGGATCACCGGGATGGCGTCGTAGATGGCGCGGCGCTGGGCCCGCGTCAGCCGGTGGCAGCGCCGCGTCGGGCGCACCCGCGCCAGGTGGCAGACCTCGTCCACGTAGATGTTGCCGAGACCCGCGATGCCGCGCTGGTCGAGCAGCGCCGCCTTCAGCGTGCGCGTCGTGCGGCGCAGCATGGCGTCGAGGTGGGCGGCGGTGAAGCCCTCGGTGAGCGGGTCGACGCCGAGCGACGGCAGCACCCCCGCCGCGCGCAGCGCGTCGCGCGAGCCGAGCAGGACGCGTCCGAAGCGGCGGGCGTCGTCGTAGCGCAGCTCGCGTCCGTCGTCGAGCACAGCGCGGATGTGGGTGTGAGGGGCCAGAGGTGCATCGGGGGCGCAGACGAGCAGGTGTCCGGTCATGCCCAGGTGCACGACCAGCTCGTCGCCGGTAGACAGCGGGCAGAGGAGGAACTTGCCGATGCGGTCGACGGAGTCGATGCGTGCACCGGTGAGGCCGGCGGCGAAGGCCTCGGGCAGCGGGTGGCGGATCACGTCGCCGCGGGTGACCACCTCGACGCGGCGCACCGTGCGGCCGACGACGGCCTCGCGCAGGTCACGGGCGACGGTCTCGACCTCAGGCAGCTCGGGCATGCTGTGAGGCTTTCGCCCGGTTCCGCGTCGCGACGCGGACGCAAGTGGTCAAAGAAGAGCCTTCTGCACGAGCGGCGTCATGGCGCTCCAGTTGTGGCCAAGCTTGACATCGACGTCCAGGGGCACGGACAGCTCCGCCGCCCCGCCCATGGCGTCGCGCAGCAGCGGCACCAGCGCGTCGACCTCGGCGCGGGGCGCCTCCAGCACCAGCTCGTCGTGCACCTGGAGCAGCTGGTGCGCATCCATGCCGCTCTCGTGCAGCGCCCGGTCGACGCGGATCATGGCGAGCTTCATGATGTCCGCCGCGGTGCCCTGGATGGGCATGTTGACCGCCATCCGCTCGGCGGCCTGGCGGATGCCACGGTTGGCGGCGAGGACGTCGGGGATGTAGCGGCGGCGCCCGTAGATGGTCTCCACGTAGCCCCACTTGCGGACGTGCTCGCGGGTCTTGCCGAGCCACTGCGTGACCGAGGCGAAGTTGGCGAAGTAGCGCTCGATGAACGCCGCCGAGTCCTCGCGCGACATGCCCGTGTCGCGGCTCAGCCCGAACTCGGACAGCCCGTAGACCAGGCCGAAGTTGACCACCTTGGCGTTGCGCCGCATGTCCCGCGTCACCTCGTCGGCGGGGACGGCGTAGACGATGGACGCCGTGGTGGTGTGGATGTCCTCACCGCGCTGGAAGGCGGCGAGCAGCGCGGGATCCTGGGTGATGTGGGCCAGGACGCGCAGCTCGATCTGCGAGTAGTCGGCGCTGAGCAGGACGTGCGCGTCGTCGCGGGCCACGAAGGCGCCGCGGATGCGCTGCCCCACCTCGCTGCGGATGGGAACGTTCTGCAGGTTGGGATCGCTGCTCGACAGCCGTCCGGTTGCGGCCACGGCCTGCCCGAACGAGGTGTGCACGCGACCGTCGCGCTCGACCAGCTGGGGCAGCGCGTCGACGTAGGTGCCCTTGAGCTTGGTGAGCTGGCGGTGCTCGAGGACCAGCTCCACCATGGCGTGCTCGGTGCGCAGGGCTTCGAGGGTGTCGGCGTCGGTGCTGCGCCCCGTCTTGGTGCGGCGTCCCGAGGCGAGACCGAGGTCGTCGTAGAGGAACCTGGCCAGTTGCTGGGTGCTGGCCAGGTTGAAGGTGTAGCCGGCGACGTCGAACACCTCGCTCTCGATCTCGCCGATGCGCGTCTCCAATTCGCCGCGCAGCGCGTCCAGGGTGTCGGGGTCGACGGCGATGCCCAGCAGCTCCATCTCGGCGAGCACGTAGGCGACCGGCAGCTCCATGTCGTCGTGCAGGCGGCGCACGTCGATGCTCTGCATGTCGCGCTCCAGGACGCCGCGGACGGGACCCATCAGCGCGGTCGTCAACCCGTAGCAGTGCGCGGCTTCGTCGACCTCGAGGTCGGTGGGCCGGCGCGCGCCCTTGCCGGTGCCGAGCACCGTCTCCTCGGCGTCGCAGGTCGCGCCGACCAGGTCGTGGGCCAGCTGCGGCAGCGGCGGGACCCTGATGCGCTGGTTGAGCAGGTAGGCGGCGAGCAGCATGTCGAAGTCGAAGCCGCGCACCACCACGCCGTCGCGCCGCCAGGCGAGGATCTCGCGCTTCACGTCGTACGCCGTCTTGT
>Ga0307479_10001776_pt1 | contig 19688 bp, 12 predicted proteins | sample atmos_gasesECM4C_FD_203743 | JGI IMG/M metagenome (GOLD analysis project Ga0307479, IMG submission 203743) | Hardwood forest soil microbial communities from Morgan-Monroe State Forest, Indiana, United States - atmos_gasesECM4C_515 | ecosystem: Environmental > Terrestrial > Soil > Temperate...
GAGTTGGTGATTCCGATGATGTAGACGAAACCTTTGTTGTCCAGCGCCATTCCGCTGGCCGTATCCGTGCCGCTGCCGGAAAGGTAAGTGGAATAGAGCAGGTGCGATCCGGTCGCGTCCAGTTGCGTGACGAAAGCGTGCTGCACGTTAGGCGTTTTAGGGGCGGTCTGGAAAGCGGTCTGGGTATGCGGGAAGTCGGTCGAGGTGGTGGTGCCAACAACGAACGGATTGCCGCCAACGTCGACCGCGATACCGGCGCTGGTGTCCTGACCAGTTCCGCCCAGATAAGTCGCGAAAAGCAGGGTTGCACCGCTGGGATCGAACTTCGCGACGAACACGTTCGAGGTTGCGCCCCCAGCTAGGGTTTGCTGGTAGGAACTCGAGGAGGTTCCAGGAAAAGTCGGGGAATTCGTGGCCCCCGCAAGGTAAAAGTTGGAACCGTTATCGACCGCAAGGCTGGGAAGCGACTCGCTACCGGCGCCGCCCAGATAGCTCGAGTAACTCAGCACCGGATCAATGACCAGCGTCTTGCTGCGGTCGTAGGGGCCCACCTCGAAACCAACTTTGTGCTCGGCCAGCAAGACGAAACGTCCCTCGACCGGCCTCTGGGTGGCTCCTTCGCTCTGATACAACCGGGGCGCTTGCAGCCGAACACTCCCGTCCGCAGTCTCAAGCACCATGTCGCCGGCGGCCAGCTTCACGTTGCTGCCTTCGAGGTTCAGTTGGATCTGATTCGGGTCGGCACCCGGGGCAACTTCGAAGTCGTACTCCAACTGGCCTTGTTTGCCGTAGTAGATGAGGTCGATGCCGGGATAAACATCGGTGTAGCGAACGCGAGCGTATTGCGGGACGTTGCGTTGCCACCGCGAGGAGTCGCTCCCGATCAGGTAGTTGCTGGTGCCGGGCAGAGCATCGGTCCCATGCAACTGGGGATTCGCCTGCGCGCCGGCGAGCTTCATGTGAATCACCGACGCTGCACTCGGCTGTTTGCCGGCAGGGGCTGGATGTTCGAGAGAGAGCACTGCGTCATCACCTGTAAGAAACACCGCGTAGCCGATTCCGCGGGCCATGAATTTCACGCTAGGGTCAGTCTGTCCCTGGTTGGGTTCGAACATCAAAGGCAGGTGGCTGAAGGAGGGCACGACTAGAGAATTGGCGCGGGGAGCAGTCGGGGCGAAATCAGGAACCGGAGCCGTTGAGGCAGCAACCACCGGGCGAGTGTGGGAAGCGAGCTCCAGGATCGCCGCTCCGACGATCACCAACAAGACCACTGCTGGAAGAATGCGGCTCCACAGCAGACCTGTACCCAACCCACGGCGATTCAGTCTCACGAGCTCCTCCGAAACATTCAAATCAGGTGGAGAGGAATGAAGAACGGTGCACAAAACGCCACGCGGCTCCGGGCTTGCGGGGCGGCGGGCATGCTTGTCTCCAGATCCGGGTGAAAATAAACAACTACTTAAACATCTGGCGGATAGCAGTGTCAAGCGATGCCACGCCTCCCTGCCCGCTCAAACCTGCTGAGATGCAGATCCGGGCCAAGCGAGATGCCGCCGGCACCACAAAAGTGAAGGGGATTCCCCGAGCAGAAACTTTCCCGGCGGAAAAATGCAGCTGAAAAGCGGAAATGCTTTGCGTCCGCGCCCAGCTCGACGCAAATCAGCCACGATCAAGCTGTTTATTTTCCGTGCACGAACTCGGCCTAAGTTGGCAGCGGGATTGCTCCGGAATTTCGTTCTTCCTCGTCTCCGCCAGTCCCTCTCCCGGCGACGAAATCTCTCCCCGAGCACTTGGGTTCATCAGCGCAGGCGTTTACCGAGTCAGTTCCCAGCGCTTTTTGCTGTTGCAAGCTGCTGAAAACTAAGTGAGTCTGCTTTACCGACGTTGCTGTCGATGCGTTTGTCGGGAACCGTGCCCCCAGCGAGCTCTCCGGCCCCGGGCCTTCCGCCGGACCGAATCTCGCTGGACACCACGATGCTCTGGGAAAGAGAACGGGACATGCTGCAAGAACCTTCGGATCGACGCGCCATGCGACGTTTCGACATGCGATTGCCGGCCTCTATCCGGCTGGCCGGCGACCCCGCGGGCGAGTTCCACACCGAAACCCAGAACGTCAGCGCGCGCGGCGTGTTTTTCTATCTGGACCGCAACGTGGCACCGGGATCCCGCGTCGAGGTAACCATAACGTTTCCGCCGCACGTAACTCTCACCGACTCTGTGCGAGTTCGATTCGTGGCGCGGGTGATCCGGGTGGAAACTCCGCTGCCTTCGGCGCGGATCGGCGTCGCGGCCGTCATCGAAGAGTACGAGTTCCTGCGGACAAGCCCGGAATCGGCTGGCACTCTGCAGTGGAATACAGGAACTTAGGTTTCGTTGCTCTTGAGCGTGGTCCGCTCCGCGAATGCCGTTGCGACTTTCCCCACCGCGTGAATCACGTCCTGCACATCCTGGTCGCTCATCCCATAGAACATCGGCAGGCTGATCAGGCGCTCGTAAGCGCCCTCGGCCACGGGATGCTCTCCGCCTCGGTAGCCGAACTGGTCCCGATAGTAGGGATGGAGATGGACCGGAATGTAGTGCACGTTGACGCCGATGTTTTCCGCGCGTAGCGCTCCGAAGATCTGGCCACGGTCCGTGTTGAGTTGGTCGAGATCAAACCGGACCGGATAGAGATGCCAGGCTGGATTCACGTCTTCGCGGACGCTGGGAGGGATCACGCCCGGAATCTCCCGAAACGCGGCCGTGTAGAGCGCGGCAATCCGGCGCCGGCGGGCGAGGTTCGCGTCCAGCTTCTTCAGCTGCGAAAGACCAAGTGCACACGCCACGTCAGTGAGCCTGTAGTTAAAGCCCAGCAGGACCATCTCGTAGTGCCACTGACCAGCGGTTTGCCGCTGCAGGGCATCGCTCGAAATCCCGTGATTACGGAACCGGCGCAGCGCCTCCGCGAGCGTTAGGCTGGCGGTCGTCACCATCCCGCCTTCGCCCGTGGTGAGGTGTTTGACCGGATGAAAGCTAAAGACCGTCAGGTGCGCGATGCTGCCCACCAGGCGCCCGCGATATTCTGCGCCGAGTGCGTGGCAGGCATCTTCGATCACCGCGAGCCCACGGCGCTCCGCCCCGTCGAAGATCGAATCCATATCCGCGGGATGTCCCGCGTAGTCGACCGGAAGAATCGCACGGGTCTTCGCTGTAACACACGCAGCGACTCGTTCCGGATCAAGATTCAATGTGTCCGGGCAAACGTCGGCGAAGACCGGGCGCGCTCCCTGATAGAGCAAACAATTCGCGGTGGCGGCAAACGTCAGCGGCGAAGTAATGGCTTCATCCCCAGCCTTCAGGCCCGCGGCAAACGCCGCACCATGCAGCGCCGCAGTCCCCGAACTGAACGCCACGGCGTGCTGCGCTCCCACCCGGGCAGCGAAGGCCTCCTCGAATTCCGCGACCTTGGGGCCGGTCGTCAGCCAGTCCGAGCGCAGCGTGTCGACCACCGCCTGAATGTCATCTTCCGCAATCGACTGGTGGCCGTAGGGCAGCAGCGTCCTGCGGACAGGGGTTCCCCCGTCGATCGCAAGCACTTCGGGACGGGTGGAGGCAGGACGCATGTGGATTCGAGCGGGTGACCGAAATACCTACGCGGGCACGGTCGACTTGACGGATTCCCCCGGCGCGATCAACTCCTGGAGTTCTTCGTTCGTGAGCCAACTGGAGTTGGTGTCGCTCGCGTAACGAAAGCCATCCGGCAGGGCCCGGCCGTTGACCCAGTTTGCGGCTTTCCACCACGGATGCGATGGCTGAATCACGTACATGCCTTCAACTTCCACGGTGTTGCGCGCCTCGTCTTCGGAGACCAGAACTTCGTGCAGCTTCTCTCCCGGCCGAATGCCGATGGTCTCGACCTCGCAACCTGGAGCGATCGTTTCCGCGAGATCGGTCATCCGCATGCTGGGAATCTTGGGGACGAAGATCTCGCCGCCGTGCATCTGTTCGAGGCACCGGATCACAAACTTCACGCCGCGGTCGAGTGTGATCCAGAACCGGGTCATGCGCGGATCGGTGATGGTGATCTTGCCGCGCTTGCGCTGCTCCTGAAACACCGGGATCACACTGCCCCGGCTGCCGACCACGTTGCCGTAGCGCGCGCAGCTGAAACGCGACTCCTTCGCTCCAGCATACGCGTTGGCCTGCACGAACATTTTCTCCGCGCACAGCTTGGTGGCGCCATACAGGTTGATCGGATTGACTGCCTTGTCGGTGCTCAACGCGAGGACTCGGCGCACGCCTTGGTTGATGGCCGCGTCGATCACGTTGCGGCCGCCCATGATGTTGGTCTGGATCGCCTCAAACGGGTTGTATTCGCAGGCGGGAACCTGCTTCAGAGCCGCGGCGTGGACAACCACTGTGACCCCAGCCAAGGCCCGCTCCAGCCGGCCCGGGTCGCGCACGTCTCCGATGAAGTAACGCAGGCTGGCATGATCAAAGCCCGACGCCCGCATGTCATGCTGCTTGATTTCGTCCCGACTGAAGATCACCAGTTTCTTCGGGCGATACTCCCGCAGCATGATCTCGACAAACTTCTTGCCGAATGAGCCCGCTCCGCCTGTTACCAATACCACCTGTTCCGACCAATTCATCAACTTGAGCCTCGCGGAAATTTCGCCCGACCTCAGGCCCGCGGATGCGGACCGCAACTCCCCGCTTGGTTCGCTTCAACAGGGGAAATGGCCTCGAGGTGTCTTCGGCGGCCGGCTCGAGGAGGTCCTTGGCTAGTATATCGGAGGCTGCCCTCGGCGCAGCCCATCCAGCGAAGCATCCGCAAGCCCCTGCCGCAAAGCCTCGTCGGATTTCCATCCTGAGAAATCACTTCGCAAGGGCACCCTACTCCTACTTGAATCGAGTGAAAGCAGGTGGTATGAACGGTATCGCGCACTTCGCCACAAAGGGAGGGAATGCATGAAGCTCTCGCTGGCTGTGGCAGTTCTGGCTCTCGCCTTAGTTTCCGCCGGGCAACCGAATTCCGAAGTCCCCACGGGGTTCGACAACAAAAGCAACGGGATGGTGGACGACGCCACACACCAGGCCGATCAGGGCAAGTTCGACGAGATCGAGACGGTAAGTGACGGCCTCGGCCCGCTCTACAACGCCCAGTCCTGCCGCGAATGCCATCAGAACCCGACTTCGGGAGGCACCAGCCAGGTGGCTGAGTTGCGAGTGGGACATCTGGGGCCGGACCATCGCTTCCAGAACCCCGATATTCCCATCGCTCACGGAACAGAGACCATCTCGGGCCGCACGCTCGTTAATGATCGGTCCATCTGTCCCAGCGGCGCATTCCCGAACACCGAAATTCAGCAACACGTACCCGACTCGGAGAAGATCCGAACCACGCGGAGTTCCCTGGGACTGTTAGGCGACGGCTTTGTCGAAGCCGTGGCCGATCAGACTCTGGTGGAACTGGCCCGAAAACAGTGCAAGGAGAAACACCACAAGATCTGCGGGCAAATACTGCGCGTCCCTATCGTCGAAGCCCCAGGAGAGACCGGAGTGGGACGGTTTGGGTGGAAAGATCAGCACGCCAGCCTGCTTTCGTTCTCAGGAGACGCTTATCTCAACGAGATGGGCATCACGACCCGGCTCTTCCCGGATGAAGTCACCAAGTTGTGCAACACCGTCTCCGAGCCTAACAATGTGCCCGACACTGACGGGTTGGACGATCTCGATCATTTTGCGCGCTTCATCCGAGCCTCGAAGGCACCTGCTCAAGACGCGCAACAAGCGCAGACCGCTGCCGCCAAAAACGGATCCGCGCTGTTCGACAAAATCGGCTGCTCGACGTGCCACGTACGCGCGCTGACGACTGCGCCCGCCGGAACCAAGCTTAACGGCGGCAAGTTCACCATTCCGAATGCATTGGGAGGAAAAACGTTCTATCCGTTTTCAGACTTCCTGCTGCACGATGTGGGGACCGGCGACGGGATCGCCGTGCCCATGATCGAACACTACGGCAAAAACATGTACCAGACGAAGTGGAAGAACTTCGTGCCCGAAGACTTCCAAACCGCGGCCCGCAAGGTACGCACCGCGCCGCTGTGGGGCGTACGCTTCCGGAACCGGATGATGCACGATGGTGAGTCAACCACGCTGCGGGACGCGGTGGTACGTCACGGCGGAGAAGCCGAGGATGCAGCCCGTCACTTTGAAAAGCTGTCGAGCAGGGACCAGGAGGCGATTCTGGCGTTTCTCAGCTCTCTGTGAGAGTGTGGATCGATGAAGCCGCGGCTGTAGGAATCAGGCCCCGGCCTTTCCGGCGCGCGCCAGGTCGGTGGCAGCGGCACGTTCGGTGCTGCGGGCATGGTGGGCTCTTTTGACGCCGTACATCCGCCGGTCGGCCGCCGCCAACAATTCTTCGGCGTTGCTGCCGTCGGCGGGATAGAACGCCTGTCCCACGCTGACCGACAGACTGTCATCACTGCAAACCGCCTGGCTGATGTGAGCGACAATCGATTCGAGCCGTTCGACCATCTCTGCAGCCGCTTCGTCGTGGAGTCCGGGTGCGACCACGACAAACTCATCCCCGCCCATTCGCGCGGCATAGTCGTATTCGCGGCACGAGTCTTTGAGGAAGGTAGCAAACATCTGCAACAGTTTGTTGCCCTGCAGGTGCCCCAGACGGTCATTCACCTGTTTGAAGCCGTCCAGATCGGCGACAAACACGGCCAGTGGCTCGTTGGAACGCTGGCTCCGGGCGATCTCACCATCCAGGTGAACAAACAGCGAGCGCCCATTGGGCATTTCGGTCAGGAAATCGGTAGTGGCTGAATCTTCGGCCACCTGGTATTTCAGGGCGTTCTCCACCGTAAACCCAAGCTTCGAAGCAATCGCTAACAGGATCCGCAGGTGGTCCTTGGAGAACGCATCGGGCTTGCTTCTGTACAGCGCGAGCACGGCCACCACGCTCGTCGCTCCCGACAGCGGAACCGCCAGAGCTGAGCGCAGCGTGCTGTATTTTTCCGGGTCGTTCAGGTAGCCCGGCTCGACCGACGGGTTGCCGTTCAGGATTGGCTTGCTGTTCTGCGCCACCCATCCTGACAGTCCCTGCCCCATCGGAATGCTTAGGGAAGAAAACAGACGGAAGTTGTCGCCGCTCACGAACTCCGGCGTGAGGACGTCGTCCTTCACGATGTACACGGCCATGGAATCATATGGAACCAGCCGCTGGAGTCGCACGGCCAACATCGAGAGCGTGTCGTCCAGGCTGAGCGACGTCCCCAGCTCATGGCTGAGCTCGAACAGCCCTTGGACTTCTTGGCGAGCCGCAGCGATCGAGGCCAGGAAGTCACGGCCACGGTCGGCGCGGGACAGCGGAGGCGCCGGAGTCTCCGCGAACCCAGCCGCCGGCGCCAGGCCCCGCTCGACCTTGATGTCTTTCGACAGCTTTGCCAGCGGCTTGGTAGGCTCCGCATGCGCGAGTCTTTCCAGTTCCACGTAGCGCCGTTCGAGAATCTCGACCACCCGCGGATCGAAACTCTTACCCGCATCGGCCGCAACCCGGGCCATGGCCTCATCGAGCGGCAGAGCTCGCCGGTATTGCCGATCGGAAGCCAGGGCATCCAGGCAATCCACGGCCGACAGGATGCGTGCGCCGATCGGAATCGCCTCGCCCTTCAGGCCGTCCGGATATCCGCTGCCATCCCATTTTTCATGATGCGAGTGGACGATCGGAACTACAGGGTAGGGGAACTCGACCTGCTCCAGAATCTCGGCGCCGATAATCGGGTGGATCTTCATCTTCTCGAACTCTTCCGGCGTGAGCTTGCCGGGTTTCGAAACGATGTGCTCCGGGACCGCCAGTTTGCCGATGTCGTGCAAAACGGAAGCGGCGCGCAGGGCTTCCGTCTCGTCTTCGCTCAGGCCGAGATCCTTGGCCAGTTCCATGGCATAGACCCGCACTCGTTGCAGGTGCTCATGGGTGGTGTGGTCCTTGGCTTCGATGGCAAGCGCGAGAGCTTCAATTGTCCTCAGATGAAGAGTCGAAACCTGCTCGGCATGCCGCTTTTCATCTTCGAGTTTGCCCAGGTACAGCCGGTAGGAGCGGTACATCAGGTAGACCGGTGGCAGGACGAGAAGCGACGACTGCCATCCGATGTGACGATTCAGGAAATTCACCAGCCCAACGATCGCCGCTCCCACGAGGTAGTACGGAAACGACCAGAAATAGCATTCCGACCACACTTTGAAGATCGGCTTGCCTTCGGTCAGGCGAATGATGACCGAGATGGCGAGGGTGTTGAATACGAAATAAGCGATCGCCGCCAGCAGCAAGGCCAGCGGGCCCGGACCGTCGAGAAGCCGAGCGACGACAAAGTGGTAAACGCCGTAAGCGACCGCAGTCCCTACCAACAACTGCGAAAGATTGAACAGGACGTAGATCGGCTCGTTCGGTTTCGATGGCTTCCAGTAGCACTGCACCAGGACTGCCGCGAAGCCGATGAGCATGGTCTCGGCAAAGCCAAGCTCCAGGATTCCCAGCAGTATGAAAAGGAAGTTGACTGACATCGTGCCGGTGATGCCAGGAAGCTTGATCTTCAACGACGACGCCAGAACCGCCACCGCCATGTAGCAAAAGAACTTGACGGGATCGATGGTCTGCCAGTGGATCAGCGCAACCACGAAGCAGGCTGTGGCCACTATCGCCATGCTGGCGATAAGGGCTTTGGCGCCAGGGGGATGTGTCGTTGCGCGAGACATTCCCGAAGATTGTTGCCGATAAGCGGGCAGGATGTCCGCCGAAAACGGAACTCAGCGGTTACCATGGTGCCTAAATCGAGGATTCATAGAGTTACTGGCGAGTTCATTCCAGGCCGACGCTGCGGGCGTGCCCTTCGATAATCAAGGGCGTACGGGATGTCCGCCATCCCGCGGTCCGCTCTGACAAAGTGTCCTCCGAGAACTGAGGTCGTCTTGTCTAACTGATTGACTGGAAAGGATATTTGCGTCGGAAGGTTAAGGGCTTCTGTGCCCAGTGCCGCTCCCCCGCTGCTGACTGCGATTAGCCGACCTAATGCCGTCCCAGCCGATAACAAGGCTGGAAATCAACAATTTGCCTATCACTTCGCCCGCACGGAAGCACTTGTGGATTTTGATGAGAAAATGCGCGAATTATGACGACAGGATTCGAGCGACACGGCACAGTTGAGGCTCACCCCAAATCGTTGCTACGCCCCAGTCTTGGCTCCTCCCTTACGACTTGCGTGATCCCAATGAAATGGAATGACGAAGACCCTGCCGCTAGAAGGCTGGACAGGAAGGGTTTGCTTTAAGCCGAGCCTCCAGTGCCTTGAACCTCGGCTCCGACCGCAGGCTTTCAAAGACGGGGCCAGATATTTTCGGATCCTTCTCTGGTTTCGCTCTCTCCAGCCAATCCATCGCCGCATCTTTCTCACCCAGTCGAGCGTAGATTAGCGCAATCGTAGTTGGAGGCACGTAGCTTTGCTTTGACATTTCCTGCACTTGGCGGATTGTATCCAAAGCTTCTTGCCTCTTGCCCCAACGCGCATACACTTCGCCCCGACTCTGCTGGGCGAACGATTCCTAAGCTGGTTGGACGAGGCTAGACTGGAAGCTAAAACCAAGAAGTTCTACAGAAACGGATGCCGCCTGCTGAAGGTCACGTCAATCTTCAGTATGCGATTGCCGGACATTACAACCGAGCACTCTGAACGATTAACTTTTCCAGGCTCTGCTGCCCATGCGAACTGTGCATTGCGAACTCTGACACGAATGCTTCACAAAGCCGAAGAATGGAAACTCATTGCTCGGGCTCCAAAAATCAAATTGATGAAGGAGCACGGACGTTCTCTCAGACTCGACGATGAAGCAGAGGAGAAATTGTTGGCGGCATGGTCTTAATGCGCGATACACAGCGCCTCGGCGGGGGAACAATGAGCTGCCGAACTCGCTAACGCACCGAACGCGGTCTGATTTCAGCGCAGGCCGCTAAGAAGCTTCGTGGACTTCAACCTGGAGGTTCACGCTAACGCAGCGTGGTTCTGCGTGCTGTGTGCTCTTGCCGCATCGCCAAATCCGATCGAACCAAGACACCGCGTCCGCCAGGCCCCGCTCCTCCTGGCTACAAGAGCCGGACCTCGAAAATCCGGCCGCGCAAGCAGCCGCCTCCCAAATCTTTACGGCGAAATCGGCTCGGCTACATCCTCGACAACGCCTTTTTGAAATTCCTCGCTTGCTTTTATCGGCGCGCTGGCGGATTCTTGTGCGCGCTGTCAGCCGGAAAATGAAGGAGATCCTCATGCACTGGAACCAGGTGTATGACCCTTTTGGCCACTGGTGGCTTGCGACACTGGTGGCAGCCTTGCCGATTCTGGTGTTGTTCGGATTGCTCGCCGGTTTGAAAGTGAAACCTCATCTGTGCGCGATCGCCGGAGCCTTGACCGCCGGGGCCGTCGCTGTGATCTTTTTCGGCATGCCGTTGTCCCTGGCAGCGATGAGCTTCGGGTACGGTGTTGCTTTCGGCTTGCTGAAGATCGCGTGGATTGTGCTGGCGGCCGTTTTTCTCTACGACATCTCGGTGGAAACCGGGCAATTCGAGATCATGAAGGAATCGATCGCCGGCATCACTGCCGACCGGCGCTTGCAGGTATTGTTGGTGGCGTTCTGCTTTGGCGCCTTCATCGAAGGTGCCGCTGGGTTTGGCGCTCCGGTCGCAATTGCCGGAGCTTTCATGATCGGGCTGGGCTTCCGGCCTTTCCACGCGGCCGCATTGAATCTGATTGCCAACACCGCGCCAGTGGCTTGGGGAGCCATCGGCACTCCCGTGCATACCCTCGCGGCGGTTACCAGTCTGCCGGAGTCCGATTTGAACGCGATGATTGGGCGCATTCTTCCCTTCACCGCGGTGATCGTCCCATTCTGGCTGGTGCGTACGATGGTGAGTTGGCGGGAGACCTTCGAAGTGCTGCCCGCGATTTTAGTGGTTGGCTTCTCCTTCGGACTCACCCAATTCTTCTGGTCCAACTTCGTCGACAGCAATCTGGTCGACATCATGGGCGGCGTGGTGTCGATCGTCGCGACCGTGGCCTTTCTTCACCTCTGGAAACCCAAGCGTGTCTGGCGCTTCGACTATGACCAGAAGGAAGCGCCCCTACCTCCGCCAACCGCGGAAATCACCGACCAGTTTGGCGGGCAGTGGGCTCCGAAGGAATTCGACGGGCTTGCCCAGATCCGCTCCTACTCGGTTGGTCAAGTGCTGAAGGCATGGATGCCGTTCGCGATCCTGTCTCTGTTCGTCCTGCTCTGGGGCTTGCCGTCGATCAAGTTGGCCATCAACAAGGCGACGACGCCGGCATTCAAGGTGATGCTCCCGGATGGGAAAGTCCGTCCCGGCCCGCCAGGATGGGATGTGCCCATTCTCCACAATGCCGTTTATCGCTCCGCTCCGGTGGTTACCAAGCCTACGCCGGAGGCCGCACGCTACGATTTCAACTGGCTTTCCGCGACCGGCACGGGATGCTTTCTGGCGGCGATCGTATCGGGCCTGCTGCTCGGCATGAGTCCGGTTCGACTGGCGAAGACATTCTGGCACACCCTGGTACGCATGCGTCTGGCCGTGATCGCGATCTCGTTCATGCTCGGACTGGGTTATGTCACCCGCTATTCGGGACTGGACGCAGTTCTGGGGCTGGCGTTCACTCGAACTGGCTGGGCGTACCCGTTCTTCGGTACTTTTCTTGGCTGGCTTGGAGTGGCCCTCACTGGAAGCGACACGTCGTCGAACGCGCTGTTCGGGAGTTTGCAGAAAATCACGTCGCAACAGCTGGGCATCGATCCCGTTCTCATGGCCGCGGCCAACAGCGCAGGCGGCGTGATGGGCAAAATGGTGGACGCTCAGTCGATCACGATTGCTACTGCCGCTACCGAACAGGTTGGGAACGAAGGCACAATCTTCCGCTTCGTGGTATGGCATTCGGTGGCCCTAGGATCCATCGTCGGCATCATCGTCATGTTGTATGCCTACGTGTTTTCTCACCTAGTGCCGCATGGACTGACTTTCGTAAAGTGAGGTGGGACGCGCTAGGCCGCTTTCCCGATTGCTCTGGCGCCATCCACCTCGACCAGTTTCCCGGAACGCACGTCGTAAATGAAGCCGTAGATGGGAATCGACTTTGGCACCAGCGGATGAGTACGAATCCGCTCTACGTCGCTCAGCACCGCCTGCTGCGGATCCTTGACGCTCAGCCACTCGATGTAATCGCCCGCGCGTGAGCCCGGACCGCGTCCGACATCGCGGAAACCCTGCGGCGTCAGCTCCGCGGTCTCGAGGCTCGAGGCCAGCAACCCACGCATGACATCATTCGTGAAGAACTGCATCCCACAGTCGGTGTGGTGAATGACGAAGAATTCCCTGGTCCCCAGCAGTTTGTAGCTGATGACCAGCGAGCGGATGGCATCGTCGCTGGCCCGGCCTCCGGCATTGCGAATGACGTGCGCGTCACCCTCCGCCAGCCCGGCGTACTTCGCGGGATCGAGACGCGCATCCATGCAGGTGAGGATTGCGAAACCGCGCGCTGGCGGCAGTGCCAGCTTTCCTTTTTCACCGAAGTTGGCGCTGTACTTCCGGTTCGCTTCAAGGACTTCTGAAAGAATCTGGCTCATAACGCAGTCCTCCTGCCTTTTGCGTTTAGCGTTTCACGATTCTCGCGAGACCCCGCCCCCCGAATAGGCCAGCAACTCTACGGCTCTACTACTCTATTGTCAACCGCCGTGGCGGTCTCCCGCTTCGGTTGGCGGCCTTACCAGACCCTACAAGCGTTGTCGTGCACCATCTTCTGCCCCATGTGGCACCCATAGGCCCGCCAGAACTCGGGCATGTTCGATACGGTGTTGTTCACCCGATAGCGCGGGTACGAATGCGGGTCGGTGAGCACGAGCAGCCGGAGCAATTCGGGCCGGTACTCGGAACACCAACTGTAGGCGTACGCCAGGAAGAAGCGCTGACGGGGCGTGAGTCCGTCGCTGTCTTTCACGTCCGCGTCTCTGCCTTCGCGAGCCAGGGCTTGCTGCAGGGCCAGGAAAGCAATGCGCGTTCCGCCGTTGTCCGCCGTATCTTCGCCCAGGGTCATCAGGCCATTCTGTTTGACGCCCGCTTCTGGAACGTCCTGGGTGTACTGGTCAGAAATGCATTTTCCGCGCGTTTCGTATTCTTTGGCGTCCTGCGAGGTCCACCAGTCGCGCAGGTTGCCTTGGGCATCAAATTTGCGGCCCTGATCGTCGAAGCCGTGAATCGTTTCGTGCCCGATGACCCCACCGATCGCGCCATAGTTCACTGCGTCGTCTTTCCCGGTGTCGAAGTAGGGCGGGTGCAAGATCCCGGCGGGAAAGTTGATCGTATTGGTCGGCGGATCTTCGTAAGCGTTGATTGTGGGCGGTGTCATCGTCCACTCGTTGCGATCCGACGGCTTCCCGATCTTCGCCACCGACCGTTCGAATTCGAAAGCGGCCGCACGCTGCCGGTTGGTGAAGTAGCTGTCGCGCCCGATTTGCACGCTGGAGTAATCCTTCCACCGGTCGGGATAGCCGATCTTGTTCAGGGTGGCGTGCAACTTCACCTCGGCCTGTTTCTTGGTCGCGGGCGACATCCAATCGAGCGCATGAATGTCTTTGTCCATCGCGGCCTCGATGTCTTCCACCAGCTTGAGAACGCGTTCCTTGCTCTCGGGAGGAAACGTCTGGCTCACATAGACCTGGCCTAAAGCCTCGCCCAGGTTGCCATCCACGTTGCGGACGCAGCGCCGCCAGCGCGGCTGAATTTCCTTCGCTCCGGCCAGGGTCCGGGCGTTGAAGTCGAAGCTTTCGTTCACGAAAGCATCGTTCAGCGTGTTGGCGTTGCCGCGCAACACTTGCCAGCGTAGGTAAGCCTTCCAGTGATCGAGAGGATGCTTCTGCAGCATGGTTTCGAGATTCTTGAAGAACTCGGGCGCCGTAACGATGTAGTGCGGTGAGAGCGGAGCATTCAAGATCTTCAAGTAGGTCTGGAAATCAAACGATGGGGTGAGCTGCTTGACCTGCTCGAGCGACATCTTGTTGTTGATGTTCTTGGGATCGCGACGCACCACCGGATCCATGGCGCTCTTGGCGAGTTCGGTTTCGATTTCGAGCACGGTGGCCGCATCCGCCTCGGCCGGTTCGGGCTTCTCTCCGGCGAGCACGAACATGTTACGGATGTGCTGGAGGTATTTCTTGCGGATTTCCTTGGCCTTCTCGTCGCCGTCGAAGTAGTAGCTGCGCCCGGGTAAGCCCAGCCCGCCCTGGTCGAACTGGGCCACGTTGCGGGACGCGTCATCGTAGTCAGTCTGTCCTGCAAATCCCAGCAAAGCCGCGTTGGTCTGATCGTCCCCCTGCAGGTTCGCTCCAGGAATTGTCTGGTGGAGGTGCGCCACCTCTTCGGCGATCTGTTTGTTGTCCTTGAGCTTGGCGATCCGTTCCAACTCGGGCTTCAGCCAATCCTGCGCGTGAGCCTCGATGGCTTTCGTGTCCATGCACGCGTGGTAGTAGTCGCCGATTTTTTGTTCGTTCGGAGTGCGGCCCGGAACATCAGCCGAGGCTTTTTGCAGAGTCTGGAAGAGTACTGTTTCGTTCCAGAGTTGCAGCGGCCCGCCCGGTCCCCAAGCGACCTGGTCAGCCGGAATCGGGTTGGCGCCGAGCCACTTCCCACAAGCGTATTTGTAGAAGTCGTCGCACGGCTCGACGGCCGAATCGACGATGTTGATGTCGAAGCGTTCGAGTTTCGGAAGATCGGTTGGGCTGTCCGGAGCCAGCACCGGTTTCGGTTGCCCAAACAGAAAGGACGGCAAGCACAGAGCTACGGCCAGAACTTGGCGAAGGCGCATTGGCCACCTCTTCGAGATAGGGATGAGTACGAAAGTCGAACGCTCTTTCAAAAGGTCGGTGCTCACAGGTGCTCAAATCGCGGGCAGGTGCGTTTCCGTGTGGTTGGACGTTTCGGCCCGGAAACAGTCACCCTCGCGTGTCGGAATGAACATTGACACCGCTATATCGTTCAGGTAGTTTGGGTCGGGCAATTCGGCCAGGCCTTTGGGTTTCAAGCGATTCGCAACTTGTAAAAACGCTTTGGTAAGGCCTTCAAAGTTACCGTGGTGACCTTGGTCGCATTCCCATCTCGGGATATTCTCGGGGCCTTGGTTGAACCCTATGAAAACAATCAAAGCGAATTTCGGAACTTTGGCAGCCTGCCTCCTGGCGGTTGCTGCGGTGTGTGTTGGCGTAGCTCTCGGGCCGTCGACCGTGATGGCACAAGCTCCCGCGGCTGTGGTCCCAACGATGGAGACGCGCTCCGCGTTTGCCACCGCATTTGAGAACCAGTTGCGGCACCGTGGAGTCGACGCCTACGTTCAACTGGATGGCGATGAGAGAGATGTGTTGCGCGTCGAATGGCAGAGCATCAGCCGGCACGACATTTACGGGTTTGTGAATTCCGGCCTGATGCGCAACACCGCCCCGGCGATGGGTTTCAAGACGGTGGTCTTCACCAACGGCGAACAGCGGTGGGAGTACGACCTTGCAAGAGAGTCGATGGTGTTTTCCGCCCGCTAAGTTCTAGGCCAGAAATTTCGGGAGACGCGGCTGCGGGCGCCGGCTACGCAGCTGCGGAATCCTCAACTCTTACGCTCGACGCCAGGATATCGAACGAGCACTTCAGTTCGTCTTTGACCTTGAAAGCCCCACCTGCCACCGACACCAACTCGATTCCATAGTCGGTCTGACGCAGGGAAAACTCTCCTGACGCCCGTAATCGATCAGGGCCCACCGTGACCCGCGCGGAGACCACGTGCTCGCGAGTTATCCCGTGCACTGAAAGTTGCCCCATCGCTTCCACTCGATACTGGCCTGGGCCCGCCGAGCTCACTTTAACGCTCGCACTCTGAAACACGATTTCCGGGTAGGTCGCGCTCTCGAGCACTCGCTCCTGCATGGTGCGCTCAATCTCACGCCGGTCCTGGTCGCTGACGTCGCCGGAAACTTCGAGCGAAGTTGCCTGGACTACGACGCGAAGGGAGGCAGAGTCGAGCGTATTCGGCTGAAACCGGGCTTCGCCGCTGAAGTTCCGAATTGCGATGACTGGGTTGTGGCCGAATGCCGACAGCAATCCTGCGGCGGTGACTTGCACGGTGAACCGGCTGGGCTTGGCGTCGATGCGATAGCTGGAAAGACTCTGAGGCGCGTCCATCCGCTGATCTTACACCGATTTCCGGAGCCGATACTGAGGGCCACGCGCTTAGTGAGCGCTTTCTGTGTCGGCGTAATAGGGTTCCCCGAACTTGTTGAGGTGTTCCTTGGGCGCGTCGGAAGAGTGCAGTGTGATCTTCGGCAAGATGTTCTCACCCAGCGTGATCTCAACCGTCTGCGGGTTCGACGTCAGTTCGCCCGCGGGACTCAGTTCATACCAGATGCCGAGTTTGTAGGTGCCGGGCGGTATCGCGCCGATCTGGAAAGCTCCGTCCTGGTCGGTAACCGCGAAGTAGCGTGTTCTCAGCACGACCACGACCGCGCTCATCTCCGGATGGATGTTACAAAAAATGTACGAAACACCGGTCTGGGTGAAGCGCACCTTGCGGGCCGCACCACTCTCGTAGAGACCCAGATCGATGGTCTTCCCCTGGTGGATCGAAAACACGTTGTGGAAGAAGAGGTCCTGGTTGGGAAATTCGATTTCGGTCCCTTGCGTGACCGCCACCACGTGAGGGATGAACTTCTTGCCCTTCTGTAACAGGCGCGCCGTCGGGCCGGAGGGGACCGAGCTTGCGCCCTGCGCGGGAGTGAGCCACACCACCACATCGGCGTTGCCGGATGCCGTCTCAGAATGATGCAGCACTTCCACGGAACCGCGCACAGAGGCCTCCTGAGCCGATAGGAGCCCGGCCAAGGAAACCAGCAGAACGACTAGCAGTCGGACTTGCATCAGGGCTGAGCTCGAAGTGGGAGTGCCAGAGCCAGGACGAAACCTGGCGGGGAGTGGATTTCCATAACCGGGAGTCGTGATTGTGAGCAGGCCATGTTTTGGTGCAAGGTTACTCGTGTTTTTGGAGGTTACCAAAGTGTCTGGCTCCGGGCCAAGGTGCTCAGTAAGCTTTCTGCTACACGTGTTTACGCACCGTTTTGAACATCTCCGCACCAGGTTGCTGGTATCACTGTTGGCGGTCGTTTCGTTGCTGACCGCCGCGGTACTGGCGCTCGTTCAGGTGCGCATGCGGACTCACGTGTGGGAGGACCTGGCCTCCACCCTGCGCACCGAATCGGCGGTATACACCAAGGTGGAGGAAGCCCGCCGCAAGCAGGCCGAACAAAGCGTTGCGCTCATCGCGGACTTGCCAAGCTTGAAAGCTCTGATGTCAACGCACGACCTGGCGACGATCCAGGACGGATCCGAGTCCATCCTGCGCACCACGGGCGCCGAGTTGCTGCTGCTCGAGGACTCCAGCCGAGAGTTACTGGCGCTGCATTCCACGGTTGAGCCGGTGTCGTTCCCAGTGGGCAAGTCATTGCTGCTCCGCTCCACGGGGAAACACGACTGGTGGCTGGTAAATGGCCATCTGTACTGTCTGAATTTCGCTCCCATCACCGCGGGGGCGGGCGCGGAACAGCACACCTTGGGGCGGATCGGCCTGGGCCACGAAGTTACGCCGCAATCGGTCGCCGGAAACGACGCTCTAAAGAGCGGAGGCTTGATCTTTGAACGGGACGGGGGCGTGCTCATCAGCTCCCTTGATCCATCGTTGTGGCCAGATTTTCAGTACTGGCTGCAGAAGCCCACCACCGGGCCTTCGAAATCGATCCAGGAAGTCGACATTGGCGGCGAGAGCTACCTGCTCAGTTTCATCGAGTTGTCGGGCGATCATCCCATCCGGCTCTATGTCCTTCGCTCCTACGACCAGGCCACCAGTTTCCTGCGGTCCTTGAATCAGATGTTGCTCGTTCTCGGCGCGATTGCAGTTCTCACCGGGGCCCTCGTGGGATTCGTCCTGTCGCGGCAAATCACTCGTCCCCTCGAGGACCTGGTCAGCGCCAGCCGGCAGATGGAAAAAGGGGACTTCACCTACCAGCTCCAAGTCAGAGGCAAGGACGAAGTGGCCGAACTAACCCGCGCCTTTGAACAAATGCGCAAGAGCCTTCTGCTTTCCCGCGAAGGCATGCTGCGCTCGGCCCGGCTGGAGGCTGTGGGACGACTGGCCGGGGGGATTGCCCATGACTTCAACAACCTGGTGATGATTATCAAGGGCTACAGCGATCTGTTGCTGGAATCGGTCCCTCGTGATAGCCATGCCCACATCGAGGAAATCAAACGCGCAGCGGAGCGGGCGAGTGGTCTCACCCGCCAACTGCTGGCCTTCAGCCGCAAACAGGTGCTGGAGCCGCAAGTGCTCGATTTGAACTACACCGTGCGCGGAATGCTGAAGATGCTGCGCCTGTTACTAGGCGAAGACGTTGAGCTGCTAACCAGCCTGTCGGAACAGATCGGGCGGGTGAAGGCAGATCCCGGACAACTCGAACAGGTCATCATGAACCTGGCGGTCAACGCCCGCGATGCGCTGCCGGGCCGCGGCAAGCTGATTATCGAAACCCAGCCCTGCGATCTCGACGAAGGCTATGCCGCCGTCCATCAGGAAGTAACGCCTGGACCGTATGCGATGTTGGCTGTCACCGACACCGGATGCGGCATGACCAGCGAGACTCTGGCCCAGATTTTTGAGCCGTTCTTCACCACCAAGGAACCGGGCAAAGGCACCGGCCTCGGCCTCGCCACGGTCTACGGAATCGTGAAACAGAGCCGTGGCCACATCACGGTCTACAGCGAAGTGGGAGTTGGCACCACGTTCAAGATTTATCTCCCAGCCATTGATCAGCCGGCCGTGACGCCGCAGGCCGAGCAGACCGGCGGGATGCTTCAGGGTATGGGAACGGTCCTTCTGGTAGAGGATGAGGTTCCTTTGCGCACCCTCGCGGCCAAGGCATTGCAGAGGCTGGGCTACGAGGTCCTGCAGGCAGGCGATGGGTTGGATGCGCTGGTGGTGGCCGACCGCCATCCGGGCCCGATCAGCGTGGTCGTAACCGACATCGTCATGCCCCGCATGAGTGGCCCGGAAATGGTCGAGAAGCTGCGCCGCAAGCGTAGTGGCTTCTCGGTGATTTTCATGTCCGGCTACACCGAGGCCGCGGCTCTCGAAAATGCGCGCGTCGGCAAAGACGTGGTTCTCCTTAACAAGCCGTTCTCCACCGACACACTGGTGCGCAAGATCAGCCAGGTGCAGGAAGCAACATCGACAGTCCCCGACAAGACTCCTTCGCCCAGTTCCTGAGCGTCGTTCCTGAAAATCCATCGCGGAACAGCTGCGCCCGACTATCTGGGGAAGGGGCCGTCAGTTTCACCTTGCCCACAATGACCCCGCGATGATATCTGTTCTCACTCCGCGAACCCTGGCGGAGAACACTGACCTCAGGACACGTCATTGACCGACGCCGCGTCGCCTGATCACTCTCCGGACAGAGTTGAACTGCGGGGCGCGGGCGTTTCGATCGCCGAAGCCGAAGATCCCCACCGGCCTAAGCGGGCGATGGGTTTTCGCGACCTGATCCTGTTTTACGTCGTAACCGGACTCAGC
>Ga0307479_10001777_pt1 | contig 19687 bp, 12 predicted proteins | sample atmos_gasesECM4C_FD_203743 | JGI IMG/M metagenome (GOLD analysis project Ga0307479, IMG submission 203743) | Hardwood forest soil microbial communities from Morgan-Monroe State Forest, Indiana, United States - atmos_gasesECM4C_515 | ecosystem: Environmental > Terrestrial > Soil > Temperate...
ATGTTCATCATCGCCATCCTCACGCTGACCGCGGAGGGACTGATCGGCCTGTTGGAGCGGCGCCTGCTGTCCTGGCGGCCGCGGTCACAGATCGAGGTCGGCGTCGTCTAGCCCCGCGCCCCTTCCCCCCGATTCAGAACCCATTTCATCTACCGATACGAGCAGGAGCAACCTCTGATGTCCAGACCTCCCTTCAGCAAGATCGCGGCCGCGGCGAGCGCCGCGGCACTCACCGCGGGCCTTGCGGCCTGCAGCTCAAGCGGCTCGAGTTCCACCGGGTCGAACGCCGTGAGCAACGTTTCCAGCACGCCGACGGTAACACTCATGGTCGGCGGCATCGACAAGCAGATCTACCTGCCCTATCAGCTCGCCCAGGACCTGGGCTTCTACAAGAAGTACGGCGTCAACGTGCAGCTGTCCACCGAACAGAACGGAGGCGTCGGCGCCGAGGACGCGATGGTGTCCGGGCAGGTCGACATGGCCGGCGCCTGGTACGTGCACACCATCGACTTCCAGGTCAAGGGCAAGAACGTCGTCGACGTCGTCCAGCTCAGCGGGGCGCCCGGGGAGCGCGAGATGTGCAACACGAGCTCGGGCGTTACATCGCCAGCGGACTGGAAGGGTAAGAGCGTCGGCGTGACCGACATCGGCTCGGGCACCGACAACCTCACTCTCTATCTCGCCGCGCGGTACCACCTGACGACCAGCCAGTTCAACCGCGTCGCCGTCGGCGCCGGCCCCACGTTCGTGGCCTCACTGCAGCACAGCAGGATCGCCTGCGGCATGACCACCCAGCCGACCGTCAACGCGATAGAGAAGCTGGGCATCGGCACCTCCGTGATCGATCTCTCCTCCACCGCCGGCGCGCAGCAGTGGCTGGGCGGCGCCTACCCGGCGGCGGGCGTGCTGGCTCGTGCCGACTGGGTCGCCTCGCACCAGGCCGTGGTGCAGAAGGTCGTCGACGCGCTGGTCGCGACGATGCACTGGATAAACACGCACAGCGCCGCTGACATCGCGAATGCGATGCCGGCCGCGTTCGTGTCCAACGGGCTCACCACGAAGGCGGACTACATCGCGGCACTGGCGCAAGACAAGGGGCAGTTCCTACCAGACGGGATGATGCCCGCGAACGGCCCGGCCACGGCGCTGGCCATCGACAAGCTGGCCGGCAACGTCACCGGACCGGTGACCATCGCCAGCACCTACACCAACCAGTACGCCATCGCGGCGAACAAACTCGAAGGGTTCTCCAAGTAGCGCGTCTGTCCGTGTGCGCCTGGGTCCGGCCCCGCTGGGTCGGCCAGGCAACGCGGTTCCGGACGATTTCCGTGGTCTTGAAGCCGTGATCTATGTGACAGCCGGGCCTGTCCCGCCAACCGCGTGGCTGTCACAACCACACGCTTACTACCGTGTGGCTGCCACAACCACACGGTTGGCGCCGCAGCTGGGAAGACGCTGGTCCTGGGTCTAGGCGGGTTACTGGGGTGGCAGGGGAGTGCTGGGCAGAGGGCAGCCGGAGCCGGACGGGCTGGCGCAGAAACCGGGAGGCCAGGTCCAGGTTTTCCCGTCCCAGTGCTCGATGACGGCCGAGCCGCCGCTGCCGAGCGAGGAGGATCCGACGGCCCAGGCGCTGGCCGGGGAGGTGGCGGTGACGGCGGTCAGGATGCCGGTGGCCGGGCTGGGCACCAGCGTCCAGGCGCGGCCGTCCCAGTGCTCGATCAGGGTCATCGGCCCGCGCCCTGGGCACAAGATGCCGGTGCCGACCGCCCATGCGCTGACCGCGGACAGCGCCGCCACACTGCGCAGCGTGCTCCCGCCGGCCAGGTCCGGGCTGGAGACCCTGCTCCAGGCCCGGCCGTCCCAGTGCTCGATCAGCCCGCCTCTTCCGACCGCCCAGGCGCTGGCTGGGGAGGCGGCAGCCACGCTCATGAGGGCTCCCCCGCCGGGGATCGCCGGGCTGGGCACCAACGTCCAGGTGCGGCCGTCCCAGTGCTCGATCAGGGGGAGCGCGGTGCCGGTGACAGGGTTGGTGAAGGTGCCGATCGCCCAGGCGCTGGCGGGGCTGACGGCGGCTACGCCGTTCAATTGCGCGTTCAAACCCGCTGGGGTCGGGCTGGGCACCCGGCTCCAGCCGGTGCCGTCCCAGTGGATGATCCAGGTCTTGTCGTCGTTGGTCCCGCCGACTGCCCAGATATCCCGGGTGGACACGGCGGCGACGCCATAGAGGTCCGCGCCGCTGCCCTGGGGACCCGGTGATGGTGTCGGCACCACCGCCCAGGCCCGGCCGTTCCAGTGCTCGGCCAGGGGCTCCCCGGCGTTCACGCCGACCGCCCAGACGTCACGGGCGGACACCGCCGCTACCGCCTCGAAAACGCCGGGAGGGTTGCCCGGCTGGCCCAGGGTGAGGGTGAGCACCTTCTCGGTCCATGTGCTGCCGTCCCAGTGCATCGTCATCGGGTCGGTCAGGGCGGTGCTGCCGACCGCCCACACGCTGGCTGCCGGCAGCGCCGCCACGCCGTAAAGGTCGCTGCTGACGATCAGCGATCCCGCCTGCCCGGGCATCGGCGAGCCGGCCTGCGGGCACGACCCCGACGCCGCGGGTCCGGCCGGACCAGGCCCCGCACCAGCACCAGGCCCAGCACCAGCACCCGGCGCGGCTGCTCCGCACGAAGCCAGCACTCCGGCTGCAACCACTGCCCCCGCAGCACCGAAGGCCCGGTCCCGCACAGACCACCGGCGATCCCCTGACACGCCCATGAGCCCAGTATCCGCCGCCGCCTCGACCCGGCGCCCGAGTACGAGTACTCATTCCGGCTAGGTACGAGGGTCACGAAATGATGGTTATCGTATCGGCAGAGACTTTAGTCAGCGTCGAGACGACAGCGCCGCAGTAGCAGCAGCGCATCAGGAACTTGGCCGCGACTATGACGATGATCAGGGTAACGAGGATTAACGGAGGCCAATGAATGACACGGCTACCAGAATCTACTGCACGTCGTTACGGCAAGGTTTTTGATGAGATAGCGGCTGAGTATGACCGCCGTCGTCCGGCTTATCCTGACGAACTCGTCGACCAGGCTTGCCGGGTCGCGGGAATCGGGAGCGGTGATCATGTGCTTGAGGTCGGGTGCGGAAGTGGCCAACTGACACGCGGCCTTCTCGTCCGGGGCCTGCACGTCACAGCGCTCGAACCCGGCAAGAACCTCATAACACTGGCCAGGCAGAACCTGGCGGATGCTGGAGAGGTGGAATTTGTGAACGCGCAGTTTGAGGATGCATCGCTTCCCCGCGAGCAGTTTCAGGCTGTGTTCTCTGCGTCCGCGTTTCACTGGATTGACCCCAAGGTTAGCTGGCAGAAGGCCGCTGACCTGCTTGTGCCCGGTGGAACGCTCTCTCTCGTGCAGTACTTCGGACTTGAGGAGCCGCGTAGCAAGCGAGATCAGGAAGCAGTACTCGATGCCATGAGAAAGGTCACCCCGGGCATTGCCGCTAATTGGCCGGCCTACCGGGATCTCGACGCCACGCTCGCTGGGGTGGAGCAACGCCGTGGCAATGTCTCAGATGTATGGGCCTGGCTCGGCAGCTACGACATAGGACAGGATTATGCCGGCCGCTTGTTCGGTGATGTTCAGGTGGCAGTCATGCCAAAGCTCATCGAGCACACTCCTGACGAGCTCGATGCTCTCGTTCGTACGATGTCGTTTTACGCTCGGCTTTCACCGGACCAAGGTCAAGCCCTTAAGCGTGAATACGAGGCCATTTATGAACGACTCGGGCGACCGATTCGCGCTAGCACGGTCGCGGCTCTCGTCACGGCAGGGCGCAGCATCGAGGGAGATGATCACCGGACATCGCCTCAGGGCACGCCGCACTGATTCCATCCTCCTCGCCACTCGATGATCTCGGCCGGGTCTTCCGTGGCAGGGCCACGGCCAGGTACCTGATCCGAGGCCGCCAACCCGGCGCCAATCTCCCGCACAGTACGAACCAAGCCCGGTGGCCGATGCTGGTTGCGGTTGTGAAGAAGCGCGGTCTTTATCTGGGCATACCTGGTTGAAGGGAAAGATACTCGTGTCGCGACATGACTGAGGTTGGACCAATCCTGCTGTCGGGAAACTCAATGGCTCCGTCGAGCGGGCCCGCCGGAAGATACGCAAGCGCTGACGTGCCCAGGGCAGAGAGCCCGATCCGATGCTGAGTCGTGTCGCGGTCGTCAACCGAGGAGAGGCCGCGATGCGGCTCATCCACGCTGTCGGTGAACTCAATGCGGCGGGCGGGCCGCGGATCGAAACGGTGGCCCTCTACACCGACAGCGATGCCACGGCCACGTTTGTGCGGAAGGCGGATCTCAGCTACTACCTGGGCCCAGCCGCGGCGCGCCCCTACCTCGACCTCGCCGTGCTGGAACGCGCCCTGGTCGAGACCGGAGCGGACGCCGCATGGGTGGGCTGGGGCTTCGTCGCCGAGGATCCGGCGTTCGCCGAGTTGTGCGAGAAGCTGGGGGTAACGTTCATCGGCCCTGCCCCAGACGCGATGCGGAAGCTGGGCGACAAGATCAGCGCCAAGCTGATCGCCGAGGAGGCCGGTATCCCGGTCGCACCGTGGAGCCGCGGCCCGGTGGCTGATCTCAGCGCGGCGGTGCGCGCGGCGGAGAGGATCGGCTACCCGCTGATGCTCAAGGCGAGCGCGGGCGGAGGTGGCCGCGGCATCCGCGTTATCACCGGTCCCGGGGAGCTCGCCGAGGCCTACGAGCGCACCAGCCTGGAGGCCGAGCGGGCATTCGGCAGCGGTGTGATGTTCATGGAACGCCTGATCACCGGCGCCCGGCACGTCGAGGTTCAGGTGATCGCCGACGGTCAGGGCACCGCGTGGGCGCTCGGGGTGCGGGACTGCTCTGTCCAGCGCTGCAACCAGAAAGTCATCGAGGAGTCGTCATCGCCGGTGCTCCCGGCTGCGCAAGCTGGCGAGCTGAAAGCAGCAGCGGAACGGCTCGCGCTCACCGTCGGCTACCGCGGCGTGGCCACGGTGGAGTTCCTCTACCGCCCGCAGGACCATCTGCTCGCCTTCCTCGAGGTGAACACCCGGCTGCAAGTCGAGCACCCGGTCACCGAGATGACTACCGGCATGGACCTCGTCAAGGCCCAGCTGCACGTGGCCGCGGGCGGGAAGCTGGCCGGCACGCGGCCCGCCGAGCTGGGTTCCGCCATTGAGGCCCGGCTCAATGCCGAGGATCCCGACCGGGATTTCGCGCCCGCCCCGGGTCGCATAGCGTTGCTCGATCTGCCCGCCGGACCGGGCATCCGGGTCGACACCGGGGTCAGCGAAGGTGACTTGATCCCCGCCGACTTCGACTCGATGATCGCCAAGATCATCGCCTACGGACGCGACCGCGACGAGGCGCTGTCCCGGCTGCGCCACGCGATTCGCGAGACCACCGTCCTGATCGAGGGCGGCACCACCAACAAGAGCTTCCTGCTCGATTTGCTCGGTGAGCGCGAGGTGATCGACGGGAGCGCCGACACCGGCTGGATCGACCGGATGCGAGCAGCGGGCCGGCTGATGTCGCAGCGGCACTCCGGTGTCGCCCTGGCCGTCGCGGCGATCGAGGCCTACCAGGAGGAGAAAAAGGCTGAGCTGCAGCTACTGCTGTCCACCGCGCACGGCGGTCGCCCGCAGGTGCGGCACGAGAGTGGCCGTTCGTTTGACCTGACGCTGCGCGATGCCGGTTACCGGCTCACCGTCGCCGAGACCGGCCCGGCGCGTTACCGTGTCAGGTTCGTCTTCGATAACGACGTGCGGGCCGTGGACGCGGTGCTGGAGCGGTTCGGCGAGCACACCGGGCGGATCCACCTTAACGGCTACCGTTTCCGGCTGGTCACCGGCACGCACGGGCCGGTCCGCCTGGTCGAGATCGACGGTGTGACCCACCGGATCAGCCGCGACGAGGGCGGGGTTGTCCGGTCGCCCGCTCCTGCCCTGGTGGTCGCGACCCCGCTCGCGCCCGGGGACGAGGTCGAGGCAGGCGCTCCGGTGCTGGTCCTGGAGAGCATGAAGATGGAGACCGTCCTGCGCGCGCCGTTCCGGGCACGGCTCAAGGAGTCGCTGGCCTGTGTTGGCAGTCAGGTCGCGGCCGGCGCGCCGCTGCTGCGCCTGGAACCGCTCGACGACGACGTCGCAGCCGCGCCCGTGACGGCCCTCGTCCAGCTGGACCTGCCCGCCGAGCCTGCCGGCCTCTCCGCGAGCCACCGCGCCGAGCGTGGCCTGACGGACCTGCGCAGCAGGCTGCTCGGCTTCGACGTCGATTCGCATGACGGCGGCCGCACCCTCGTTGGCTACCTCGCGGCGCGTGCGGAGTTGCGCGAACGGCCGCTGGCGGCCGAGGCCGCGCTGTTGGAGATCTTCGCCGACCTGTCCGAACTCGCCCGCGACAAGCCGGACGGCGAGGAGACCACGGCCGAGACGCGGGTGCACAGCCCGCGCGAGTACTTGCGCGCCTACCTGCAGAGCCTCGATGCCGAGCGGGCCGGCCTGCCGGAGACGTTCCGCGGTCGCCTGATCCATGTGCTGAGTCATTACGGTGTCGACGGGCTGGACCGCACGCCCGCGCTGGAGGAGGCGGCCTTCCGGATCTTTCTCGCGCAGCAGCGCGCCGGTTCCTGCGTCGCGGTGATCAACGCGCTGCTTCAGCAGTGGCTCACCGAGGCGCCGCCGCGCGACAGCGGCCTGCGCCAGACCGTTGTCCGGGCCCTGGAGCACCTGGTCAGCGCCACGCAGTTGCGCTTCCCTGTCGTCGGCGACCTCGCGCGGAGCCTCGTGTTCCGCTGGTTCGCCCAGCCGCTGCTGCGACGTGCGCGCGCCAAGGCGTACGCGCGGGTGCGCCGCCACCTGCGGTACCTTGACCAGCACCCGGACGCGGCCGACCGCGACCAGCGGATCGCCGGCATAGCCGCCAGCCCCGAGCCGATCGTGCGGTTGCTGGGCGAGCGCATCGGCCATCCGGGCGTCGACGCGGGCCCGCTGCTCGAAGCCCTCAGCCTCCGCTACTACCGCGAGCACGGGCTGTCCGCCGTGCGCTGTGAGCCCATCGGGGGACGGCCGTTCGTCACCGGAGTCTACGAACTGGACGGCAAACCACAACGGGTACTGGCGACGGTCACCGACTTCGATGAGCTATCCGAGGCGCTGACGACGGTGGCGGAGGTAGCCGCTGCGGAGCCGGATTCGACCGCCCTTGTCGCCGACATCTACCTCGCCTGCGCCGGCCAGCTCGTCGATGCCGACAGCATGGCCGCCAAGCTGGGCGAGGTGCTGTCCGCCGCCGCGCTGCCCAGCAGGCTGCACCGGGTTACCACGACCGTCGTCGGGCGCAGCAGCACGGCGATACACCACATCTTCACGTTCCGGCTGTCCTCGGCCGGCCTGACCGAGGAATGGCTGATCCGCGGCCTGCACCCCGGTATCGGGCAGCGGCTGCAGCTATGGCGTCTGCAGAACTTCGAGCTAACCCGGCTGCCGTCGGCCGATGAGGGCGTTCACCTCGTGCGGTGTGTCGCGCCGCGGAACCCGTCGGACGAGCGGCTGGTCGCGATAGCGCAGGTCGGCGACCTGACGCCGCTGTGCGACGACGAGGGCCGCATCCTCGCGCTGCCCGCGGTGGAGGGCGTGCTCGGCGCGTGCCTGGACGCGATCCGCGAGGTACAGGCGCAGCGCCCGGCGAACAAGCGCCTGGACACCAACCGGATCGTCCTCTACGTGTGGCCGCTGAGCGACCTCAGACGGAAAGAGCTGGACACGGTCGTCCACCGGATGGTGCAGGCGGCCGCGGCCGCGGGGATCGAGGAGGTCCTGTTCCTCGCCCGCCAGCGCGACCGGCGTACCGGCCGGCTGAATCCGGTGGCCGTGCGGGTGTCGTACGACATCGCGACCGGGGCCAGGCTGAGCGTCACGGACCCGCCGACCGACCTGATCCAGCCCCTGGATGATTACGGCCAGAAGGTGTTGTGGGCGCGGCGCCGCGGTGCGGTCTACCCGTACGAGCTGGTTGACATGATCGCCGGGCCGGGCGGCTGGTTCACCGAGTATGACCTGGACGACTCTGGGGCGCTGGACCGAGTCAGCCGGGCGAAGGGGCTCAACAAGACCGGGCTCGTGGCCGGGGTGGCGGCCACGCCGACCGAGCGGTACCCGGAGGGCATGACCCGGGTGGTGCTGCTCGGTGATCCGGTGAAGGCGCTGGGCGCGCTGTCCGAACCGGAATGCGCCCGGGTGATCGCGGCACTGAACCTGGCCGAGCGGCTGCGGGTGCCGGTGGAGTGGTACGCGTTGTCGGCCGGCGCGCGCGTCGCGATGGACTCCGGTACCGAGAACATGGACTGGACCGCGGCCGCGCTGCGCCGCATCGTGCACTTCACCCAGGATGGCGGCGAGATCAACGTCGTGGTGGCCGGGATCAACGTCGGCGCCCAATCGTACTGGAACGCCGAGGCCACGATGCTGATGCACACCAGGGGCATTCTGGTGATGACCCCGGACTCGGCGATGGTGCTGACCGGCAAGCGGTCGCTGGACTTCTCTGGCGGCGTGTCTGCTGAGGACAACTTCGGCATCGGCGGCTACGACCGGGTGATGGGCCCGAACGGGCAGGCGCAGTACTGGGCGCCGGACCTGCGGGCCGCGTACGGGGTGCTGCTGTCGCACTACGACCACAGTTACGTGCTGCCGGGCGAGGACGGGCCGCGCCGGGCCGTTACCGCGGACCCGGTCGACCGGGACATCTGCGGCTACCTGCACGCCGTCGAGGGCAGCGACTTCACGACGGTCGGGCAGATCTTCTCCGGTGAGACCAACCCGGACCGCAAGAAGCCGTTCGACATCCGCACGGTAATGCGCGCGCTGGCCGACCAGGATCACCCGGTCCTGGAACGCTGGGGCGGCATGGCCGATGCGGAGACCGTCGTGGTGAAAGACGCGCACCTGGGCGGGCGGCCGGTGTGCCTGCTGGGCATCGAGTCACGGCCGGTGCCGCGGCGCGGATTCCCGCCCGCCGACGGCCCGGACTCCTACACCGCGGGCACGCTGTTCCCGCGCTCGTCAAAGAAGCTCGCGCGGGCCATCAATGCGGCGAGCGGGAACCGGCCGCTGGTGGTGCTGGCGAACCTGTCCGGGTTCGACGGGTCGCCGGAGTCGATGCGCAAGCTGCAGCTGGAGTACGGCGCCGAGATCGGCCGGGCGATTGTCAACTTCCGCGGCCCCATCGTGTTCTGTGTCATCTCGCGTTATCACGGCGGCGCGTTCGTTGTCTTCTCCAAGACGCTCAACCCGGACATGACGGTGCTCGCCGTAGACGGCTCGTACGCCTCGGTGCTCGGCGGGGCGCCGGCCGCGGCGGTGGTATTCGCCGCCGACGTCGACGCGCGCACCGCCGGCGACGCGCGGGTAGCCGAGCTGGAAGCTCGCATCGCTTCGGCCGCGGGGACCGGACGAGCCGACCTCGTCACCCGGCTGGCCGGAGTGCGGGCAGCGGTGCGTGCGCAGAAACTCGGCGAGGTCGCGGCCGAGTTCGACAGCGTGCATTCGATTCAGCGTGCTCAGCGGGTGGGATCCGTCGATTCGATCATCCGGCCGGACGAGTTGCGGCCGCGGATCATCGCCGCTGTGGAGCACGGTCTGGCCCGTGCCGGGGCGGTGGCTGACGGTCAGCCGCCAGGCAGGTCGGCGCAATCGGGCGCCAAGCCGCCACCAAGCTGAGGGCAAGCGCGATCAGTGACGATTGGCGTATGTCGCGGAAGAGGAGGGTCCTGGCACCAGTGAGCGCCAGCCGATCCGTACTACCGGACCGGATCGTCCCGGTTGTGGTCCGCCCTCATCACCCCGGACGGGACATCTCAAAACACGCGATGTGACAAGGAGGCAATCATGCAAGCTCCGTCGGAACAAATGACCGAAGTGCGGCTGCGGGCTCTGCTTGGCGACGGGGCTCTGGCCGGGGAATGGGTCCTGGACCCGCACAGGTCCAGCATCCGGCTGAAGAGCAGGAGCATGTGGGGCCGGGTCGAGGTGAACGGCGTCTTCGGCGAGATCAGCGGGAGCGGCACCGTCTCTCCGGACGGGAAGGTCAGCGGCACCGTCTCGGTGGCCGCGGCGTCCATCGACACAAAGGACATCAAGCGTGACACGCACCTGCGCTCGGCTGATTTCTTCGACACTGACAACACTCCCGATATCACCTTCACCGTGGACGGTATCCGGTCGGCTGGTCGGGGTGTCACCGTAACCGGCACGCTGACCGTGCGCGGCCGCACCCGGCCCCTGTCCTTCGACGCCGCGGCATCCATCCCGGGCGACGGTGAGACCTGGTTCGACGCAGAGGTCCACATCAACCGGACCGACTTCGGCCTCAACTGGAACAAGATGGGCATGGTCTCGGTACATAACACCCTCACCATCCATGCCGTGTTCACCCGGCGGTAGGCGCACGCAATGAGCGGGGCACGGCCCGGGGGACCCTCCCCGGGCCGTGCCCGTTTCTAAGCCTGATGGGAGGTCATGCCGGACCACCTACTGGCGCGACGGCAGAGCTCTCGGTACTCGGTTCCGTCGGGCAGGCGCGTAGCAGGGTGAGTTTCGGTTCGGTGGACAGGTAGAGGCCGGCCACGGAGCGGTTGGGGGCGTCGGGTCGCTGCATCCCATGGACGCGGTGGAACTCGACCATCGGGTTGCCGCCCCCGGCGTCGGGTCGGAGCTCACTGGCGACGAGGTCGAGTGCGAGGTGTTGGTCTGTCGCGTCGGCCAGGTCTTCGAGACCAGTGATGATGTGCAGGAACGCCTCATGCAGCTCGAGGTTGCTCATCTCGCCGTGCGTCAGCCTCTGTGCGTTGTAGAAGTGTTCGTCACGGCCGCGGTAGGACTCGTAGAACACCGAGACCAGGACGAGAAGCCGCTCGTAGGCCGTCCGGTAAGCCTTCTCGTAGAAGTTCATCGCATCCCGCTCGGTCACCCCGTCGCTCAGGATCGAGGAGATCGTCGCGGCCGACAGCATGGCACTGTACATGGCCAGGTGAACGCCGGTAGACAGCAGCGGGTCCAGGAAGCAGGCCGCGTCGCCGGCGATCAAGTGCCCCGGGCCCGCGAACGTGTCGGTAACGTAGGAGTAATCGGACTCGGCTTTTATCTCGGTGCTGAGCTCGGCGTCCGCTACCAGTTCGGAGATCAGTGCGCTCTCGGCGATCTTGCCGTGGTAAATCTCGGCCAGGTCCGCCCGCCGTGCCTGCTGCTGCCGCAGGTGCTCCTTGGTCATGACCGCGCCTACGCTGACGGTCCCGTCGTGCAGGGGGATCTGCCACAGCCACCCGTCCGGGACTGAGCACACCCCGATCGCGCCGGGCGGTCCGTACCCGAACGGCTTGGTGTTCTTCCAGTATCCCCACAAAGCGACGTTCTTGAACACGTCATGGAAACGGCGGCTGTTGTGGTGCTTGGTGGCCAGCAGCCCGGCTCGTCCCGACGCGTCGACGACGTAGTCGAAGGCGGTGACACCCGACTCGGCCTGGCCATCGGCCCGGCTAGTACGCTCCCACGACGCGCTCACCGCGCGCTCGCCATCGAAATTCACCTGCCGGACCGCCACGCTCTCATGGACCTCAACCCCCTGGCTGCGAGCATGCTGCAGCAGCAGGTCGTCGAAGTCGGCCCGGCGGACCTGCCAGGTGTACGGGGTGCCGAACAGCTCGCTGAACCGAAGCTCCCAGTTTTCCGTTCCCCACCCGAAGAAAGTGCCTTCTTTCCGCTGGAACCCATGCGCTTCGACCTTCTCCCGTGCACCCAGCAGGTCGAGCACTGGAAGACACGACGGCAACAGGGACTCGCCGATGTGGTAACGCGGAAACCGCTCCCGCTCCAGGAGCATCACCGAGATGCCCTCACGGGCCAGCAAAGTCGCAGCAGTAGACCCGGCCGGCCCCCCGCCTATAACTAGAACCTGAACAGACTTGCGCACCATTCCGGCGCTCCTTTAGTTCGATCTTCCGTATCCGGCTGGTCGCGATTCAGGTCCGCTTCACCGTCTGTTCGCGGAGCAGGCGGGACAGTTCGTTTCGCCGCACCTTCAGCGTGGCGGTCCGGGGTAGCTCGGCCAGCGGGATCTGGACCGGGTCGGCCAGTTGGGGGAAGTCGGCCACGGCCGCGCGCCAGCGGTCCCGGTCCAGCGGCTGATCCTCGCTGGTACAGATCACCGGGATCGGCTCGGACTCCGGACCCAGCACCACGACAAGCTCGCTCAGCTCGCCCAGCCTGCTCATGACGACATCCTCGACCTCTAGGCTGCTGCCCACTCCCGGGATCATGTCGACCTCCCGGTCGAGGAGGTGCAGGCAGCCGAACCTGCCGTGGTAACCGACATCTCCCATCCGCCACCAGCCATCGTGCAGGTTGGCGTCGAACCGTTCCCGCTCGCCGAAATAGGTTTTCGCTACGTGCTCTCCCCGAACGTCGATGAAGCCGGGATTCTCCTTGGACGGCCGCTTGCCGTTCCGGCTCACCACGCGAATCCGCGGACCGCCCGCCATCGGGTAACCGACGCAGCGCCCCTCCGTGGGCCGGGCGAACCTGCGGAAGTACGGCCGGCCGATGGCCGGGCCCACCTCGCTCTGCCCGTAGATCTGGTAGAACAGCGGAAATCGCCGTTCTGAGGACGCCAGCAGCCGGTTGATCGTCCTGGGGTGGATCGCGTCGAACGTGCTGCTGAAGTACTTTACGGAAGCGAACGGCTTCCGCGGATCACCGGCGAGCTCCTCCCAGGCCATGAACGAATTGGGAAGCGCCTCGATAAGCCCCGGCCGGTGCTTGACGAAAAAGCCGGCGACCTGGTCAGGGTCAGGCTCCCGCACGAGCAGGACCGGCATTGCCTTCGACAGGCACACCGACATTGCCCCGACCATACGCGAATGCCCAAAGGGGATGTGGATCGCGACGGTCTCTCGCTTCCTCATCAACGACAAGAGGAAAAATTGCGGCTTAAGCCGGACGCGAAAACTCCGCGGCGTGTGCACGACGAGCTTGGGCAGCCCGGTGGTACCGGATGTGTGGGTAATCATCACGGGCTCATCCAGGCCCTGGAATACCGGCTCGACCCGCGGGGACCCGGCCAGCCCGGTGAGCGATACCGTGCCCGGCCTGGAGCCGGTCGCGCTGATCACCCCTGCGGTCAGGTCCGTGACCGGCACCTCGGCCAGTGCGTCGAGCTTGTGCGCGTCAGCGAGCAGGCGTGGCTGGTCAAGCAGGCCGAGCAGGGCGCCCACGGTCGCGCCGTCCAGGGTGTGCGACAGCATCACCGGGACCGCCGCGATGCGCGCCGCCGCGGTGGCGAGCATCCAGACATCGAAGTTGGCGGCCTTGTAGATGACGATGCGTTCTCCAGGCCGCACCCCGGCCGCCCACAGCCGGCCCGCCAGGTCGTCCACGTGGGATGCGAGCTCGGCTACCGTCATGCGCCGCCCGGCCTCGGGCAAGATGTCAAGATCGTGATCGAGAATGAGCGGCGTCGAACTGTTCCTGGCCGCCGCCATTTCCGGCACCATGCCAAGATAAAGACCGCGCCGCCTTATCGAATTGCCGGGCACGAAGCCTCTCATCCAGACCAGCCAACTTTCCTGGTATTCGATGGAATTCTATTTTCAGGTGCGCTAGGTGTGACGACACGAAACCACATGCCGTATTCAGCATCGACCACAGGACTTGGCCGGGACTGTTCCGCGGGTTGGCGCCGACTTGGCTATTGGGTTAAGGTCGTCTCATGACAGCGATCGTGTCGTCGGGTGAAGGGCACTTGCTGGGCGCGAGGGGAAACGTGATGGCGTTCAAGGCCGTCGCGGCGCAGACTGGCGGCGACTTCTCGCTAATGGAGCGCATCGTGCCGGCCAGCGCCCGGATGCCTCTGGCGCACCGGCACGAGAACTGCTCCGAGGCGTTCTTCGTGCTGGACGGGGTTCTGACGTTCGTCGTAGACGGGCAGTCTCTGGAAGGGTCGGCCGGGGATTTCCTGCTGGTGCCGCGGGGAGTCGGCCATACGTTCGGGAACAAGTCGTCCGCGGAGGCCCGGCTGCTGGTGCTGCACGCGCCTGCCATGGATGCTTATTTCGAGGAACTGTACCTGCTCTGGACCTCTCCTGACGGGCCGCCGGCGCCGGACGCGGAACGTGAGCTGATGAGCCGGTATGGGATGGAACCCGCCTAGGCGGGCCGCAGCCGCCGGGCATACCTCGTGGGTCAGGTAAGCCAGTTGGGACGCACCAGGCCCGTTTCGTAGGCCAGGACGACGAGTTGCGCCCGGTCCCGGACGCCGAGTTTGGTCATGGCCCGGCTCACGTGGGTGCGCACGGTGGCCGGACTCATGTATAGCTTGCGGGCGATCTCGTCGTTGGTGAGGCCGTCCGCCACGAGTGCCATCACCTCGCGTTCCCGCGGGGTGATCGCATCGAGTGCGGCCGCCGGATGAGGTTCCTTGGCCCGGCTGGCGAACTCGGCGACCAGCCTGCGGGTCATGCTGGGGGAAATGAGCGAGTCACCTTGCGCCACAATCCGGACCGCTGTCGCGAGGTCCGCCGGCTCGGTGTCTTTCAGGAGAAAGCCGCTCGCGCCGAAGCGCAGGGCGTCGAAGAGGTACTCATCGAGCCCGAACGTGGTGAGGATGACCACGCGCACGCCCGCGAGTTCCGGGTCGGCGGCGATCTGGCGGGTAGCTTCGAGCCCGTCGAGTCCCGGCATGCGGATGTCCATCAGGATCACGTCGGGCCGGAGCTTCCTGGCCAGGTCCACGGCTTCGGCCCCGTCGGACGCCGCACCAACGACCTCGATGTCGTCGCGGGCGTCGAGCAGCGCCGTGAACCCGGCGCGGACCAGGGCCTGGTCATCGGCGAGCAGGACGCGGATCATGGCGAGGTCCTGACGGGGAGCCGGGCGCTGACCCGGAACCCGCCGCCGCGCCGGAACCCGGCGGACAGGTCGCCCCCGAGAGCGGCGGCGCGCTCCCGCATGCCCGTGATCCCGCTCCCCGTCCCGATCGCGGTGCCCCCGCTGGCGGGGGCCTTCCCGTCGTCGTCGATCTCGACGTGCATGTTCGTGTCGTCGTAGCTCACTCGCACCGTGATCCGGGCCGGCCCGGCGTGGCGGGCGACGTTGGTCAGTGACTCCTGGATGATGCGGTACGCGGCCAGCTGCACGGCGGCGGGCAGCGGTGGCGCCTTTCCGGCGACCTCGACGTCGACGCTGACGCCCGCCGCCCTGGTGAGCTCGATGAGTTCGGGGAGGCGGTCGAGCCCGGGGGCGGGCGAGCGGGGGGCGGCGGCGTCGTCTTGGCGCAGCGTGGTCAGCATCGCGCGCAGCTCCTGGAGTGCTTCCTTTGACGCCGACTTGATCGCGCTCAGCGCCGCGCGCGCCTGTTCGGGCTGGCTGTCCATGAGGTCAAGGCCCATGCTGGCCTGGACGTTGATGAGCGAGATGTTGTGGCCGATCACGTCGTGCAGGTCCCTGGCAATCCGCAGCCGCTCCTCGCTCTGGTGGCGGCGCTGGTCGATCTGACGGCTAGCTCTGGTCGCGGCAGTTCGCTCCGCCCTGAACCGGGTCGCCTCGGCTGCGATCGCCACCGCCAGCAGCCACCCGGCGAGCAGCAGCGTGTCGTTTGCAGGCGGGACCGCGTATCCGTAAACAAGCGGGGCGAGCCCTATCACCCAGCCGAAGGACAGTGCCAGCGCCAGCCAGGCAGCGTGCCGCTGGCCGGCGGTGGCCGCCGCGAAGAACGCGACTAGGAAGCTCAGGTGAGTCAAGCCGGTGCCCGACGGCGCGAGCGTCCCGGCGAAGGTCACCCACAGCACCAGCACCGGATGGCGGCGCCACGCGACCAGGGCCACCGGGCCGACCACGAGCAGCAACCAGTCCACCGGCCCGAAGGGCCGAGCCGTACTGAACAGGTGCCATCTGCCGGGGGCGATCGCGGCCCCGGTGAGCTGCACCGCAAGTACTGCAAGCGACAGCGCGAGATCCCGGCATGAGCTCAGCGTCCGCGGCCACGGCACGCGGGACGCCCATCCGGTGCGGGCGGCAGCAGGGTTTCTCATCTCGGTTCAAGCGTAACGAGCCTTCTGACCAGGCGCATCGCGTGGGCGACGCATTCTCACCTGCACGTCCTGCGTATCGGCCGCCGCCTTTCTACGTTCGCTGACGTAGGTCAGAAGCCGCCGCTGGCCCGACGACATCTCCGCGCCGATCGCCCACCATGGCAATCATGTGCAGGTCTATGAGTTGACACGCCCAGAAAGGATAAGACGTTGGCTGGGTTCGCGCGCTTGTGCTTCGTTCATCGAAAGGCCGTTCTAGCCATATGGCTGGTGGCCCTGATCGGTTTCTTCGCCGTCGGACAGCTGGTCGGGGCGTCGTACACGGAAAATAACTCGTTGCCGGGGACCGACTCCACCCAGGCCCTGAACGTGCTCCAGGCGGACTACCCCGCCCAGGCAGGCGACAGCGATCAGATCGTCGTGCAGGCCAGGCAGGGGACGCTGCTCTCGCCCGCCGCAGAGACCGCGGTCACCTCCATGCTCGCCCGGGTTGCCAAACTTCCGCACGTGAGCTCGGTGACCTTCCCCTACGGTCGGGGCGGCCAGATCAGCAAGGACAGCACGATCGGTCTTGCCACGGTGAACTTCGACGCTCAGGCTCAGAACATCCCGAGCTCGGCCATCACGACGGTGCTCACCACCGCCCAGTCCGCGGACAGTTCGCTGCTGAACGTCCAGCTCGGCGGTGCGGCGATCGAAAGCGTTGCGCCAGGCGGCGGAAATTACAACAGCGTGATACTGGGGATCGTGCTCGCGCTGGTCGTCTTGTTCGTCGCGTTCCGGCGCTCGGTGCTCGCCGCGCTGCTGCCGCTTATCTCGGCGCTGATGGCGATCGGGACAGGCCTTTCGATCCTCAACCTCCTCACCCACGCCGTCGCGGTCGCGAGCTGGGTCCCCACAGTCGCCATCCTGGTGTCCCTCGGCGTGGGCGTGGATTACGCGCTGTTCGTCGTCAGCCGGCACCGCGACGGGCTGCTCGCCGGGCAAACACCCGAGGACGCCGCCGTCACCGCGCTGAATACCTCGGGCCGCGCCGTGCTGCTGGCCGGGCTGACCGTATGCGTCGCGCTGCTCGGGCTGCTGGCTCTACAGATCAGCTTCCTGAACGGCGTGGCCGTGACGGTCACGGTGGTGGTCGGCCTTACCATGGTGGCGTCGCTGACCCTGCTCCCGGCCATGCTGGGCTTCCTCGGCCCGAAGGTGCTGCGGCGAGCCGAGCGCAGGATGCTCGCGGAGCATGGGCGGCAGGTCGAGCAGGCAGGAGGCTTCTGGCTCCGCTGGGCCGAAGGGCTCGGCCGCAAGCCGCTGATCCCCGCTGTCCTCGCGCTGGCGGTGCTCGCAATCCTCGCCATCCCGTTCCTCAGCATGCGCGTCGGGCTGGTTGACGCCAGCACCGACTCGTCGTCGTCGACCACCTACCAGGCCTACCAGTTGCTAGCGAAGGGGTTCGGCCCCGGGTTCAACGGGCCCCTGGATGTGGTCGGTCAGGTCGCCAGCCCCGCCGACCAGGCACGCTTCGCGGCATTCATCACCTCGGCCCGGAGCGAGCCAGGCGTGGCCGGGGTCACTTCGCCGCAGCTCAGCCCGAACGGCAAGGCCGAGGTCGCCGAGGTGTTCCCGGCCACCGGACCACAGGAAGCCGCGACCACCACGGTGCTTGACCGGCTGCGGACCGGCGTTCCCCAGGCGGAGGCGGGCAGCACGCTGGCGATCCACATCGGCGGCACCACGGCAGCCGGCCAGGACTACTCCCAGGTGCTTAACAAGAAGCTGGCCCCGTTCGTGGCGGTGGTTGTCGGGCTGTCCTTCCTGCTGCTCGCCGTGGTCTTCCGCAGCCTGCTCATCCCGCTGGTGGCATCGATCCTGAACCTGCTGTCCTTCGGCGTGGCGCTGGGCGTGATGACGGCCGCGTTCCAGTTCGGCTGGGGCAAGTGGGTGTTCGGGTTCGGCGCGCCAGGGCCGACCGAGGCGTGGATCCCGGCGCTGATGTTCGCCGTACTCTTCGGTCTGTCCACGGACTACGAGGTCTTCCTCATCAGCCGCATACACGAAGAGTGGACGCTCACCGGCGACAACAAGCGCGCGGTGATCCGGGGCCAGGCCGAGACCGGCCGGGTCATCACCGCCGCCTCGCTGATCATGATCCTGGTATTCGCGGCGTTCATCCTCACCGGCCAACTGGCCATCATGGAGGTCGGCCTCGGTCTCTCCGCCGCCATCTTCGTCGACGCTTACCTCATCCGCACGGTCTTCGTCCCGGCCGCGATGCACATGCTCGGGCGCGCCAACTGGTGGCTGCCCGCGTGGCTGGACCGGCGCCTGCCCCGCCTCAATGTGGAACCCGCCGAGCTGACCTCGACCGGCCCGCTCCGTCAGCCGACACGTGTCGGACCTCGCCAGCAATGAGCAAGCACCAGCCGGTGGCTATCCGGATCGCGCCCACCGACGAACAGCCCAGTTGTTGGTAGATGAAGGAGAATGCCATGATCCAGTTCACGTCCCCACGCTGGCGGTGGACGGTACCCACAGCCGGGCCCGTTCTCATCGGCTTGCTTGCCGCGGCGCTCATCGGTAGCGCATCGGCCGCGCCAGTGCTCGCCCCGCGCACGCCCGGGCAGCTCCTGGCCGATGTCAGCGCCAGCGACCATACCGAGCTCACAGGGACGGTGGTGGAGACCGCCTCGCTCGGCCTGCCGAGCCTGCCGTCATCGATCGGCAACAGCTCGGCCGGCGACGGGAGCTCGCTGTACTCAGTGCTGGCCGGGTCCCACACGGTGCGGGTCTGGTTCGCCGGGCCCGAGCACTTCCGGCTGGCGGTGCCGGGGATGTTCAGCGAGTCCGACCTGATCCGTGACGGAAACACGGCCTGGGAGTGGCAGTCGGCGTTGGACACGGCGACCAGGTACACGCTCGCCGGCGCGAAGGCGGCCAGCCCGTCACCGCGGTACTCCCCGGTCAAGGGGCCGCTCACACCGCAGCAGGCCGCGCAGGAAGCGATCGCCGCTGTGGGACCGAGTACCGCGGTCAGGACGGACTCCAACGTAAGCGTCGCCGGGCAGTCGGCCTATGAGCTGGTACTGGCGCCGAAGGATCACCGGTCGCTGATCGGCCAGGTGCGGATAGCGGTGGATGCCGCCAACGGCGTGCCCTTGCGGGTGGAAGTCTTCGCGCGCGGCGCGAGGTCCCCGGCGATCCAGGTCGGGTATACACAGATCCAGTTCAGCGCCCCGGCTGCCAGTGAGCTCACATTCAACCCACCGCCGGGAGCGACGGTGCGCCAAGGCGGTTCGCCCCAGGCGCCGAACACGCCGGTAGGCGACCAGGGGTTCGCGACGATCGGCAGCGGCTGGATGACCGTGGTCAGGGTCCCCGCATCCGTGCTCACCTCGGCGGGCAGCGCCGGGGGGATCGCCGATGGCCTGTTTGGCTCGGCGGCCCGGGTGTCCGGCCCGTGGGGCAGCGGGCAGCTGATCCGCACCAGCCTGGTCAACGTGCTGATGACCGGCAACACGATCTATGCGGGTGCTGTCGATCCCAGCGTGCTGTATGCCGCAGCGGCACATGGCTGACCTGGCGAT
>Ga0307479_10001778_pt1 | contig 19683 bp, 14 predicted proteins | sample atmos_gasesECM4C_FD_203743 | JGI IMG/M metagenome (GOLD analysis project Ga0307479, IMG submission 203743) | Hardwood forest soil microbial communities from Morgan-Monroe State Forest, Indiana, United States - atmos_gasesECM4C_515 | ecosystem: Environmental > Terrestrial > Soil > Temperate...
CAGACGGGCATTCGCTGGTATGAGCTACGCGGCAGTGGAACACCAACGCTGTATCAGGACGGAACGGTTAATCCGGACACATCTCTATATCGCTTCATGCCAAGCATTGCCCAGGATTCAAGCGGCAACGCGGCCGTGGGCTATAGCGTTTCCAGCGCCTCGGTTCACCCTGGTCTGAGTGCATCGTGGTGGAATCTGGTGAATTTGACGGCGCCGGTTGAGGTTTCACTTTATTCCGGAGCTGCCGACGAAGAGAACACATATCATTGGGGCGACTACAGCAGCATAACCGTCGATCCGGTGGACGGTTGCACCTTCTGGTATGTGAATGAATATTTCCCTACGAACGAAACCGGGACAGCGATCAATTGGCACACGCGCATCGCAAATTTCAGATTGTCAGGCTGCGGCGGAGTTACACTGTCGCCCGGTAGCCTGACTTTTGCTTCGCAGGTCGTTGGCACCACCAGTGCGCCGCAGACTGTCACCTTGACCAACGGTCAGAGCACGACACTGAACATCAGCAACATTGGATTCACCGGCACGAACAGTGGAGACTTCAGCCAGACGAACACGTGCGGTGGAAGTGTCTCAGCGGGCGGAACCTGCACGATCAATGTCAGCTTTACACCCAGCGCCAGCGGAACCCGCACTGCCACGCTGAATGTTACCGACGACGCCGACAATAGTCCGCAGACCGCCAGCCTCACTGGGACGGGCTTGGCTCCGGTCACTTTGTCAACGACGAGTTTGTCGTTCGGCAATGTGTTGGTCGGATCGAGCGCCACGGCAGCGCCCGTGACTCTGACGAACAATCAGTCCGTCAGCCTGACAAATATAAACATTTCTGTCACCGGCGCAGCCTTCAGCCAGGTGAACACTTGTGGAACAAGCATAGGACCGGGAGCGAAGTGCACGATCACGGTGACATTCGCTCCAAAAACTACAGGCTCGCAGACGGGAACGGTAAATATTTCCGACAGTGCCAGCAATAGCCCGCAGACCATCAGCCTGAAGGGTTCGGGGCAGTTGCCAGTGACACTGAGCCCTGGGACGCTGAACTTTGGCACTCAGACGGTGGGAACCACCAGCCAACCGAAAACTGAAACCGTGACGAATAATCAGAAGGTGACCCTGACGATCACCAGCATCACCATCACCGGCGTCAACGCAAGCGATTTCACCCAGACTGGCACTACGTGCGGAGGAACGCTGGCTGCAGGGGCGAAGTGCACCATCACGCTAACCTTCACTCCGAGCGCCACGGGAATACGCAACGCAACTTTGAAACTTACCGACAATGCCTCGACCAGCCCCCAAACTGCGAAGCTTACGGGCACAGGGCAATAGCAGAATTGACGTGTGCGGGTCAGCCCCGATTGCGATTGCCTGAATCTTCCCTAGATGGGTAGGGCCTTCCGGGAGTGCTTCTCTTCTGGAACATCGTCACCGTGTTGCCGCCGGGCAGGAACTGGTGCCTTGCGACCGTTGCCGGCATTCCCGGCCGATGGATGGGCCCGGCCCTTAAGATTTTTGGCGGCTGGCATTTGCGGGACTGTACCAGCCAAACCAAAAGCAAACAACACCACTTCCACGCGGCTGGAGACTCCCAACTTATCGAAGATGCGGAAGAGGTAATTCTTTACCGTGTGTTCGGTCAAGTGCAGATGATTTGCTATTTCCCTATTCGATAATCCATCGGCTACTCCCCGGACCACATCCTGCTCGCGCTTGGAAAGAATGGAAACGTCGCTCGCATTCAGGGCCTGGCGCGCCGGCATGGCCTGGGAGAGCGCGTCGAGAAGATATTTCAGTTCGTGGCTATTCGCCCACACCTGGCCGGCGTGAACACAAGCAATACATCGCGGCAGAAACTTCAGCGATTCCGTACGGCAGAAAATGCCGCTGGCGCCGGCACGAAACGCTTCCACAGCGGAACTGCGCTCGGAACGATCGAGCAACATTACGACGCGAGTGGAAGGATGCGCCGCGCGCAACTCGCGCGCCAATTGGAATCCCTTTACAGGATCATCTTCGAGAACCGGGCTCAGCAGTACCACGTCAGGCTTGTCGCTCTCTGTAAACGCCAGGATGGTAGCGGCCGACAGTTGAGTTGAAAGCACCTGAAAACGTTTGTCCCGGGCCAACACATCTGCCAGCATCTGGCTGTTCATACGCGTGCTGTCGGCAGCCAGCACTTTGATGAGTGGCTTGTCTTTACCAGGTTCGGTGGATTTGTCGCTCACTGCCGCCACCCCGATCCTTCAGCTATTGGATTCTGCATTGTTATCTTTTGCGCGGTTCGATGACTAGGGCGTACACGCTGGCTACGGCAGCCTTCTTAAATTAATCTGTCCACCACGCACGGTAAATATTACTTAAGTGTTCAGATGCTCACTTTGTAAAGGCCACCATCAGTGACCAGAGAAAGCCAGCTCTTTAGCCCGTTGCGCCGCTTTGACCACAGCTTTGATTAGCGTCACCCGCAGCTTGCCTTCCTCCAATTCCATAATGCCATCGACGGTACAGCCAGCTGGCGTGGTGACCGCGTCTTTCAATAACGCCGGGTGATCTCCGGTTTCAAGGACGACACGCGCAGCGCCCATAGTAGTTTGGGCCGCGAGCAAGGTTGCAATGTCGCGGGGCAGTCCTACCTTAACGCCCGCCTCCGCAAGCGATTCGATGATGATGTAGATGTAGGCCGGCCCGCTGGCGGAAAGCCCAGTGACAGCGTCCATGTGCTTCTCGTCCACGACGACGGTGCGGCCCACAACGTCGAACATGGTGGTTGCAGTCTCCACGTGGCGGGCGTTGGCGAATTTTCCTTTGGCCAAAGCGGTCATGCCGCAGCACAGCAGGCATGGGGTGTTGGGCATGGCGCGAATCACTGGCACCTCGGAGCCGAGCGTCTTCTCAATGAGGCTATTCGGGACCGATGCAGCGACGGAAATAATCAACTGCTGAGGCTTGATGTGCCCGCGAAGCTCCGTCACAACCTCTTCGACCACCTGAGGCTTCACGCCGATCAAGATGACATCAGCGTCCTTGGCGGCTTGCAGATTGTTGGTTCCGACCGGTATACCCAGTTTTGCGCTGAGCGCCCTGGCCCGTTCTTCATGAGCTACAGTCGCCGTGGTGAGTTCGGGCGCGAGCAGGCCGTTTCTTAACAACGCCTGCAACAATATGCCGCCCATTTTCCCTGCGCCCAGCACCGCGATTTTCTTGCCTGAAAGACTTGTTCCCATGCTTGCTTCCCCCTGTTCACCGGCGGCCAGAGCCGCGCCCAGCGACGATTTCGCAACGTGTGAATTGTAACGGTTTCGCGTGAGACCTACGAGAACTCTAGTTCTTGCGCGCCCTCTGCCGGCTTCCCTGCTCCCACTGCCAGGCTGTTTGCACAATTTCGCGAAGCGAGCGCCGGGCTTTCCATTGCAAGGAGGCTTGCGCACGCGATGGATCGGCGACCAGTATTGGCGGATCTCCTGGCCGTCGCGACGCCGTGCGCCGCGGAACTTTGGCGCCGGTCACCTCTTCCACCATTGCGATTACTTCCTTCACGGAACAGCCCAGTCCTGTGCCCAGATTCAACGCCGTTGAGCCGTTCCCAGCCTCGATGTGCTTGAGCGCAAGCACATGAGCATCGGCTAGATCGTTCACGTGAATGTAATCGCGAATGCAGGTTCCGTCGGGCGTGGGATAGTCCGAACCAAACAATTCCAGTTCTCCCCGTTCGCCTGTGATGGCCTTGAGCGCGGCGGGAATCAAATGAGTTTCCGGATCATGAAGTTCTCCGATGTCTCCAGTCTCGTCGGCGCCGGCGGCGTTGAAATAGCGCAGGCTCATGGAACGCAGTCCGTACGCCCGGTCATAGGCTTCAAGCGCGTTCTCGAAGAAAAGCTTCGAAGTCCCGTAAGGGTTCACCGGTTGCCGGGGAGTGTCTTCCGTAATGGGGATTTTTTCGGGCGTTCCGTAGACTGCGCAAGTAGAGGAAAAAATGAACTTGCGGACTCCCGCGTCCAGCGCGGTATTGAGCAGAATCAATCCACCTTCGGCATTGTTTTGGAAATAGACTCGCGGGTTCTGAACAGATTCGCCAACCTGCGAGTGCGCGGCAAAGTGCATGACGGCATCGACCCGTCCCATGACCTTCGTCAGTTGGTTGCGATCCGCAATGTCGGCCACGATTAATTCGAAGCCGTCGGCGAGAAACCGATGGCCGCGAGACAGGTTGTCGTAGATCACGGCCTCGTAGCCGTGACGCCGCAAGGCACGCGCCGTGTGGCTTCCAATGTAGCCCGCTCCACCCACTACCAGAATTGACAAAGGCATTCCCTTTCTATCGCAAGTTTCCAACCCGCAATCCAGGCATGCTCGGCAAGTTGACCGGGAAATCCCTGTGAGACCGGCCGATGCTCTGTCATTTTAGGGAGTTGACCGTGCGGCGCCTGCAATCGCAGACTAGAAACCGAGGTGTAAGTGTGTCTGGCATAGAATCCCGCTGTCAAGCTTAAATTAGGAACCTTTCCCAGTTTGGGCCACCTCGAATGGACAGGGATAACCCGCCTCTGCGCCAAGGTGTCGCCTTCATTAATCTTCACAAACCACTGATTCCTAGCGATTAAACCCGTATCAGAGTTTTCACTCGTCAAATTCTGAACCCATTCTGAGGTTCCGACGAGGACGGTCAGATGTGACGTGAGTCTGGCCGATGCACTTCTGTGACCTTCCCTAAGGTCTCTTCCCGTAGTTTCCTAGGTAGGAGACGGTATTGACACGCCAAACTGGCCGTCCATCAAGGCATTTGAGGTGTTATAAATGTTTCAGGACTCCCCCCAGCCCTGTACCGCAGGGTATTTTCATAAGGCGACGTACGCCTTTCTTATTCTATCTGTAATAGTGTTTTCTTCGGCCTTTTCTGAGGCGAAACTTGCGGTCCAGGAACAGGCCCCGCAAGGAACAGTTGGAATCTCCTATAACACGGTTCTGACCGTCACGGGTGGAACGTCGCCCTATTCATTCTCCGGGACTGGCCTGCCCGGCGGCTTGACTCTGAACAAAACCACAGGAAGCATCGCAGGTGTTCCCAGCGCGTCCGGAACTTTCCCGGTAAACGTGACGGTTACGGATGCTGGATCGAACAAGGTACAAGCCAATTTTTCGATCATTATCGATAAATCAGGAACGGTCAGCGTGACCGTATCACCAGGAGGAGGAGCGCTCCAATCCAGCCAAACCCTGCAATTTAACGCAACGGTGTACAACTCTTCGAACCACGGAGTCACGTGGTCCGCCTCGGCAGGGACAATCTCAAGCGCTGGACTCTATACCGCGCCGAAGGTCACCGGGGGTACTTGGACTTACCGGGTGTGGGCCACCAGTGTTGCTGATCCCAGCAAATCGGCCACAGTGTTTGTGGTCGTGACACCGCTTATTATCCCTCTGCAAATCACGACTACGTCGCTTCCCCAAGTAACCGCGGGCGCCTCGTATTCGGAAACCTTGGCCGCCAGCGGCGGTACCTCTCCCTATCACTGGAAGCTCACCAGCGGAACCCTCCCGCAGGGATTATCCTTCACCGGCAGCACGGGTGTGCTTGCGGGATCGACGGCGCAGACAGGACAGTTCAATATCACTCTACAAGTTACGGACTCGTCATGGCCCTTGCAGTTGACGGCAAGCCAGCAATTTGTTTTGCAGGTGAGTAGTTCGCTCCAGATCAGTACCACTCTCCTTCCTGAGATTACGGCCGGGACCGCGTATGACGCGCCGGTCGACGGAGTGGGCGGCACTGCTCCTTACCATTGGAGTATCAGCACTGGTACCTTACCGTCAGGAATTTCTCTCGGCAGCAGCACCGGCATTTTCACCGGCACGACGTCGCAAACCGGACAATTTAATTTCACCGTAAAGCTGACCGACTCGTCTTCTCCGGCGCAAACCGCCACCCAGGCGCTCGCGGTAACCGTCATCCCGGCACAAAGCACAGTCGCCGACTTCTATGTGGCGACCGATGGTAAGGATACCTGGAGCGGCACGCTGGCAGCGCCGAACTCCAACGGCACTGACGGGCCTTTCGCGACACTGTCGAGAGCACAAACTGCGGTGCAGGGCATTTTGAAGAATCCCAAAGGCCGCACCACGCCCATTCACGTCATGGTGCGCGCCGGAACTTACTACGTAACCCAGCCTTTGTCGTTTACCTCGGCCGACTCAGGAACCGCAAGTCTCGAAGTAATTTGGGAGAACTATCCGAATGAGACTCCGGCGATCAGTGGCGGCTTGAAAATCACGAATTGGACGCATGGCAGCGGCGATGAGTGGCAAGCCACCTTGCCCTCTTCGGCGCAGTATTTCGAGCAGTTGTTCTATAACGGCCAGCGACGGCTTCGTCCGCGCCTGGGCGGTTCGATGGGAACGTATTACCGGGTCGCTGGAACGATATATTTGCCGGGTTCAGGCTCGGGTCCGCCGCCTGATCCGAACTGTACGGTTTACATGAGCGGGCTGGGATGGGAATGTTTCGACCGCTTCAAGTACACCAAGTCCGATCCGATCAGCGGCAGTTGGACAAACCTCAACTCGCCCTATCCTCAAGGTGACATCGAACTCTACGATTTCGAAAAGTGGACTGCGCCCGAGATGAGAATCAAGTCCATCGATACCGCGAACAGCATCATCTACTTGACTGGCGCGACGTATCAGCAGGATTTTTATCACGGCTTCCTGGTCGGACACCGCTACATCGTTGAGAACATCAAAGATGAGTTGACTCAACCGGGACAATGGTTCCTCGATCGGTCACACACGCCCTGGACGCTCAGTTATCTGGTGAACAACGGCGAGAATCCGCCGACGGATACAGTGATCATTCCGCAGAGCACGCAGGTGCTCGTGGCCACCGGACTGCAATGGGTGACCTTCGATGGCATCACGTTCGAGCACGACAATTGGACAGTCCCGGCTGTCGGATATGCGTCGCTCACAGGCGATCAGGGCGTCACCGGCGCGGTAGGTTGCTACAACTGCCAGAATGTGACGTTCAACGGTGTTGTGGTGACGCAGACTTCCGGTGGAGGCATTGAGCTTTACACCACCACTACGACTGCCCCCACCTCGCACAATATTGTCGAGAATTCCGCGCTTTACGACTTAGGCGGATTCGGAGTTCGCGTCGGACTGCTGGCCCAATACACCGACACCGACGCCAATGTGGCCCAATTCAATTTGCTCGAAAACAACGTGATCAGCGGCTTCGGGCGAGTCACTCCTGGCGCCTTTGCCATTTCGCAGGGCGACGGCCACGATAATACTTATACCCACAACGATATCTACGACGGATATCAGACGGGCATCAAAGTGTGCGCATTGGGCTGCCCGCCGGGATCGAGCAATTCGCACGGCTCATTCAACAACATCGCTTCGTTTAACCACATCTACAATCTTGGACAGGGGATCATGGATGACATGGGCGCGGTGTACTTCAACACCGACCCCGCCGCGACCGGGAACCAGGCGCTCAATAATAAAATCCACGATGTCAGTGATGCTTCCACGCTGGATGCTGATGGCTATGGCGGCCAGGGCATTTATCTGGATGCGAATACCTCCAACGTTCTGATTGAAAACAATCTTGTCTACCGCACCGCAGGCACCACGCAGTCGCAAACCTGCGGACCGCAATCCGCCGGCACTCCCAACACCATCAAGAACAACATATTTGCCTACGGACGCCTGGGCATAAAGCAGGAAGGTTGCGATGCTCCGGCTTCGGGCATCCTGCAATTCTCATTCACAAACAACCTGGTGTATTTCGACCGCGGCTACGTTCAGACTGGCTACGCCTACTGCATGGGCGGGCCGTGCACGGAAGTGCAGAAGTATTCTGAAAATATGTACTGCTACGCGAAAGGCGTAAACTGCGCGCTCCCCACAAACCCGTTTTACACAACGACTTCGCAAGGCCGCAACCAGTCGACGTACTACTCGACTCTCTCCGCATGGCAGAGCGCTACCGGCGAAGATTCGGGAAGCGTGGTGCAAAACCCTGGCTTCGGCAATCCCGTGTATCCGAACGACGACTACTCGCTGGACAATTCTCCCGGGGTCGGCTTCGTGGTGTTTGATCCGAATCAGGCGGGGAGAAACAATCCTGTGATTCCGGATCCAAGCGTGGCAGCCACATTTGTGACGGCGCCGTACAATCCGGCGACGGACTTCTGAGGAAGATTGAGGCTCTTCTTTGCGACCTTCGCGGCCGTCCTTTGCGCTCTTGGCGGTTAAAGCTTTTGACCGCGAAGAACGCGAAGAAAGACCGCGAAGGTCGCAAAGAGAGTCATTCTCACTTGCGTGGCTCGGATGAAGGGCCTGGAGTTTCCAGAAGAATTGCCTTCGTTCCGATCATCACCGTGCCACCGCCGATCGAAGACTTTCCGCCGGCTAAATCGCGATACTGCGAGAAGTCGTTGCCCGTTGCGTACTTCGACGTGACTTGCGGATCGTACGACTTAGCGGCGTTCCAGACGAGCCTGGCCCGGTAGCCTCCGGGGCGCGAGATGTCGCAGGTCCAAACATCGTGATCGCTGGAACATGGCTTGGTGAAGCTGGCGCCCACCAGCCAGTTGTAAACCTGACCGTACGCCACTCCAGCTTTGTTGATCCCATTCCTTCCGTCCCACATTCCTCCCCAGCCACGCGCGTCGCCGCCGTTATCCCACATGAACCAGTAGGCACGGGCTACGCCGCTGGAGGCCTGGAGGATGAGCCAGCGAGCCACGTAGGCGGCCTGGACGTCGGGGTCGGGAAGTTCGCCGTTTGTGCCCCAGCCGCCTTCCGTTGCCCATAGCGGCTTCCCGGCCATGCCTCCCTTGTCGAGTAACGACCGCATGGTGGCAATCTTTCCCAGCAGTGTGTCAGGACACTCGGGCGTGTTTGCACGGCACGCGCTCCCTGCGAACGTTTCGGGGAACGGCACAGGATTTAAGTTCCAGGTGCGCGCTGCATAAGGATGGAACGCGCCAGCATCGGGATATTCAACGCCGAGTTGTTTGTACGCGGCGAGAAAGTTTTTGGTCCACTCATCGTAAGACCGGCTGTCACCGTTGCTTTTCGTGTCGCCTGAGGTAGCGGCGGAGATGTCAGGAGTGAGCGTGGTGCAACTCCGGCATTGATCTTTGACCATCTTCACCATGTCGGCGCACATCTTCGCGCTCTGCGAGTAGGTGCCGACCCAGAAGCCATCGAGGTTTGGCTCGTTCCAACAGGAGAACGCGACGATGCGGCAACTCTTGTTGGGAGCTGTCCCGGTGCAGACGTGATTCACAAGACTCGTGACGAATTCTTTGAACTGGCAGTCAGTCGTGGTCACGCCGGCCAGTGGCGCCTGGCACGTCGCATTCACTTCAAGATCTTTCGGAGGCGAGCAGTCGGCCTCTCCGCGGCGCGGCCCGCATGCAGCATTTGTGTTGGCCGCGGCCCACTCCGGCGTGCGGCTGAAGGTGTACATCACATCGACGTGATGAGAGTGCGCGGCGTCGAGCCACACATCCAGGTTGTGCCAGTCGTAACGCCCGCGCCCCGCGCCTTCCAGGTGAAACCACGTCGTCATGTTGCCCAGCATACGCAGGCTTCCAAACGGGACCTGCGGCCATGGCGTGTTCGGGCGATTGATGTGCATGCCGAAGAAGCTGGGCGGGATGGGAGAGGCGGGCTGCGCTGCGTCAGCGCCCGACAGAGTGCAGGCGCTAACCACCAACAAGAAGGCGGCAGGGAAACAAAGTGTTTTACTCATGTCGTTTCTGAACTTATCTTACCGCCGCCGCGTTTGTTCCGAACGAAAAAAGGGCAGCGTCCGCGAGGATCGCTGCCCTTCTTAGTTACCATTGTCTTCGTTTGGAGCGGAGACTTTCTAGAATCCCGAAAGCGAAAGCGACGCCGATTCCTTCCTCAGCCGCGGTCCCCCTGAGGGCTGGAACGGAACCTTCGTGAGTAGAAAGTTATCCATCAGCAGCGCATCGATGCCCGAACAGGAGTAGCTGCGAATCGCATCCAGAGGACTGACCACCAGCGGCTCGCCGAACAAGTTGAAGGACGTATTCAGCAACATCGGCGCTGGGGCCGATTCTCCGAAGCGTTTCAACAAATCCCAGAGCGATGGGTTGGTCTGCTTCTTCACGATATGCAGGCGCACCAGCCCGCCGGGAAGCACAAAGCCTTCAGGCAATCCCTCGACGCCAGCGCGAACTCGCGCCAGCGAGTTCATCGACTCGCACAGCTGCGAGGCTTCAAAGAAGTGTGGCGCATCTTCTTCCGGAACCGAGACGGCAAAGGGACGGAACCATTCCCGATGCTTGATGAAGTCGTTGAGATTTTCTTTGACGTAAGGCGCCCAGGGCGACGCCAGCACGCTGCGGTTGCCCAGAGCGCGGGGACCGAATTCAGCCGCGCCTTGAAACCATCCAATAATTTTCCCCGCCAGCAAAAGCTCGACGGCATTCTCGGCCTGGCGATCTTTCATGATCTGGAAGGAGAAGCGCGCCTTGCAGTTATCGAGAACATCTTTGATTTGATGGCGGGAATATGCAGGGCCCCAATAGGCATCTGTGCTGGGGGCTTTACGCGGAGCCTGTTGTATCTGGTGTTGCAGGTACAAAGCTGCGCCCACGGAGCATCCGGCATTGCCTGGAGCCGGCGGCACAAACACGTGATTTAATCCGATGTTCTTCTCGAGTGCGGCCACGAGCAGAACATTCTGAAACAAGCCGCCGCCGAGGCAGACCTGCTCGATTCCTTCCTGCTTCCGCAGGGTTTCTACGATGTCGGTAACTTTTTCGGCGCAAACCTCCTGCAGGCTGGCCGCGAGCGCGCGCCGCTGTTCGTCGCTCCACTCCGCGCGATTCCTGGGGAGGCGCAATCTGCTCCAGAATTTGGCCGAGAGGGCAAAGCGTCCGCCCACTCCGTGGTCCAGATAGCTGGAATCGAACCGCAGAGTGCCGGAACCCGATTTCCCCAGCATGTCATGGAAAACTTCGAGATACAGCGGCTCGCCTTCCAGACTCAGCCATTGCGTCTTGTGCTCATCGACATGAGGGTTAAAACCTAAGATCTCGGTGACCTTCGAATAGAGCCATGCCAGCGAGTGCGGATACGCGATCGTTCGCAGCACGCGAATTCGCGAGCCCTCCCCGACGGCAAGCGTGCCGGAGTGGCCGTCACCTTCTTCGTCCATCGTAACGATGAGACTTCGCTCGAACGGAGAAAGAAAAAAGGCGCTGGCCGCGTGACACAGGTGGTGGTCAACGTTTACGGTACGATCCGCCGGAATGCCATCTTGAAGGCGAAGCCGGCGATGATAGCCCATTTCCCGTGCCAGACGGCCGATCTCAGCCATTTGGCAATAAGCCGAAGCCACAGGGGCAAGGGGCGAGATTTTGGCGCCGGCGACGGAGCGGCGCGTCCAGCCACGAACCGGCCGGCTTGCAACCGCGACGTGATCCAGGTCCTTCCACTCGATTGCGCCTAGCTTTAAGCAAAACTCAATGGCCGCTTCGGGAAGACCTCGCGTAGTTTTTGAACGCGAGAGCTTTCCCTCCTCGACAACGGCGCGAATTACGCCGTCCTCGAGCAACGCCGCAGAGGTGTCGTGGGTGAAAGGAGAGAGGCCTAGGATACGCATTTTGGATTCCCCGCTGGATTCTACTGCAAACCGGACCGAGATGCGTTGAGAACGGTGAGGGTGCGCCTGTTCGCTCCGGCTTTTGATGCCACTGGAAATTTGGGGAGAGGGCTGGACCTTAGTCGCCGTCACCGACCGCAACCGGCTTGGCGTTCAAGCGGCGCAGCAGTGGGCTATTTTGCGACATGAACTCGATGTGACCGCACTTGGGGCACTCCAGCACTACATTGCCGCCGGCCGTACCATACGGCAGAAACGTGAATTTGGTGAAGACGTAGCTGTCGAGTTCATTGTGGCAACGCAGGCATTGCACCCCGCCCACGCGAGCCGCGGGCTTTTTCTCCGCTTGCGCGGATACGGACCGGCTGGATCGTTCGATGGCTGGCTTTTCAACGCTCGTTTTCTCGGCACTCATACCAATTTCCCTTCCAGAGACTCTACCTCAGCGTAGCCCAGCCTGGCCAGTATTTTACCCGCGTGCTGTTGCACAAGTTGAGACTGCTCCTCGGTGAATGTGGCGCGCCAGCCTCCCGCGGAACCGCTGCGAATGAACTTCCCTTTCGCGGAAGCGCGCTGCGGATCGGCTTTTTCTTTTTGGCGCATCCTGTCCATGGAATTGTTGGCAACTGCGTCATGAATTTTGTCGGCCTGCACGGGCACGCCGAGGAACTCGACGATTCTCGACAGCTCCTGTTCGGAGTTGCGTTTCAATTCTTCAAAGCAAACCAGCAGGACTTCCGAGCGACCGCTGTCGGCTGCATCCATCCATGAAATCGCGTGATTGGTCCAGGAACCAAAGGGATTCACTTCGCCATGCAAAAAACGTTGGAGATAGATGTCAAAGTCATTTCCGGCGAGCCCCAGAGCCTTCTGATAGGCGAACTCGGAAAGTGCCACATCGCGGGGATCGCGCGCCAGATAGATGGCTTTCTTGTACTCCGGGCGAAAAGGCTCGTGAGTCTTGATGAGCCGTCCTCCGGAAGGCAGCACGGGTGCGCCTGTCTGGTGGCGGCCGACATCAGGGAGCATCTCATTCGTCTTGGAAAATCCGGCGGCCTCTCCCGCGAGGATTTCCAGGAGCATGAAGCGCAGCCAGGTGCTGCCAGAACGCGGGTAGGAACCGACGAAGGCATCCGAAGGCAAGAAGCCGCGATGCCGCGCCCAGACGAGAGGAGCGCGCGCCGGAGTTTTTGCAAGAGCAAAACGAACTTTGCGCAGGATAGGCATGACATCCTTTTTTCTTTTCGGCGGAATTCAACTGCGAGGCGAAACTTCGGGGAGGGCTGAAGCCTTTTTCGCGACTTCAGGGCTCCGGTCTTTTGACTTAGCCGAGCGGTAGCGTCGCAAAAGGGAAATCGGAGCGTAGCAATAAACCAGCGCTGTGAAGCGATCGAACGCTCGTAAGACGCGAAACAAGACTTCGTCTCGAGTTCTTTCCAGGAGGCCGGGCTGTGGATTATCTCCTTCTGGCATTTTCGGATATTGCGGCCAAGTCCCCGCACACTCTTGCTGCCAGTAGGAGACATAGCGATCAATCTTGCTCTTGAAAGGCAACGGTAAAACTTCTTCACGCCCATTCTTTGCTCCGATCGTTTTGCTCTTCACTCTGGCATGGTGGTCGGCCTCGTAAATAGCGGAACGGTCAGCGCCCTCAAGAGATGCCATTTGCGGATCGAATGGTATCTGCAGGAAGGTGCAAATACCAGACAAAACCCGCTCCGGCTCGTTGATCATTTCCTCGTATTGAATCTGGTGAAGCGCGACACCCCTTTTTAACAGGGCTTCGCACTCGCTCTTCATCCGGCGAGTGCCGATCAGAGCGCGGTGCGTGATCCCCCGCTTCGCAAAGAACGAGGAACCGGTCTCCGCCGCGCGAATGATGCTACGGCAGATGTCCGCTGGATCTCTCCAGATCACCACGAAGCGGGCATTCGGAAATTGCTTCGCCAGCCATTGCAGCGAATCGTAATAGTTGGGAGATTTTTCGCCGTAGAGCGCGCCGCCCGCATATTGCTTCCAGACAATTTCCGCGGCACTCCGAATATCCGGAACGTTATGTGGAATCTGCTGCCGATCGATGCGATGACGGCTAAGAGCGGAATTCCAGAACTCCCACCGCTCCAGCCAGTCGGCTTTGCTGCCGCCGTTGCGGAAAAGCTGCCGCAGCAGCGGGAGATCGGCCTCGTACATGAGGGCGATTCCCGGATGCTGGTTCAGCAGTGTATACAGAAGCGAGGTTCCGGAGCGCCACATACCGACAACGAAGACGGGACCTGGAGCCTCGCTAACGGGAATGGGCATACTGTTTTTATTTTCCACTCTGCCCTATTAGTCAGTCGGCGCCGACGGTCTCTTGTTTGCGCGCGGTGCGCCCCACTCGCGAGTTGATCCATGCATAAGTGACAGCCAATCCCTGCTGGAGCATGATGGAAGGCTCCCAGCCGAGTTCCTTGCGGAGACGAGTGTTGTCGCTGTTGCGGCCACGCACGCCCTGCGGTCCGCTCATGTTGTGCCGCTTTGTAATCCGCTTGCGCGCGATTCCGGCGATCATATCGACCAGGCCGTTGATGGTCACCAGTTCGTCCGTGCCCAGGTTCAGAGCATCGCGGCAATCGGAGGCCATGATGCGGGTGAGGCCTTCGACGCAGTCGTCCACATACATGAACGAACGCGTCTGCTCGCCGTCGCCCCAGACTTCGATCTCGTCGTTGTCGCGCGCCATGGCCACTTTGCGGCTGATCGCGGCGGGAGCTTTCTCCTTGCCACCATCGTAGGTTCCGAGAGGTCCGTAGACGTTGTGGAAGCGGACGATGCGGGTTTCAAAGCCGTAGTCCTTGTAGTAGTAGCGGCAAAGTTCCTCGGCGAAAAGTTTCTCCCAGCCATAACCCGGCTCGGGATCCGCGGGGAAAGCGTCTTCTTCGGTCAGCGGCTTCACTTCGGGATCCTTCTGCTTCGCCTGGTTGTAAACGCAAGCCGATGAGGAGAACAGGAAGCGCTTGACGCCATTCTGACGCGCGGCCTCGAGCATGTGGGCGTTGATCAGAATATTATTCCGGCTGATGTCGGCGTGGTTGGCCGTGATGTAGCCGATTCCGCCCATGTCCGCTGCCAGGTTGTAAACTTCGTCGATGCCGCCGCGCGTGGCGAGCAGGCATGCGTCGATCTTGCGCAGATCGAGAATTTCCATTTCGTCGGCCGCGCTGTTCTCGTATTCCGGATATTTGATATCCGCGCCGCGCACCCAGTGACCATCCTTCTTCAGTCTTGCTACCAAATGATGGCCGATAAAGCCCCCCGCACCCGTTACCAATATTCGTTTCTGCTTGCTCATGTTTCTGTTTTCTCCTGAAGATGATTTGAGATTGTTCTACTGCGATTCTTTGTTCGATGGAACCGACCTGGGGGGAACTTTTGTAAAATAGCTGGATTCTTTACTGGCCAAACATTCGTGGCGCCAAATGCTCCAGACAAACTGCCCACACAAACTTCGAACCGTTCACGATGTAGCGGGACCATAGACGGCGCGGTTCCGCGCACAAACGAAACAACCACTCGAGGCCGTTCTCGCGCATCCATGCCGGAGCTTGCGTTAAACGTCCGGTGTTGAGATCGAAGGCTGCGCCCACGCCCAGCATGACGGGAACTTGCAGCGTGTCGCGGTGAGCGTACATCCACTGTTCCTGCTTCGGCGTGCTGAGGCCGACCCAGAGGACGTCTGGAGCGGCGGTTTCGACCGCTCTCTGCACTTCCTTTTCTTCTTTTTCGGTTAGCGGGCGGAAAGGCGGGCAGTAGGTTCCGGCGATTTGAATTCCGTAACGCTCGCGCTCTACCTGTGCCAGGTGATCGGCCACTCCCGGAGCACCTCCGTAGAAGAAGTGACGGTACTTAGAACCGGTTTCACGGCAAAACGTTTCCATGAGTTCGGGCCCGTAGACGCGGCGCCTCATCTTGCTATGTCCCTGCCAGCGACCGAGCCACACAAGCGGCATGCCGTCTGCAACCACAAGGTCGGCAGCATCGAGCACTTGCCGGAAGTGCGAATTTTCCCGGGCCTCCGAGACGCCATGCATGCCGGTGACGGCAACATAGCGCGCCGGACCTCGCTCGCGGATCCAGGATTCCAGCACGGCGATTGCATCTGGAATCTGGACCTCGTTTACGCGGACGCCCAGCACACGATAGCTGGGTATTTCGCTGATCGGACTTAACACAGCTTCAGCCGACACGTTTTCGATTCCCCCCTCACGACTTCCAATCGACGACGGTTAGTTTGTAGATGGTTTCTCGATGATGAAGTTTTCCAGCACCAGCGCATCCATTTCGCTCTTCTCGAACGTGTTGAATGCATTCGCCGGAGTATTCACAATCGGTTCGCCTTTCAAGTTGAACGAGGTGTTCATGACCACGGGCACGCCCGTGGCTTGTCCGAACTTTTCGATCATCTTGTAATAGCGCGGGCTTTGCGCTTTGAATACAGTCTGCAGACGCCCTGTGCCGTCCACGTGAGTGATGGCGGGAAGAATCTTCTTCGCCTCCTCCTTAACCGGCACGACGTACAGCATATAGCGGGCCGGCGACATATTCATCGCATCCGGAAGCTCGAAATATTTTTCCGCGCTTTCGGCGAGGACCGAGGGAGCAAACGGACGGTAAGGCTCGCGGAACTTGATCTTCGTGTTCACGATGTCCTTCATGTCCGGATTGCGCGGATCGGCCAGAATCGAGCGGCTTCCCAAGGCGCGTGGACCCCACTCGAATCTTCCCTGGGCCCAGCCAATTACTTTGGCGCTGGTCAGGTTGTTCACCACCGCGTCGAGCAACTTGTCTTCGTTGTCGTAGCGGGTGTGCGGAATGTTGTTCTGCTTCAGGAAATCACCGATTTCCGAATCCGAGTTTTCCCGGCCCCAGTAAGCGTGATCCATTTGGAAGTTGCGCGGTTTGCCCAACAGCGTGTTGTAGGCCCACAACGCGGCTCCCAGGGCTCCGCCGCCGTCACCGGCCGCGGGTTGCACGTACATGTTTTCAAAGCCTGACTCCTGCAAGATTCGCGTGTTGGCCACGCTGTTCAGCGCGACGCCACCGGCCATGCAGAGGTTTTTCATGCCCGTGCTCTTGTGCAGGTGCGTTGTCATGCCCACGAGAATGTCTTCCGTCACCTTTTGAATGCTGGCGGCAATGTCGGCGTAATGCTTGTTCATCTTCGACATTTCCTGGAAGTTTCCCGGCGGCGTTCCGAAATACTTCGGAAAGCCGGTCTCCTCGGTGAAGAAGAGCATCTTCTCCGGCCGCGGTGTACCGAACAAAGCAGCAAACTTGCTGTTATAAGTTTTCTCCGTGGAATGGTGGAAGCTGAAGTAGTCCATGTTCAGCGAGAACGATCCGTCTTTGTTCAGCTGAATCAGCTTCCAAACTTTGTCCACGTAAATGGGCTCGCCATAAGGCGCCATGCCCATGACCTTGTACTCGCCCTCGTTCACTTCGAATCCGAGGAAGGCGGTGAAGGCGCTGTAGAGCAGGCCCAACGAGTGCGGGAACTCGATCTGCTTATTAATTTTGAGGTCGTTGCCCTTGCCGACGCCGTGAGTCGCCGTGACCCACTCACCAACGCCATCCACGGTCAGAACAGCCGACTCGTCAAAGGGCGAGCACAGGTAGGCGCTGGCCGCATGCGACAAGTGATGCTCGCTGAAGAGAATCTTGTCCTTCTTGATTCCGAGCTCGGTCTGTATGGTGGTCGCAACCCAAAGCTTGTCGATCATCCACGTGATCATGGACTCGCGGAAGACCTTCCAGGATTTTGGATAGGTCTGGAGAACCATCATGAGGATGCGGTCCAGCTTGCGGAACGGCTTCTCGAAGAAGACAACGTAGTCGAGATCCTGGCCGGTGATGCCCGCCTCATCCAGGCAGAACTGGATGGCCTGCTTGGGAAAATCGTAGTCGTGTTTCTTGCGCGTGAAGCGCTCTTCTTCCGCCGCCGCGATCAGCGCCCCGTCTTTCAACAACACAGCCGCCGCGTCGTGGTAGTAACAACTGATGCCTAGTATGTACATTACACTCCTCTTTATATAAAACTCGGAATCGGAAACTCGGAATCTTGAATTTGGTATTCGGTTCGGCCGGTCCTTACTGCTTGTGGGCCCACTCCATGTCGTAGGCCTCTTCCGGATGATCCAGCCACGCGTCGGGGAGCTTCTTAATCCGCAAGGGATCGCTGAACCATCGGGCTGCCAATCCAAAGGGCAGCATCAGCACTGCATAAAAAATCGTTAGTAGTACTCGAGCCTGGAAGTTGCCGACTTTTTTGCCAAAGGCTTTCCATGCCTCCCACGCCCGCTTTAACATATTCCACATTGCTTGTTTGTGCTCCTCTGTTGAAAGTCTCTTAAATGCTAGTACTGAACTCGCGCGGGAACCAGGTTCCAGCCGGGCGCTTGCTCTTCCTCAGGCTGGCTGACCTGCTTCAGCAACCGTTCGCTCACGAAGACCAAGGCGAACAGCATGGTAAACGTGGCATCAGGACGGCTGCCGAAGGCGCGGCTGACCATGCCATTGATCAAAATGTTCAGATACACCGCGAAACATCCCGCAGCCATGGGCAGAGACGCCTTCCGCATAACCAGAATCAGGTTGCGGATAATCATCGCGTGCATCATCACCATGACGAAAAGCCCGATCAGGCCGTTGTTGTACAACACTTCAAGAAAGCCGTTGTGCAAGTGTCCTGGCTGCCAGGCGACGCTGATCTTGTAGGCCAGAAAACGAGAGGACATGAATCCGCGTCCCAGGATCATGCGCTGCTTGATCAATTGCCATCCGGCCGACCACACATCGCTGCGGCCCGTTACCGTACCTGCCTGATCGGTTCCAAGATACGAAGTGATGTAGGCGGCGAGGCTGGGAGACAAAACCACCACGACTCCAACGGCCACAACTAATCCCAGCAAGAACCAGATGGCAGACTTGAACTTGCCCTGCCAGACGAAAAATATCAAACCGGAAAATACGCAGGCAACGAATCCCGCTTTGCCTGCCGCCAGAATCATGACCAGCATCCCGAAGGTGGCGAAGAACAGTTGCCAGCCGCGGCGGCCGGGCTGCAGCAGCGCCAGCGAGAGCAGAACGAGAATCCCGGCGTCGGCCGCCAGCATGGTGGGCGCGGTGCCTACGTCGAACAGACGGCCCGTGGCAAGAACGGCGGGGTCTGATATTAGCCGTAGCATCGGCATGAAAAGCAGGAATGCGAATGCCCACTGCGTGACCATGAGGAACGTTCTCATGTCCGCGGAGTTCTTGATTTCGTGGTTGCACGCTGCCAGTAGTGCAATCGCCAGAAACAGTTTGACGATCCAGCCGAGCGAAAAGAATGGTTGCTCGGCGTAGGCGCAGGAGAGAAAACAGACTACGCCGAACCATGCGACCCATTTGTAGGATCCGGTAAAGATCTCCCGCAGATATTGGGGATTCTTCATCGAGTACAGGACAAACGCAAAAATAATGAACAGCCAGACCATGACTTCCGAATAGGCACCGGTGGTAACCTGGCCGCTTTCGGCGTCTTCCGTCATGTAGGAAAAGAAAGCTTCCGAACTCAACAGAATCCACCAGAGCGCAAACACCAGATTCCGGCTGCGCGATGCACCGGAGATGCCCATGACGACCGCGAGCAACGCGAAGATGCCGACTCCCGCGACCATGATCGAGATGGCCTGATCGGAAACCAGTGCGTAGAACACAGTCATAGCTCCGGCGGTTAGCAGGCAGAGCGCGGCAATCCACAGGCCGGAGCGCAAGCGCGTATTGGGCTTGCTCGCTGCCGGGCGGGGAGTGAATTGCCTCACCGGATTTTCTAGCGTCACGCTCATTGAGATTGAGTCTGGAAAGCTATTTCCGGATACGCTCTAGAAGAGCGTGTAAATGAACGGTGCGATCGCGGAACTCTGTCCCAGGATGATGAGAGCGCCGATTAGAAACAGGCTCACCACCATCGGTACCAGCCACCACCGTTTATT
>Ga0307479_10001779_pt1 | contig 19683 bp, 11 predicted proteins | sample atmos_gasesECM4C_FD_203743 | JGI IMG/M metagenome (GOLD analysis project Ga0307479, IMG submission 203743) | Hardwood forest soil microbial communities from Morgan-Monroe State Forest, Indiana, United States - atmos_gasesECM4C_515 | ecosystem: Environmental > Terrestrial > Soil > Temperate...
CTCAGGCCGGTTGCAGGTCGTCGTGAAGAAAAACCGCAGTGCCGCGACCGTGCCGTTCATCGACGGCGGCTGCACACCTTGCTCGCGCTGATGCAGCTGATAGAGGCGCAGATCTTCAGGCTGCGTCTGATCCGGTGAGCGGCCGAGGAAGATTGTGAACTTCTTAACTTCGCGGATATAGTCGCTTTGCGTCTTTTCCCCGAAGCCGCGGACGGTCATGTCCTCAATCATGCGGCGACGAAGCGGGCTTATGGGCGCTTGGCTCATGGGAGCTCCTGGTCTTGAGGTGAGGTTGCTAACCCCTCGATCCTCAAGCCAGGACGCTTCCCATTCACCTTACTTTACTTGCCTCAGGCACCAGCGCCACGCTGTACGCCCTGCTTGCCCTCAAGCTAGCGCGAAGCGCTTTCGTTCATTGGCACGTTTCAGACATGGAGCGATTTCCGATTTGAGTCCGGTATGCGCACCAAAGCGGACTCCGCCGACTACTGCAGATTTGCTCGGCGCTGTTACGGTGACGCCGGCGGTGCCGTCGGCCTTCGCGGTGCCTTGTCCTCATGCCGCTTGATGATAAAGATTGTCACTGTCTCCATGTGCGTCCAGCATTTGCTGCTTTACTTGTCGCAGTTCTACTAAACCGAGGCCGCTCAAACCTAAACCGCGGATTCTTTGGAGAGGGCATTGGCGTAGCCCACGTGGAAATCGGCGGTCCTCGTTCTATTTTCCCCCGATCGTTAGCCAAAGCGAAATGCTGATTGCGGCGATGTCTCATTCTGGTGTCAGAGCTCACGTGGGAGAGGGCAGTATTTGACTACTGCTTTTGACCCGATCCGGAAGTGGGTCGGATCGAAGGGCAGGGCGCAACAGGCGCGAAAGGTCGCTCGGATCGGCGTCTTGGGAGCCGCAACGGCATTCTGCCTGGGTTTGCGTGAACTCGAAGGCACGAACATTGTCATCACATACCGTTCTCTGACTCACGGCGCCTGCAACAGTTTCGCTGGCTCCCAGCTCATGGTTTGCCTGCCTCGCTTGAACGCTGCGACCGGATGACGAACTTGTGCGACGGCTTGGTCCGGAGACGCCGCATCGATGACGACAAGGTCTGCAGGGTGGCCGACCGCCACGCCGTAATCAGCCAGGCTAAGGATGCGCGCCGAGCGCGTTGTTATCATCTCGAAGCAGTCGCAGAGCTCGTGCGGCATAGCGACCTGTAGGACATTGGCGTGCAGATTAGCCAGTCTGATGAGCGAGCAATCCCCGTAGGGTGTCGATGGATTCATGATATTGTTGGTCGACAGAGAGCAGTTCACGCCGTGTTCGAGCAGGAAATTGGCATCGGCCACTCCGCGCGGTACGGCGTGATTGTGGGTGCGACCCATCAGAAAGAGATCGGTTGCGGGAAGAACCGTTACGTTGACGCCCGCATCGGCGAGACGGCGGGCGGTCTGCTCAAGCTCGTCAGGCGGCAGCAGCGAAAGCTTGGCCATATGGCCGACCGTTACGCGGCCACCGAGTCGATACTGTTCGGTGAGTTCGATAACTTGGTAGACGTCGAGGTGCTCGGCGCTGGGGCCGACGTCTAGATGCATGTCGATGTCAGCGTCGAACTCGCGCGCCAGCTTGAAAATGCGCCGGATTTGCTCCGATCCGTTCGTGTCGTAGCGAGGCGCTGCGCCGATGACCCTTGCGCCTCTGCGCAATCCTTCAACGAGTAGTTCCTGCGTCCCCGGGACATTAGTCAGCCCGTCCTGGGGAAAGATACAAATCTGCAGATCGACGGCCCACCTGTAGTCGTCGGCGAGCTTTTCGATCGCGTCAAATCCTCGCATCCCGATCAGGGGATCGATCTCCACTTGGGTTCGAATATGCGTCGTGCCTCGAAGGATGCATTCCCGCAGCGCGCGCTCCGCGCGCGCGTAAACGTCCTCCTTCGATATCTCCGGCTTGATCGCGGACGTGTAAGGCACCGGGTTGATGTTGCGCCCGGCTTGCGCCGGACGCCGATCGAGAAGGTGGGCTTTGTCGAGGTGAATGTGCGTTTCGACGAGGCCGCCGCAGACAAGGCGTCCGGCGGCGTCATATATCGCGCCCTCCGCCGCGAGGTTGGGCTCGATCGCAACAATCCGGCCACCGTCTATCCCAATATCCACGTGCTGGCCCGACGGTCGGTCGGTGAGCTGTGCTCGTCTTACTATCAAGTCCATGGCAGCATGTGTCCGGTGGCTACACCAAAAGCATTATCATGTTCGCAACGGTAGGTCCGCTTTTCCGCTGCTTCTAAGGGTAAACCGGACCTAGCTCGGAAAGATGCGCGCGAAGTCGTCAAACCGGCCGACATTGTTGGAGGTTGAGGCAACGTGTCCAACAAACCCTAGCGAATTCCCTCCGTCAAAACGCGCCCATTGACGACTTGAACGTTATTGATCACCGCTCGATGTGGCATCGAGATGCCTTAAGGCAGCCTCTCCGGCATTGCGCACATAGATCATGAGGTTTTGGGCGGCGCCATCCGCATCGCGCCGCTCGATGGCATCCATGACTGCGGCAAGCTCGTGGGCGCTTTGCTGGAGGCGGCCCGGAACGGAAATCGCAAAGACGCGCGCCACGCTGATGCGGGCGATCAGCTTCTGCTGGATATCATTGATTAGCTCGTGATCCACGACGTCCATCATGTATTCGCTGAACCGCCGGGTCGTGTCGACGATGGCGGCAACGTTGACCTGCTCGCGAACGACGCTCAGCTTCTCATAGATGCGGCGCAGCTCGGCGATGTTCTCGGCGCTGGCCTGAAGGGCGAAGCGGCGCACCACGGCCGCTTCGAGCAACGCGCGCACCTCGTAGATCTCTTCGACCTGCTTGCGGCTGAGCCGCGCGACGATCGGACCGCGCCGGGGTTCGACCTCGATCAACTGCTCGGCCTCGAGCCGCCGCAGCACCTCGCGGATGGAGGTGCGGCTCACGCCCATGGCTTCGCACAGCTCGCGTTCGATCAGCCGCGCGCCGGGCGCGAAATGTCCAGTAATGATGGCGTCCCTCAGCCGCTCGAATGCCTGATCCCGGCGCAGCGGCGGGTGGTCGCTCAATTTGAGGACGTTGGTCAAAGGCCGTGCTCCCTCTCGGACTCGAGCTGTCATTGACATGTTGTCATACAGATGTCTATCGTACAGACAAAATCGATAAAACGGAGTGGAAAAATGTCCGATCCAGCGATCTTGAATGAAGTTTCGGCGGATCGGATTCGCGCTCACATCGAAAAGATCGTCCGCGAGATCCCGCACCGCGCTGCCGGCAGCGCCAACGGGAAGCGCATGGCCGAATACAGCCGCGATGCGATGAAGAGCAACGGGCTCTCTGACGTCGTCGTCCATGAGCTGCCGGCGATCGTCTCCTTTCCCGAGCACGCGGAGTTTCGCGTTGAATCGGCGACCGAGATTTCGATCCAGGCCAACACGCTCGGCCACAGCCTGAAAACCGCCGACGAAGGCATTCGCGGCGAGATCATCGATGTCGGCGGTGGCGCATTTTCCGACTACGCCGGCAAGGACGCACGCGGCAAAATCATCCTGACCGAATTGTCCTATTCACCCGCGCGCCATGAGAAGCAGCGCATCGCCGGCATCAGGGGCGCGATCGGCGCCATCATGATGAACTGGGGCCAGCCCGACAACGAGGCGGTGCCGTTCGGATCGGTGAAGCCGGTATGGGGCAATCCGACGCCTGATAACGCCAAGACCGAAATGCCGACCATTCCCTGCATCGGCATTGCCCGCACCGCCGGACTGAAGCTGCGCGAGATGTCAAAGAAAGGTCCGGTCAGGGTCTGGTTCAGGACCCATGTCGAGAACGGCTGGCGTCCCGTACAGATTACCATCGCCAAGATGGCGCCGGCAGCGAACTCGCCGGAGAAGGACGACTTCGTGCTGGTCGGCGGCCATCAGGACAGCTGGCCCGGCGAAGCCGCAACCGATAACGCGGCCGGCAATGCCTGCAAGATGGAGCTGGCGCGCGTGTTCATGAAGCACCGCGACAAGCTTCGGCGCGGCCTGACCTTCGGTTTCTGGACGGCGCACGAGACCGGCACCATGGCTGGCTCGGCATGGTATGCCGACCGGAACTGGGATGATCTGCGCAGCCATTGCGTAGCTTATCTGCAAATCGATCAGCCGGCTTTCATTGGCACGACGGAATGGGCGACTCATTCGAACGCCGAACTCAAGACGTTCCATACCGAGATCGAAAAGCGGCTTCTCGAAAAGAAGATCAAGTGGAAGCGCTCGGTGAAATCCGGAGACTCGAGCTTCTTCGGGATTGGAATTCCCATGTTGGCAGGGCAGGGCGCTTTCACCGATGCCGAGCTGAAGGAGACCGCCAACGCCACGCTCGGCTGGTGGCACCATTCGATCGAGAACCGTCTCGACAAGATGGACTGGAAGCTGATGCAGGAACATATTCGCATGTACGCTGCATATCTATGGGAGCTGACGACCGCGCCGGTGCTGCCGTTCCGCTTTGTGCCGGTTGCCGAACAAGTCATCGCGCGGCTCGAAGAATTCAAGGAGCCTGGCCGTTCCGTTGGCATCGAGGGTGCGCAAATGGCGGCGCGGGCATTTGCGGAAGCTGCGGCCAAGATCGACGCGGCGTCTTCGGCGGAGGCCGAGCGTTTCAAGGGCGGCCGCGGTTCCGAGCCGGCGGCGCTCGTGCTCAACGGTGCGATGAAGCGCCTGTCACGTGTCCTGGTGCCGCTGCAATCGACCGCGATCGGTACCTACGGGCACGATCCCTACGGCTATACGCCGCAGACCACGATGATCCCGTGTCTGTATGATCTCAATGAGCTGGCAGCGCTTGGTGATGGCGAGCAGCGCTGGATACTCGAGACCAAGCTTGTTCGCGCCCGCAACCGTGTCGCCGATGCGCTGCAGGATTCGGCAGCCATTATCCACGATGCGCTGGCGCAACTGAAATAGAGGCCTTTGCCATGCCCAGCCGTCGCCGCATCGTCTACCAGCTTGTCGCGCCGATGGAAAAAACACTCGGGCACGCGGAGATCGAGCGGCGGCGCGACTATCTGCAGCGTCACGCGGCCGATGACACCGAGATCGCGATGCAGAGCGTCGCGTCCGGCTATCCATCGATCGAAAGCGAACGCGATGTCGTCGCGGTGGCGGCACATCTCTTGCATGGAATGCAGCAGGCCGAAGCTGACGGCGCCAGTGCTGGAATCGTCGGCTGCTTTTCAGATCCTGCCTTGGATGCCATCCGCGAGACAGTGAACATGCCGATCATCGGTCCAGGACAATCGGCGATTGCGCTCGCCTTGCAGCTTGGCGAGAGTTTTTCGATCCTGTCGCCGCTCGACAGCGGCGCCAAGCGTGCTCGTCCGCGGCTTAGATCGCAAGGTTTCACCGAGCGCCTTGCGAGCATTCGCGGCATCGGCATCTCGGTCGTTGATCTCTCGCGCGGCGACAATGCCGCTTGGGACCGCATTGTCGACACTGGTAAGCGCTGCATCGATGACGGCGCCGACGTGCTGGTGATGGGCTGCATGAGCATGGCCTTCATGGGCATCGAGCGCGAGCTGTCGGATCGTCTTGAGGTGCCGGTGGTCAGTCCGGTGCTGGCGGCGCTGAAGACCGCCGAAACCATGCTCGATCTCAATCTTGCGCATTCGCGCACTGCGTGGCCGTCGCCGCCGGACAAGGCCTATATCGCGTGATCGTTTCTTAAGCGTATGGAGCACTCTGATGAGGCGCAGAGCTTTCTTGATCGGAACAAGCGCGGTCGTGACAATGGCGATGGCCGGCGGGCGTGTTGCGCTCGCAATCCCCGGGCCCGATGAGCTGATCTGGGCCGAGGATCTTCCCGGCACGCTCGATCCTCACGCGCTGTCGGACGTGCCCATGCAGAGCTACATGATCAATGTCTACGACACGCTGTACGTCAACAGGGAGAATCCGCCGAAGCTCGAGCCCTGGCTTGCGACCGGTCACACGATCAGCGAGGACGGAACGACTGTCGAGTTCAAATTGCACGATGGCGTCAAGTTCCATGACGGCAGTCCGTTGACGTCAGAGGATGTGGTCTGGTCGTTCCAGCGTATGCTCAACGTCAAGAAGGGGCCGGCGGCTGCCTTCCTGCCGGTGCTCGATCCCAGCAGCGTGACCGCGCCGGATAAAACCACGGTCGTCTTCAAGCTGAAAAAACCCTACGCGCCCTTCGTGGCGGCAACTCCGCTGGTTGCGATCGTCAACCGCCGCCAGATCGAGCCCAACATCAAGGACAATGACTGGGGGCAGGCTTGGTTTGCATCGAATGCAGCCGGCTCGGGATCCTACATTGCCGATATCAGCACCTACCAACCGGTGCAGCAGATCGATCTCAAGCGCAACCATGATCATTTCATGGGCTGGAGCGACAACAAGTCGCCGATCGAGATCGTGCGCAAACGCACGATTGCGGAGACCACGACCCGCGTCAACGCGCTGATCAAGGGCGAGGTCGACTCCACCGACAGCTATCTGCCGGTCGACCAGGTCGAGCGCGTGTTGGCCTCGAAGACGGCGACCGTCTCGAAGGACCAGAGCATGCGCGTCATGGTGCTGCGCATGAACAACAAGAAGGCACCATTCGACAATCTGAACTTCCGTCTCGCAATGAGCCACGCCTTCAACTACAAGGGTTTCATCGACAGCGTGCTGAAAGGCTTTGCGGTCCGCAATCCCGGCCCGATTCCGTTCAATCTGTGGGGCGCGCCGAAGGATCTGGCCGCCTACGATTTCAATCTCGACAAGGCCAAGGAGTTTTTGACCAAGGCCAAGGCCGAAGGCGCGCCGGTCGACCGCGAGATCGAGATCCACATTCAGGAGCATTTGGCGCAGACCACGCAGGCCGCGCAGGTCCTGCAGCAGGGCTGTCGCAAGGTCGGCATCAACCTCAAGATCGTTCCCAACCTCTGGCCGCAGCTCATCGCTTCGACGGCGAAGAGCGACACCACGCCCGACATGTGGGTGCACTGGGTGTCGTCCTACTTCATCGATCCGGAGAACTGGATCGGCCAGATGTACGACAGCCAGTTTCAGGGCACGTGGAAGGCGTCCGCCTGGTACAAGAACGACAAGGTCGATGCGCTTCTGCGCGAGGCGCGCGGCCTTGAGGACCAGGGCAAGCGGCAATCGCTCTACGAGGAGGCCTCCCGCCTCGTCGTTGTCGATGCCGTCGACATCTGGATCTACAACGCCATCGAGCTGCGGGGCTTAAGCAATCGCCTGCGGGGTTTCCACTTCACGCCGATCGGATCGGGTGCGGATTTCCGTTCGATGTCGCTGGCGAGCTGATGACCCGTTTCGTCCTGCATCGCCTGCTGCTGACGATACCGGCGCTGTTTGGACTGTTTGTCCTCACCTTCATCATGATGCGGGTGCTGCCGAACGATCCGTCGGCCGCGCTCGCCGGCGAGAACGCGACCCCGGCCCAGATCGCAGCCGTGCGCAAGGCCTATGGTTTCGACGAGCCGCTGTGGAAGCAGTTCATCATCTATGTCGAGCAGGTCGCTCACGGCGACCTCGGCAACTCCATCATCTCCAACCGTCCGGTGCTGCGGGATATCTCGGACCGCCTGCCGGCGACGATCGAGCTGACGTTCGTCTCGCTTGCTTTTGCTGCGTGCGTCGGCATTCCCTTGGGGACCCTGGCCGCGGTCTGGTACCAGTCCTTGTTCGATCATGTGATGCGCATCCTCACCGTGGCGGGACTTGCCATCGCCTCGTTCTGGTTTGCGATCATTCTGCAGATGATCTTCGCGATGGAGCTCGACTGGCTGCCGCTGCGCGGGCGCTTTCCGGAGGGACTCGCGCCTCCCTTGCACATCACGGGGCTATATCTCGTCGACAGCCTTCTGACCCTGCGCTTCGATCAGTTCGGCAAGGCCTTCGTCCATATCATTCTGCCGGCGTTCACGCTCTCGCTCGCGGGGCTGGCGTCAATCGCGCGCTTCACCCGCGCCGGCGTGCTCGAGACCATGCAGAAGGAATTCGTGCATTATGCCGAGGCCGCCGGGTATCAGCGGCGGCGCATCATCTGGGTCTATGTGCTGCGCAACTCCGTCGTCGGCGCCACGACGCAGATCGGGCTGTTGTTCGGCGGGTTGATCTCGAGCGCGGTTGCGGTCGAGTCGATCTTCGATTGGCCGGGCGTCGGATCCTATGCCGTGAATGCGATCCTGACCTCAGACTACAAGGCCGTGCTCGCGGTGACGCTGGTGGTCGGCGTGATCTATGCCGCGGTCAACATTCTGGTCGACGTCGTCCACGCCTGGCTTGACCCGCGCGTGGCCGAGACCCTCTAGGGACCGCGATGCTGATCCTGAAGAAATTCTTGCGGGACGTTCCGGCGGTGCTGGGATTTTGCATCATCCTGGCCATGTGCCTGATCGCGATCCTGACGCCGTTGATCGTGCCCGACCTCGATCGCGTCTATGACGGTGACCTGACATCGCGCCTGCTGCCGCCGTCGGCGGATTTTTGGTTCGGCACCGACAATCTCGGCCGCGACGTCTTTGCCCGCGTGATCGTCGGCTCGCGCGGCGCCCTCGAAGTCGCGCTCAGCGTCGTAGCGCTCGCCATCGGCATCGGCGTGCCCGCCGGCCTCTATGCCGGCTATACCGACGACTGGGGAAGCCAGCTCGTCATGCGCCTGACGGACGTGTTCCTCGCCGTGCCCCAACTGATTCTCGCGTTGTCGATCGCGCAGCTGATCGGGCGAGGGTTGGATAGCGCCATGGTGGCACTGGCGCTGACCTATTGGCCGTTCTTCTGCCGCACCGTCTATGGCGAGGTGCGGCGGCTGCGGAGCGCGCTGTTCATCGAGGCGCAGCGAAGTCTTGGCGCTTCGATGCCGCGCATTCTGTTCGTGCATATCCTGCCCAACGTCGCCTCGGCCGTAATCGTGCGCGCCACGATCGGCATGGGCTTTACCATCATGACGACGGCCGTGCTCGGATTCCTCGGCGTCGGCGCCACGCCGCCAAATCCGGATTGGGGTCTGTCGGTTGCGGAGGGGCGGGACTATCTGCCGCAATCCTGGTGGGCCGTGACCTTTCCCGGGCTTGGCATCTTCATTACCGTGCTCGGGTTCAACCTGTTCGGCGACGGCTTGCGCGATCTCGTCGATCCCCGGCTGAGGCGCTCGAGATGACGGAGGCAGCGCCACGGCTCGAAATCCGCAATCTCTCGGTCGCTGTCGGCACCGATGAAGGAGAAGCGAGGATCTTGGACCGCGTGAGCCTGAAGCTGATGTCAGGCTCGATTCACGGCGTCGTCGGCGAATCTGGCTGCGGAAAGTCGACGCTGATGCGCACTATCCTCGGCATTCTGCCCAAGCGCGGCCGGGCGACGGAAGGCAATGTCTTGCTGGATGGGCGCGATCTCTTGACGCTGCCGCCAAGCGTCTTCCGCACCGAAGTCCGCGGCGGACAGATCGGCTTTATTCCGCAGGATCCCTATCAGGCCTTCAATCCGGTGTTTCGCGTCGGTACGCAACTGTTGGAAACGACCCGCCCGAAAGCCGGTGGCAATGCGCTCGATGCAAAGGCCGATATCATCGCGTTGCTCAAAGCCGTGCAATTGCCCGATCCCGAGCACGCGCTCGATCGCTATCCGCATCAGTTCTCCGGCGGCCAGCGCCAGCGGCTGCTGATCGCAGCTGCGCTCGCATCCTCGCCGGCGGTGGTGCTTGCGGACGAGCCCACCACCGCGCTTGACGTGACGACGCAGGCGCAAATTCTGAAACTCTTGCGCGGGCTCGCCGAGGCGCGCGGCCTCTCGATGCTGTTCGTGACCCACGATTTTGGCGTCGTCGCTCAGCTCTGCGACACCGTGACCGTGATGTATGCGGGGCAGACGGTCGAGTCCGGGCCGGTTGCGCGGGTCTTGGCCGCGCCGCTGCATCCCTACACAAAGATGCTGCTCGCCTGTCATCCCGACCGCAGCGCGGCGCTGTCGGGAATCCCGGGCGCGGTGTCTTCGCCGTTGCGACCGCCCTCCGGCTGCCGGTTTCATCCGCGCTGCCCGAGCGCGCGCGCCGAATGCAGAGAGGCGATCCCACGCACAAGCGTGCACGCCGGACAGCAGAAAGTGTGCTGCCTGCTCTATGAAGACGAGGAGCGCGTATGACCGACGCACGCGCTCTGCTCGAAGTCGAGCACGTCGTCACCCTCTACGGCGGGGGTACGGCGTTCCTGAGAAAACCTCAGCCGACCGTGCGCGCGGTGGATGGCGTCAGCCTAAAACTTACTGCGGGGCAGGCGCTCGGGCTGGTCGGCGAGTCCGGCTGCGGCAAGACGACCCTTGCCAAAACCATCCTCGGTCTCATCCGCGAGACATCGGGAACGATCGAGCTTGACGGAAAGATCGTCTCGGGTGTCTCGCCGCACGAGGCGAGGGCGACCCGCAGCACGATCCAGTATGTGCACCAGGACCCAGGCGCTGCACTCGATCCCTGGTGGAGCGTCGGGCATGCGCTCGAGGAGGCGCTGCGGATTCATGGTGCGTCCGATCGCGCCCAACGCCGCCAGCGTGTCGACGAGATGCTGGAGGCGGTTGGCTTGGATGCGAGCTTCCGCAGCCGCTATCCGCATGAGCTGTCGGGCGGTCAGCAGCGGCGGATCGGGCTCGCGCGAATCCTGGTGCTGCGGCCCCACATTGTCGTCCTGGACGAGCCGACCTCGGGTCTCGATCTCTCGGTGCAGGCGACCGTGCTCGGCGTCCTCGATGGCTTACGCAAGCGCTTCGGGCTGACCTATCTGTTCGTCAGCCATGACCTGTCCGTGGTGAAGCGCATGTGCGAACAGGTCGCGATCATGTATCTCGGCCGCATTGTCGAGATGGGGCCGACGGACGAGATCTTTGCGCGGCCGCGGCATCCTTATACGCAGGCCTTGCTCGCCGCCATCCCAAAACTCGAGCCGGGATCGCTGCAGCATGCGCCGACGCTGCCGGGCGATCCGCCCTCGGGTTCGGCCGCGCCGGAGGGGTGCGTGTTTCGGATGCGCTGCCCGTTTGCGGCAACTCAGTGTGCTGAGGCGCGGCCGCCGCTGATGTCCGTCGGCGATCGCCACGTGGCGGCCTGCGTGCGGCTCGACGACATCGAAACGATCACAAAAAACTAAAAAGGGAGTAGCTGCCATGGCGCGCATCGCAGTCGGCGGATTTCACCATGAGACCAATACGTTCGTGAAGCCGGCGACGGATTTTGCCTATTTCTGCAGTCATCGCGATCGCCCGCCGCTGGTGCGGCGAGCCGACGTGCTGAAATGGTTGAACGGGATTTCGTTCGCGCTGTCGGGCTTTCTGCAAGACATGTCGAAAGACCACGACATCGTTCCGTTGCTGTGGACCAGCGGCGGCGCAGGCGGGATGGTGACAAGGGATGCGTTTGAGAGGATCGCGGCAGAGCTAGTCGCCGAGCTGTCGCAGCAGATGCCGGTTGACGCGATCTATCTCGATCTGCACGGCGCCATGGTGACAGAAGATTTCGAAGACGGCGAGGGCGAGCTGCTCCGCCGCATCCGCGCCTGCGTCGGGCCGGACATGCCGATTGTGATCAGCCTCGACTATCACGCCAATGTCACGCCGGCGATGACCGAGTATACCGACGCCATCTGCGGTTATCTGACCTATCCGCATGTCGATCGGCCCGAAACCGGTTTGCGCGCCGCGCGCGCCATGCAACATGTGCTGAAAGCTGGCCGCACGCCCGGGCGCGCCTTGCGCAAGATGCCGTTTCTGATTCCGCTGCACAGCCAGTGCACCATGGTCGCACCGTCAAGCCTTATCACCGAGCTGACGCAGTCGCTCGAGCGCGACGACGTCTTGACCGTTTCATATCTCGCCGGCTTTCCGCCGTCGGACATCTTCTATTGCGGTCCCGCGGCGGTCGTTCATGCCAGGACGCAAGAGGCGGCCGATCGCGCTGCGGACGAGGTCACGCGTTTCATTACGATGAAGGAGAGCGAGTTTGCCGTGCCGGTGCTGTCGCCGGAGGATGCGGTGGCGCGCGCCAAGGCGATTGCAGCGACCGCAAAGGGGCCGGTGATCATCGCCGACACGCAGGACAATCCCGGGGCAGGGGGCAGCGCCGACACGACGGGTCTTCTATTCGCGCTGGTCGAAGGCGGCGCGGAAGGGGCAGCCCTCGGCTATCTCTGCGACGCAGCTGCGGTCGAAGCCGCGCATCGTGCCGGCAAAGGCGCGACCATCACGGTTGATCTCGGCGGCCGCAACGGACCCGAAGGCGTCGTGCCGTTCCACGGCACGTTCGAGGTCAAGGCGCTCGGCGATGGCAAGATCACCACCACCGGTCCGGTCTCAGGTGGTCGCAACATCGATCTTGGCCCCGCCGCGCTGCTTCAGATCGGTGGCGTCAAGGTCGCGGTGACGACCAAACGGATGCAGGCGCTCGACCAGGCGCCGTTCCGCCATCTCGGCCTCGAGCCGAAGGAGCAGAAGATCCTGGCGCTCAAGAGCACCGTGCATTTCCGTGGCGATTTCCAGCCACTTGCGGAAGAGATATTGGTGACGATCGCGTCCGGCGGCCACCTCGCCGATTCTTCGAAATTTCCCTACCAGCGGCTTCGCGCCGGCCTGCGTCTGATGCCGCTCGGTGGAGAATCCAAAGGCCCGCTCAATAGACCGCCGGCGTGACCGTCCAGATTAATTCAGTTGGAACATCGCCACCAAAGGTACTTTTATGGTCGAAATGCACCTTATGCCTCAGCGTATCCCCGCAACCCTTTGAAATTGCAGCAAATGCGACCGCCCTCCGAGCGCACCATAGGCATAAGCCATTGATACAAAAAGTATCTTCACATTTTCTCCTCCCACATTGTTACTCTCGGTTATTCTCAGCGAATGTCACTACTCTGTTCCGCACAACTCTCCACTGCTTGATCGGACGTATTGGTCCAGTGCCTGCTCCTGCGGTCGTCGCATCTTTAGTTGCACCAACACCCCGCGAAGGAAAACCACGATCTGCTCACGAGAGGGCAGTGGCGCAGCTCCGCGTAGAAATTGGCGGGTTGGCATTCTGATCGGTCGTCGCTACGCGGTCTCCCAAGCCGCGTTTCCATCAAACGATGTGCGGGTATAGCGCTATCGGGCCCGACCGCGTCCTTGAGCACACCCACTGTCTCATGCCGATGTTGCTCAATCACAAACTTTGCCACCAGTGGCTCTCCATTGCGTTTAGCATCTGCTGCTGTAGTCATCGCATTTCTACTGAACCAAGACCACGCAAAGCTAAAGCGAGATTTCCCTGCGAGAGGGCGGTAGCGTAGCGCAGCGTAGAAATCGGCGGTGTTCGATCTCTCGTCCGTCGCGCTGCGCGGTCTCCAAACAGCGTTTCGATCAAGAAAAAACTGGGGCAGGTGCCGTACGCATATCACGCGACTGCGCCCTTAGCCTTGAAATGCCATCGTGGCGAAGGTCATGCAGATGCAAGTCAATGATCGCTAGGAATTGGCATGCCCGCGTGAAATTGGTTCCAATGGTGTCGCTGCAATACGGAAAGATTTCTTCGTGCGTCTTGGGCAGTGAGAGGATTATCTGAAGCGCTTCCGGTGGAAATCGCACCAAACGTCATTCCCGATCTTCTCTCCGGGATTCCTTTGCGCACACAAACTCAGCCGCTGGTGTATCCGATCACCACGTAAACTTTTTTCGATGCGCTTGGCGTTAGAACCCTCGTGTCAGCCGGAAGCGTCAGTGTCGCCCCGCCGCCTGCTTGTTTCAGGCAGATTTATCGAGCTGGAAAAACGATCTCGCCACGGAACGCTATTGTTTCTTCTGCGCGGATGCGAATGCGGCGCTGCCGCTCACCGTGGTGGCTGTGTCGCTGCCGTGACCGTCCTTTGCCTACCGGAATGCGGTCGCGCCGGCTCGCGCGCTGGTTGTCATCGTCGATCCTGCGGCAAAATCACGCACACCCGCGGCGATCCAGGCGCCTATAGACTCACCGCCGCCACAGCGCGCGTGGCGACTGGACGATCATGTCTCGATCGAAGCGCCGTTTCGAAAAGACCGGCGTCCATTCGCAAGCTGAATCGTCACCTTTGCTCACCCTGTTTCCGTCGACGGGATCGCCGCTCGATCATTTGTTGTGTGATCGCCAAATGACAGTGGCGATGGTTGGCGCGCAAGCCCATGCTTAGGCGGCTCTCGATCAAGGATTTGCGCAATCACTTTTCTTTATTCTCGTGCGTCACAAAAAGGTAAATGAAGTCAACGAAAAGTCTTCTCAAAAGCGAAGCCGATAGGTCGCTGAAGGCGCCTCGTGTCCTAATCGATGATTGAAGCGCTCGACGAAAGCCTATTAAATGTCGCCGGGGAAGGAGCCTTTTTGGTCGAGGAAGGTCGAGACAACGGCTAACCGGTCCGTCGGTGCAGCCGCTGCTCGGAAATCGCGTCAACGTGAAACACGAGGTCACGTGGATGGACAGACTCAACGTGGACGTCAACGCGTACGTTCCAAGATGGGTTAGGACTGCGCTCGCCAAAGCTCGCTTCTCCTGCAGCGAACCCGTTGTCGAATCCACGGCTGCAGCCGTATTGCTGCTGGACATCGCCGGATTCGTCGAGACAACCAATTTGTTGGCCCGGCGTGGACCGAGCGGCGCCGAGGAAATTTCGGATCTCCTCAACGGTTGTTTTGGACCGCTCACCGATATTATTCGCGACCATGGTGGAGACATCATCGCATTCGTGGGCGACGGCATCCTGGCGATGTGGGACAAGGCCTCAACGATCGACCAGGCAGCGGTTCTTGCTGGGCAATGTGCCCTGGCGCTGAGAAACGAGGTGAACAGGCAGGCGGAGTCGGGGCAACATCGGCTTCGCCTGAGGATATCGGCCGAAATCGGCGATATCCACCGCTGCAAATTGGGCGGGCTCCACGACCGATGGTGCTTCGTCGTCGTCGGACCGCCGTTTGATCGCTTGGGCGAAGCATATCGGAAAGCAAAGATCGGTGACGTCGTGCTGTGCAGCGAGCTGCACCGCTCTATTCGAGACCAATGCGAGGGGACGGTCTCCGACGGAATATTTGTCCTGGACAAAATGTCGAACGGTACGATGCCGTCAACGCAATGCCTACGGCAGGACGCAACAAATCCGCAGCTGGAGGCGCTCGTTCCAAACGTCGTGGTCGATCACCTGCGACTTGGCGAGCGGAAGTGGCTAGCCGAATTTCGCAACATAACGATTCTGTACGTCAACCTGATTAACCTTTCTCTCGCGGGTTCATTCCTCGATACGGTCCAGACGGCCGTCTTCGAAATTCAACGTGTCGCGCATCGATTTGATGGCCTTGTTCACAAGACCATCATGGATGACAAGGGCTTCAGCATTTCGCTTGTCTTTGGCCTTCCGCGGCTGGCACATGAAGACGACCCGCAAAGAGGCATCGAAGCCGGCTTGGTGATATCCAAGGAGCTCGGTGCCCGAGGTGTGCGAACCTCGATCGGAATTGCCTCCGGCAAGCTGTTTTGTGGGGATTACGGCGGTCGCGAGCGCCGTGAATATTGCCTCATGGGCCCCGCCATCAACATGGCATCGCGCCTGATGGAATTGGCGGCCGGAGATGTTCTCTGCGACACTGCGACCGCCGAGGCAGTTCATGGCCGTGTCAGCTTCTCGGTTCTTTCCCCACAGCGCATCAAGGGGAGCGAGACCTTGGTGGCCGCATTTCGCCCCGTTGCCGTTTCGAGCGGGCATCACGACCATAGCGGCAGCGAAATTATCGGCCGGGAGACCGAAAGGATCCTGCTCCGGGATACCCTTCAAAGCCATCACGGAGGCGCGATTGTCGTTCAAGGCGATCCAGGGATAGGGAAGTCTGTCCTTCTCGATGATCTCGCGGAGTTTGCCCGAACGCATGGATTGCGGGTCCTGAGAGGCTTCGCAACTTCGATAGACAAGCTGACCCCATATTTTGCCTGGCGAGAGGTCATCCACGAACTGCTTGGAGGCGGTTCGCCGGAACAGGTCAATTGGGTTGCCCGGGAAAAGCTGCGACACGACGAGACCCTGACGTCGTGGCTGCCTCTGTTGCGCGAGATCACCAACATCAATCTCGCCGAAACCGACCTGACGCGGCAGATAACAGGATCGGCCAGGGCGGCCTGCATTGAAGTGCTGGTCATTGCCCTGCTTTCCGACCGCAACCAGAGCCCACGCGCGTTGATCTTTGAAGACCTGCACTGGTTTGACAGCGCGTCTTTTCACTTGCTGACCGCCGTCGCTCGCAAATTGCCCCAGCTGCTGCTGGTCGCAAGCCGCCGCCCTAGTGTTTCTGTTGCGGTACGTCCGGAGCTTCGGGAAGAACCCGATCATTTCATCAAGATCAATCTTGCCGCAATGAACAAGGAAGGGATCGAAGAGCTCATTGGCCGGAAACTGCGTGCGACCGAGCTTCCCGAGCCCCTAGTGAGCTTCGTCTATCAATACGGCGGCGGAAACCCGTTCCACTGTGAGGAGCTTGCGCTCGCGCTTCGCGATACCGGGGCGGTCGCAGTGACCCGAGGCGCATGCGAAGTGCTGGCCGATCTCAATGATCCGACGAAAAGATCGCTACCTATCAATCTCGAGGGAGCGATTGTCAGCCGCGTCGACGCGCTTCCTGTCGAGACGCAGCTCTTGCTGAAAGCCGCCAGCGCGATCGGTGGAGATTTCACCGCGGAGACCGCGCAGGCGGTCTATCCGAGGAAGACCGCCCTTACAGATACCAAGGCGATGCTCGACCAATTGGTGGACCAGGATTTTCTTTTGGTCGAGGATGAAGGATCGACCTCCAGCTATGCGTTTCGCCACGCGGTCAGCCAGGAAGTCACCTACAGGCTGCTGTCCTTTGCTCAACGCGTCGCGCTCCACAAGACGATCGCGGGCGTCATCGAGCGACAGCATTCCGAATGGCTGGAGCCATATTATTCGCAGCTCGCCCAACACTGGGAGCGAGCGAACGAAACAGATCACGCCATTCGATACCTCGAACTTTCGGCCAAGCAGGCGCTGAGAAGTTACGCGAACCGCGATGCGATACGCTACATCGAGAAGGCGTTTCGCTTGATCGAGGATACTTCGATCGCGGACAGTGATGTCCGACGATCCGAATGGGAAGAGATCCTGGGCGACGCCAACAACGAGCTTGCCGATTACGAAGAGGCATTTCTTCATTACGCCCGAGCCATGGCGCTCATGAATGAAACATCTCCGCGCGGGCGTACGGGCCGGCTCGCTCGCGTGATGACGAATGTGGCACAGCAAGTTCGATTGCGGCTTTGGACCCCGCGACCGGACAGGCACTCGACGATGAACCGGCGGAAGCTCCAGCGGACGGCGCACATCCGGGAACGACTGGCGGAACGGCATTTCTTTTTGAACGAATCGCTGGCCGTCCTCGATGAAACCCTGTCGGCCCTCAATTTGGCCGAGCGCGGCGGCGCTGCCACCGAGACCATCAGCGGCTACAGCGCTCTGGGGCTTGGCCTCGGAATGTCGGGACTGCGCAGCGTCGGCCGCTATTATTGCGCCCGCGCGTTGCGCGTTGCCGGCGAGATGGGGAATTTGCCTGTTATCGCCCGCGCGCATCTTCTCGCCGCGGTGTTCGGCTACGGGACGGGTGAATGGGAATTTACGGAACGCTGCGCGCAACACGCGCTCGGGCTCTATCGTCAGCTCGGGGATCGCTCCCGCTGGCACGCACCACTGACGATCCTGGCGTTCTCTTCAATTCTGCGCGGCGATTTGCCGACCGCCGAACAACTGCTGTCAGACCTGGAAACAATGATCTCGTCAGAATCCACGCACCAGGCAAGGGCCTGGCACGCGGCGGCGATCGTGCTGTTCAACTTGATGCGCAACAGGACCGAGGTGGATCAACTTCGCCGCTTGAATGAGCTTTCGCAGGTGCGGCTGGTTCGGGCAGACCGACTGCTCTGCCTTGGAATTCTCTCTTCAGCCTTTCTGCAGCGGCAGGAAGCGAGGGAGGCCTTTGACGCGGCCGAGCGCGGCCTCGCTGTTCTGCGCGAGGTGGATGTCGTGTGGGGCAGCTATGTCTATGGAGTGGTTGGAATAACGGAGGTGCTCCTCGCAAGGTGGGACGAGGAGAAAGACCGCCGGGATCTCGGCTCTTACGCAAGGTCACAGGCTCTGCTTGCGTGCAGACATGCCGCCAGAGCCACGCGAATGTCCCCCGTCTGCCGGCCGCAGGCTCTCTTGTTGCAGGGCCGCGCCGCGCTCCTGTCCGACCGGCCCTTGAAGGCGCAACGGCTGTGGAACGAAGCCGCGCAGGCGGCGAAAAAACTGCAGATGCCGCGCGAGCTCGGTCTCGCGCTCTATGAAATCGGCCGGACGAAGTCGCGCGACGATCCGGAAAGGTCGTCAAATCTCGTCAGAGCCGCTGATATTTTTGAGGGCGTAGGAGCCCAACCGGATCTTGCTGCGGTCCGCAGGGCGTTGTCAGTCTGAAGATTAGAACTCGGGGAGTTTTTGCATGACCAAGCGCCAAATCGCCATCGTGGGAGGCGGGATGGCGGCGCTTGCGACTGCCTTCGAGCTAACCCAGCGCAAGGACCTGCAAGAGCGCTTTGATATCACGGTCTATCAGATGGGCTGGCGCCTGGGGGGGAAGGGCGCGACAGGCCGAGACCGTAAAGGCCGCTTCGTGGAGCACGGTCTGCACATCTGGTTCGGCTGTTACGAGAACGCGTTCCGCATGCTGAGGACAGCCTACGGGGAGTGGAAGCCTTTCCAGGACCGGAATCAAGCGATCAAGTCCTGCGACGACGCCTTGAAGCCGCAGCGCGATTCCGCGATCGGCGCGGGCGACAGCCCGGACGTCATTTGCCTGCATTGGCCTTGCATCTGCGGCGAGCCCGGAGTCGACGTCGCGGATCTTTCGCCGCTCGCCTGCTTCTTCCAGATGCTACACGTCATGCAATGCTTTTACGAGCAGCTTACCAAGGATCTCGTCGATGCCGCGCCGCGCGACCTGACCCTCGATCCCGGCACTGTTGCGCTTATACAGTCGACGGGCGTCGATATCAGCAAATACACTCGCCGGAAGTTGGCGGATGTCGGGACTGAAACGCAGGGCGTTCCCATTCCAGCGGATCGATGCCTCGCACTCGCCAGCGATTGGGCGCTGCAACTCAAGAGCAAAGCTGTCGTCGCAAATGAAGCTCAGCTTCGTGCCTTTGTAACCTTCCTCAGAAGGTTCGCCAGGAGCGCACTCGGCTCAAAATTGCTAGGTTTTTCGGCCGGAAAGCTCCTTGCCCAACTCATCGATGTCGGGACGGCGGCCATCAAAGGCGTCGTTCTGGATATGATGCTTGGAGGGGCCACCGTCGACGATCTGGATCTCATGGACTTTCGCGAATGGCTCGCGGTCTGCGGAGCCGCGCGCGACTCCATCTACGGCTCTCCGATCGTTCAGGCGCTCTATGATTCAATGCTCGAATATTGCGACGGGGATAGGCGCCGCCCGAGCTACGGTGCCGGGACCGCTGCTCAAGCCGTCTTTCGCCTCTACGGGACTTACAGGGGGTCGTTCGCGTTCGAAATGCAGTCCGGCATGGGTGAAGTCGTCGTAACGCCAATCTACAGGGTCTTGAAAGAACGCGGAGTGAAATTCGAG
>Ga0307479_10001781_pt1 | contig 19671 bp, 16 predicted proteins | sample atmos_gasesECM4C_FD_203743 | JGI IMG/M metagenome (GOLD analysis project Ga0307479, IMG submission 203743) | Hardwood forest soil microbial communities from Morgan-Monroe State Forest, Indiana, United States - atmos_gasesECM4C_515 | ecosystem: Environmental > Terrestrial > Soil > Temperate...
AAGTGGACATTCCTCTGGGACTCGGCAGCCGTCACATTGCAGCCGCCAACATGAGCGCGGTGACCAAGGCGGTGGGCATCGTCGTCTCGGAGAGCTCGGTGGTTCGGCTTTTCTGTCACGGGCACCTGGTCGGAGAGATCATTCCCGAACTTTGGATGACCGACCATGCCGCCCACCTTCGCCATACGGCCAAGAGAGAACGAGTGGGCGAGCTAACCGTGCTGACCCCAAACCGGTTTCAGGCCGCCGTAAAGGGCGACTAGCTATTCGATATACGGAACGCACTCATGACAACGCTGCGGGAATTCCGATGTGAAGTCTGTGGAATCGTGACCAGTAATCCCATTCACTGGTTCGTGATTCGATGCGGAGACTCCGAGCTGACCGTGCACCGGTGGAATTCTGAGACCGCCAACGCCGCCGGAGCCCGGCATTACTGCGGTGAAGCTCATGCCGAGGTTTACATCAGCCGTTGGTTTGACTCAGTGTGCGCGCCGCCAAAGCCAAGCTTCAAGTAGCACCTTACCTTGACTGTTCGCAAGCGCGCAAGTTCCTGGGGGGGCGATGAACGACAAAGCCGGGAAAATCCTGGTAATCGAGTCCGACGACGGCCTGAGAGCACAGATCGTCGCGGTTCTGAGGGATGCGGGATACGAGGTCTCGACCGACAGCCGGGGAGGAATGAAGGCAGTGGTCGCCTTCAACCCGGACACGGTTGTCCTGGGTGCTGATCCGCCGCAACTCGATTGTTGTGACCTTCTTTCCGAGATTAAGGGTTCCGAGCAGACTCACAACATCCGGGTTGTGATGCTATCTCCGGGAGGATCAGCCGAACGCACTCGGGGGCTCGATCTCGGGGCCGATGATGCGATTTCGCTACCCTTTGACTCGCATGAATTGCTATCGCGGCTGCGCTCGCAACTGCGGAATAAATCCCTTGCGGACGAGTTTCGCGAGCGCTTGCGCCTTGCCGAGGAAACTCGAAACACCACGCAGCAGGTGGTAACAGCGGTCAACCAGGAACGGCGCGCGCTTCGAGTTGGGGGCTTGGCGGCGGCTGCCGTGCTCGTCGCTGCCGCTCTCGCCTCTATCTTCTTCTATCGTCGCACGCAGGAACAGAATACCCGGGTCTTTGCAGCGATCACTCGACTGCAGACGGGCGTGCTGACCCAACAACAGTTGATCGAGCGTTCGCGCCGGGCCCTGGAAGACGCGGAACACCGACCATCTCCGGCGAGCGATCCACAGAAGCTTCAGCTTCAGAAGAAGAGCGAGGATCTGCGATCACAAATTGCAAACAGCGACCCGAAAAACGCTTCTGCTTTACAAAATCAATTAACCGCAGTCGAGGGCCGCCTTCAGAAACTTGAAACCGAGGGCAAGTTTGCGCAGGCCATCATCCAGTCGTACGAGCCGAGTGTCTGCCTCATTCACGTTATGCTTGCCTTCCGCGATCGCACGACCGGGTTGAGATTGCATTACGCCGGCATGACAGCCAGTGGCGAGCCTACGACCGACGAACACAATAACCCGCTCGTGAGTGTCACGGGGAATGGTCCGGAGCTTCACCTGGATGCTTTTGGCACTGGGTTTCTCGCCTCTGCCAGCGGACAAATTCTGACGAACCATCACGTGGCCGAACCCTGGTGGCAGAATGATGATTTGAAGGAAATAGTCGATCAAGGTCTTGAGCCAGTGGTCGCCGAGATGACTGCATACTTCCCCGGCATTCCTCACGGCATCGCCATCACCACCGAAAAGATTTCCTCTGCAGCGGACGTTGCGGTTGTGAAAGGGAATGTTTCAGAGCTCGGAATCAAGAAGATAGCCCTTGCCGACGGCCGTGGTTCAACCGTGAGTGGAGGCGCCGTTGTGCTACTCGGTTATCCCACTGCGCTTGATGCAATTCTGGCTCGGGCGGGCGCGGAGACGCTCCGGTCCATCGCGACCGCATCCAAAGGTGATCCGAAGCAGGTCATGGAAGAACTCGCACGCCGCAAACTGATTAGGCCCATCACCACTCAGGGGCACATCGGCGACGTACTCCCCGACAAGATTGTCTATGACGCCCAAACCACTTCCGGCGGCTCAGGCGGTCCGCTTTTCAACAACGAGGGCAAAGTTATCGGGATTAACTTTGCAATGGTGCGTGAATTTGGGGGATCGAATTTTGCCATTCCTGTCGGTTATGGAAGGTCACTTTTGAACCTCGCGGCGACGCCCGTGGCAAAGCCCTGAAGTTCGCCGGCTCTGATAATCGCTTCGTCTGACCCTACGTCCCACTCTTTGCGGAGTGCTGGACTGGTGGGCAGTGCAGGACTCGAACCTGCGACCTCCTGCTTGTAAGGCAGGCGCTCTAACCAGCTGAGCTAACCGCCCCTCTCATAACCTCTAGCTGGGCGCGACCAAATCCTTTCCGATTTTTCTAGGGCAGGCGCAGCGCCAATGGGGACTCAGTGAGGGGCATCCGCGCGAACCGCTCCACGGTGAGTATACGGGAGTCACAAAAAATCGGTCAAACGTATGCCTGAGTGCGCGACAAGAACCGGAACCCTCATGCACAGCGCTTCCGCCCTGCTAGACTGACGCGGTGCGCCGTCTGATCGTCAATGCCGATGACTTCGGATTCACCGCGGGCGTCAATCGCGCCATCGTCGAGGCGCATACGCGCGGGATCGTGACCTCATCCACTCTGATGGCCAACGGGCGCGCGTTTGAAGATGCGGTACGTTTGGCAAAGACTATGCCCCAACTCAGCGTGGGCAGTCACGTCGTGCTGATTGACGGTGCGCCGGTGCTGGACGCGAAACGACTTCCTTCCATCACTTCAGAATCTCCGAGTGGGTCACGGTTCAGAGATGGGCTGAAGTCGTTCGCCGTCCGCGCGCTGGCCGGTCGCCTGAATCCAGATGAGATCGAAGCCGAAGCGAGCGCGCAGATTCGCAAACTTCAGGCGGCGGGCATCCGCGTCTCTCATGTGGACACGCACAAGCATACGCATCTGTTTCCCGCCGTACTGCGGCCCTTGTTGCAGGCTGCCCGAACCTGCGGTGTGAGGGCGATCCGTAATCCTTTCGGCCCGCGCACTCCGCTGAAGTCCAGTGAGCTTTTGACGCGTCCCAATCTCTGGACGCGCTACGCCCAGGTGCGAGTGCTCCGCACCCTTGCCGCAAAGTTCCGCAATGCGGTGAAGCGCGAAGGAATACTTACTCCTGACGGCACGCTCGGCATCGTTGTGACCGGGGCACTCGACGAACGGCTTTTCCACGCCATCGCGAATGCGATCCCGGAAGGCACTTGGGAATTCGTCTGCCATCCCGGATATAACGACGATGATCTTAAGTCGGCCAAGACCCGCCTGCGCGAATCGAGAGAAACCGAGTTGCGCGTGCTCACGCTGCCCGAAGCAAAGCAGTTGCTGTTGAGCCACCAAATTGAATTGATTTCGTACCGCGGCTTGATTTCCTCCAACGCCTCCCGGTAGTCTTCAGCGTGCAAAGCGACGGACCACACCCGCTCGGGTACTTCCGTAACCTTAGTTGGAACCTTTAGGGAGGGTATGATCGCGTGAGATTCGGCTCATAAGACTAGGCTCAGAAATTCAGCTGAAAGATTCCGCTGGGAGGCCTTTACTGATGTCCGCCTCTGGGGCAGCGCCGCGCGCGACCTTGGACCTGCGCGTACGTGTGTGGGGAATGGGCGCGAACGACCAACCCTTCCATCAGAATGCCGTGGCCCAAAATGTCAGCGCTACCGGCGCCTGCATTAATGGTTTCGAACATCAAGTGAAGGTCGGGGACGTAATTGGCGTCCAATATGAGACCAAGAAGGCTCGCTGCAAGGTAATCTGGGTCATGGAAGCAGGAGGATTAAAAAAAGTTCAGGTCGGGGTTCAACTGGTGGCTGATCAGGAATGCCCGTGGCTTTCCCAGCTGCCGGTGGAGATACGCTCCAACGTCCCGCCTCCTTCTCCTGACAATCGCCGAAGGTTCGCTCGGCACAAGGTTTCCTTCCCGCTGGAATTCCGCGATGAGCGCGTGAACACTCCGATGCGGGTCACCGCCACTGACATAAGCGGAAACGGTTGTTATGTTGAGACCGTAATGCCGCTGCCGGTTTCCACTGCGCTGCGTTTGGATTTTTGGATAGAACAGGAACACATCACCGCCTCCGCTACGGTTCGCACGCGCGATCCCGGAGTCGGTATGGGCATCGAATTCACTGGTCTGCCGGACGAATCTAAAACTCGCTTCCAGGCCCACCTGGATCAACTAGACCCCGGCATCTCAAAATTGGGGCCGAAAACCGACCAGTAGTTCTTCCGCAGCCAATCTTTTTGCGAGCACGCCAGTGCTGTGCCTTGTAGAATGTGCATCCTCTGTTGATTCCTGCCATCGAATTACAGAACCATTGGGAAAGGCCTTTGCGGAATGAAGATTGGGATCACGTGTTATCCCACCTACGGCGGCAGCGGTGTTGTAGCCACCGAGTTGGGTTTGGAACTGGCGCAGCGCGGCCACCAAATTCATTTCATTTCTTATGCGCAGCCCATCCGTCTGCGGGGCGAAGAGCCAAACATTCATTACCACGAAGTCGAAGTCTCACGCTATCCCTTGTTCGACTATCCGCCGTACGACCTGGCGCTGGCCACGCGCATGGCCGAAGTGGCGCAGTTGTACGATCTCGATCTGCTGCACGTGCATTATGCGATTCCGCACTCGGTGAGCGCGCTGCTGGCAAGGCAGATGCTTGGGGATGGCCCAAGAGGACGCCGTCTGCCCTTCGTCACCACCTTGCACGGCACCGACATTACGCTGGTCGGCCTCGACCGCTCCTACCTGCCCATCACGCGTTATTCCATCGACCAAAGCGACGGCGTGACCGCCATTTCTAATTATTTGCGCGACCGCACCATGCGAGTGCTGGACGTGAAGAAAGAAATTGCGGTGATTTACAACTCGGTGAATTGCGATGTGTATGTGCGGAACCCGCACCCGGAAGAACTACGCGCCGAGTACGCGGCGAATGGGGAAAAGTTGCTGGTGCATCTTTCCAATTTCCGACCGGTCAAGCGCTTGACCGATGTCATTGAGATTTTCGACCGCGTGCACAAGCAGGTTCCCTCAAAGCTGTTGCTCATCGGCGACGGCCCGGACCGTTCTGTAGCGGAATGGTTGGCGGTGCAAAAAGGAATACATGAGCATGTGCTGTTTCTGGGCAAGCAGGACCAAGTGGAGGAAAAGCTTGGAATCGCCGACATCCTGCTGATGCCGAGTGAGTTGGAATCCTTCGGCCTGGCGGCGCTGGAGGCGATGGCGTGTGAGGTAGTTCCCATTGCAACGCGAACCGGCGGTGTCCCGGAAGTGATCGAACACAGCACCAGCGGCTTTCTGGCCGACGTCGGCGATGTGGATACGATGGCACGATACGCTATCGAATTGTTGAATGACGAGAACAGGCTCCAGACTATAGGAAGGGCTGCGCGTGCGGTGGCGAAATCCCGTTTTTGTTCCAGCAAGATCGTGCCGCAATACGAAGATTTTTATCGCCGCGTGCTGGAGCGCTCTTCGTAGAAAGCCTCGGGGACCGCTCCCATCGCCTGCAATAGCGGCAGCCGGATGCGCACCAGAGTTCCCTTCCCTTCGTGGCTGTCGATGGTCATGCGCGCCGCGTCTCCATACAACACTTCCAGCCGCTCGGAAACATTGGCCATTCCGATCCCAGTGCCTTGCGAACTGGTGAATTGCAGCACTTGCGTCGCAGGCATTCCCACGCCATCGTCTTCTACTTCGATCACAAGCCCGGCATCGGACAGGCGACTGCGCAAGTAGATGCTGCCGCCTTCGATCATCGCGGCCAGCCCGTGCTTGATTGAGTTCTCCACCAGCGGTTGCAGGAGCATGCTGGGAACCATCACGTCGAGCGACGCCGGATCAAGCTCCTTTACGACGCGGAGTTTTTCTGGGCCGAAGCGTACCACTTCGATGTCGAGGTAGTTGTCGATGAATTCCACTTCCTCGCGCAGCGGTACGAAAGCGTCGGCGCTGCTGAGCAGCCGCCGCAGGATGGTTGCGAGTTTCGAAATCACATCGCGGGCCTTCTCCGGATCGAAGCGCACCAGCGAAGAGATTGAGTTCAGAGTATTGAAAAGAAAATGCGGGTTGATCTGGTTCTGCAGCGCTTCCATCCTCGCGTGCAGCAGTAGGCGTTCCTGCTCTTCCAGTTTGATCTGGATGCGCACGCTATTGAAGATTTTGATCTCAATGCCGATGGCGGTCACCGAGGCGGCATAGATAGCAGCCCACACGTAAATGTTGTGTGGGCTCTCCAGACTGAAGATGGAATGAGGCAGGTAGCGCGCCAGTTCAGTCTGCACAAAGCGCAAGGCAACCACCGTGGTGAAGAACATGATCTGCCAGTCGAACAGGCGCGGCCGCGGCAGGTTACGCCGGATCAGGCGAAAAATGCTTTGATCAATGAAAGGCGAAAAGGACCAGATGTCATCTTTGTCGGCGGCCATGGTCCGCAGTTGGCCGGCGACAAAGCCGCAGAGGACGTCGAACGGCAGCGCCGCCCATTCCCCATGCAGAAGTGCGGGAAGACCCATCAGCGCCCCTCCGAGAGATCCTGCCCAACGCCCGCCCACCACGCCTAGCAGAAGCGCTGTTTCAAAACTTAGGTCGCCCGCCAGGAAACTGGGAACCGAAAGCCGAATCCAGACACCGACCATGATCGGCAGCGCCATGCATAAGACGAGGTAAACCTTCTGGCGAAAGTTGCGCTCTTCACGAAATAGCAACGCCTTAAATTCCTTGGAACGCACCAGGCTGCTGGAAACAGCAGCAGCCACACCCAGCTTGAGCGCCAGGTGGATGAGAATCGTTTGCGGGTCCATGGAATTCGTCATGCAAACACTCGCGAGAAAACTGTAGCACGAAGAACAGTGTTGGCTAGTGCTCAATATCCTTTCTGCTTATCGACGACGAAGAGCAGCGGCTCGCCGGCAAGATAGCGCCGCAGATTCTCCGAAAACAATGCGTAGTGACGCTGCCACAGCTTCTCTGTAAGCCCGGCGGTGTGCGGCGTGATGAGCAGATTCTCGATCTCCCACAGAGGAGAGCCGGCGGGAAGCGGCTCCTGCTCGAAGACATCCAGCGCCGCCCCTGCGATGCGGCGGGCGCGAAGCGCATCGGCGAGCGCAGCCTCATCCACTTGAGGCCCACGGCCAACGTTGATCAGATAAGCGTCTGGATGCATTGCCGCCAGGCGATTGGCATTGATCAATCCACGAGTCGCTTCAGTCAGCGGGGCGGCGACCACGACATAATCTGACTGCGATAGCAGGTTGTCGAGCTGCGCCGGCGAGTAGACTGCAGCTACTCCCTCCGGCTTTTCTTTTTCCGTATGTTCCCGCACCGCGATCACGCGCATCCCCAGCGCCGACGCCATACGTGCGACAGTGCGCCCAATGCTGCCGAGTCCGATCAAGCCTAACGTTGCACCCGCGATCTCGCGGGGACGAGGACCATCATTCCAGATCGCATCCTGTCCCCAAATGCGTTTCTGTTGCAGCCTCGCCGCCTGCGGAATTTTCTTGGCCAGCGCAAAGATTAGCGCCATCACGTGCTCTGCCACCACAGGACCGTGCACTTCGCGGGCGTTGGTGAGAACCACATCGCTCTTCACCAACTCCGGAAACAGCAGTTGGTGGACGGCGGCGGTTGGCGCGTGAATCCAGCACAGCTTCTTTGCGAACTTGAATTGTTCGGCTCGAAGCGAGAAAGCGAAGAGAATTTCGGCATCGCGCAGATGTTCTTCGACTCCTTCGTAGCTCGTCCGATGGACAATCTCCAGCTCGGGAAAGTCCTTCCGCAGCCGCTCGGCAAACCACGCCGGCGCATTCCAAAGATCGAACCGGTGATGCACAACCATCAGCAGCTTCATAACTGCTGAAATTTAATCACAAAGGGGGGCGGCGAAGAGTGCGTGACCGCAAGACGTCCCGGGAAGGACGTTCCTGCATCTAAGCAGCGGTAGGGAACAACGGACAGTTTCACGGCGTCTGAGAATGTAGACGGTGCTGTACTCTGAATCAGGGAAAGCTGAGGGCATCATGCGAAACAGCTGCGTCGTTCTACTGGCCATGCTTGCTGCCATCATTCCAGTTCAGTCCCAGACAACGGCGCAACCTTCCCCGCCGCCACAAACTGCGCGTCAAGGATTGCTTGAGATGTTCCTGGGCAAGGGTCCCGATGCCTTTGTGAAGCATTTGCCCAGTGTTGCGAGCCACGCTCTTATCCGCAAAGGCGAGAACCCGGAGACCTCGGTAGTGCAGAAGATATCAATGGCTGGCCGCCAGTTTGCGGCTCAGGGGCATGTTGAGACGTTTGATGAAGGCCCCACTCTGCTGGTGTCGGAACAGGAGGAAGGCAAACAGAAAGTTAAGACCGAAGTGACGATCGAACGCGATAATCTTATGGGTGAGAACGATGAAATTGAAGTCTCGATTCACGTTTACCGCGACGGAGAGCCGGAATTCCTGCCCGTCGTGCCGCGCCTGATTTTCACCATGACGCAAGAGAAAGACATCTGGCGCCTGATTGAAGTGACTCTGGCGGCGCACGTTCCGCTTACGAATCCGGATTATTTGAAGGGGGTGCGCAAGCAGGAAGATCAGCTCAATGAAAGCATCGCCTCGTCCCGGGTCAACATGATCGCTTCGGCGGAGGCACGTTACGCAGCGAAATATCCGGATCGCGGATATTCGTGCAGCATGACGGAACTATTTGGTAAAGCTGATAGCGGAGACACTGCGGACCAACCATCCGAGTCGTACGCTCCGAACTTCGCCGCCGATGAATCCAGCGGATACCATTTCTCGCTGGCAGGTTGCGCCGGAAACCCCGCTTCTAAATTCCGAGTCACCGCGGTGCCCTTAGAATCAGATTCGGGTATGAAGACTTTTTGTGCCGATGAATCCGGGACGGTGCGCTTCGAGGTGAACGGAAAAGGCGCCAGCTGCCTGAGCAGAGGGCAGATCCTCAACCAGACCACGGTCAGTTTTCCGAGTCAGGTTGATTGAAGCTCCCGCTTCTCATTTTTTCTTCAGGAAACTGCGCAGGTCCGCTCCCGTCATCTCTTTCGGCTCATCCACGCCCAACATGCCCAGTATAGTCGGCGAAATATCGCGGAGCGAGCCGTTGGGCTTCAAGGTGCAATGCTTCGCATCTTCCGCTACCACGATGAAGGGCACGGGATTCGTGGTGTGTGCCGTGTGCGGACCTCCGGTCGCAGGATCGATCATCATTTCGGCATTGCCGTGATCTGCCGTGATTAGCATTGCGCCTCCTTTGGCGCGGACGGCGGATTCGATGCGACCCAGGCAGGCGTCAACGGTTTCGACCGCTTTCACCGTGGGCTCGATCTTGCCAGAATGGCCAACCATGTCTGCGTTAGCAAAGTTGACAATCATCACGTCGAACGTTCCCTCTTCCGTGGCTTTGATCACGGCGTCGGCAATGCCCGCAGCGCTCATCTCCGGCTTCAGATCGTAGGTCGCCACTTTCTGCGAAGGAACGAGCACGCGCTCTTCGCCGGGGAACGGCTGCTCCACGCCGCCGTTAAAGAAATATGTGACGTGAGCATACTTTTCGGTTTCGGCCACGCGCAGGTTGCGCATGTGAAGATTGCCCATCACGTTGGCCAGGATGTTCGCCATGGATTCCGGCGGGATCACGACTGGCAAGCTGAAGGTCTTATCATATTGCGTCAGACAAACGTAGTGCAGATTTTTTGGAACGTGGTCGCGTGGCATTGTGGCGTCCAGATCGGCAGCGCCGGGAAGATCGCTGCCGCCCTGCGCGTTCAGGCCGCTGTTGCGCGCCAGTGCACGCGTGATCTGGCGGACACGGTCGGCGCGGAAGTTGAAACAGATGCAGGCATCGTCATCGCGAATGGTGGCCAGAGGCAGTCCGTTCTTATCTTTATCAGTATCAGTGCAGACAAATGGCACGACGAACTCATCGGTCACGCCTTTGTTGTACGAATCCCTCATTCCTTGAATCGGGTCCGCGTATTTGCCGCCTTCAGCGTCGGCAAAGACCATCGCGTTGTAGGCTTTCGCAATGCGCTCCCAGCGGCGGTCGCGGTCCATCGCGTAATATCGGCCATTCACGCTGGCAATCTTGCCGGAGTTGTATTCGCGCATCTTCTGCTGCAACTGTTCGAGATAGCCGGCGCCGTTGGTGGGCAAGGTGTCGCGGCCATCCATGAAGGCGTGGACGAATACGCGGTCGACGCCATTCTGCTTCGCCATTTTCAGCAACGCGTAAAGATGAGCTTGTTGCGAGTGCACGCCGCCGTCGGAAACCAGGCCGAACAGATGCAGTCGCCGTTCGCCTACGCGCGCATGCTTCATCGCGGCGAGCAGCACGGGATGCTGAAAGAGCTCGCCGGTCTGGATCATCAGGTCGATGCGGGTGATGTCCATGTGCACGATGCGGCCGGCGCCGATGTTGAGGTGTCCGACCTCGCTGTTGCCCATTTGCCCTTCGGGCAAGCCGACGAACGGTCCGCTGGTGTGGATGAGCGTGTTGGGATATTCGCGCAGCAGGCGGTCGTAGGTGGGCTTGCGGGCGAGAGCGATGGCGTTGGCTTTGGTCTCGGCGCGGTATCCCCAGCCGTCGAGGATGATGAGGATGAGTGGTTTCGGACGAGGCATAAAGGCGGCTTCTAGCTCCTGGCTTCTAGCTTCCAGCTTGAAAACCTAATCGCAAATCGATGTGAGGACTGCCAACTTCCCGATTCAGGAAACTGCGATGTTTTTTGGGGTATACCCCCTCCCACTCGGGTCTATTGGAATCAGCATGTTAGCGAGAAAACGCAAAATAATCTCTTGAAATCAGTAGTTTACGGGCAAAATCTTGGGAACAAAGGACTTAGCGTCCGTACATTTGGATTTCGCCCGAACTGCCCGCAAATATCATCGACTGTTGGAGCTGTGGAAGGCAAGGTCAGATGTCACAGTCGTGCAAAAAAACCTCACCAGATCACCTGAACGGTAAGGCTTGAACCTCGGATCGGAGGTAAGGATTGGCAGTTTCTCCTGCAAGCTTTGAGCTATCAACATGCGATCGAAGGGGTCGCGATGATGCATGGGGATACGCTCAAGAGCGAGCAAATATTGCGATGCTCAGCGAAAGATTGGTGGGTCCGGCAAAAATGTCGCAGGCGTCACGCGACATCCTCGCACCCCCGCCGAGCGCCGACAAGGAGGCCTGGGTGTCGAGGATGGCTTTCATTTCGGTGGGAGAGGTCCGTTACAGAACGGGTCCTCGATTTCAGGATCGGGATCCTTGAAGTTGTCGGGGACAGTGAAGTCGCCTTTGGCGCTGCCGAAGACCCTCTTCTTCGGCGCCTTCTTCACTGGCACCAGCTTGGCGACGGGAGTTCCAGCCTTGGCGATCACCACTTCCTCTCCCATTGCGACTCGCTCCGGCAGGCGGGAGAGGCGGGTCTTGGCATCGTGGATGTTGACTTCCATACCTTCATTCTAGCCAAGTCATGGGCTAAGTCAGGGACTAAGTTAAGATGTCGAATCTCTGTCCCATAAAGGCTGGGCCCTTCAGTCGACGGCTCTTCCCTATCAAGTACGCCTCCCTACTCGGCCAGAGTAATTAGACCCCTTGACCTCGGGAACGCGTCAGGATAGAACCCGCACCATAAGGTTTTTGCTCCCAGAAGGCAAAAGCTGCGATTCGTGTCTCTTGAGGGTTTACACAAGGAACAGCAAATGACCCTATCCTCCCAGACTGATAGCGGCATCGATCCCTCGTCCCTAACTCAATCTTCCTCAAACAGTGGAACTGCAGTCCGCTCCCCTGCTCGCCGCAGCTTCTTGGGCAAGCTCGGCACTGCCGCAACTGCAACTGTTGCCGCCGGAGTCCTTGGAAAGGCCCGTATCGCCGCCGCCCAATCCAGTGCGGCCACCGCCTCCAGTGGAGTTCCGCCGTCGTTCAATGCCCGTGTGGCCAAATCCCTGGCCCTTCGAGTGGCCGCCGCCACAGCGGACTCTCTGGTAGCCGTTCCGCCTCACACCACCAATGGCGACGAGAACCGTTATTCCGACCATTCCGCCAGCTACAGCAAAGGCCTGCTGCAAGACGACATCGGCGTAGTAAATCCGGCGGCGTGGTCTTCTTTCAAGAAAGCCTTGAAGAGCGGCAAGAACAGCGACTTCGAAGCCATCATCATCGGAGGCACCCGCACCCAGAATGGCCCGCAAGGTTCCTATTGCTACGACATGGAAGGTCTCGACTCGGTGCAGTTCGGCAACTCTCCCTCTCCCGGCGATCCCAAGGGATTGGCCGTTGTCCCTCCTTTCGATCAAATCTCCAGCGCCGCTTACGGCACGCAATTGATCGAGATGTACTGGGCCTCGTTATTGCGCGACATCGCATTCACCGACTACGCTTCCAACGCCACCGCCATCGCCGCCGCCGCCGAACTTACCGCCCAGTCCAGCTATCGCGGCCCGAGAGACAATTTTGGCAACGTCACTCCCAATCTTCTGTTCCGCGGCACGTTCCCCGGCGAAACCATCGGCCCCTACATGTCGCAGTTGATGATCACGCCCACCAGCTTTGGCCAGCAGCCGATTGACCAGTTGATGAATACCTACCTGCCGGGCATCGACTATATGACCGACACCACGACTTTCTTGCAGGTGCAGAATGGCATCAGTACCGGGCTTAGCAACCAAGTCGATTCCACTCGCCGCTACTTGCATGACGGCCGCGGACTCTCTGCATGGACTCACGCCGACGTGCTCTATCAAGGATATCTGCTTGCCTTTCTGGTGTTGCAGACTTTGAAGGCGCCCGTGAACCCGGGCAATCCCTACATCGGCTCGCACACACAGAATGGATTCGGTACCTTCGGAGGCCCCGACTACGCCGCCTCGCAGGGAGAAGTTGCTGCTCGCGCCCTCAATCGCGTCTGGTATCAGAAGTGGCTGATTCACCTCACCCATCGTCCCGAAGCTGGCGGAGGTGTCCTGCACCAGATCCTGACCGGCAATCAGAGTAAGATCGACGCCAGGTTGAACAGCAACGTTCTAAACTCTCAGGCCGTCGCGCAGAGTTTCAGCAAGTATGGAACGTATCTGCTCTCACAGCCTTTTCCCGAGGGATCGCCGACTCATCCATCGTATCCCACCGGTCACGGAACGGTGGCTGGGGCCTGCATTACTTTCTTGAAGTTTTTCTTCGACGAGAATTACGTGATCCCCAACCCGCAGGTCCCCTCGAATGATGGCCTGTCGTTGGGCGCTTACACCGGTTCGGACGCAGGCCAGATCACCGTTGGAGGCGAACTGAACAAGCTGGCGCGCAACGTCAGCTTCGGCCACGGCGTCCTCGCCGGCATCCACTGGCGCACGGATACCGATTCATCGATGACTCTGGGCGAGGCCATGGCCATCAGCATGCTTCAGGACCGGGCCCAGTGCTACAACGAAAAGTTCAGTATCACCTTTACCAAGCTTGACGGGAATAAGGTGACGATCACGAATGAGTAGGACGTCGTTGGTCGTTGGTCGTTAGTCGTTGGCTTGGACTTAAGCACCGATGCTAGTGGGACGGAGATCTAGTACGCAGTGGTTTGTTGTTGGTTCGCCCACCAACGACTAACGATCAACGACCGGTAACGGCCCTATTCTTTGTAATTCAGCGATTTAATCCCCAGAAACCTCGCCCCATCTCCCAACTCCGATTCAATCCTCAGCAGCTGATTGTATTTAGCGACACGATCGGTCCGCGAGGCTGAGCCGGTTTTGATCTGACCCGCGCCGGTCGCGACCGCTAGATCTGCGATGAATGTGTCCTCGGTCTCGCCGGAGCGATGGGAAATGATCGAGGTGTAGCCGTTGCGCCGGGCCAGATCGATCGCGTCGAGGGTTTCGCTGACGGTGCCGATCTGGTTGACCTTGATCAGAATTGAGTTGGCTACGCCTTTGTCGATTCCTTCCTGCAGGAATTGAATGTTGGTGACGAAGATGTCGTCGCCTACCAGCTGAATCTTGCCGCCGAGTTCTTTGGTCAGGTTCTGCCAGCCGTCCCAATCGTCTTCAGACAATCCGTCTTCGAGCGAGACAATGGGATAATCGTTGGCCCACTTCGCCCAGAAGCGCACCATGTCATCAGAACTCTTGGCGGACTTGTCGGACTTCTTGAAGACGTATTTGCCGTCCTGATAGAACTCGCTGGCGGCGGGATCGAGGGCGATGGCGACTTCTTCTCCGGGCTTGTAGCCGGCTTGCTGAATGGCTTCCAGAACAACTTCAATGGCTTCGACATTTGACTTGAGCGAGGGCGCGAAGCCGCCTTCGTCACCGACCGCCGTGTTGTAGCCGCGCTTTTTCAGCACCCCTTTGAGCGTGTGAAAGACTTCCACTCCCCAGCGCAACGCCTCGGAAAACGTGGGCGCGCCTACCGGCATCACCATGAATTCCTGGAAGTCGACGTTGTTGTCGGCGTGGGCGCCGCCGTTGAGGATGTTCATCATGGGCGTGGGCAGTGTGTTGGCGCCGGCGCCGCCCAGGTAACGGTAGAGCGGCAGGCCATACTCCGCCGCCGAGGCGCGCGCGGCCGCCATCGAGACCGCTAGAATCGCATTCGCTCCCAGGCGTGCTTTTGTTTCCGTGCCGTCGAGTTCGATCATCTTCGCGTCGAGCCCGCGTTGATCAGAGGCGTCCCAGTTCGCGAGAGCGTCGGCGATTTCTCCGTTGACGTTCTCTACGGCTTTGAGAACTCCCTTGCCTAGATAACGTGTCTCGTCGCCATCGCGCAGTTCGACCGCTTCGTGCTCGCCGGTTGAGGCGCCGCTGGGCACAATGGCGCGTCCCACCGCGCCGTTCAGGAGTTGGACTTCAGCTTCTACCGTAGGATTACCGCGCGAATCCAGGACCTCGCGCCCAATGATCGCTCCAATATTCGTCATCCAGCGTTTACCTTCCTTGTCTGCGCCTGTTGGTCGTGAATCGTCATCCACCCGTACGGCGTTGGTGGGAAGATCGGAATGAAAGCTTAGACGCCGGCCGGTCAAATAACCGACGCCGCGATAGTCTTTGCCCATGCAGTGGTTCTGAAACTCACGATTATATCGGATGGGAGATTAACTCGATGCGAGGCGAGAACGTGTTTCTGCAAGAGGAGCCTAAGATCGCTCGTTCGACTCGGATGGCAGCATGGCGGAAGAAATTCGTGGCCACAGCCCCTTATCTTCTCTGGTTCCGGGCGACGGTCCCGCTATTGTCGCGGACATGTGGCTAGGTTTACAGTCAGAACAACAATTGCGATATCGTAGTGTTTGCAAGACCGGAGGAGAGTATGAAGAAGTGGATGGTTCTACCTTGCCTCTTGGTGGTAACGGCGATGGCTGCGGCACAGACACCGACCAGTTCGCCCGTCCCAGCGGGCACGGCTCTGATGGTGAAACTCGGAACGACTCTTGCTACCTTCAGCAACAAGGCCGGCGATCCTTTTCAGGCGCGAGTGTCACAGGCGGTGATGCTAAACGGCAAGACATTGATTCCCGCAGGAGCCACTGTGGAAGGCAGAGTGACCAGAGTGTCCGAGCCACGCCGCATCTCGGGCAAGCCAACCATTGGAATTTTGGCCGAGACGCTGGTCATGCCCTCCGGTGAGCGATTCTATCTGGATGCGACGCTGGTCGACACCAACATCCCCGGCACCGACGTCAATCGGGAAGGCGAGTTTAAAGGCTCCGGGCACGACCGGCGCGACAAGCTGGAAGCCGGCGGTGGCACCGCGGGCGGCATGCTGATCGGCGGACTGGCAGGAGGACCCCCGGGAATCGTGATCGGCGCGGCCATCGGCGCGGGCGCGGCGGGCGGGCACTGGCTCAGCAAGCATCGCTCGGCGGTTTTGCCCTCGGGAACGATGCTGACCATCGAACTGAACCGGCCGCTGGCGATGACGCCCACTGTGGCCAGCTCGGGACAGTAAGATTTCTCTTGATCGAATCCCGCCGGAAGCAAGTGCTTCCGGCGTTTTGTCCTTCTGGAGACTTGTTAGCCTTACATCCCCGCTCCCAACTCATGCTCGCTCAGGAGTTGCAACTCGATCCAACCTTCCACCGGCAACGCATCCACCGGCAGACGATTGTGCCAAAGACTAAAGCGAAGACGGAGCCGGCTGGTGGGCGGAATCGCCGCTATGCCCGGCTTCGGTACCGCATCGGTTTGATAACTGCTCCCTGCGTTCGCACCAGAGCTTGGGGTCGCCAGCAACCAACTTAACGGCAGACGGAATTCAAAGTTGCGTACCAGCGCCGCCTTGGCACGTTCCTCGCTAGAGACATTTTCGCCCGCTGCGGCCGACGGTTCCTCGCGGCCCTCAACCGTCCAGCCTGTCAGCTTGCGATCCTGTACCTTGGCATCGAGTCGAAGCGTCCGCCGGGGCCGCGGTTCGCCCTCCGCCCACGATTCCAGGTTCACCACCAGATCGAACTCCATGTCGGGAACCGGCCCGGCAAAGTCCAATCGCCCGTAAGCGAACGTGCTGTCAATGCCGGCATAAACGGAATCGAGCAAGAATTGTTTGCCATGCATGGCGCCGGCGCGCTGGTCGGCGGTAAAAATGGCCGCGCCCAGCCATTCGAAGTAACGAATTTTATCGCCCGTAATGCGCGGATGAATGTAAGCCGTCTGCGGCGTAAACGCCGGGCGCACCTCCGCTCCAGTGATGGGCTGCGCAAGATAGTCCGGCGGCGCAGCTCCCAGCGCCTGATAGATGTTCGAGAGATGCTTGCGGTAGAGTTCGTCGAAATCGCGGTCGTTGGCCGAGTGATGCTCAGGGCCGTACCACCAGTTCCAGTCGCTGCCCTCGGCGATCAGGAGTTCTTCAAACGCCAGCTTTCGTTGCGCTTCGGTAGCGTGGGACGCGTGCTGCGCATAGAATTCGCGGGCGTGGTGGAGATAATCCCAGGCGCGGTTGTCTTCGGGAGCGCCGATCCAGACATTGAAGTTCGCGTTGATCCACGAACCTGGCACCAGGGACTTTAGCAGGGAAAAAGTGCGGTGACGGGCGATCGCCTCCGAAACCGTCACCGCCTCAAGGCCCGATTCGCGCTGCACAACGTCGTAGAAGCGGCGCAGAAATTCGCGCCCAGAATTCGGATAGTATTCCCAGGCATTTTCGCCATCGAGGATTACCGACACTATGGCATCGCGGCCTTGTGCGAGCACGGGCTGGGCCGCTTCTTTTATGTTGTGCAGAAGATGTCCAGCAGCTTCCCGCGGATCCATACCCGAGTAAACGAAACCGATCAAATCTGAAATGGTGTGATCGCGGAAAACCATGTGCATTTCGGTCGGACCGTTTTCGTAGCGATGAATATTGTAAAGACGCTCAGCCAGATGAGCCGGCAACCGGCCGTTCCCGTCGCGCTGCAAGAACACTCCGGAGCTGCGGCCGAGCACGCCTTCGTCGGTGGCCATCCATTTAATGCCTAGGCTGTGTGCGATGGACAGAGCTTCGTCCGAGACGCTGCCCTCAGATGGCCATACTCCCTGCGGTCGCACTCCAAAAACCTGCTGATGAAAATCGAGAGCGCGCGCCAGTTGTTCGCGGGCGTCCTCGGGATGGCGAAAGCGGTTCTGCGGCAGCGGCAAGCCCGGCGAAGAAACCGCTCCCGCATTGGTATCGCACAGCAACGGAAGAATCGGATGATAGAACGGCGTCGCTGAAATTTCGATCGAGGCTTTCTTCGCAGCCTCCGCATAAGCAGGAAGAACTTTGCCCAGCAGTTCCCGCTCGCGCTGGATTATGAATTTCTGATCCTCCAGCGAGTAGTTGCGCTCTTTCTTGATCAGCGCCGCAACGTCTTTCTCCTCCAGAAAGAATTCGTCAAACCATGCGATTTGCGAGAGCACTTGTAAGTCAGTAAAGTGCTGCGGCTCGAAATATTTTTCTGCTTTCTCCGCGATATAACCCTGTTCGCGGAAGCGCTCGCGCAGTTCCCGGTAGCGCGGATAGCGTCCAATCACATTCGTCGGATTGGCCTGAAACAGATACTGCAGCGCAAACTGCCGCTCGCTTTGCGTCAACTCTTTGGCTGGTTTGGCCGCCACCGCCAGAAACGGGTCTTTCGCCGTGCCCGCTACGTAATCTTGAATTTGCGTAATCAGCGACGGCACCAGATTGAAGTTCTGATGAACGTTGGGAAACTCGTCCAGCAGTTTCACCATCCCGTAATAATCCTTGAGCGCATGCAGGCGCACCCACGGCAGACGGTATTCACCGGTCACCAGATCTTTGTAGAAAGGCTGGTGCTGATGCCAGAGAAGGATGAGTCGCAGGGCGGGCATGAGCGGAAAGAAAAGTCTAGCATGGAGATTCGGATTGGCAGCGCACGGAGGAGCGTGGCGCCAAATGTTGGACAAACCGGGACTTACCGAACCATTATTCCAGCAACGCGGATCAGCACTCTAGGATTCCCTGCAACGTATTACCGTGGTAATGAGTCTTATCACTTAGATACCTCGGTGATGTTTGCAATCGCAAGTTGACGGGGTAGAGTACACTGTAATGCCGGAAACGAAACACAAGAAGAAATCCAATATGACCGTGGCATCACCCAAGCGCAAGACTGCGATGGACAAGCTCCTGGAGAGCATGGATGAGCTTGCGGTTTCTGCTGCAAAACGTATGACCACGGAGGAGGTGAGCAAGGTGCGTAAGAACATCAACGACTTGGTAGATCGGGCTGTTGATCGTAAACCGCGTCGCGAAACTGCCTGATCAGTTTCTTCCGCTCCTCAGGACTCATCTCTGGGCGGAGTTTGTTTATAAATTCCACGTATTCGGATTCTGCATCCAGTCCCTTCGCCACCAATTCCTGACTCGCTTTACGTCGCGGCGAAGTTTCTTCGCTTCCTCCGGATCGCAGTATGTGCGCTCCGGATCGCGACGCGTTCTCGTCCATTTGCTGATGCATTGAGTCCGGAAGCAGCTCGGTGACTAGCGTACACTAGTAACTCGGAAAAATGCCGGACACCCCCACACCCGCCGCTTCTGACCGCGTGAGCCTGCTCTCGGATCAGGATCTCTATCTCTTCAATGAGGGCAGCAACTATCGGATGCACGAGACGATGGGTGCCCACCTGGTCTCACGCAACGGACTCGACGGAGCCGTCTTTAGCGTGTGGGCGCCGAATGCCCGCTTGGTTTCCGTGATCGGCAGCTTTAACGCATGGGGTCCGCGAACCAATCTGCTGACTCCTCGTGGTAGCTCCGGTATCTGGGAAGGGTTCGTCCCAAAGGTGACCAAGGGAGCGCTCTACAAGTTCCACATAGAGTCGCGGAGCCACGGATATCAGGTCGATAAGGCCGACCCTATGGGCCTTCTGCACGAGAAACCTCCGCGCACCGCTTCCGTGGTATGGGATCTCAACTACACCTGGAGCGACGACGAATGGATGAACAAACGTGGCACCCGTAATTCTCTGCGAGCGCCGCAATCCTTTTATGAAGTGCATCTCGGCTCCTGGATGCGCGTTCCCGAGGAGCACAACCGGCCGCTCACCTATCGCGAAACTGCGCCCCGCCTCGCCGAGTATGCCGGACGCATGGGCTTCACCCATGTCGAGTT